>Ga0136588_1000775_pt1 | contig 11337 bp, 10 predicted proteins | sample AntRauMFilla1564_FD_104782 | JGI IMG/M metagenome (GOLD analysis project Ga0136588, IMG submission 104782) | Saline lake microbial communities from Rauer Islands, Antarctica - Metagenome Filla 1 #564 | ecosystem: Environmental > Aquatic > Non-marine Saline and Alkaline > Saline | place... | reverse complement strand
TCTTTTGGTGATTCGTATATGGCCGATTCAGCAACAAGGCTGCCCGAACCAGTCAGTAGCTGCACCCGCCCGGTGGTATTAACCAAGCTAAAGCTGAAGAGAGAGTTCGATATAAGTCGATATTCACCTGGCTCAATCGGAAGACCCTCTAGCGACACTTCTTTTAACGAACTAACGCCAAGCACCAACCGTAACTGCGATATGTCAATAGGCTCAGTGCCATAGTTCTCTAGTTCAATAAATTCTGCACCACTATCGCTGCCAATCGCATTTGGTAAAAGCTCACTGATGCGCAGGGTCGGCAAGGTCGGCAGAATCGGTGCGTCAGGCGGCGGTAACGTTGGCGGTAATGGCTCTTCAATATCAATCGTCTCGATTACTACCCCGTTCTGCGGGATCGCCACCGGCGCCACCGTTCGCCACAAACCAAATTCGTCATCATCGCGGAGATACATCTGTGAAGATGGTAGGGGAGTGGTCCAGGCGTGCGAATCAACTGTATCGCCTTGCCCGTCGACTAAGCGCAAAGACTCGGAAGAACCGACCAAACTGCCGCTGCTGGCTGATGTTGGCTGATAAACCAATGAGAAATCGCCGTCTGGTAACGTTTGTGCCAAAGGAATCGATACAATAGTTGCAGCCTCTCCCGGTGGCAATACATACACTTCGGCCGGACTTTGTGGCTCAAAACAAGCAAACGCAATAGATGACTTATTAACTAAGCACCAGCCCGTTATATCAACGGCATCAGGGCTCACGTTCAACAAGGCTATAAACTCCCTGGTTGCCCCACCGCTCACTCCAGCAGAAATGTGCGTCAACTGAACAGATGTTGAAGCGGCGTATGTTGGGGGAACATACGCAGTGCTCTGCACAAACAGACAGAAAACCACCAGAAATATCAGAGCTCGCTTCAACATACCCTTAGTCTAGCGAGCAACTATTAATTTCAGATGAAACGAATACTATTCAAGGTCGATTGTAATATCGGCATTGGTATGAACGTTGGTCACATCGTCTAGATCGTCGAGTGCGTCGAGTAATTTCATCACTTTTTGGGCCTGCTCGGCGTCATCAATCGTGACTGAACCACTAGGGACGTACTGTATTTCGGCGGTCTGGACTTCAAGCCCAGCCTCGGCCAACGCGCCCCGCACCTTGGCGAGATCTTTTTGGTCGGTGTACACCACTAGCTCGTCGCCTTCCTCTACCGCGTCTTCGGCACCTGCCTCAAGAACTGCTAGCAGCACATCTTCCCCGCCAGCCGCAATCGTTAATACCCCTTTTCGGTGAAACTGAAACATGACACTGCCAGCGTCGGCGACTCGCCCGCCGTTTTTGGTTAGCGCATTGCGCACATCGGGAAACGTCCGGTTCTTGTTGTCGGTGGCGGTTTCAATAATTATACCAATGCCACCCGGGCCCATAGCTTCGTAGGTCACTTCTTCAAGAGCAGCTGCGTTTTTATCAGACACCCTATCGATTGCTCGCTGAATATTAGCAACTGGCATATTAGCCTGCTTGGCTTTTTCGATCGCCATTGCCAGCGAAGAGTTCATGGTAGGGTCGATGCCAGCCCGAGCCGCAATCGCAATCTGATTACCTATTTTGGTAAAGACTGCGCCGCGCTTGGCATCCTTGGCGCCCTTTTCTCGTTTGATGGTCGACCATTTGCTGTGTCCTGACATAGGCTTCTCCTGCTTAGCGGTATAGTGGATTGGTCTTATTATACCATCTTACAGAGAGTGACGGCGGCCACGCCCTAGAATTATCCGGCCTAATTTGCTACAATTGCCTCTGTACTCACCCGTACATAACCACGGCACCGTAGCTCAGTTGGTTAGAGCGCAGGACTCATAAGCCTGAGGTCACAAGTTCAAGCCTTGTCGGTGCTACCAGAAATAATAAGAGACCCGCCGTGGGTCTCTTTACTATTGAAAAGAGGTTACCAAGAACTACAGCGGCCGCACCACATTATCTTTCATCATCACATACTTCAGCGAATAGCAGGTTTGGCCGGCATCGCGACTAATGTCGGTGATTCCTTGGGTAAAGCCATCGTTGTCGGCTTTGAGTCCGAATGAAAATTGGCCACGGTCTTTATCGGCAAAATCAAAGGTGGCGCAGACTTCGTAGTATAGCGTCGTTTCAAACTCAGCCTTCAGCGGTTCGCGAATGTTTGCAGTGTAGGTTAATCGGCCATCCGTCAGGCTGCGTTCAATCGCTTCGCGGGAAGTGTCGTCACTAGTCTCCCTGGCAGCGTCCTGAAAGGTATCTGGCAGGGATTTCTGCTTTATAACGTAATTACCAATCACAAAATCGACGTTCTGCAGTGCCCGCAGGGTCCGTTCATCTTGCTGACGAACAACCGCTTGAGCAGCTGGCCCAACAATCGCCCCAACCAACGCCGCGCCGACAATCAGTAATAGGACCGAACGAACGACCGTGCGCAGGCCAGATTTAGTCACCGGGCGCATAATACGCAGGAAGATCAGGCCAAACAGTACCATCACGGTCGCCGCAGTCGCCAGCGCCGTGAGGTTACCGTTAATATCATCTGAAAATAGTACCGCGTTCACCCCAGAGAATAGGGCCGTTGCTAAACCGCCCACCGCAACTAATGCAAAAATGACGGCATGTAGCACCATTAGTAACATACCAATGCCGGTTTTATGGTCACGCTCGTGGCGGGAAAAGACGTGGTCGAAGATTAAGGCAAGCGGCAATAACACCACGACCGCCACAATTATGAGAATGGATGAAGCCACATCGCTGGAATAGCCATCCAGCACAAAGTTTGCCACAATCGTAACCAACGCAGCAGTTAGTGCTGCCGTCCACCCCCAAAAGGCATACGTTAACCATTGAAAAATCGCCACGGCGGGCGAATTACTTTGTGGGCCTGTATCTGTTGAAGCGCGCTTATTTTTAATCATGCTTATAGTATACACCCGCGCATAAAAAAGCGGCAGGGGAGTGCCGTTTTGTTAAGAAAAAAGTAATAGGGGAGTGGTCTCCCCCACCATTTATTTGCCAAAAATCACTGCTTCTCGTTGTGATAAAAAGCTACGGAGCTCATCGTCGGTTCGTGGTCGATCCCAGCTGGCGATTTCGAGCACTTCGCTTATAGTGACTGGTTCGATTTGGCTTGTGTTGGTTTCCATGACGCTTTTATTGACCTTTTTTTGTTTTTATTGCTTTATGTATCTATTTAAGCATAACCTGCTTAAAAAGTCAATGGTAATCTGAGGCGGTCTTTGACTGAGGTACGACGCTTATGGTATAAATAAGCGAGAGGATACAAAAAATAAACATATGGATATTGTCACTTCCCTCGCTGTTGTCACCTTAGCGGCACTGGTACACGCCAGCTTTCAGCTGAGCGTCAGCGTCTTGACGCTGCTACGCAGCCACTCGCTTGGCGCCAAGCGATCAAAAGCCCGCACCTTGCGCCTTACCACCAGTTTTGTGATTGGCGCCGGCGTTATGACCCTACTCTTATTAGCGCTGTTTTCACTCGTCCTTGGCCAGTTTTTCGGCAGCGACGCGCCGGACTTCGTCTGGGCAGTTGCCTGCGGCCTGCTGGTTGGCGTCGGCCTCGTAGTCTGGTCTTTTTACTATCGCCGCGGCAAAGGCACAACGCTGTGGATCCCGAGGGTCTTCGCCCGTCACCTGAGTGAACGGACCAAGGCCACCAAAGACCCAGCCGAAGCCTTTAGCCTTGGCCTCACCAGCGTCATCAGCGAGCTACTATTCATCGCCGCACCGTTGCTCGTTAGCGCCCTAGTGCTCATTCACCTCCCCGCTCCTTGGCAGCTGGTAGGAATCATTATCTATAGCCTTGTGTCGCTACTGTCTCTACTGAGTATCTGGGTGCTGGCCAGCGCCGGGCGTCCGCTCAGTGAGCTACAAAAATGGCGCGAAGCCAACAAGAGCTTCCTGCAGTTTGCTTCCGGTGGCGCCCTGATCGTTCTTGGATTCTTTGTCTACGTCTGTAAAATTTTAACTGACGCCGCAGGGATGTCGTAAATGGAAAGGGGTGGGCTGGTGAATATCGTAAAAAGAGGCGGCGCCCGCGCCAGTGAGTCTTTCCGTCGTGACAAGCTCCACAATAGTATCGTGGCTGCCTGTATTGGGGCCGGCGCACCGACTGGCCAGGCTGAAACGATCGCCAAGAATGTGACTGAAGCCGTTATGGGTTGGCTGGCAACAAAACCAGAGGTAACTAGTCACGACGTTCGCCGGGTGGCAGCCAAGCGTCTACACACCCATCACCCAGATGCCGCCTATTTATATGAACATCACCAGACGATACTTTAAGGAGAACTATGACTCAACACACATTTGATTACGATTTGATTGTTATCGGCAGCGGTGCCGGAGGTAGTGCCGCAGCAACCATCGCCGCCCGCAGCGGTAAGCGCGTCGCCATCATTGAAAGCGACACTTTTGGTGGCGACTCACCCAATTGGAGCGATGTTCCGACCAACGCCCTAATGCACGTCGCTCGCCTGTTCGACGAAGCCAAACACGGCAGCAAATTCGGCCTACGCACCTCTACCCTCGGATATAACTACCCGTCACTACGCACCTGGAAAGACTTAGCCGTTAAGCGAACTGGCGCTGGTGGCAACCGATTATTCTACGAAAAGAACGGTATTAGCGCCTTTAATGGCACCGCCCACTTCTTAAGCCCTCATGAAATAAGCGTCAATCGCCGCCACTTGTCTGGTGCCCGCTTTCTCGTCGCGACTGGCTCTCGTTGGATCACCCCCGACGTGCAAGGCCTCGAAGAACTTTCCTACTACACCCCGCGTACCATCCTGGAAGCCCTACGACCACCTAAGAGTCTGTGCATTATTGGCGGCGGTAGCCACGGTATCGAAATCGCCCAACTAATGGCCACCTTTGGCACCAAAGTCTATATTGTTGAACAAGCTGCTCGCTTACTTCCGAAGCTCGACACCGAGGTAGGTGAGCTGATTGAAAAAGTCCTGACCGAACAAAAAGGCGCGACCATTCTGACCCACTCAAAAGTGCTGTCTGTCAGCAAAGAAGGCCTAGGAAAGCGGATTCTGATTAGCCGCGGTGGAGCTGAAAAACACATTAAGGCCGACGAAATTCTAGTTGCGGTTGGCCAGGCCGCTAACGTTGATTTGGGCCTAGAGAACGCCTCGGTAAAATATTCGCCAAAGGGTATTGAGGTGAACGAGACGCTACAGACCAGCACCAGACACATCTACGCTGCCGGCGACGTGCTGGGTAGGCATAGCAACACCCACACTGCCTTGCTGGAAAGTAGAATCGCGGCTCATAACCTCTTTAGCAAGGCAAAAATTACGCCGGATTACACGGCGACTCCATCTGTTATCTTCACCTTTCCTGAAATTGCCCACGTTGGCCTGAGCCAAGATGATTGCACTAAGCGAGATCTGTCCGTTAAAAAAGCAATCGCCCCACTCAATATTGTTGCTCGTAGCAACACGGCCGACTTCCGTGACGGCTTTGTGAAGTTGATCGTTGATAAGAAGGGTGTCGTGCTCGGTGGCACCATCGTCGCCCCACACGCCAGCGAGATGATCCACGAGGTTGCCCTAGCTGTTAAACACTCACTGACCGCCAAGCAGCTTGCCGACACCCCGCACGCCTTCCTCAGCTGGTCTGAAGCCGTTCGAGTGGCTGCCAGCAAGCTCGCCTAGTTGACATACGCTACGCTTCACGCTTACTATTATGACGGTCCTGTCCGTTCACGAAAGAAAAAGATCTTAAATATGATCATCTACATAGCAGTAGCTGTCATTGCCGGCTTCGTAGTAGGGATGGTAATCTCTGCCGTCAAGCGAGACCAAGCAAAACAGCAGAAACGCATTGAAAAAACTGGCTGGTACGAGAATAACCGTGTCCTTTATCGGTGAACCCGCTCTACGCAGTCGACCATCCGGTGGGTAGGGAGAGCAGACGTCGTCGTCCGCCCCCTGCCCACCGGGCAACACAACTCTTGAAAAAAGCCTCTCTCTCTGTTATTATTGACGATGTATCGCGGGGTGGAGCAGTCCGGTCAGCTCGTGTGGCTCATAACCACAAGGTCGTAGGTTCAAATCCTACCCCCGCAACCAAATTGATCATAAAGAGCCACTTCAGAATGTGGTTCTTTTTTATGCAATAGCCTGGCCAAACACTATACTAGTGTTAGATGTTCACCCACCCCGTTGTCTTTGTCGACATAGAAACCACCGGCGGCAGCTATCGAAGTAGCCGCGTCTTAGAGGTTGCCGTGATTCGGGTAGAGGAAGGCGTGGTAGTGAAAGAATTTACGATGCTACTCAACCCAGAGACGTATATTCCGGCCAGCATCACCGCCCTCACCGGAATTACGCAGGGCGATATTGCCGATGCACCGCTTTTTACCGACATTGCCGACGAGCTGATGGAGATCCTCGACGGTGCGGTATTTATCGCCCATAACGTTCGGTTTGATTATTCATTTTTAAAGAATGAGTTTGCGATGGTGGGTATGACATTCTCACCACGCCTCCTGTGCACTGTTCGCTTGTCTCGGCTTTTGTATGCACCGCAGAAAGGCCACAGTCTAAAGGCGCTGATCGAACGCCACAACATACCGGTGCTCGACCGCCACCGGGCCCTAGAAGACGCCCGGGCCATCTATTACTTTGCTCAACTTGCCTACGATCAGCACGGCCAAGAACTCTTCCAAGAGGCGGTTGCCCGGCAGCTCAAGAGCCAATCGCTTCCACCTAATCTCAACATCGAAGAGCTTGATGCCGTCGAGAACACCCCTGGAGTCTATATTTTCAGGGACGACGCCAATCAGCCAATCTATATTGGCAAAAGTATTTCACTTAAAAAGCGTGTCGTGTCGCACTTTCAAGATACGAGCCCTAAAGAGGTAAAGATGAGCCAGCAAGTGCACCACGTTGAAACAATTCCAACCGGTAGCGAGCTTGGCGCCTTGATGCTCGAATCAAAACTCATTAAAGAAATGAAACCGCTCTACAACCGGATGCTGCGACGCGTATCTAGCTACGCCATGGTCGTCAAAACCGTGAAGGACGGCTATGCCAGCGTGGCGTTAAAATCAGGTAACGTCCAAAACGATACCGATCTTTCAACCGTCTACGGTGTGTTCACCAACCGGCTTAAGGCAAAGAAAAGAATTGACGAACTCAGCCGCACCTTTCAGTTATGCCCAAAGCTCATGGGCTTTGAAAAATCCGGTGGCGCCTGTTTCCATTACTCTATCGGTAAATGCAAAGGGGCCTGCGTCGGGGAAGAATCGACTGAGCTTTACAACCGCCGGTTTGAACTTGCCCTAGAGCGCAGCAAGTTGTCGGAGTGGGCATTTGATGGGCCAATAAGCCTGCCCATAAACGACCGCGGTGAACAGGTGGTCATTAACAACTGGATTATCCAGGGCTACAGCGACGACGAAGGATCCATGGTGGTTGATACCGCCGAGCCCAACTTTGACATCGATGAATACAAGATCATTAGGCGATTTATCAAAGAGAACCGGCAGCACATCCGAAACATAGTCGGCTAGTAACCCTTGCAATCCCAACCCATTTATGCTATCATCAGAAGATTGTTACTATGACGTTGAGATAAGAGTTCAGAGTTAAAGATTACTCGATTTCATGATTACAATCGAAGTAAACTATAACTAAAGGACAACTATGCCCTACTCATACCGCTCTAACAACGGAGCATCTTCAAATGGGCGCCCTGGCAACAACAACAAACGCCGTGGCCCCTCACAAAACAACCGTAACCAACGTGGTGGAAAGAGCGAATATATTGACGCTCGTCGCTTTGTGGCCGCAGCAGTCGCTGTCGCCCCAGCCGAAGAATATGTTGCAACCAACACTTTCGAAGACTTTGCGTTTCACCCACTGCTTCATGCGAACTTGATTCTCAAGGGCTACAGCCAACCGTCACCTATTCAAGATCAGGCGATTCAGCCAGCACTTGAAGGCAAAGACGTACTTGGTATGGCCGGAACTGGTACTGGAAAGACAGCTGCTTTTGCACTGCCTATTCTTCACCGACTCATCGAGAACCCAGACAGCGCTGTGCTAATTATCGCGCCAACCCGCGAACTAGCCCAGCAAATTGAAATGGAATGCCGCAGCCTTGGAAAAGGCAGTGGTCTAATGGGAGCCATACTAATTGGCGGCAGCCCAATGCGCCCGCAACTGATGGACCTAGCGGCTCGTCCTCGAATCGTTATTGGTACGCCTGGTCGTATTAAAGACCACCTTGAGCGCGGCAGCCTGCGTCTTGACCAGTTCAACATTGTCGTCCTTGACGAAGTTGACCGTATGCTCGACATGGGCTTTGTACGCGACATCCGTAGCATCCTCGATCAGATGCACGACGATCGTCAGTCACTCTTTTTCTCGGCAACGATGAATAAAGAAGTCCGTGGTCTCATCGACACCTTCAGCAAAGACCCTGTCAGCATCAAGATTCAGTCATCTGTTGCCTCTGAGAACGTTCACCAAGACGTCGTCCACTACAGTGGCCACGACGACAAGCTGAGCAAACTCAAAGACTTGCTTGCTAGGGACGAAGTCACCAAAGTGATCATCTTCGATGAAACCCAACGCGGCGTTGAGCGACTCTACAAGTCACTGTACGACCACGGTTTTCCAGTTGATTCGATGCACGGTGGTAAAAGCCAAGGTCAGCGCCAACGCGCCCTAAAAAGCTTTAAAGCCAACCAGATTAATTTCTTGGTTGCCACCGATGTTGCTGCCCGCGGAATCGACGTTGCCGACGTGACACACGTCATCAACTACTCGATCCCTAAGGTATACGACGACTACGTTCACCGAATTGGTCGTGCCGGCCGTGCTGGTAAAACTGGCCAAGCCTACACCTTTGTTGAAACTTACCAGTCTCGCTAAGAACGTGCCTTGGTTCGCTTATTCACGCGGCGCTTTTGTGCCGCGTGTTTTTGTTGCTGCCTCATAATGACAAGATAGATAGCAAACCCAAAGTTCACCACAAACAGCATTAATGGATAGGCCGCCGTCACGAACGTCACACTACTGAGAGCTATAAACGACAAGAAGAACTTTGCACCGTTCAAGGCAAAGCTAGTAGCCGTCTCTTCTAGCGGCTTAGTGGTCGCTTTTCGGAGTGTTGGCAAAAAACCTAATAAAAATATAGCAAGTGCAAACCACACGGCAGTGACCGCATCACCAGTCTGCGACCAGAGTAGCAACATAATCGCTACCAGCCCCATCAGCACATAATCGAGCTTGGTAATGGTATGCTCACCGTGCCAGAGTGACAATGCAAAAATAATACCAGCTCCAATTCCGGCTCCGCCAGTTACCCACGCCCCGGCCCCCGCTCCAGCCTCTAGCTGTGCGAAAAAGATAAAGAAGTTCAGGGCTGACCATATCAACCAAGTCATAGAGTGCGGCTTAGTGTTGCCTGTCACGGTATTTCGGATGTATAACGCGTAGCTGATCACCGCCAGCACGATTGAAAGAATACCTATGAGCGTCGCGGTCATTCCGATAAGCTCTTACTGTTGCCGCCAAATAAGAAGTTGACCCACTGCTCGATGTTGCTCGGTTGAGTCGCCACCGGCAGTGGTGCTGCTTCGACCCTATCGGCTTTAGCCACATTGTCGGGTAAGATTAAGACCTTTTCACCAGGGCGCACTAAGCCCAGTGACTCACGGACAGCCAGCTCTTGGTATTCAGCTGTTGTTACAAAGCGGTTCTCGAAGGCCAGCGTGTCGCGCTGTAGTTCGGTCAGCCGCAGCTCGCGCTTCTTAGCGTCGACATCCCTTTGGAGACTGTAATTGCGCTCCATCATCCCCAAAGACCCCCATACCCAACTGGCCGCAATCAAAAACGCCACCAAAATAACGGCGTTATTAAGCGTCAGGTACTTGTGGCGGATGTGATATATGATTTTGCGAATGTTTATTTTTTTCATGATGCCTTGTGCGCCTCATTATAGCCTAACAGATACAAATAATATATAATGACGGAGTCTGGGGCTGTAGCTCATCGGTTAGAGCAGGATGCTCATAACGTTTTGGTAGATAGTTCAACTCTATCCAGCCCCACCATTTGAACCACCCATGACAGTCAGAACTTTTCTGGCTGTTTTTGCTATTAGAAGCCCCGTCGATAGGGCGGGGTTTCTTCATTCTTCTCGTATCTGCCAACAAGGTATATACTAGTGACAGTCATGTACATACTCGCCTCGCGTTTTTATCTACAGGCTTTATACATTCTCAGTTCTCTGTCGCGTGCCAGTAGATAAACGGTCTATGCGCACCACCAGATAGCTTCATACCATAAAATCCGTTACAGCTAAGCCTCGTAGTATTAGTTGTTTTTTATTTTTATAACGATGGAGCAATGCGATGGACCCAACAATCAGAATCGATCAGATCGTCGATGTCGTGCCTATCTTCCGCGGTCATGCCACCGAGGTAAACGTTTGTGTGCCCTGGAAAATGCGTTATGGGATTCATGAAATTGTGTTTACCACCTTTGGGATGCGCCACCCAACGGTGAAGGGTAAACGCATGGTTCATGTATTCGATATGAGCGACGGGGTGAACGATTACCGGCTCGAGTTTGACGCCGAACGGTTGATCTGGCGGCTCATCAGTATGGTCGAGGGGGCGTCGTAGATGATCGATATCAACAAAGAACGGGCTCTGGTGATGCACATCGACCTCAACAGTGCCTTTGCCACGGCCGAGCAGCAGGCGCACCCGTCACTACGTGGCAAACCGATGGGTGTCACCAATCGCCTTTCGAAAGAATGCTGCGTGATTGCGGCGTCGTACGAGGCCAAGCGACTCGGCATTAAGGTAGGCATGCGACGCAGCGAAGCCTTGGCGATCTGCCCCGGCTTTGTATTACTAGAAACCGACCCGCCCAAATACAACGCTGTTTACCAAAAACTAATCGTTATCATGCGCTCCTACTCCCCTAAGATCAAGATGAAGAGCATCGACGAAGGTATTATCGACTTTCACGGCCTTGGCCCCGTGCTGGCCGGCAGGACGCTCCAAGACATAGGCTACGAGATCAAGCAGCGCGTCAAAGACGAGATTGGCGACTGGATGACCATCAACATTGGCATTGGAACCAATCGCTTCCTCGCCAAACAGGCGGCTGGTTGGCACAAACCCGACGGGCTCGACACCATCGACCACACCAACCTGCTGACCTACTACAAGCAGATGAAGCTGACCGACCTTAATGGCATCGCCGAAAGAAACGAAGCCAGGCTGAACGCCCTTGGCATTATGACGCCGCTCGATTTCATTAATGCTGG
>Ga0136588_1000774_pt1 | contig 11348 bp, 8 predicted proteins | sample AntRauMFilla1564_FD_104782 | JGI IMG/M metagenome (GOLD analysis project Ga0136588, IMG submission 104782) | Saline lake microbial communities from Rauer Islands, Antarctica - Metagenome Filla 1 #564 | ecosystem: Environmental > Aquatic > Non-marine Saline and Alkaline > Saline | place... | reverse complement strand
TTTGAGGTTTGAGGTTTGAGGTTTGAGGTTTGAGGTTTGAGGTTTGAGGTTTCCCTAAAAAATTTATGTCCTTGTTGTACAAATAGTTACAAGTTTTTTTAATTATTTATTTCTTTTTTTGGTAAGCATCAAAACCTCTAACCTAAGCGAAGCGTCACCTCCAACCTCACACCTGAGTAAGTGCGAAGCAATTACGACACCTGAGCGAAGCGACACCTCTCACCTCAAACCTCAGCGAAGCGATTGCGACACACGGTGGAATAGCCCTTCTAACATAAAAATGCTAGGCTGTTTGTAGAATCACTTTTTTTTGTTTAATTACATAAAACCAAAGTCAATTTTATTTATCTAGCACATTAACTGAGGTTCCAGCCATATTGAGGAAGTCAATCACATCCATTATCATATTAGTAAGCGTAATTGCATGTTCAAGCACGCCTAATTATCAATCTGTAAATAGAGGCGAAGCTTTTAGCCTTGTAAAATCTGGTCCTGAACTCAGAGCAACGGCGCAAGGCTTGTACAATCTAGATGATGAACCCTACATAGATTATGGTGTAGACATTATCTATGGCAGCTTAAATTATGTTAAGCTAGACGATAAATACACCGCTAAATACCGTCTTTTAACAGAAATTATTGACAAAGAGACTGACGCTGTAGTTTATAGTAATGTTGGATCTCACAAAATTAGTGATAGCCATCCTGCTCTTAGAAATTTTAGAGGCATCTTTTCAATACCAAAGAATATTGCCATTTCATCGGGTAGTTATTTATTAAATACTACCGTAACTGATGAGTGGAATAACGAGTCGAATACCGTTTCTAACGACATTTTTATTCCTTCTGCTAATGATGGGAAACCGCATTTAACGGAGGTTATAATGCTGGGAAAAAACGACAATGGACTGAACTTCAGACGAGTATCTTCCTATGAATTAGCAGGTAGTGCTGATAGTTTATTATTCCAATTTCAAGTGTATAATCCTGACGGTAATAAACAATTTGTAGTTACCTCAGAGCTTCAGTCATTAGCGAGTGATAACAGCATTGCCCGACCTACATTCTTCCCAGATTATGATAACTCCTCTCTTGAATTCAGAGGAATTGATTACCGCAGAACTACAAATATTCAGCGATTCAGACGTATTGTGAGCCAAGAAGGAAGCATTTTAGTAGAATATGTTGTTCCTAAATTAACTGAAGGAAATTATCGCTTTTCTGTCTCCATTGCTGATGACGCTAATCAGAAAATTTATAAGAGCAGAGATTTTGCCGTTCGCTCTGAAAATTATCCCCTAGTGGTAAGCGCCGAAGAGCGTAGAGCACCGCTTAAGTACATAATGTTTGACAGAGAATACAACAATTTGTTGCAATTGGCTTCTGAAGATGAAATAATTGCTGCAATTGACAGTTTCTGGTTAAATGCGGGTGGAACTTCAGAAAGAGCAGAACAGTTGAGTTCACTATTTTATGAGCGTGTTGAAACAGCAAATAGAGCTTTTGGCGATGTAAAAGAAGGCTGGAAAACCGACATGGGTATGGTCTACATAATGAATGGAGAACCAGAAAAAGCAATTACTTTCCAAAATGCTATCCAGTGGGTTTATAATGATAACTATGGTGGCCCATTACAATCACCCGTTTTCATGAAAATAAAGCCTTATGAAGCAGATTCTGAATATTCTCATCATGTACTCATGCGTGGTGCTTTGGATGTGAGTTTTGGTCCAGCCCTATTCCTAAGTGCACGCTTTAACGAGTTATCTACCATACAAGCGTGGAGATCTGGAATAGTCTTGGACCGACCACTAATTCAAGATTGGGATAATAGCCCAAGCGGAAAAATTAGTTTAAGCCCTATAAATCCCGGCTTAATTGGTATTGGCGGTGGCTACAATAATTAAACCTGGTAAAAAAAGCTATATTTTAACATAGATTTACAAAAGGTGCTTAATGCGCCTTTTTTTATGTAAAATAATTTTCATTTGTAAAGTGCAAGTAAAAAAATATTAAATGAAAGGCTTTAACACTTTACACATTTCTTTACATAAGTATGTAAAGTTTTTGCACTTCTTAGCTTTAGTTTGTACTCATCGAAGTCTATAGCTCGCAATTGTTAACGGCTTTGATATGAGAGACCAACCAAAGAGAGAGGTAGACAAAATTACTAGAAATGAGAAGTGCTAAAGCCATACTATTATTAATTACATTTTTTGTGCTATCGAGTGCAACAAATAATCTGTATGCGAATGACACAAGCTTTTCTCTAGTTCTCAGAAGTACCCAAGATACCTCATATACGGATTATCAATTTATGGCTGTAGGTTGGGCAAATCAAGCTCATAAAATCCCTGCCCCACCGGCACCTCCAGGCGACAATTTCTACGTATATATTGATGGGTACTTTTTCAAAGAAATAAGGAGTATATCAGGAAATGAAATGCAGACTTGGGATTTTAACTTCACTTTATCTTCTAGAGAACCTGTACGTAATCTCTTTATAGATCCATCATATATCGTTGAACATACCGATTACGCAGTTCTAGTAGACGGTAATGGAGTTATCCGTCATGATCTCCATAACGATACAGAAATTAATTTGGATAAGACATACAATGGAAAGTTCTCAATTCTTGCTTTACCAAAAAATGCTGCCGCAGCTCCACAAATTCTTCCTTCCTTCAATAACAAGTTCCAATTAAAGAAGATAGATGTAAACTCATATACATTAGATCTTAAAACGGTTTTTACAAATACGGCTACTATTACATCTTATATAGTTGATACGTTTGGTAATACATCTATAAAATATGAAGTTTCTGACGACGCTCTTTTAACAGCCACCATTAATGATAAGTACAAAGAAATTCGTCTAAGAATTTATGCATTGAATGAATATGGAGAGAATTTCGCGGATGTTTTTTTACAACCTGATATTTTAACCGATGTTGAGGAAGACGCCATTCCTACTGACGTAAAGCTGAATCAAAACTATCCAAACCCATTTAATCCGACCACCTCTATTTCTTTTGATTTGAACGAAGCAACTAGAGTAATGCTGAATATTTACAACATAAATGGTCAGCTAGTAGCAACACTGATAAACAATAACCTACAAGCTGGGAATCATATAACTGAATTCAATGCCACAAAACTGCCTAGTGGTGTTTACATCTACAGACTACAAACAAGTAGTACGGTGCTAACAAAGAAAATGACCTTATTGAAATAAAAATTATGAAAGAAGTTTATGATTCTCATCATAACATCTCATCATTGCCCGCTCTTTGAAAGGAGCGGGTTTTTTTATGACTACGACAATGGCAAAAAAATCAAAATTGAATTAGTAAAAACTAAGCCTAATTAACATTCAGTCATGCTTAGTGCTAAACCGCCTTCAGAGGTCTCTTTGTACTTCTTAGACATATCTTTTCCCGTTTCTTTTACCACTCTAATTACTCTATCTAAAGAAATAATTTGCGTATCGTTTACCCCACTTGAGGCTAATAACCATGCATTGTACGCTTTTACGCCACCAACGGCATTGCGCTCAATACATGGAATTTGAACATAGCCGCCAACTGGGTCGCAAGTCATTCCCAAATGATGTTCGATAGCGATTTCAGCAGCAATTTCAATGGTTCGAATATCCTCTTTCTTTAAGTAGGCAATCATGGCAGCGCCCATACCAGAAGCTGTGCCTACTTCTCCCATGCAGCCCGCTTCTGCACCTGAAATACTAGCATTGTGCTTAACCAAAAATCCAATACAAGAAGCAACTAGCATGGCTTCTCGCAGCTTTTCTTTTTTAATTTTATAATGATGGCGCATCAGATATAAAATACCCGGAATTACCCCGCTTGCTCCAGAGGTTGGTGCTGTTACAACAATATTACCTGCTGCATTTTCTTCAGAAGCGGCTAAGCAATAGGCATTGAGTAAGCGTAAAAATTTGTCTTGTCTGCTATTGAGTGATTTAGCCTTTTCCATCACCTTATTGCTCTTACGCTTTAATTGAATAGAGCCAGGAAGTGTTCCAATAGTTACTAAACCACGGTTCACGGCAGAAATCATGGTGTTCACAGTGTGATCTAACTTTGTGGCAATCTCTTTTTCAGTCATCCCAGAAATAGCTTTTTCATTCTCAAGCAACAATTCAGCTATGCCTAATCCACTTTTTTTCAGCTGCACCAACAACCCTTCAAAGGTTGAATACGGATATGGAGGCTCGCCCGTTTCTGGTAATTCCCAACCTTCCCACTCAATAAAACCACCGCCAACAGAGTAATACTGCATGCGAAGCTCTCCACCCAAATGCTGGTACACACATAACATAGTATTGCTAAATTTATAATCTGTTACTATATCATCAAAAATTATGGCAGATTCTTCAAAAGACAATTTCATTTCTTCAGATATTTTCACAGAATACTCTTTTTCAGTATTCCAAAGTGTGGCAAAAGATATAGGGTCTGTTGCTTCAGGCACCCAATCTAGCAAGCCAGCTAGCACAGCTCTATCGGTGCCATGACCTCGGCCTGTTGCGCTCAAACTTCCATATAAATGCACTTTTATCGTGTTATTGGGTGAATGGCAATCGGCTGGCAGCTCGCGCATTCTGTGGAGAAAATCTCTAGTAGCTTTCATCGGGCCAATAGTATGTGAACTTGACGGGCCAGGACCTATTTTAAAAAGATCGAAAACAGAGGTTTTGATTGGATTGAAGTGTGTTGGCATAGCATTCTTTAATAGGTGGAATAGCCTTGAATATAAGATTCATTTGGTGAATTAGTTAGTATAACAAATAATTTTGTAAGCGCTTTTTTGTAGGCCTTTTAAACACCAACTAGAAAGCGCCATTTAATAGAATAAAAGCGTAATTTAACTAGCTATCATATTGAACCTGAATGATTGAACTATGCGTCTACATCAAATAAACCTGCTATTTGTCTTATTCATTTGTACACTGAATGTAGCCTTTGCACAATCGCCTTCATCTCCTACTGCACAGGGTTATACGTCACAAGGAAATAAGCTTACTTTTGTTTTCAATGAGAAAGACTATGGCATTTCTAAAACTCCAAATCGTGTAGTGGTAACTGGCACATTCAGAGAATGGAGCCAAGATATGGATGATTCTCAATGGCAACTTACCTTTGTTCAATCTGGTATTTGGGAGCTAACAATAAATAATTCTGAATTTGAGCTCGTAAAAGCAGCAAGCCCTTTTAAATTCAGAATTAATGAAGGCGAGTGGTTAAGTCCGCCAACTATGGCCACCAACGAACAAGGTGGCAATTTAATTTTTATGTCGGGAATTGAACCAACTAAGCTAATTGCAGAGATAACCGCTAATGGCACTATTTGGGTCAATTTAGAAGGCGATGGCGTTAAGCGTTCAACAAAACCCGCAGATTGGAAACTAGAGAAGTTTGATGGAACCCTAATTCCTGTTACCGAAATCCTTCCAAACACCGCAACCGAAGCACTTATTAAGCCCGCAGCAAGTTTTGATCTAAATCGGGTGCATTTCCTTACCTACCTACCCGAAAAGCTGAAAGTTCTTTGCCGATTCGATGGCTACTACCGCACGCTATACTCTGGTAAAGAGCTCGGCGCTACTATTGCTGCTGACAAAAAAACTACTGCATTTAGATTATTTGCCCCAAGAGCAGAGGGCGTTAAGCTATACCTCTACAAAGGTAAAAATGATGATAAAGCCAAGCAAACCATTATTATGCAACGAGATGCAGATGGTGTCTGGGAAGCTGTAGCTGATGGGAATTTAGCCAAAACATGGTACGATTTCACGGTTCATGGCCCTGAAAACGAACCTGGCTCTCATTACTATGAACTAACTGGCACCCACGTTTCTGACCCCTATGCAAGAGTAAACGACGACGCTTTCGGTAAGAGCCGTGTTTGGCCTAAAGGAATTCCTGCTAAGCCATTAGAAAAAGGTATTCCTGCCATGGAAGATGTAATTGCTTATGAGGTTCACGTACAAGATTTCACCGATTTATTGCCTGTTGATGATCGTTTCAAGGGCACTTTTCCTGCAATGATTAAACCAGGACTCAAAAATAAGCTTGGCGAGGCTATTGGTTTCGACCATTTGGTAAACTTGGGAATAAACACCGTGCATTTACTGCCGGTTCAAGAGTATTTACACTACAGCAATGAAGAGTGGCAAGCTGCTTTTAAAGATGATCCATTTATGCAGGAACAAGCCATTGCCTTAGAAAATTACCAATGGGGCTACAGAATAACTCATGCTATGGCCGTTGAAAACCGTTTCAGGGAAAAAGGCACAGATCATGGCACAGAACGAACTCAGCTTGTAGAATTGGTTGAAGCATTCCACCAAAAAGGAATGGCCGTAATTGTAGATTATGTGTTTAACCATACTGGGGAAAATATGGATGGTCGCCATTATAATATGAACTTCAATGGCATAGAGAAATCTTATTATTATCGTTTAGATGTTGAAGGCAACCATATTGGCGCTTTTGGGAATGAAACCAAATCGGAAAACCGCCCCATGATGCAGCGCTGGATTATAGACCAGTGCAAGTATTTTATTGACGAAATTGGTGTGGATGGTTTCCGAATTGACCTTGCTGGACAAACAGACAAACAAACCTTGATTAAGCTTCGTGAAGCAATAGGCCATGAAAAAATTGTGTACGGTGAGCCTTGGATTGGCAGTAATGACCCTGAATATGAGGCTAACCCATCTTGGGATTGGTACAAAATAGATTCCCCCATTACTTTCTTCCAAGATGAATCTAGAAATGCCTTTAAAGGCCCACCTTCCATGCCAGCTAATAAGAAAACGGACCGTGGCTATGCTGGTGGGTTAACCCAAGACCGAGCCAAAGCTATGCAAGGCTTAGCAAATAGCTACGAAGAAGAGCCGACACCAAACCTGGGCATCAACTATTTAGATATCCATGATAATTGGGCGCTAGCAGATCGTTTTGCAACCAACAATTGGGATGGAAGAAAAGGCGTATACGAAGACCGTTTCAAAATTGCTACAGCGCTATTATTTACCTCCGCTGGACCTATTGTACTGCATGGCGGAACTGAGTTTATGCGCTCAAAAGGTCTTGCAGAAGTCAGATCCCAAATCAAAAAAACCGAAAGTGGTTCATTGCATTTTCACGGAAAAAATGACAGTTATAACTTGAGAGCCGCAAATCGCTTTGTTTGGGAAAATATTGGAAAAAACAACAAAAATAGCCCCAATTATGAAAATATGCTGGCTTGGTGGAAGGGGATAATTGCTTTTAGAAATTCAAGCTATGGCAAAAATATGCGCATTGGCGAAGCCATTCCTGAAGGACATTATCAATTTTTTGCTCCATCAGAAAATGAAGCTTTATTAAGCTATACCATTGGCAATGAGATCTTTGTTGCCTTAAATGTTGGAGAATCAAGTGCTACCATAAAAGTAGATTTACCTGTTGGCGAATGGATGAAAATAGCCACCAATGAAGCCGTTTCTTTAGACGGCTTTGAATCGATGGTTATTGACAAAAAGAACGCAAAGCGATCTATAAGCCTTGCAAAAACATCACTGCAAATATGGGTTAAAAAACCATAGCACTTATACTCATTCCCTCATGAAATTTATAGCACCTTCCTACAAAGATATTGCCCTGGCAGCTGAACGCATTGCACCTTATGCGCATATTACGCCTGTGCTAAGTAGTGAAAATTTGAATAAGCTATTGGGTACAAAGATTTTTTTCAAATGCGAAAACTTCCAAAAAGTAGGCGCTTTTAAGTTTAGGGGTGGTTGTAATTCGGTATTCAATATATCGGAAGAACATTTACAAAAAGGCGTAGCTACACACTCTTCGGGGAATCATGCGCAGGCAGTTGCATTAGCGGCTAAATTGCGTACTGCCAAGGCCTATATTGTTATGCCAGAAAACGCCCCAAAGGTTAAAATAGAGGCTGTAAAAGGCTATGGAGCAGAAATTATTTTCTGTGACTCTACAATAAGTGCGCGGGAAAGCACACTGGCAGATGTTGTTAAAAAGACAGGCGCTACGGAAATTCACCCTTATGATTACTTCGATGTAATTGCAGGTCAGGGAACTTGTGCCAAAGAATTCCTGGAAAATAACCCAGAACTAGATATTATAATGGCTCCCATTGGCGGAGGTGGCTTACTGAGTGGCACAGCCATAGCAAGCAAAGCAATTAAACCCACAATCAAGGTTATAGGCGCAGAACCAGATCAAGCAGATGATGCATACCAATCGTTTATTAGTGGAAAGCGAATAACAGACATTACGCCTAATACAATTGCAGACGGACTCAGAACAACGGTTGGAAAACTCACATTTTCGATTATTCAAGATCAAGTAGATCAAATTGTAACGGTCTCTGAGGCTAGCATAATTGAGGCCCTGAAGTTAATTTGGACACGTCTAAAAATTATTATTGAGCCAAGCTGTGCTGTGCCTGTTGCGGCTCTTCTTGAACAGAAAATTGATTTAAGTAACAAACCAATTATCGGTATCATATTAACGGGTGGAAATGTTGACTTGGATAAGCTACCGTGGTAGAAATATTAACCGATCCGCAGGTAATCAGTACCTACGGACTTCCGATGTTATTTATAATCTGTTTTGCTGCTGCTACAATACTGCCTTTTAGTTCAGAAATAGCCTTTAGCACCGCTATAGCGCTAGATTGGCCCATATCTGCTGTATTAATTACGGCTAGTTTAGGAAATATTTTAGGCGCAACCACAAATTATTTGCTCGGATACTTCTTTAGCACTAAAATGCATGGCAAATTAACGAATGAACATTATGGTAAAAAAGTTCTTAAATGGTCAGAGAAATATGGCAATCGGTTGATTTGGCTGAATGCTCTGCCACTCATTGGCGACCCAATCACCATTTTGGCAGGAATAGCAAAACAATCATGGCAAAGGTTTGGGCTAATCGTTTTTGGCTCACGTATTGCGAGGTATATTTTGCTGCTTTATATCATTCAATAAAATTGCACGATATTTCAACAACAATTGTTAATGCAGCATACTCTAGACAAAATTAGGTTTAGGCGTCTCTAATTAGAAACGACAACGGTAACAGCTACCGAAAACCAGACAAAAACCATACTACATGTCCGATACTAATTCTCAAAAAGAACGTCCAACCGAAAAAAAACCCAAAGAAACTAAAGGTGGTTCTAAGAACCCTAAGTTTCCGTTTTGGATATACGCTGTTTTGCTGCTGGTGCTTATTAGCCTAAACCTTCTGTTTAGCTACGATTCTACAGGTGGCACGCAAATTCCATACAGCACTTTCTTGAAGTATGTTGAGCAAGGCTATATAAAAACTGCAACAGTTCGTGATGGTACCATTATTTATGGCGAATATAGCGATGCTGCTTTAAGAGATAATGTAATTCAACAGCCAGAAGCCACAAATTCACCTTTAGGCTTGGGCTCATCTAGTACTAGTATTCCAAAATACAGCACTACCATGATTGATGGCCACGATGTAACAGCCTACCTACAGCAGCATGAAGACAAGGTGCAGTTCTCTGGAGAGAAATCAAGTAATTTCTTTGATGGCATTCTAGTCTGGGTCATCCCTATTGCATTCGCAGTGATTTTCTGGGTCTTCATAATGAAGAGAATGAATCCAGGCCAACAAATGATGGGCATTGGTAAGAGTAAAGCCAGCCTTTACGATAAAGAAACCGCCACCAAAGTTACGTTTAAAGACGTTGCTGGTTTGGAAGAGGCCAAAGAAGAAGTAGAAGAAATTGTACAATTCCTGAAAAGTCCAGAGAAATTCACCACTCTTGGTGGAACTATTCCTAAAGGCGCTCTTTTAGTAGGCCCTCCTGGTACTGGTAAAACCTTATTAGCAAAAGCAACGGCTGGCGAAGCTGATGTTCCCTTCTTTAGTTTGAGTGGTTCTGATTTCGTTGAAATGTTTGTTGGTGTTGGTGCTGCTCGTGTTCGCGATTTATTTAAAGAGGCAAAAGCAAAAGCACCTTGTATCATTTTCATCGATGAAATTGACGCAATAGGTAGAATGCGTGGAAAAGGCCAAATGATGGGCGCTAATGATGAGCGCGAAAATACACTGAATCAACTTCTTGCAGAGATGGATGGCTTCAACTCTGATAAAGCCATCATTATCATGGCGGCAACTAACCGTCCAGATGTTTTAGATACAGCGTTATTGCGTCCAGGTCGTTTTGATCGCCAAATTGTGGTTGACAAACCCGATCTACAAGGCCGTATTGAAATTCTGAATGTGCATATCAAAAAAATCAAACTTTCTGATGCTGTTGATATCAAACTTCTTGCTTCTCAAACACCAGGATTTGCAGGCGCTGAATTAGCTAACCTTTGTAATGAAGCTGCATTATTAGCTGCACGTAGAAATAAAACGAGCGTGGAAATGATTGATTTCCAAGATGCTATTGAACGCGTAATTGCCGGTTTAGAGAAAAAGAATAAACTCATTAGCCCAAAAGAACGCGAAATTGTTGCCTACCATGAATCAGGTCATGCTATTGTTGGTTGGTACTTAGAGCACACAGATCCTGTTATCAAAGTATCTATTGTACCGCGTGGAATTGCGGCCCTTGGCTACACTCTTCAATCGCCGCTAGAAGATCGTTTCTTAATGCGTACTGAAGAGCTGATAGACAAAATTTGCGGCCTATTAGGCGGTAGAGTGGCTGAAGAAATTATCTTCGGGAAAATCTCTACTGGTGCACAAAATGATCTAGAACGCATAACTAGATTGGCTTTTGCCATGGTGGCAGATTACGGTATGAGTGAAGAATTGGGTTATATCTCATTGCGAGACTCATCAAATCCAGATTCGAGCTACGGTTTTAATAAAATCTATTCCGATAATACTGCACAGAAAATTGATGTTGCTGTCCGCCGTATCATCAAAGATTGTCATAAACGCACCTATGACCTTCTGGTTGAGCATAAAGACGAGCTTATCAGAATGTCAGAAGAACTGCTCAAAGTTGAGATTATGGGCTACAATGAACTGAAAAAAATCTTGGGGAAAAGTCCTCACGAGAAATATCCAGAGCACATGTTTCCTAGAGATGTCGAAGATGCTAAAGTAGTAGATTCTGATGCAGACGATAGTGGTACTGATAGCGATAGTAAAAACAAAAAAGAAGAGGCCGATGAACACAAGACCTCTACGAACGGTACTGTCGTTGACGTAACAGTCGATGACAGCGACGACAGCGACGACAAAGAAAAACCTTCCGAAAGCTAAATAGGTCTTTTCCCTTCAACACGTGTTTATAAAAAGCTACCATATTTTATGGTA
>Ga0136588_1000769_pt1 | contig 11379 bp, 8 predicted proteins | sample AntRauMFilla1564_FD_104782 | JGI IMG/M metagenome (GOLD analysis project Ga0136588, IMG submission 104782) | Saline lake microbial communities from Rauer Islands, Antarctica - Metagenome Filla 1 #564 | ecosystem: Environmental > Aquatic > Non-marine Saline and Alkaline > Saline | place... | reverse complement strand
TTAGCGTATTTAAAAGCTTATCCCAAAACGTGCTTCGATTGGGCAGACTACGGGCAAGGCTTAAGTGAATTTATGCTTAGCATCGACGCGCTTACCAGCATGCCTTTTTTGCCCGAGCTTGCGGATATCGACTGGCGCTTAATGCAAATAGAGCGGGCGTCGAGTAGGGCCTTTGATGCTGCATCATTTTCGTTATTGCAAACTAAGCCCCCAGAAACACTTCGCTTTTTGCCAGGCATTGGCTTGCAGCTCACTGAGGCTTTATTTCCTGTTCAAGAACTTTACGAACTAGCGCATACCTATGAGGATGAGTGTCTTTCTCACAGCGCGCAAGTGCAAAAGCAGACAAGCATGAATAAAGTGCAAGGTTTGATAAGTAGCGCGATAAAAAAGCCGACTTATCGCTCTATTGTTTTATGGAGGCAGCATTACAAAGGTCTATTTGAATACTGCGATGAAGCTACAAGCAATGCATTTCGCAGTATGCTCAGCAATAATAGTGTTAGCGATGTGCTCAGCCATTTTGGCGACGACCAAAGTGGCATGAGTAGGTGGCTACAGCAAAGCATAGCGTCGAAAAAAGTGTGTGCGATAGTTATTCGGGCGCGATCTTTATAAACGTCATGTCGCGATATGCATGATTCACAACGGTGTCGACCCTAAACGGATGCAGCGCGGCTTTAACTACTTCACGCTTTACATTGAGCGTAAAATGCATGAACGCATCGCTGGCGGCATTTTTATTATCCCATTCTATTTTATAGGTAGCGTCTTGAAAAGGTGCTAGGGTGCCCGTCAGGGTTTTCATCCTGTTGGAGCTTATGCGCAAAATAGGGGTGTTAGCCGCTGTTTTGTGATTGGTGCTCACTACGGTGAAACTGCCAAACCACTTGTCTTTGTATTCACCTAAAATTTGTTCATCAGTAATACTCATTGGCGCAGTGGCAACGGGCTCTTCAAATTTAGCCAAATAAGCTTGTTCACGCTCGTCCAAATGATCCACATAGGTGTTTATCCAATCTTGCTGCTGTTTGTCAACATACCCTGCTTTTTGCATATAAGCTTTCACAATAGTTTGCATGACTGAGCCGCGCGCCGCTGAATTAGAGCCATTGCTTAAAATAACCACGCCAAGCGTTAGTTTAGGCACCATTAGCACATAGGCCTGATAGCCTGAAAGTGTGCCGGTGTGTGAAATAACGTTAAGCTCACCAATATTGGCTAAGCGCCAGCCTAAGCCATAGCTTTTAAATAGGGTCTTGTTCCACTCACGCTCCTGTGGCGATACCCATAAAATAGTCTGCGGGTGCCACATTTGCGTAAGCTGCTTATCTGAAAAGGGCAGATTGTTTCGGTTAAGCAAAGCGCCCACCCATTTCAACATATCTTGCACATTGCACACCATGCCGCCTGCGGCTGCAGACATTAGCCCCTGTTGTGAAATGCCATTGCGCGGTATAGCATAAATACCGCGCGCGCTGTTATGAGCATAGCCCATCGCCACGTTGTTTAAATTTGCCTTGGGAATGTCGCCCACAAAACAGTTCATCGCGAGCGGTTTAAAAATGCGCTGCTCCACAAAATTTTCGAAACTCATGCCGCTGACTTTAGCGACTAGTTCGCCTGCCGTAATGTACATTACATTGGAATATGCATAGCGGTCTCTAAAGCTATACTCGGGTGTTAAATATTGTAGATTAGCAATGACTTGTGCGCGCGTGAAGCCTGAAGGCTCTGGCCAAATCATGCTGTCGCCTGCGCCGTTAATTAGGCCGCTGCGGTGCGTCAGTAAATCGGTAATGGTAAATTCGCGGGTAACGTAGGGGTCATAAAGCGTAAATTCTGGCAGGTGGGTAATAACTTTATCGTTCCAGTTTAACTTTTCTTCATCCACCAAAATTGCCAATGCCGCACTGGTAAAAGCTTTACTGGTAGACGCTAGGCGAAAATAGGTTTGCGCATCTACCTTTTTGTTGTTAGCAATATTGGCTTTGCCGAAGCCTTTCGACAGCACCACTTTGTTTTGGTGAATAATGCCAACCGCCATGCCGGGTGTTTGAAATGTGCTAAGCGCTTCCTCGATTGCTTGCTCAATATGCTTCTTATCGACACTTTTACTGAGGGCAGAAACGGAGAATGTACATAGCAATATCAAGCACAGGTTTAGTGCCAGTTTACGTTGATACAAAAAGATAAGAGGATTTGAATGTTGCTTATTTATATTCGAAGAAAAGCGCATTTTCATAGTTGAATAGTACTCTGCATAAATAAATGATTAGGTGTGAAAAGCCTACTAACAGTGTGGTGAAGAATGCCGAATATTACAAGTTAAGTATTTCTAAACATACTGGCAACGTTCGCTATTGCTGTCATAAAAAGCCATCGGTTTAGGGTGATATAAAACGCGATGCATTTTATTCTTTGACGCCTTTGTTTCGCGAATACAAAACCAAACCAGCAGCGCCTAAATACATCATTAAACCATACCCGCCGGCAATAAGCGCATAGGCTGGCTCTTGTATAAAGCTAACTGCAATTAAAATAGCAAGCGTCGCATTTTGTGTGCCTACTTCTATTCCTAAGGTTATGCGATCTTTGTGATTAAGTAAAAATAGTTTCGCCAGCAGCATCCCCAGCAGCGTAGCGCTTAAGTTTAGGCCAATAGTGAACAAGTATAAGTCGGGAAACCCTTCCACCAGCATTTCACGCTCGTCAAAACTAATTTTTACAATTAGCAATAACATGAACACAATGGCAAGTTTACGAAAGATAGGCTCCAGCCTTAAGGCGATATTGATAAAACGATGACGGGTCAACATGCCAAGCGCTACAGGCACAAGTGTAATAACGATTAAGCCCAAAGAAGTCTTGAGCAAAGAAAATTCTACAGGTTCGCCTTCAGAAAAGTAGTTGATAGAAAAGGCAATTAATAAGGGCGTAGTAAATACGCAAATAACGGTGGTGATTGCCGTTAACGATATAGACAGAGCTAAGTTAGCTTTGGCTAAATGCGAGAGTAAATTTGAGGTGCTGCCGCCGGGGCACGCCGCTAGCAGCATCATGCCTATTGCGATTTGTGCTGAGGCATTAAAGGCAAGCGCAATAGCAAAGGCAAGGGCAGGTAACAGCAGCATCTGCCCAAACAGGCCCACAAATATTGGTTTAGGCAATTTGGCTAAGCGCGCAAAGTCTTTAAGCTGCAGACTCAAGCCCATTCCAAACATAATACTGGCAAGCACTAAAGGTAAGAATATGGCGGTGAAAACAGTAGACTGCATGTGGTTAACTCACTCGATAGAGGCTTAGCTCATTTTTGCCAGTAAAGACAAGGGCGCCACTCGCATAATTAGCTGCATTATTGCCCATGGCCAAGTAGGTACGTAGCTATTTGCGCCTTCTTTTTCAATCGCCGCTACCATGGCTTTGCAGCCCGTTTGTGTGTCGACCATAAACGGTACTTTTTTTACTTTTTCATTAATTTCACTGCGAATAAAGCCAGGATGAATGGTGGATACCTTAATGGGTGTTTTGGCTAAATCCATTCGCAGGCCTTCACTTAAGGAGGTAATGGCGGCCTTTGTGGCGGCGTATACGTTTAAGGCGCGTCTGAACCCGCGCACCGCGCTAATAGATGAAATGGTGACTAAATGCCCAGAGTTTTGTGCTCTAAAAATAGTCACCGCGGCTTCACACTGCGCCAAGGCCGATACAAAATTTGTCATGGCGGTTTGTTTATTGGCTTCAAAGTAGCCGGTGCCAATGGAAGCCCCTTTGCCCATGCCTGCGTTTACTATTACCCGGTCAAGCTGCCCAAGTTCTTGTTTGAATTCGTTAAACACGGTAAATACGGCGTCGTGGTCGTTGACATCCAAAGACTTGATGATAACGCTTATGTTTGGATCGATAGCTAGTAGCTCTGCTTTTAGTATTTCAAGGCGGTCTATGCGCCGAGCACACAAGGCAAGGTTGCGACCTTTTTGCGCAAATTGCACCGCCATTTCACGGCCAAGACCTGAGCTTGCGCCCGTGATCAGAATGTTTCTTCTCATTGTTATATTGTCCGTATGCTGTTTACAGTGTAAAGCCAAGGCTTCATTAATGAGGCTGCTTCATGGTAGCGAGCCTACGATTTCCTATTTACGATAAGACGGTGTTGGAGAATAACGTTTTACTGCTGCTTAATAATTTTATTACAGCGATACAGTAAATAATGCACAAAGGCCCACATATTCTTATACGCCTTATTGTGGGTTTGTTTGTGGTGATAGCGATAGTAGATTTGCTGCACAATACCGGCCAGCCTAAACAAGCCATACACTTCATAAAAAGCGAAGGCTTTTGGCTCTACGCCTTGCTTGGTGCAGTAATAATCAATAACTTGCTGGCGTGTCATCATGCCGGGAATATCAGTTGGTTGGCGTTGAGTACTGCGGGCCATGAAATCGTCATCGGCCTGTATCCAGTAGGCTAGGCTATTGCCTAAATCCATAAGCGGATCGCCCAATGTGGCTAGCTCCCAATCAAGCACGGCTAATATTTGGGTAGGATCGTTAACATCAAGCACCAGGTTGTCAAAGCGATAGTCGTTGTGGGTCATGCAAATGGTTTCTTTGGCTGGCAGGTTATCTTCGAGCCAGCGCATTACTTTTTTGCCGCCGGGCACGTTCCACGTTTTCGCGTTCGTGTAGCGTTTATTCCAGCCCAGTACTTGGCGCTGAGCATAGCCTGCACCTTTGCCTAAATGCGATAAATTTGCAGCTTCTATGTCAACGTTATGCAGGTTAATGAGTTCATCAAGCGCTACTTCGCAAAGCTTGCGCGCTTGCCCTTGAGATAAATTCACGCCGCGCGGAAAATGTTTGCGCGGAATTATCCCGTTAATTTTTTCCATGACGTAAAATTCAGCGCCAATAACGCTTTCATCATCGGTGTAGCCTAGCATAGTGGGCACTTTGCTATACACTGGTTTGAGCGCGTCTTGTAAGCTATATTCGCGGCCCATATCGTGCGCGCCTTTGGCTTTGGTGCCGGCAGGCGGTCTGCGCAATATCACATCACGATTGTCAAAACTTAAGCAGTAAGTCCAGTTAGAGGCACCGCCTGAATACTGGGTCACCTTCATGTCGCCGCTTAGTGATTCACCATTGGGCAGTTTAATTTCGCTGTTTAGCCACTCTAGAAGGGGGCCGGTGGGCAGCTCTTCACCTGCTCGAATGGCGCTGCCTTGGTCAAGTACCGAGGCTGCATTGTGTGTGGTTTGCGTCGTCATATTGGCCTATTTATATTTCTTAAGCTCTAATCTAGATACCATGGCCATGTGCACTTCGTCAGGCCCGTCAGCTAAGCGAAGCGAGCGTGCGCCTGCGGCAAATCGGGCAATAGGGAAGTCGTTACACATTCCGCCGCCGCCATGCAGTTGTAAAGCGATGTCTACTACCTGCTGCGCCATGTTAGGCACAACCACTTTAATCGCTGAAATATCTACCATAGCATTTTTAACGCCTAAGTTATCTATTTTCCAAGCGGCCTGAAGGGTGAGCAAACGGCTTTGTTCAATTAGCATGCGGGCTTGCGCAATGCGCTCTTTATTTCCGCCTAATTCAATTAAGGGCTTGCCAAAGGCAACGCGTTCTAGGCCGCGTCTTATGCCTAATTCTAATGCTTTTTCAGCCATACCAACCGCGCGCATGCAGTGATGAATACGGCCCGGGCCTAAGCGACCTTGCGCAATGGCAAAACCTTTGCCTAAACCCACTAACAAATTTTCTTTAGGTACGCGTACGTTGTGTAAATGTACTTCACCGTGGCCAAAGGGCGCATCAAAGTCGCCATAGGCGCTAAGCATGCGCGTAATTTCGATGCCTTTGGTATCTAAGGGCACCATTACCATTGAGTGTTGGCTGTGGCGGTCGTTTTCTGGGTTTGAAAGTCCCATAAAGACCATGACTTTGGCATTTGGGTGACCTAAGCCGGTGGTCCACCATTTTTTACCATTAAGAATAAGCTCGTCGCCGTTGGCCTCAATAGTGGCCTGCATGTTGGTGGCATCGGAAGAGGCAACGTCGGGTTCGGTCATGCCAAATACAGAGCGTATTTCACCGTTGAGTAAGGGCGTTAACCATTTTTGTTGTTGAAACTCATTGCCAAAATGGTACAGCACTTCCATATTGCCCGTGTCGGGTGCGTTGCAGTTGAAAATTTCGGGCGCGAAAATGACTTTGCCGGTTTCCTCAGCTAAAGGTGCGTATTCTAAGCAGGTGAGGCCTTGGCCTAATTTAGCATCGGGCAAAAACATATTCCATAAACCTTGCTCTTTGGCTAAGGCTTTTAAACGCGTAATGTCAGGATGAATTTGCCAATTTTTCCAATTTCCGTCTGGGTTAGCTGCATGAATTTCGCCATATACTTTATCTTCTATGGGAAATATATGCGCGTCCATAAAGTTGCGTATACGGGCTAAGTAGTCGAGTGTTTTTGGGTTGTGAGAAAAATCCATGCTAAGCTCTGTTGGTAGTAGTATTTAATAATATTAAGCATAGTGGATGTTGGGCGCAAGCGACAATTGCTTTAAGTTACGCTACCTTATAAACAAAGCTTATAAACAAAGCTTATATAGCTATGTGTGATAGCGCCTTGTGGACTTACACCAAGTCTTAATTGCCTTAATTGTCATAATTTAGCCGTCATTGTTCTTTTTCGTAAGAATATGTCGTGTTTCTAAAGCAATACACACATAATTAATATGGAGATAATCATATACTTAATGATATCATTGTGTGTCTTCGTTGGGCTTCATTAATTTCGCACTCTCGTTAGTAAGCTTCGCGTTAAACACACACACGGCCCAAGTATGTACTGGGCCGCGTTTGCAATGACACTGTTGCAACACACACCATCCCTTTAAAAAGAGTGCGCCACAAAGGTTAATTCCCGTAATGAACGTAATGAAAAAATCTACTTTAGCTGTGCTGATCAACGCGGCTTTGTTCTCTGCAGTCGCGACCACCTCGTTTTCTTCGTTAGCAGTACAAGAAGAAGCGGCGCAAAACAATAAAAAACTTGAGGTTATCGAGATTACCGCGCGTAAGCGTGTGGAAAACGCGCAAGAAGTGCCTGTTGCGGTATCGGCACTTCAAGGCGATAACCTTGACGCCTATAGTTCTGCTGGGATGGACATTCGTTTTATGAATGCGAAAATTCCAAGTTTAACCATCGAGTCATCCTTTGGCCGCTCCTTTCCTCGTTTCTATATTCGGGGTTTGGGCAATACCGATTTCGATTTAAATGCATCTCAACCCGTTTCACTGGTCATAGATGAAGTGGTGCAAGAAAACGCTATTTTGAAGGGTTTCCCCGTATTTGATATTGCGCGAGTTGAAGTATTGCGTGGCCCACAGGGTACGCTTTTTGGTCGTAACACGCCGGCGGGCTTAGTTAAGTTTGATACAGTGAAGCCGAGTCAAGAGTTTGATGGCTATGCAGCCATTTCTTACGGTAGCCGCGGCGCAATTGACATGGAAGGCGCTATAGGCGGTGGTTTAAGCGATAGACTCTCGACTCGCGTGTCGGTGCTGTGGCAAGACAAAGACAACTATATAAACAACCTAGCGCCGGGTTTTGAAGCAAATGATGAACAAGGCGGTTATACCGAAAAAGCGGCGCGGATACAGTTCTTATATGAAGGCGATGACTTTAGCGCTTTACTTAACTACCACACGCGTGATCTAAACGGATCGCCCATCGCGTTTCGTGCCAATGTGATTAAGCCGGGCAGCAATGACTTAGTTGACGATTTTAAACACGATGTTGTTTTTCAAGATGCTGCATCACGGGCCATACAGCAGGCGGAGTCACAAGGGGCAAGCGTAAAGTTAGAATGGGAACTTGACAATTATACGCTTACTTCAATTTCGGCTTGGGAAAGCGTAGAAATATTTTCTGGTGCGGATATTGATGGCGGCTACGGCGCTGCATTTTTGCCAGATTTTATGGGGCCTGGCCTTATTCCTTTTCCTTCTGAGAGTGCCGATAGCATTCCTGAACAAGATCAGTTAACCCAAGAGTTGCGTATTTCAAGCAATTTTACCGATGCCTTGAACTATCAAGTAGGGGTGTTTTATTTCAACGAAGAATTGACTATTGAAAACTTTAGTCGTGATACACTTTCTAATCCTGCCGGCCAATTAAACGGCTTCGTTCGTCAGCAACAAGACACCACCGCTTGGGCCATATTTGGCTCGCTTGACTATGATTTTACTGATGAATTAACCGTGACCGCTGGTCTGCGCTATTCTGATGATGAAAAAGATTTCTCTGCTAATCGTACGCTTAGCCCAATTGGCGGGGGTTTATTAAATGAAGAGCGCACCGTTAGCGACGATCACATAAGCTGGGATTTGTCAGCAGCCTACAAAGTAAACGCCGATATAAACTGGTACGGGCGCATTGCCAACAGCTTTCGTGCGCCAAGTTTGCAGGGGCGTGTTTTATTTGGTGATGAAATTACCATTGCTGATACCGAAACCGTCACCTCTTACGAAACCGGTATTAAGTCAGACTTATTAGACGGCCGCGGTCGCGTAAATGCTAGCATTTTTTACTACACCATGAAGGATCAGCAGCTAACCGCGGTTGGCGGTGGTGCTAACTTTAACCGATTAGTTAATGCCGATGAAACCACAGGCTACGGTTTTGAGCTTGATTCTGAGTGGGTATTAAATGATGCACTTAACGCAACATTTAACCTCAGCTATAATAATACTGAGCTTAACGATAGTGATTTAGCGGTCGCGGTTTGTGCACAATGTACCGTGATTGACCCAATAAACGAGGCTGGACTTGCTGTATTAGACGGTAATAGTTTACCACATGCGCCCGAGTGGATTTCTAACGTGACGCTGCGCTACAGCACCGAATTAGGCGAAGGTAACTTTTTCGCCTTTGGTGATATTTCGTACCGCAGCGAAATTAATATGTTTTTGTATGAGTCTATAGAGTTTGAAGGCAAGGCATTACTTGAAACTGGCATACGCGCGGGGTATGTGTGGGAGCAGGGTGACTATGAATATGAAACCTCTGTTTTTGTGCGTAACTTATTCGACGAACAGCAAGCCATAGGTGCAGTAGACTTTAATAACAACACCGGTATTGTTAACGAAGAGCGCTTTGTTGGTGCTGAATTTAAAGTTAGATTCTTTTAATCTAGCCTTGATATAAAAAAGCTCGCTTTACGCGGGTTTTTTTATACTAGTTCAAAGCCTTGTGATTTTGTGTTGAGATGAACATTACTCTGCTATGCTACTAAAAATGGACTAAAAATGGACAAAAAGAACGCTATATGAAAACACTTTTACATGAACAAACACCCGTAACTGAACATGCATTAAATGCAATTGCACATATGCCAACTAAAAGCTTGCCTATGCTGATGAACAACGATTTCACGCAAGGCCTAACAGACGCAGACTTTATGCGCATTGCAGTGCTACTGGCGCAAAAAAGTTATGACGAAGGCGGCTGCCCAATTGGCGCTGTGATCGTTAACAACGCATGCAACACAATTGTAGGTAAAGGCCACAACACGCTAGTGCAAGAAAATCATCCTTATAATCACGGCGAAACGTCTGCAATAAGAGATGCAGGCAGAATCGATTTTAGCCGAACCACCATTTACACTAGCTTGAGTCCTTGTAGCGTATGTGCAACGCTTATTCAGATGAGAGGGTTTAGTCGCGTCGTTGTGGGTGACGTGACTAACGCATCAGGTACGCAGGACTTTTTAAAAGAAAACAAGGTGCACGTTGATATATTAGAAGATCAATGCGGCATTGCGCTATATGCACGTTTTCGCTTAGAAAAACCCGAGCAGGATTTAGAAGATTGGCAAGGCATACGGTCGCCTAATTAGCCAGTTTAGCCATACAGCGTCAATTAGTGTAAAAATCTGTCTTTTCGCAGTAATGCTTGCGGCAAAGTGACTCATAGCGTTCATTGCCGCCAATTTCAATTTGTGCACCTTCTTGAAGAACATTTCCGTTGCCGTCTAGCTTTGCCACAAAGTTGGCCTTGCGGCCGCAGTGGCAAATGGTTTTGAGTTCGTTCATTTTGTCAGCCCAGGCGAGTAAATAGTGGCTGCCTTCGAAAGTTTCGCCTTTGAAGTCGGTGCGCAAGCCATAGGCTAAAACAGGAATATTAAGTTTATCGACAATTTGCAGGCACTGCTTTACCTGCTGGCGCGTTAAAAACTGAGCTTCATCAATAAAAATGCACGACAGTTTGTGCTGCTTTTGTTTAACCGCAACATCCTCAAAAAGATTGGTTTGGTCGGTGAATAAGTCCGCTTCAGACTCCAGGCCTATGCGCGAGGCAATTTTACCCAGGGCAAAGCGGTCGTCAAAGGCAACAGTGTAAAGCTGCACTTTCATACCGCGCTCTTGGTAATTGTAAGCCGACTGTAATAAAGAGGTAGATTTGCCAGCGTTCATTGCTGAGTAGTAAAAGTATAATTGCGCCATAGTGTTTGTTTTAGTGCTTAATATAATGTGCAGATAAACCCGAAAGACATATCAGGTTTTTGATGGCGTAATAATAACGGCTAATGATGCTCGGCCATAGCTGTTTTTACACATTTTCACTGCACGCTAGCAGGAATTATTCCCTTTAAACGTTCAATGTCGCCCTCACCCACACCAAATTGCGTAAAATAATATGGCCATTGCTGCGTGAGTTCACAAACTTCGTCGATCATTTTTTGTGCTTTAAATCTCTTAATACCAAAGCGTAGTGATTGACTGAGCAAATTTGTAATAGTGCCATGTCTGCCCATTTCACCAATACCAATATCGTGCATTTTAGACTGATTAATAGGCAATACATCATAGGCTTTAGACAAGCGCCAACGCTGGTGCTCAAAGCTGTAAACGAACGCATGATTACGGGCGTGATCGTCGGTGTTTCCCATCAACACATTAAATATCATGCGGTAATATAAATCGTGTGCATCGCTAGGCTGCGCCCCTTGTTTCATTATAAATTCAGCTAGGTATCCGTAAGTATAAATAGTTTTCATATCAGCATTGCCTACTTTACTGCGAGCAAATAGTGAATTAGCGCTCAAAAAATGGGCCTTAGGCTTATGGTTGTGCAAGTCAAAGCGCTCAACGAGTAACACGTCGCCACCTGCGGCTTTAACGGTGTGTGTTTTTGCAACATTGCAGCCCAGCTCAATGAGCATGCGCATTGACGCATTTTCAGCTTTTACTATATTAATAATATCGTCGGAACGATTGAATTTGGTTAAATATGAAATATCGTTATCTCTAACTACCGTTTTAGGCCTTGCGCCACCCATGCTGGAGCCATACTCTAATGCTCTTTTTG
>Ga0136588_1000768_pt1 | contig 11392 bp, 10 predicted proteins | sample AntRauMFilla1564_FD_104782 | JGI IMG/M metagenome (GOLD analysis project Ga0136588, IMG submission 104782) | Saline lake microbial communities from Rauer Islands, Antarctica - Metagenome Filla 1 #564 | ecosystem: Environmental > Aquatic > Non-marine Saline and Alkaline > Saline | place... | reverse complement strand
GGCTTCGGATACGCCGCGGTGTGGCAAAACGACTGCATAGTTAAATCGGCTGAAAACCCTAAGCACGCTAAATCTTTTAGCTCATCGCGGGTCATTGGCCCGGTGGTATCTTGTGAGCCGACCGTGGTCATTTTAGGTTCGCAATAGGTGCCAGGGCGCATACCGTGAACACCACAGGCTTTTCCTACCATTTTTTGAGCAAGTGTAAAACCTGCATTGGTGGCGGTAGGCACTTCTGGTACACGGAATATATCGCTAACGCCAAGTCCCAATGATTCGCATGCTTTTTGCGTTAGGCCTCGCCCAATAATTAGGTTGATACGGCCACCGGCACGCACTTCATCAAGCAGCACTTTTGACTTGTAGTTATATTGTGCGATAACTTCACCGCTGTCAGTATTTTTGATAATGCCCTCAAGTGGATAAATGTCGATGGTGTCGCCCATGTTCATTTTTTCTACGTCGGCTTCAAACACTAATGCCCCGGCGTCTTCCATTGTGTTGAAGAAGATAGGCGCTACTTTGGCGCCAATACAAATACCGCCGCCGCGTTTATTAGGCACGCCCGGCAAGTCTTCGCCGAAGAACCACAAAACCGAGTTGGTGGCTGATTTACGCGAGGAACCTGTTCCTACTACATCACCTACAAATACAACCGGGTGACCTTTTTCTTTCATTTCATGAATTTGTGCCAACGGACCTACTTCACCCTGTATTTCAGGTTCAAGGCCATCGCGACGCATCTTAAACATAGCGCGAGCGTGTAAAGGAATGTCGGGACGAGACCATGCGTCGGGTGCGGGTGATAAATCGTCAGTATTAATTTCACCGGTGACTTTATAAACGGTCGCGGTTATTTTTTCAGGTAAGTCTTCTCGCCCAGTAAACCATTCTGCTTCAGCCCATGAATGCATGATTTCGGTCGCGTACTTGTTGCCCGCTTTGTGTTTTTCCTCAACATCATGAAAGGCGTCAAACATTAATAGTGTGTGCTTTAATTCTTCTGCAGCTAGTTCAACTAAGTCGCTGTCGTCAAGCAGTTCGACTAACGTCGTAATGTTATAACCACCGTGCATATTGCCAAGAAGTTGCACCGCCGACTCTTTACTAATCAAAATACAGGTCTCTTCACCCTTAGCAATAGCACTTAAAAATCCGGCTTTTACGTATGCCGCTTCATCTACACCGGGAGGCACACGTTCGGCTAGCAATTCAACTAGAAACTCTTCTTCGCCTGCAGGCGGATCTTTTAAAAGTTTTATTAAACCAGCAACTTGCTCTGGATTTAACGGCTTTGGCGGAATATTTTGCTGCGCACGTTCGGCAACATGCTTACGATAATCTTCTAACACGTTTTACGTCCTCTAATGTGGGCTAGCCACGTTTTAAATTGCCATAGCATCGCTATGTAATGAGAATTTTGGGATAGGCGCAAGTATACCATTTATACCCAAAAGATGAATAGGATTGAGCAATCAAGCGATTATACCTAGCATTCACCAAAGTGATGCGATACCACTAGTGCATAACAACTTCAAATACAGAGGCCATATCGCCGTCGCCCAAGATAAAGACTCGGCCATCTTTTGACATGGTAATATCGCGCATTCTGTAGCCACTGTTTGCAAAAAAGATACGCTCATCTGTCACACCTTCGTTATTTAATACAAGCGAATGTAGCTGTTGATATTTGAGTGATGTAAGTAGTAAACGATTGCTAAAGTCAGGAATTACTTCGCTGTTATAAAAAATCATTCCTGACGGCGCAATTGAGGGCGTCCAGTTAAAAGCCGGCTGCTCCATATTGTCATACTCGGTAAAAGGGCTAATTAAACTACCAATGTAATCTTTACCCTGCGTTATGACAGGCCAACCATAGTTTACGCCACTGTTGATAAGATTAATCTCGTCGCCGCCTGCAGGACCGTGCTCGTGCGCAACAATTTGCTGATCAGAAAGCACAATTAAACCCTGTGGATTACGATGCCCAAAACTGTACACGGCTCTTTGGGAAAACGTATCATCCGACATAAAAGGGTTATTAGCATGCGCCTCACCCGTGTCGGTCAGGCGCAGTATTTTACCCATATCGGATGTTCTTTTTTGTGCGTGCTCGCGGTAGTCAAAACCGTCGCCGGTGCTAATAAGTAGACTGCTGTCGGCCATAAAAGCTAGCCGCGCGCCATAGTGTGCGGCGGTGCTGCGCAAATCGGCTTGTTCAAAAATAGTTTCAGATACGGCAACGCCATCGACATTAAGGGCTCTTGGCGTGCTAGGGTTTGCCAACTGTTCACTTTCAGGCTTTGAGTTTTTTAACAAAACGCGAATTACTTTTAAGCCGTTAGCGGTTTTACTACCATAAGAATATGATAAATAAATCCAAGGCTGGCGATCAAAATTTGGGTGAAAAGCAATGGCTGATAATCCACCTTGACCCGCGTAATAAAGGTCATTAAGCTGCAAATCAATCTTTGTTAATAACTCACCCGACAGCGAATACGTAGATAACTGGCCTGAGCGATGAGTAACATATAGCAAATTATCGGGGCCAACGTTGATGGCCCAAGACGCCGATAGATCTGTAATGATGGGGGATAAACTAAGCGTATCATCAACAAAGTTTTTCGTACTGCTAGCATTAGCGACAGAGCACGTTAATAAGGTAGCCAAAGTAAGTGCAATATTAATCCACGGCGGGCGCAAAAATAAAGCGAGTTTACGTTGTGGTAATCGCATTGATTTGTATGTTCCATCAAATTTCATTCTACACTTGCCTCTAACGATAAAAAAACACTACTATAGCGAATTATGTTATCACGCAAAATGTTTTCTACCACTAAGACTTTTATGAAAAAACTTGTTCTACTCCAGCATTTCTTACTCGCCGCATTAGTGACCATTATTAGTGCGTGCTTATTACAAACCCAAATGGTGCTGTTAGCACTAAGCAACATAGGCATCGATATTACGTGGTCGCAGCGGATATATATGTCGTGGCAAGATTTGCTTGGCTTGTTACCAAGCTATGGCGTGATCATTACAATAGGCTTGGCAATTGCCTTTTTGATTGCTAAAACAATACGCAAGCGTACTCGCGCAAATTCGCCTTTCCTGTATGTTGTGGCGGGTGGCGTTACAATGGCGGCCATTCTAGTAGCCATGCAGCCAATTTTGGGCGTTACTTTGCTGGCGGGCGCTCGCTCTTTCCTCGGCATTATACTGCAAATTGGCGCAGGTTTACTTGGCGGCTTATGTTTTATGCGACTTCGCCGGCTCCAAACTAAGGCGGCTTAGCCTCGTTGCTGATGAGAATGCGCCGGTAAACGAATTATTCATCAAATCAATAGCACATTCATCATAAGTGTAATAATTCCAATGTGTAAAAAAAGTGTTAAATTGGTGCGCATATTAGTATATTGCTACGCTAGTTCGCACACTAAACCATATATTTAACAGCCCTTACAGAGGATACTATGCATATAATCCAACCCACGTCTACTAAAGGCAATCTAATCCCTAGTCACATTCATAGCTTAGCTGATTATATAGAGGAGACCTTTGAAAAGTATGCGCAACGTCCTTGTTACAATGCATTAGGCCAAACTAAAACCTTCGCCGAAATGAATAACTTATCGGCACGCTTTGCTAACTATCTTCAGCATCATACCAATTTGAAACCCGGTGATAGAATTGCGATTCAACTGCCTAATTTAATTCAGCATCCAATCGCGGTATATGGAGCACTGCGCGCGGGGCTTATTGTGGTAAACACCAATCCTTTATATACCCCAACTGAAATGCAGCATCAATTTAACGACTCTGGCACCACCGCGCTCGTAATATTAACCGACCTCTTACCCAAGTATGAAGCTATCGCCGGCGCCGTTAATATCGATACCGTAATTGTGACGAGTGCCGCGCAGTTGCTAGATAACAAGCAAATTAGTGAGCTTGAATACCCTTGCTATGCAGAAATATTTGCCAAAGTGCCCACAGCGCTTAGCATACACAGAGCATCAGCTAGCTTAGAAGATCCATGCATTCTTCAATATACAGGCGGCACTACCGGCGTATCAAAAGGCGCGGAGCTAAGCCATAAAAACGTGCTTGCTAACAGCATTCAAACCTTAAACCGGCTCGGTACACGCTTAGTAGACGGTGAAGAGGTCGTTATTTGTCCGCTACCGCTTTATCATATCTATGCATTTACGGTATGCATGATGACTTTTTTCGCTAAAGGTGCACTAAATGTGCTAATACCTAATCCGCGTGATATGGATGGTTTTGTGGAAACGCTCAAACCTCACAAATTTACGGCGTTTGCAGGCATTAACACCCTATTTATGGGCTTGTGCCACCAGCCAGACTTTGTAAAACTTGATTTTTCAACGCTGCGACTGACCATGTCAGGCGGCACTGCCTTAACGCAGTCAGCGGCCCAGCTTTGGGAAAAAACCACGGGCTGTTCAGTTACCGAGGGGTATGGACTGTCTGAAACAGCACCGGTTGTGGCGTTTAATATACCCGGTAAAGAAGTAATAGGCAGCGTCGGCCTACCTTTAGACCAAACCGACATTCAGTTACTAGACACCAACGACAAACCAGTTGTCGATGGACAAGAGGGCCAAATCGCGGTTAAAGGCCCGCAGGTAATGCGCGGATATTGGCAACGCGACGATGAAACCGCAAAAGTAATGACCGCTAATGGCTATTTCAAAACCGGTGATGTCGGCGTGCGCTTACCCGACGGCTGTATTAAAATTGTAGATCGCTTAAAAGATCTTATAATTGTGTCTGGTTTTAATGTATATCCTAATGAAGTTGAAGATGTGTTAAGTAGGCACCCTAATGTGCTAGAGGCGGCGGTGGTTGGCAAACCTGACGAGCATTCTCAAGAGCGTGTTTGCGCTTATATAACGGTTAATGCTCCGGTAAGTGACAAAGAACTTAGCCAGCACTGCCGCGAATTTTTAACCCCTTATAAAGTACCCAAAGAATTTAATGTGATAGATGAGCTGCCCAAGTCAACAGTGGGTAAAATACTAAGACGTGCGCTTAGATAACGGTCACCTAAAAAAAGAGAAAAGTAACTAATGTTCAATATTTCAGTAGAACGTATTATTAACAAGCCTATAGAGCAGGTGTTTGAGCTAATAAGTGACCACGCAAATTATTCTCAGTTCAAAGGGGTCGATAAATCTAGTTTACTTAAACAAGGCACAGAGCATAAAAACGGCTTGGGGGCAGTACGCGAAGTAGTAGCGGCTATTGGCACGCTTCACGAAGAAATTGTGCGTTATGAGCCTGCGAGCAGCAAATCAGATCAAGAGACAAAAACAGCGGTTTTAGGCTATAAGATTATATTTTCAAAACCACTTCCCTACGATCATCACTTAGGCGAAGTGCACTTATCTGAAGTTGACGGCAAAACCCACGCAAAGTGGATTTCAAAAGGCAGGATAAACATATTCTTAATTGGTCCACTATACTTTGATAAACAAATTCAGAAGAATGGATCGCGTGCATTTGGTAGTATATTAAAGTATATAGACAACCTTTAATTATTAACCAACAGGCATAAAGCCCTTGCAGCCTAATTTAAATTTCGTAAGCTTTGCCGTATCAGTAATTGGGCCAGTAATAGTAATGATAGCGTTTGGCTATGGGCTTTACAGATACGGCACCTTAGATGACGCTTTTGTCGAAAAAGCCTCGCGTTTAGTCTTTAACTTCGCACTGCCCGCATTATTATTTAGCACCATTAGCACTAGCTCTGTGGGGCAACTTGCTAATTTCACCGTTATCGGCGCTGGTATGGCCGGCACCTTACTGGTGTTTGTAGCCATGCTGCTAACAACGTCTGTGCTTATTAAGAACAAGCAAGATCGTGGCGTCGTCATTCAAGGTTCGTTTCGCTCTAACATGGGCATAATTGGCTTGGCATATTGCGCTAACGCTTACGGAAGTGAAGGTTTAGCCTATGGCTCTGTGTACTTGGGCGGCCTCACTATTTTGTATAATTTGCTATCGGTTGCTGTGCTTAACGTTTATCAAGATAAACAAAGCTCTTACATAAAAATAGCCAAAGACATTGTGACCAATCCTATTATATTGTCTATTGTGGCAGGACTATTGATCTCTATCCTAGCTGTTAAACTACCGCAAATTGCAACTAATAGTATTCAATATTTTGCCCAACTCACCCTGCCCTTAGCACTTTTATGCACAGGTGCCGCACTGCGTTTCTCGACTATGCGTCAAAATGGTCTTGCCAGCCTATTCAGTATTACGGTTAAGTGCGTCGTGTACCCTATAGTTATTGTTGCATTTGCGGTGTTAGCGGGTGTCGAGGGAATGGCCCTTATGATTGTATTTTTGATGGCTATTAGTCCAACCGCAGCGGCAAGCTATGTCATGGCGCGTAAAATTGGTGGGAATCATGAACTTGCTGCGCAAATTATTGCAATAAGCACCGTAGTGTCGGTGCCGTTCACCTTAGCAGGCTTTGCAATAATTCGCGCGTTTGTGTAAGCCTTACTTTACCTGCTCTCTAACAACTTGATCCATAAAGCGTACGCCCCAACCTTGACTGCCTTTGGGCGAAACGTCAATATCTTCACTTAGCCAATCAACTCCTGCTATGTCTAAGTGTACCCATGGCAATGACTCATCCACAAATGTGGCAATAACAGCAGCGGCTATACTCGCACCAGGGTTGCCTGCGCCTGAATTTTTAATATCGGCGATAGGCGACTTTATCTGCTCAAAATGATTAGCGTGAAGCGGTAAGGGCCATACATGCTCTCCCGAACGCTTGCCCACTTCCATCATTTGCGTAGACAGCTCAAAATCGCGTGTTATCACTGCGGCGTATTCATCGCTTAGCGCTCGCGCTGCTGAGCCTGTCAATGTAGCAATGTTTAACAGCATACTTGGCTTATATTCTTGCTGCACGTAATAAACGGCGTCTGCCAATACCAGACGGCCTTCGGCGTCGGTGCTCATTATCTCTATGGTAGTGCCTTTCATTGTGTCAAGCACATCGCCTGGTCTTATTGCGCTAGCACCGGGCATATTTTCAGCCATTGCCATAATACCAATAACGTTAATTTTTTCACCTCTATTAGCAATCGCATGCATGGCGCCAGCAACGGCTGATGCGCCGGCTAAGTCTGACTTCATGGCCCACATACCATCGTTATCTTTTAAACTTATGCCGCCGGTATCAAAGGTAATGCCTTTCCCTGCAAGCGCAATTGGCGCTGTGTTTTTATCACCACCTAAATACTCAATGATGACCAAGCGAGGATCATGAACCGAGCCCTTACCCACGCCAAGCAATGCGCCCATGTTGTACTTTTCCATGTCTCTTACGTCAAGTACTTTTACTTTTACGTTGTCAATGCCTCTAAATGCAGCCTTTATTTTGTCTGCAAATACTTCCGGGTACATATTGTTGCCCGGCTCTGTGGCAATATCGCGTGCCATATGGACGCCTTGTGCCACGTATTTTAAATCGTTTTGATAATGGTTTTCCGCCATTTCTGCATTTTGAGTGACTAAGGTAACGGTAGACTTGCCTTCATCTTTCTTTGTTTTGTATTTGTCAAAACTGTAGTCACGCATATGATAGCCGCTAGCAATAAGCGCACTAGGCGCAAAAAGAGTAGTGTCTGTTAGTGTTAAGTTGTCAATATGAACCGCCACGTCAACCGTTTTAGTAGTAGAAGAAAACGACGAGGCAATGATGCCGCCTAAATCTTGAAGCTCAGAGGCGCTTAATCCGTCGTCATCCTTACTGCCAATAACCAGCAGCGACTCCAAACCCGCTACCATTTGCAAATGCTGCACGTGACCAAGCTTTGTTTCAAAATCGTTCAGCGCAAGTAACTTAAGCAGTTGACCTTCAGAGGCTGTGTTTAGCCTTGCTGCGGCGCCATCTAGGTTTTCTAGGTCGTCTACAAACACAACGTGACTGGGCGCTTTCATATCGCTTTGCGCCACAAAACTAAAGGTAGCTTGCGCAATACTGGCGCTCGTAAAGCCAAATAAGGCTAATGCAACAGCGGTTTTTTTAAAATTCATATTGAGTCGTATCCTTTATTTTATTGTCGTTTTAGGGTGTTTCTTATTGTAAAGCGTTATTAAAATTATACTTCAAATATGCATAAGAGTTTACAAACTTATACCCTCAATGAAAATATTGTTTATATTGTTTCTTCGTTCGGCTTTCCCGATGGGATATTTGGGAATGCGCTAAATAACATTTCAGCAATAAGCGTTTACATCGACATTGAAACAAACAGCACTTTTACAATAATGCATAAACAAACAATGACCAATACCGGTGCTTTAAAACGGCTAAGTGCTATGAACCCGATGCCGGCGATGACCACATCGTGATTACTTTGTATAGCATGCGTGAAAATAGGATCGTATAGGGTTGCAGCTAACAAACCAACTACCGCAGCATTAGCGCCTACAAAGGCCCGTCTTACAAAAGCATAGGCAAACAACTTCTGCGAAATAGGCAAAATGGCACTTACTAGCAAAAAGCCGGGTAAGAAGACAAAAAGGGTCGCCAGCAAAGCAGCAAGAACGGCATTGCTTACATTTGCATCACCACCACTAATAAGCTGTTGATGTAATTCACCCATATAGCCTAGATAAGCCGCGAATGAGAACATAGGACCAGGAACAGCCTGAGTTGCACCATAGCCTGCTAAAAACACCTCTTGGCTAACGAATCCTTGGGCTACCGTAGCATGCTCTAAGAACGGCAGCACAACATGTCCACCGCCAAACACCATCGCGCCCGAGGCATAGTAAGCCGGTGCTTGCGCGTATAAGTATTGAGTAAGGTTAAATGGGTTTCCAATTAGCACGATAAACAAGCCAACAAACAAGCCTGCAGCAAGCCATGTTGTGGTTAGCGTAAACTGGTGAGGAAAAGAAGAAAACATCGGTGCGTCTGAATGGTCTTCTTGCGTGTCTTTTTTTAATAGCCCGCTGCTGACTATTGCGCACAGCATTAAAGCAATCACTTGCCATAATAGCGCACTAGTTAACAACACTACACAAAACATGGCTAGCGCGATTATCCACGATAGAGGTACTGTTAGCAGCTGTTTACTCATGCCAATAACGGCCTGTAGCACAACAATGAAGGCTAATATTGCGAGGCCGTGTAAACTTGCTTGGCCTACCCATGAATCGAGTAAACTTAAGCTATTCGCAAATAAAAGCAGCAGTAAAACCGAAGGCAAGGTGAAACCAATAAAAGCCAAGGTAGCGCCAAGCCAGCCACCTCTAAGAAGACCAATAGCAAACCCAACTTGACTGCTCGCAGGGCCTGGAATAGTTTGGCAAATGGTCAGCAAATGCGCATATTGCGCTTCACTGAACCAGTTTCTTTTTTCCACAAACGCCTGCCTAAAATAGGCTAAATGCGCCACGGGCCCGCCAAAGCTGGTGAGTCCTAATTTTAGGAATATCCAAAATATTTCAATTGCTCTCATAGGGATAATAGCGTGTCTCATGTTGGGCTTGCGTATTTTATTGTTTTATACGTGCGGCAATCAAATACCAGACCACAATATTATAGTTATGACAGTACTGTCCATTGTTTTGAAATAAGACCTTGAGTGCCATCGAAAACCTCACCTAAGAAAATCTGTCCTTTTTCAACTTTACCGACCCCGCTTGGTGTTCCTGTCATAATAATATCGTTATCGACCAAACTCATAAATGCGCTTATATTTTCAACAAGGCGGTATGGCGTATTCATCATCGATTTAACGCGCCCTTGCTGAACGAGGTGCTCATTGACGCTTAATGCAAATGTTACATTGCTGATATCTGCGGGGAGTTCCACGAAGGCACTAAACACCGCAGAGCCGTCAAATGCTTTTGCCCGCTCCCAAGGCAGACCTTTTTCTTTTAACTGAGACTGTAATTTACGTTTGGTTAAATCAAGTCCAAACCCTAGTCCTGCAATTTCCCCATTTTTAATGATAAAGCAAAGCTCTCCTTCGTAATGAATTTCATCTTGATTCTTGCTATTCAAGTCTTCACTGATAGCCGAGTTGGGCTTTAAGAATATGACGGGCTCAAAGGGGATTTGATTGCCTAACTCTGTTATGTGATCAAGGTAATTTCGACCTATGCAGACTATTTTTGAAGGACTTACCCATTCGTTTTTAAAACTAATTGTGTTGAGTTGACTCATTTTCCAGTTACCATGTATGCCTAAAAGATAATTTTTTGTTCACTATTATTTGTTATTAAGGGCCTTGCCATAAAATAATGTGGCCTTGGTGCTCACATAGGCAAGTACATTCATATTGTGTGAACGACTCTACCTAAATGCTTGCTACTGTAATTTATAATGCTAAAATTTGAAGTGTTTCGTGTAATTGGTCGTCTAGTACACATTACACAAGTGAAATTTAAGCAAGATTTGTCATTACCTACCCTCTCTTTATACGCGTATTGAATATTTATACATTGTGTAATACCAAAGTTTACAGCAACATTAATGTATTGCTACTTACATCATTATGAGACCAATATTATGGCAACCGCATGTGCTTTACATATTTTAGTAAAAACTGAAAAAGAAGCGAACGAGCTACTTATTCAACTTAACAAAGGCAAAGACTTTTCCACTCTAGCCAAGCGTCATTCAGTATGTCCCTCAGGCAAAAAAGGCGGTGATTTGGGGGAGTTTCGTCGCGGGCAAATGGTAAAAGCGTTTGATGATGTCGTCTTTAAAAAAGATATCTTGACTGTACATGGGCCGGTGAAAACAAAGTTTGGCTATCATTTAATAAAGACACTTTATCGTTAGTCATGAAAGCACACAAATGATTACTAAGCGCGATGAGATGAAGAGTAGCTGCATTATCCGTTCAACTAGATGCTATGCGTCACAGGGTGTGTCTTCAATTTACTTGTTATGTGACACTGTGAGTCACACCTATAAAAACGTGAAACAGGCCACAAATAAAATAAAGTACAATAAAAAATTACTGGACAGTGTAGCCCGAACCTTTCGTTCATGATGTCTAATAATTTCTAACGTAGAACCCTTAAATTTACCAAATCTATTGATGGCGTAGATCTTTGATTCCGGCAATTGAGCAATGCAAGACTTTCTAGGTCATTCAGACATTCGGACATTCGGACATTCGGACATTCGGACAATACAAATGTACACCCGTGTTATTAGCACTAAATTTTGGGCATAAAAAAAGCCGCTTAACTAAGCGACCTCTTTGCATTTTTAGTATTTACTACAGTATTTTAGCAACAACACCGGCGCCTACAGTACGGCCACCTTCACGGATTGCAAAGCGTAAGCCTTCATCCATCGCGATTGGAGCAATTAGCT
>Ga0136588_1000767_pt1 | contig 11403 bp, 16 predicted proteins | sample AntRauMFilla1564_FD_104782 | JGI IMG/M metagenome (GOLD analysis project Ga0136588, IMG submission 104782) | Saline lake microbial communities from Rauer Islands, Antarctica - Metagenome Filla 1 #564 | ecosystem: Environmental > Aquatic > Non-marine Saline and Alkaline > Saline | place... | reverse complement strand
GAAGATAATATTCTATTCAACTGATCAGAACTTTGCATTTCTGTGTCAATATAAAAGGCTGGAATACCTTTTCTAGCTGCGTGTAAAGCTACTTCTTTACCAATAGTACTATTATGTGTTACTGTAACACCATCTGTTAGATATAGACCATGAGTCTTACTAATCTTAATACATCTACATACCTTTTGATTACTTAACTTTTCAGCAGACACTATAGACTTACTTGCTTTATCAAAGCTGATCAGTACAGTACCCTCATCAATCTTACAAAAGGCACCCATAGTTCTACATAGCTCAGTAACATCATTAATCATATTTTCTGATCTAGAGTAATACTCTTTAGTGTCTTTACTAATATTACCAGAACCATCCAATAAACCCTTAAACAATAAATTCCTATCTTTAAGAGTTCCGTACAAGTATTCTTTAGGTATTTTTCTTGAAACCCACTTTTCCAAATCATAAAACAATAATAGATCTTTGCTGTCAAATTCTTTAAATGCAATCTCATCACTGAGAATAACCCCCATAGTATAGGGATCTATTACTTGTTGAGTCTCTTTGAATTCAATAGGCTTAGTTATCCTAACTCGATACAGATAATGTCTGTCTGGACCAAGTAATGGTTTTGTTAGTAACTGTCTTAAAGTTTTGTTTCTGTAATACTGAGATTTTCTTGTAGTATACTCAAAGATATGATCTAATCCACATTCCAAACTACTTCCATCAAGAAAGGTAACCTTATAAATATCCTGCAAACCATGTTCAAATATATCTGTGACAAAAGCCTTTTCATTAAATGGTGTTAATACAATATCCCCTGTAACTAAATCACCCATATTCTTAGTTCCTGTCGGAGTATAGACAAGAGAATCATATGGTTGCATTTTACCTGTCTTTAATCGGGCAGCTATGAGGTGAACACCAGGTCTTAATCCGTCACCAATTACATCATTAAAAATAGGAAAAGGAGTTTGAACACCAATACTCTTACCACTATTCTCTTCTAAGAAGTCTAAATAATCATCTACATCATCACCAATTTTATCGACAGAATTTTCATTGGTTAAAGTATTCATTAACTCTAGGAAAGGAGCTTCTGACATTTTGATAATTTCATCAATGCCTTCGCTACCCTTAATAGATTCTAAATCTTTAAATGCTTTCTGATGAGCCTCTTGAGACTTCCTTCCAATCTTTAACTTGGCAAGAACTTGTACCTGATTTCTAACATTGGAGATATTAATATCATAGTTAAATAATGACTTAATGTATTCTTGATCATACTGGTCTTTACAGATATTGTCATAAACATTAAAAGAATGAGCTTCAGAATTTATTGACGGGATATCTATAGTATGCTGATCCCTAGCAAAGATATTCTCAATTACCTTAAAGATCATTTGATTTTTATTGTCAACAAAACAATCCACTGTCAATAAATCAACAATCTCAACATAAGCATCAAAGCCGTGTCTACACAGTCCAGCTAAAACAGCTCTCTCCGCACCTTTATTAACAAGCATCAATTAACCTCTGGAGCATCTTGAACAACGATATTCTCTTGGAAATTTAGTAGTGAAATCCTTACTGCAAACAGTACACTTTTTAGTTATTGCACTACTTGCTCTTTCTTCTCTTTGGGAAACAGTGAACTTGACTTTCTTATTAAAAGCTAAATCACCAACACATTGAGTCAAATCATCAACGAATTTATTTTCCTTGAAGATTTTTTCTCCTACTTGTTTATTGACAGAAGAAGTTTGTTTTTCAGTAGCTACTGGAGTTGTAACGGGTATCAGTGACATTTTTCCACAATTAGGACACTTCACACGCCTATTACTAAAGCTACAAGTAGCAGAACATAGGCTACATTCATAGAAGATCATTTTTGCACCTTATTGTTTCTAATCTCAGATAGAGTTTTTGACAACTCATTAATCCTGTTACATATCATAGTCATTTCGGTTTCATATCCACTATATTCAAGATACAATGTATTAAGTGTTTTAGCGAAACTATTATCAGCTATAACAGAAGCTTTCTTTTCTTCGTACTTAGTATATGTATCACCATAGTTGCTTGCATACTTACCTATTGTAGTATCTAAATTCGACTTCAGCCAAAACTTGATACTTTTAAATCTATTTTCTTTCTGTTGCAAATACACAGCGTACTGTTTTAATTTATATCCACCAATAGAACATTCATCTGGGTGCATCTTAACTAATTCATCATAAGATAATTTTAGCAATCTATCAACACCAGAATCAATATCAATTTCACTAGGATATAATTGCCTGATAACAGTGTCTAACTTAGATTCATACTCGCTCAGTCTAGATAGAATCAATGATTCTTGTTTTCCAACTTCCTGACTCATTATAGGGCAACTCCACGTAAATAATATTGTTCAATTCACACCACTCTTTTTTGTGGTTATCTTTTTTCTTTTGTTTCCAAAAATCTCTTTCGTCTCTATGAAAGAAGGGACAGTAAGAATAATGTTGTTCTCCATGAACCTCTATAAGAATCATCAAACCGGGAACAAATATATCCGCATATAGATTTCTTAAAAGACCCTTATCTTTAGTCCCAGGTAATTCAACTTCTTCTAAAATATTCTGATTAGGAAACATTTCTTTTACAAGAGCGACAGCTTTTATATGCCACTGAGATTTATTATTATCTGCTTTAGTCTTTTTAGAAAAAATATATTCTCTACCGTCTAAACCGTAGACCTTCATAAAACTCTCCTGAAACGAGCCTGTCCACAATCCCAAAGTTTTAAGCAACCATTTTGATATCCAGAATTACCTGGAAACCTCATCCTATGGAATCTCTTATCACCTTTGACCCAATTAAAAGATAGATACTCTGTTTCTTTATTGAATCCTAAACTGGGTAGGTAGCTACCTGAACCATACCTCAAATCTATGAAGGTGTCAACAAAATTCGGAGATAATTCTTTAATAACAGCTTTTAGGAGCTTAGAAAAACCTCCGATGATATTATGATTTATTTTATGGCAGAATCTTGAAATATCTAATCCATCATCTTTTTTAACTACACGAATAGCCGTTACAAGTTTTTTGTCAGAATATAATCCAAAAGTTACACCTCTCCCTTTACCCATCAAGTGATTTTTGGCGAAGAAGCTATTACTGGTTATAGTATCAATTTGTTTAATAACAGTTTTTCTGCCAAATATCTTTTCAGATAAACTAAGCTTGTTAAGAATAATGGATTCTATTATGTCGGGCGAATTTTTAATTTCATCTTCACAAAAGAATAGCGGCCTGTATCCTTTTTCAATATAGTATTCTCTTTTTTCCTTATGGTATAACTTATCAACATTAGCGTCTGAATGCCAATAGTTGCCATTAGCCTCAATAATTAAATCTTTGACGAGAAAGTCTGGTCTGTATTTGTTAATAGTCTTGTTGAAAACGTAATCTAGCTTGTTTTTAGTTAGTATTTTCTCAATTATGATTTCTATAGTTGTTTTATTTATTCTAGTTATCTCTTCTATTGTATCGCAACCAGCATCATATCTACGATACAGTGTCATAACAGAAACAGGATATTCTTTGCTTATGTCTATTAAACTCTTTTTATTAATGAAGATTGTTTTATTATTAGATAGTCTAGTATCTCTACTCTTACGTTTAATAATTTCACTAGAGTTTGCCCATTTGCAACCATATTTTTTAATATTATTTTCAGCTATCTTATTTCTAACCTTTTCCGCAGAGATAGCAAATTCAGTTCCATATCTTTCTAAATTAGTCTTTTTGATCTTATCTCTTACTATTTTAGATGACAGAGAATGTTTAGTTCCATATTTCCTTAAGTTAGTTTTCTCTATCTTAGTCTTAATATCACTAGAAGATCCAACATTAGATACTCCATACTTTCTTAAGTTAGTTTCCTCTGCTTTCTTCTTAATACCCTCAGACTGAAAGACATTATCAACCCCATATCTACTATTATTAGTTTTCTGTCTTTTGTTTTTAATTTTCAAGCTAGAAGAAGCATTTTCTACTCCATATCTTTCAAAATTGGTTTGAGTTCTTTTGTTTTTAAACTCCTCAACTAGTGATGGATTTTCTACACCATATTTCTCAAGACAACTCTTCTTCGTTTCTATACTCTTAGATTCATTAGAGGGGATTAGTAAACATGTTTTCAAAGAAAGCGGCTTATTTCCATTTAATGTTAATCCAGGAATCCAATTATTACTAATCAAGAAGTTGCAAAATAACCAAAAATCATCCTTCCATTCTTGACAGAGAATATCTTTGTTGTTGTAATATAGGTTTCTAATTCTTACTTTGTGTTTCTTATAAAATTCTACATCAATACAACTACTATCTATACTTCTCTGTCTATTATTTTCTTTTACTGATTCTAATTGACTTGTGTTTTTAACTCCATACTTTTCTAAATTGTTTTTCTCTACATTGTATCTTCTAGCTTCTTTTCTAGTTACGATTATAGAAGTGGATGGCGAAAAGTAATTGGTTTCAGAATAAATAGTGTAATCTTCTTGATATCCATTAGAAATCATCCACTCTTTAAAAGAATCAAAGCTATTTAACCATTCTTGGCAAATAACACTTCCTAAGTAGTATTTACTGGTAGGGCTAGCTTTTGATTTAAGATTATTATAGATGTTTCTAATTTTTTTGATCACTTCATTAAATCCTTAATCTTAGAATCTAATCCCTTACAGATATCTGGATTATCTACTAGATACTGCCATACCTTGGCCTGTCCTTGTAGTTTAATCTTTTCTTCCGTAAAGCTAAGAGTGAACCAAGCTCCACCTTTTTCAATTAAATCTAGATCAATAGCTATATCGATTAGCTCCCATATCTTATCTATGCCAATACCATATCTAATATAACTTTCAACAGTAGCTCCTGGAGCACCTAGTGCGGAATAAACAATATCCCAAGTCGCAATTTGTCCTATTTGTTTTTTTGTACTATCTTCCCACTTGGTAAAAGTTCTACCTCGAAGCTTTATGTCAGCCTGATATTTAATCTTATTACCTCCATCTTCCATAAAAGCTGGACCATATCCAGATGTATTAGCTATCATATGTTGAATAATAATAACTATACTATTTTGTACTGGAACAACATTAGCTAATTTTCTTGTAAATTCTGCTAATAGCTTTGGACCATTATTTCTACCAGTACCTTTAATTTCTTCTGAATCCATTTCAGATTGGCAACACATAGCAGAAGCAGAATCTATAACAAGAACAATGTTGGGTTCTGTTTTAACCAACTGTTCAGCGATTGTTAGAAACTTTTCTGATGATAGTATATTTCCTTGCTTAGACTTAATAACTGTTAGTTTACTTTTATCTAATCCTTCAATACCGCTCAATACTTTACCACCAAGTCTACCTTCTGCATCTAAATAATAACATTGTCTAGCACCAAATTCTTTTGTTTGACAAGTTGCACAGAATTGCAAAGCTAAACTACTTTTACCTAGTTTTTCCTTTCCAGAAATAATAACCCAAGAACCTTCTGGAATACCTCCACTAAGACCGATATCAAGTTTTGGAGAAACAGGAATTATTTTCTTAGGCTGAGAAACAATCTCGTGACCATTACTAAAAATATCTCCATACTTCTTCTTAAGAATCTTCTCTAAAGCTTCGCTCATAATAGTTTACCAAACTTACCCTTTTTACTATAAGATCTTTTAATATCTTTATCTTCTAAATCATAATTAACTTCTGGTTTCACCCTATTAGCATCGGCTTCATAAAGTCTTTGTTGGTGCTTAATTTCCTCTATAAGATTCTTGTTATACAATGAGAAAGCCCATTTGAAACTATTTAGAGCATTGATAATAGCTTTAATAGAATAGGTTTTTGTTAACCTACCACACTGTTGGACTTGGTGCTTATATTCCTTAGCCCACTTATTATCTTTCAAGTTCCAGTATTTAAATGGTAAGATTTCTTTTTCAAAATCAGCCTTTCTACTCACAATAAGTTCAGCAACATATTGATGACCTGCTACATATTCGCCAGTAAATACTGACTTATATTTCATCAATCCTTCTGATTCTTTCTTACCACCTGATGGTTTATTAATGACAAATCCTCCAAATCTATTTCTCTATCTTCCTGTGATTCAAATATCATTTCTGGCACAGAATAAATTTTAACCTTTACAACACCATCTTCTTCATAACCAACAATAAAGAGTTCTTTGTTTGTAGTGGAATTCAGAAAACAACGAACCATCTTTCTAAAGTAGTAACCAGACTTACCTTCTGGCAAAGCTTTAACATTGTCACGAAAAGCTATCTTCATATTCTTGATAGAGAGATTGTTTTCAATACAATAGTTTCTCAATCTTTCCCAAGCAGAAATAGTTGATCCATACCTATAATCATCTTGGTAAACTTTAGAATCATTACTTAATACAACTTCCCATCTTGGTCTATCTTCCCAAAACTGATGAATATATTCGTCGTACTCCAAACTTACTTGATTTTGTGGATGCATGAGCTATCATATTTTCCAGTTCGAGATTTTCGTAAAACTTCAGCAATGGAAGAAGCTGCGTCAGTCATAACTGTAGCATTATTAGTTTTACCTAAAGCTCGTTCAAACAGTGTTTGCTTTTCTTCTTTAGTCTTATCTTCCACGACCTCACTCTTAACATCTTCAACCTTTTCTTCTACAGTCTTGTCTTTTACAACTTTCTTTTCTTTACTCCTTGCCAACTTTTTCACTTTATGATCCTCTCTACTTTTTTAAGAATAAACTTTCTACCACCAGGAACCTTGTCATCACCTTCGTAACACAAATACTTCAAACATAAATCAAACACTTCCTTGTCAACCTTCTTATATTTCCACATTCTACTGACGTAATAATTAAATTCCTTAAGTCTAAAGAAATCAAAAGGTAAGCCTCCACATTGCTTAATAAAGAATGAGATACTATCGGTACCAACAAATTCTTTAATATAACCAATAACTTCTTTAGCCTTAAGCTTATTACTAAACTTAGTAGCAAATTCATCATTACTACAGGTCGATTCAAAAGTATCTCCATTTCCATAGACAATACATAAATTTACTTGTCTCACTTGCATGTAATTACCGTTAGCTCTGAGTCGAAAGGATGCTCTACCGTATCAATAGCACAATCAAGCGGTTTTGTAAACGCTTTTCCCGACAGAATGACTAGAAAGGACGATCCTCCGCAGGGGCATTTAGATTTGATTCGTTGAGGGTGTGGTATGTCTAAGACTTCAACTATCTCAAGAAGCCTCCTTAAACAAGAGGTGCAGCTTAAGATATGCACTTTGTCTTTTAAAGGATCTTTATTATTCTCTTTTAAGAATGTGGTTACTTTAGCTTCAAGCATTACTTTCCTTCATTAATGTATTTCGCAATTCTCTTATTCTTATCCTCACCAGTCTTAGAATTAATAGACTTTTTAACATCTTTAGGTAATTCACCAAACCAAGGTGTTTCTTTCTTCTTGTCTATAAATTTGATATCTGGACAAACTTTTAACATTTGTTCTCTTTCAGCAGACTTTTTCTTTTGTATAGCTTGTTCTGACTGATATTCCATTCTTTCTATTCCAGCTTTCCCCAACTTAGCAGCATTCTTTTCCGCTAAAGCACCAACAGTTCTTGGTTCTGAATTAGATCCATAAATTCCTACTAAGTCCTGAAACAAAGTTTCTTGCTTACATTCTGGACAGACTCTATCAATTCCTTCTGACATAGATTGATAAATCTCATAAGTGTGATTACAAGATTCATCAGTACAAACGTATATTCTTCTTATCATAAAATTTCCTAAAAGTCGATATCAAAGTCTCCAGCATTTAATGGCTGAGGACAGTATTCATAAATTTTTAAATTGTAATCTTTAGCTAGCTGAACCATATTCTTAGTTCCAGGAGTGCTTCCTATATTAATACAAATCAAAGCATCACCATCTATAGCCATTTTTTCATTTCTCTGAAATCCAGCCATAGAGTTATACTTTTCTTTCTTCTTAGTCCAAGGATTAACTCTTTCTTTGATATTAGCTCCCTCACATTTAATATCATTCCAGTCAGCAGGATATTCAGTATAGTTTATACCATACTCCTTAGCATATTCAACAGCGATCTTATCTACTCCACGACAACCACCAGCTATAATAACTGATGGTTTTCCTAATTCTTTGATTCCCTCTGTTATAGTATCAAAAATAAGATTTCTATCTGTACAATCTCTTGAACCAGCAACAATAATTTTCATAAATTCCTCAAATTTTATTCTTCCAAAGCATACATAATCTCATTGACAATCTTAGGTCTTTGAACATCAGCAGTCGTTAGCTGACAGAAACCTAAATTTTCTATATAGGATTTCGATAATTTATCAGCAACAATTTTAAAGTCACAGGTAAAAAGATCGCACTGCCTATAGTCACCATTCAAAACAAATTTAGAACCATGATCTATTCTTGACAGAAGCATCTTTAATTGACTAAATTCAGCATTGGAACACTCATCTAAAACTAGAAAAGTATCTTTAATAGACATACCCCTCATAACTTCTAGAGGAATAAATTCTATCTTGTTTTTGTGAACTAGCCCTTTATATTTATTAAAGCCAAGAAAATGATCTAAACAATCTATAATTGGATAAAAATATGCTTCAGTTTTTTCTTTTACATCGCCGGGCAATGTTCCAAGACCTCTACCACAATTAACTATGGGTCTACTGAAAATAACTTTATCAATATCGCCTCTTGATAAAAATTCACAAGCTAGTCCAACAGCCGAAAAACTTTTGCCAGAACCGGGAGGTCCAACACAAATAGTGATATCATTTTCAACCATTGTCCTAATATAGTTTTTATGACCTTCAGTTTTAGACTGTAATCTATTCTCTAATTTAATTGTGTAATCAATTGGTGTGTCATAGGAAATCACGTCTCTTCTTTTAGCCATTATTATCTCTTGTTAAAATTTTCCAGAGCTACCGAAACCTTTGTCTTGTCTCTGTGTGACTTTTAATTCTTCTTCATTAAAAACCTCCTCTATTTCGAGGGTTACATCTTTTTCCAATTTAATCTGACAGATCTTTTCGCCTTTTTGTATCTTATATGGAGGTTTTCTTCCGGCATTAAGATGATTCCAACCTGTATACATACTACTAACTATCTTAGAACAAGTTAGAATTACAATAATTTCTCCTGTATAAGAATTATCTATAACTCCACCTAAAACATGGATACCTTCCTTAATAGCTAATCCACTTCTAGATTTTAAAATTCCGTGGTAACCATCTGGAAAATCAATCTTAATACCAGTTCTAATTTTTGCAATTTCTCCAAATGCTACCCAACCCTCTTCAATAGAGTATAAGTCATAAGCTCTATCTCCATCATTCTTAGTTGGTAACTTAGCATCTTCTGTCATCCTAAAAACTTTCATCTTATTCCTCGGTAGAGTGATCTTCAACAATATTCAACATCTTTCCCACAATATAAGGTCTTCCCTTTACCATTATAGGGGTCTTCCTAAATAATCCAATAATGTAATCTTTACTTTTAGGATTTAACACTTGCTTCCTAACTCTTTCTTCTATTTCGTAAGCTGTTCCCATTTCAACAATCTTTAAGTCGTTAGAAAGATAACTTAAAGCATCTTCAGTATCATATTGACCAAAGATATTTACTGGATACCAAAAAGAAGGTCTACTGACAGAAAATGTTTTACAGTATTCATCATTTAGATACCATTTGTTTCCAGTAATATCATGTATCCAAGCTGGAACAGCCATAGAGTGATTAAATATACATTCAAGCATTTCTCTAGATTCTGAAACAAGAGCATTCTCTTCATAAAAACTTATTTGCTTTCTTAACTCCCTAACCTCTGATTGTAAAGAAGTTATCTGTTCTTGAAGAGTTATATTACATTTTCTTAATTCTTGGTATTCTGATAAAATTTCAGTATAGAATTTGTTTTGCTGATCTGTTTTATATACATCTAGATTTTGCGATGCTTTACTTGCTTTTTCTAGAATCCTTTTTTGGTCTCTTAGTTGTTTTACCTTAAGTCCGAAAAAACCACTAATTATAGTTGTTAAAAAAGTTAAGAATATAGGTAGAGCATACTGTAGTATAATTTCATTCATTGAATTTCACTATGTTGTTGCATATTTCTAAGAAATATAAGGAATCTAAACTCCCTTTCATTTGATTTAAATCTTTATGTATCCATTGCAGATTGTCTTTAATGTAGCCTTTACTAGAATTTATTCTATCTAGCGAGGCATTGATACCAAGAAAAATTTTAACACCAGATAAAGCACATAGTTCTTTCTGTTTGAAAAATAGTTTTTCGATGTATTTCCTATCAACATCTATTTCTAACCTTTTCCTGCCAGATTTGATACCTAATGCAGATCTTAAAACGTTAACCCAGATACTATCTATATTATACATATATGAGTGATTGCATCTGGGTGGAGTTTTTGAAGAATCTATTTCTTTGCAACAAACCTGACAGGAAAATCTATATATATCTCCGTTTCTAGTTTTTTTAACTACCTTTGATTTGGTCCACATCAGGCTGATTCCTAGTTAGAGATCACATTTACCACCTGAACAAGATGGCTCATTAACAAAGTTAGTATTATCAGACTCTTCTATCATTAAAGAATAGTCAACATCCCTATACTCTCTTTTAAGATCGCTCCAAGTCTTCCAATTGTAAACATCTTTTAGTAGATACGTTGTTTTCTTAAGATCATCATCCATATACTTAGAAGCAAATTTCTTACAGGATTCAACAAAATACAACTGTTTTTCAATCAACAACATTTGATCATGTTTTTCTGTCAAAACTTCTTTAACTTGTGACTTATACTCTTCTAGCTTCTCCTTATGTAAATCATAATCGAAACCAAATCCCATAGCAGCATCACAAGCTACCCATAGATTTGAATTAAAGGCAACTAGTGCTCTTTCAATTAATCCTGAAGCTAGAATAGATCCTTTACCATACTCTTGTGCTATTTGAGAAGGTAAATAAATAGCAGTAAATGGTGCTTGAGGATAGTCCTTATCTCCACTATTACTTAATAAAGATATTCCAGATAAAAAGGTTTGATTATTAAAGATGAAATCTGAAACAATTTCCCATTCATCAGGTTTCACATTAATGGTATTACTTACTGTGTGAGAAGTGTTTGGTAACACGCACAAATCATTATTAACACCAATATCTACCCAATTTTCTTGCAACACTTGAACTACTTCCAATAGTTCTATAGCGGACATTTGATTCTTATTTCTAGAACCACTAGAGGTTTCGCAAGCAAAGGTTATAACATAATCAGTATCATT
>Ga0136588_1000766_pt1 | contig 11433 bp, 14 predicted proteins | sample AntRauMFilla1564_FD_104782 | JGI IMG/M metagenome (GOLD analysis project Ga0136588, IMG submission 104782) | Saline lake microbial communities from Rauer Islands, Antarctica - Metagenome Filla 1 #564 | ecosystem: Environmental > Aquatic > Non-marine Saline and Alkaline > Saline | place... | reverse complement strand
GTTTGCACACAACCACACCTCTGGCGGGACTACCGCGGGATATAAACAGCTTGGTATGGGTGAAGACCCGACACAGCGCGGATTCCACTGCTTCCACGACGGCTGTGCGGATATGAAGACCCGCGAGTTTCTGAACTACGTGGCGCTGCTGGACGGGCCGAGCGTATCCGCCAAGGATGAAGTGGCCAGTTTGGTGGCCACCTACGTTTATGACTCTATTAACGACTGCGCATGGAAAATCCGCGAAACCGATGCGCCAAAAGCCTTAACCATGTCAGGTATGCGCAACACTCACCCACGTAAAACGATGGTGCCAAGCCCTGACGGTAAACTTGTCCCGGTGTCTGAGTACGCCCGGTGGCTGACCAGTGAGAGTCGAGTAGTGGTTATGGGGCCGACGTTTGACCCGTCGAACCCGTCACGGCTGGTCGAGCGCCAAGGTGACCTGTACGTAAACCAGTACGCACCGCCGTCATGGGGTGAGGGGCCGTTCGACGCAGCGCAGGTGGCCAATTTCACGGAATTTCTGGAGTACCTGATACCGGACGGCTTTGAGCGTGAGTATTTTACCGACTGGCTGGCGGCCAAGTGTCAGGATATGGGCTTTCGAGGTGCGGCCATTGTCATGGTTGCTCAGCGCCAAGGCATAGGCCGGTCTACATTGTCCACCATGATTGAATCCCTGCTGGGCGATGTAAACGTGCGCAACGAGCCTTTTGAGAAAATTGTAGGTGAGGTGCAGTACAACGACTGGCTGGAGGCGCCGTTCGTCGTCAGTGATGAAACCCTGAACACAGGCGGCCTTAACAGTTACCGCACCTACGAAAAACTCAAAGAGCTGATCGACCCAAGACCCAAACTAATGTCGATCAACCCCAAATACGGCAAGCAACGCCGCACTATGGTGCATTCATCGTTCCTGTTTCTGTCCAATCACAGTAATGCCATGGCCATGAGTGCGGACGACCGGCGTTTCTTTGTGATATCGAACGCACACGTCCCGGCCTCGCCAGCCTACTTCACCAAAATTAACGCATGGCTGGACGTCTGCGGCAAAGATGGACGGCCAGAATGGGCACGGAACGTATACCGGTGGTTGATGGCTCGCACCGTGAACAAAGAACGCCTGCTGTCGCCTCCGCCGTCCACCACGGCAAAACAGACCATGATGGAAGAGTCACGCAGCGAGATAGACACCGTAGCCCAAGAGATTTTCCGCTTGTGGCCATGTGAGTACATATCGTTTACACAGTTCGTCCATGCTGTCGAGAGCTTTGCCCAGCGCATCGAGCTGTACGATTCAGCCAACTATAAAGCCCAGCTGAAGCGCATCTACAACGCCACCACCTACCCACTCGATCAGGCGGCAGTCGCCAAAGTGGACGGCAAGAATATCCGCCTGAGAGTCATCATCGCCAAGGCAGTATCCGGCGAGACTGCTGGAAAAGGTGAGCCGCTATCCCCTGAAGTTCGCAAGTTGCTACGCCGCGATTTAGTCGCTGAAAACATAGCGAAAACCCTTGAAAGCGTGGCCGATGCGCTTGACGTGATGGGCCTATAGCCCTACTATTAACCTAGTCAAACTATGGAAGAGATAACATGAGCGAAACCCAAGCATACGCGCCTCAAAAACGGTACGTAGAGAAGCAAAGAGCCGAAGGACTCACAGCGGTCACCGTATGGGTGCCGCAAGAGAAACGTGAGCACACCATCGAATACGCCGCCAAGCTAAGGAGCCAAAGTAAAACCCGAGTTAAAGAGTAAATTTAAACGCGCTACCACAGCAGGAGCAAGGCAATGAGCAAGCTATATGCAGAACGCGACATCATAAAGCAGGGGAATAATTACTCTCGCCACACGTCAGCCATGACCAGCGAAGGCCTGCACAGCAAGTCTGATATTGCCGCAGAGTTGGCGCATCGAGATATTGAGATTGAACGCTTGCAGGCGCAGGTGGCTGAGCTTGAAGGGAAGTTGAATCTAATTCATGAGAGATTCCACGAGCTAGAGCAAGGAGGCGGCACACTGCAACCCCTAAGGGAGTGCTTCGATGCCGACAAGAATGAAGGGAGTAAGACCCAATGACCGGAAAATCCAGAGCACCCATCGCACAGGATATCGTGAACAAAATCATAATTCGTTGTGAGCGATACTCGAAAAAAGCAGAAGAGCGTAAGCCGTTTACATTGAACGCCTTGGCTTACCGCTACGGCATAGCCAATTCAACGGTGAACAAACTGGCCAAGGGCTGGGAGTCGAAGAGCCTTAACGCCGATATCGTGGCTGAGATTCGGGCGGGCCACCAGATAGGGCTGCTGATAGACGAAGAAATGAAGAAAGACATGCCGACAAAGATCGCTAAGGACTACGACGTAAGTCATAACACGGTGAGAAACATTTACACCCGGCACAAGGCTGAGACAGGGGAGGTGGCCACGCCGAAAATCCCGACTGCACACCGTTTTCTGTCCCAACCCTTGACGCCTACGCCCGGAAGTTATCACACCTACTACTGACCTCGACGTTTCAACGCTTCAGCGACGGACGTACTGAGCATCTTCTCTCCCTCGTGCGCCCGTTTCTGAACACCTCGATGCCAAGCCGACACGCCTAATATCGCACTCCACCCCATCCAAATTTCAGTCGGTACAGACGGCGCCTCCACCCCGGAAAGCGGAAGCACAAAGTACACCGCGAAAATGGTGGTGCCGAACAGAAAACCGTTATAGGGCCGCCATGACCACTGAGGCCATTTCTCCGACTTGGCTTCTGCCTGCATGGTGGCGTTTACAGCCTGTATGCGGGAGGTGCTGGCGGCAAGTTCATTGCTGGCGGCCTGCACGGCAAGCTGCCTGAGTGCGATTCGCTCTTCAGATTCCAGCGTCTTTATCTTAACCAGTGCGTCGGGGTTGTTTTTAAGCTCCCTCAGCACCTCATCAGGGCTGTTGCCTGCGCCGAGGGTGCTTGCGATCAGGGCACCCATGGAGCCGCCCACAGGGCCGCCAAGTAGCCCACCTACCAACGGTGCCGCTTTACCAACGATGTCTTTTACGTCGTTCCAGTCCATGCGCAGCCTCTGCTCAGTAGATGTGACGCTTCATACGGTTGCCCCACCACTCTTCAACGTCAAAGTTGGGGCAGGTCTTGCGGCTGTCGAGGTTACGGTGTCCTACGACTTTAGCGTCGGGGTACTCAAGCTGCTTCAGGATAAGCCAGCCTTCCAGTATGTTCAGTTGCTCGTTGGTAAACACGTCCCGACCAATCAGGCAGATGCCCAAGCTGTCGCTGTTGTCGCCTTCGCCGTTTTCGTCAAAATCGCGGACGTGCGCGCCTTGCCAGTAGTCGGGCCGCCCTGCCTGCAAAAGCCCGTGAGCCGTCACCACGGCGTTATACCCGATACCCGACCAGCCGCGCTCTTGGTGCCACCGGTGAATATCCTCTGCCGTATCGTTTCGCCCGTTGGGGGTGTCAGAGCAATGCACCACCAGATATTTAATTTTTCTCATCAGGTTCGGGCCTTTGTTCAGGGTTTTGATCTTGGATGCACACGTAGTCACCGCAGCTGTAAACGTCCAGTACGGCCATGTGTGTCTGCGTTTGCCAGAACGGGGTGCAGGAGTGTCCTGCGTAAAACGATATCGTACCTCGCCAATCCGCGTGAGGAATAGTGAGCTGCCACGGCCCCCACCTCTGCACCCCTGTGGCGCGAGACGTGTTGCCGTCCGCGATGCTTGCGTAATCTACGTCTTTAAACATGAGGGGCAATAGTGCAGGGAGTCCCCCGGGCTGAGTGCCGTACACCGACGCCCCTACGAACCGGCAGTACCGGACCTTATCCATCGTTCCTGTCACTAGGATTTTGTCGCCCTCCACCTCGTAATCCCGCACGATAAAGTCGCGGATTATGGGGTGTACGTAAGTCTCAAACGTCCGGTATGTTGCGAACATCCCTGCCGTGACGATGGAGTAGAAGACAAGCATCAGCATGGTGTTTAAAGATAGTCTCACGTCAGTCCCCCTGTGCCGTTGAACAGCAGTACCAGCACGGCACTGATGACACCCCCGAGAACAATCCTGACCAGCCATTTTATGTTGTCGTTTATCTCAGACAACTGTTTGGCCGTGGTCATGGTTTGTTGTTCCAAAATGGCTACCCGAACGTCTATCTTGTGCAGGTGCCGACGTTCTACAAATTCACCGGCATTTGGTAGATGTTCAGCATCCATAAAGACCCCTATGTACTGCGTTTAAACTACCGATTATACGGCAGAAACCGGAGTCCAATACCGATCAAATGTCCCGTCCCGTCCCGGCTGGGTTGTGTTGGCGGCAATAGCCGACTCGTAAATCCAGATGTTGTTTGAGTCGTTCGGGTTGTCGTGGGTGACTTGAGCACCAATGTCGTAGGCGTCCTGCGCGCCAGTCGGCTGAACCCATGCCGGAACAACACCCGCGGCTTGTACGGGCGTCCATAGCGCCGGCACTGTTGGCGGTGTCCAGTCAGCTTGAGTAGTATGTGCTTGTACAACTTTGTACAATTTACCTTCAAACTGGTACAGGTCGTCTACTTTGACGGACAGGCCTGCCCGGAATTTCGGATACAGACCGGCCAGTGCTGCCACTTCGTCGTCTGTCAGCTCGTTCTGCAAAATAGCGGAGCGACTTGTGATACGGCCAAGGGCTTCTAACTGTCTGCGGACGATACCCGGAGTAATGGTGATTCTCATGCTGGCCCCTCGATTGCGATAATGGCGTCCTGATTGCCCCGGACAGAGTAAAGAATTGCCCCCGGCCCATCGGCAGATACTTCAAGAGTAGCTACACTGTCGACCGGAGACACGATGTAAACTTCACCGTCTACGATGAATGCTACATCTGATTCGCTGGTGTAGGTCAGCACGGCTTGGTCTGCACCGTCTGCTACGATCTCTCGCTTGTCGATGCTGAATACGTCTAGCTGCAATACAGGCTCAGGGTTGATATGCGCTTCAACCTCGGCTGCTGTTAGCTCTGTCAGCTCAGCAGGTACTTTCTGCCATGCGTCAAATCCGAATACTTGTCCGGTTGTGTCTTTGTATAGCTTCATTATCTTACCTCATACGTATCTATGGACTCACCAATAATGGCGCTACTGTAGGTAGAGTTAGGAGGGACGGCAACTGTAGTGCTACATATCACACTGCCCCCTATTGAGTTTGACGTGGTAGCGGCGATATTACCCCCGTCTATTTTAGAACGTACCTTGCATCTGCCTCTGCCTTACTCCAAGTATCAGCCACCAGAAATGATCTGGCTTCCATGATAACGTACTCAGTGCCAGCACTTAGCTGCTGTATAAACACAACACCTAGACCGTCTGAATCATCGTAATCCGTGGGCTGCACTGCTGCACCGTTGATGTACACTTCAATGTTGCCGGGACTGAACCCACCCGCAACAGGGATGGTATCGGATGCGAATGTCAGAGTGCCGAAGGTTCTTACCTTTGTAGCTTGTGCTACTGGCTCAACGCCTATGTATCCACTCATTCTGAGCCTCCGTTGTGCGCCAGTATCGGATCAACAAATAGTTGGCCTTCTGTGCTCTCGTAGTAATTCACTATCGCATCTCCATCCAGAAAATAGTATTCGCTCTTGTTAATTCGTAGTTGCTTCCTAATGGAATTTCAGCGTATACAGAACAAGTTCCTCCTGTAACTGCGGAGGTTGTATTGGAGGATACAACTTCCCCGTTTACACTTAGAGACATAGTAAATCGAACACTAGTATCATACCTAACACTGACGGAAATTTGTCGTTGTGTGTTATTAGTATAAATAGTCGCATTTGCCCTGCTGGCAGTTACATCGACCCAATCTTGGCCAAGCCCAGCAGCCGCGTTAAACCACTTAGCAACAAGCGTTACGGTTGCGTTCACGGTTTCGTTAACCAAAGATTTAGAAGTCGTACCACCTGCATGAGCTGCATTCACAATCAGGTTATCAACGTCTGTGATGACCTCGACTGTGAACAGCTTGTCGTTACTGGCTGAGCCTACAACACTAATCACGTCCCCTACTTCCAGACCAATACCGCCGATACCTGTCAGGCTGATATTGTTATCGGAGTTAGTGAACACAGCCGTACCTGATACACTGGTCAGGCTTGGGCTGTCTACCTTGTTATCAAGCAAACCGTTGGCCTGTGCCTGTGTGTACGAGTCATACAGGGCTATCGGCTTTACACCTCCCCCTACGTACCCACTCATGGCGTCTGCTCCAAGTAGCTGATAATTACATCGACCACACTATCGGCGTCAGACGTGGCGTTTACAGTCTCTCCAGCGACCACCACAATTTTACTGCCTACCATGATGTCTATGGCACTGCCGACAGGCAGTGGGGTGGCCGCCCCGCTTATCAGAGTGCCACTTACGTCAAACTCAACAACGTGGTTGGCTGAGGCGTCCCCGTTGGCAGCTCGGCACCCGATAACGGTCAGTACGCTGCCTGCAGGCGCGGTTAATACGGTGGTGCCTGCAATGCTGGCCTGTGCTTTTGCGTTCTTCAGTACGTTTGGCATGGTGTTTTATCCTAGTGCTATGGCAAATACGATGGCGGCGGCTTCCGATAGGGCTGCACTGGCGGCAGAAGCGTCGGCAAACCCTGAGCTGTCCACTGCGCTGGCGGCAGAAGCGTCGGCAAACCCTGAGCTGTCCACTGCGCTGGCGGCAGAAGCGTCGGCAAACCCTGAGCTGTCCACTGCGCTGGCGGCAGAAGCGTTTGCGCTGTCAGACGCTGCCACTGCGGCGGCTTGCACATCAGTCTCGTCGTTTACAACGGCTGCCAGTAGCGTCCCGTCAGGGTAGTCAGTAGTAAGCACCGCTTCGTTGGATACCGAATCATAAGTGTAGTCGGTGCCTAGAAAAAGGCGCCCGCGGTCGCCGCTAATGCCGTTTAAATACAATGCGGCCCCGGCGATGTTTTTAGTGAACGGTACAACGGTCTGTGCGGCGGCGAGCGTTTGAACCTCCACCACTGCCCCTGCACCTTTCACACTGACCAGATTGAACCACTGTGCAGAGGCGGGCACCCATATCTGCACCTGACCGTTGAATATGCGGAGTACGTCTATCCCCGACACGGCTATGCGAATATCACCAGTGCCTGCACGATAGATGCCCGATTGTGGCTCTTCGCCAAACGCTATGCCCGGTGCGGTTTTAAGCCCGGACACGTTTTTTATCGGCGCCAGCATACCGCCTTTACCGGTGCGAGAGAGGCTGTCCTCCAGTGCTGCGGCGATATCCTCCATGGTGGGGTTTGCCCACGTCGGAGATATGGTCGTGCCGGTTTCTACCGGGTTGCCTGCTGGGAGGCTGTAGCTGCCTGCTGCGTTACGCGACATATTTAGTCTTCCTCGTCGATGTCACCGGTCTGGCCGGAGAATACGCCTAACTTTATGAGTGACCGTTTAAACACTTCTCCCATAGCTTCAGGTGGCATGTCTGGCGTGAGTCGGCCCTCGATCACATTAACGAACTTTTCCGGGTTGGTCAGTAAGTCTCGAAGTTTACCTATCCTCTCCGGGTCTAGCCGCTTATTTCTAAGGTATCGGCCAATCGTTCTTTTGAGCATCCCCGCCGCCATTAACTGATGCGAAGAGGGTAGCCCCTGCAGAACGGTTATGACACCGCCAGTCGTGAGCAGTTCATCGACCAGCTGCTGCGCCTGCCCTTGCCCGGCCACTTCACGGTTGCTGGCGCCGGCGCTGCGGCGAAGCCTTCTGCCTTCCTGCATGGCGATAATATCAACGACCTGCTGACGGTTGGCGTCGGTAATTATGCCGTCGTCCATGAGCTTGTTGAGCTTGGCGCCCAGCTTACCGTCCAGCTTGTCCGCAGCCAGTATATCCTCTTTCAGCCGGCCTATAACTTTTGATTTAAACGCCTCACCGTACTCATCCCCTTGGCGGCTTATGCGCTGGTACAGCTTGCCTAACTGCCCGCTATAGTCGTCGTCTTTCAGCATACTGTCTATGTAGCTGTTCGGGCGATCAGCAAACTTTGCCACATCCAAGCCTTTAACCGTTGTTTTACGGGCATTAGACCGGGATTTCAGGCGGGCTATGGCCTTGTTGAGCACAGTGTCCGCTTGCTTCTCGGTGGCCAGAGTCGCTTTTTGCGCAGCGCCGGCCTCTTTGGCGGCGTCATCCAGCGTCATGCGGCTGGATATGGCGCGCCTCACATCATCACCGACTTCAGGGAAGGCATCTAAAGCGGCCTCATACCGGGTCAGTACGTCTTCTTTCATGCTGGTGCGCCGTAGCTCACTGCGCAGTGCCTCTGCGGCTTTATCCATGACCTCGGGGCTTTCCGACGCCTTAATGCGTCGTACTGTGTCCGCCCCGGTGTTGCCTGCAAAACCCCCAAAGGAATCCACAAAGGTTTCAGGGCTGTCGAGCGCCAGAGCCAGCGCCTTGCCGCCTTTCTTCCCTCCCAGCCGGGTCTTCTGCTGAATCGTGGCTGCTATGGCATCCTGAAAAGCCGGGCCTACCCGCACATCTTTGGCCATAGCGCCGTCCAGAATGTTCTGCACTTCACCCAGCTGTTTGTTAAGCGGCCCGAAGTCGCTGGTGGCCCGTGCGTTCCGGTTGATCTGCTTAATGGTGGACAGCACGTACTGAATATCGCGGGGGTCGGCGATATTCTCCATGTTGTTGAGTTTGTTCATTATGGTTTTGTACTGAGAGTTTAAATCCGCCCTCATGTCTTTGGGCATGGACTCACTGAAGTCAGATAGATCACCCTGCAGCTTCTTAGTTTCAATCTCTCGGATTTCATCAAACCGCGCCCATGGAGGGCTGACAAGCTCTTCTCTGAGGTCGTTGTCCAGCTTACGATAGGCGCCGGCAAGTTCTGTGCTGGCCTCATCCGTCCGCGCGCGGCCTCCGAGGGCAGTATCTGCCTCAGACTCAAGCACTCTGGACTGCTGTAAACGCTCAGCGGCGGCCTGCTCTGCAGCCTGTGCTTCGGTTACGGTGTTCCCCCGCACCTGTCCTGCGCGCCCTACCGCCGCAGTCTGGCCTTGGTCTATGGCGCTATTTGCACCTCGCAGCTGCCGTGCAAGCTCTTGCTGCGGCACGGCAGTGTTTGACCCAGCCGGTGTAACAGTATCCTCAAACTGCTGGCCTATTCGCTGCTCACGGGCTGAGTAGACTTCATCGAACGCGTCTTTGTTGCGTGGCGTCATCCGGCGAATGGCGTTTTCTATCTCGGGCAGGTTTTCATAGTTTTTTGCGAGGTCTTGTAAAGAGCCGACGTCGCCCGTTCGCACCCCTTCTACGACACTGGCAAACTCTGCATCCGTTATGTTTTCACGGAGAAAATTCGCACTGTCGATAAGCTGCTCGGGTACAGAGTCCTTTCCAAATACTTTGCCCCATGCTGCCGGCGTTAATGCGCCTGTGACGCCGCCGACAATCTCCCCTACGTCGCCTCCGGCTGCCTCACCTACGGCAGCACCGCCTGCCATAAGCAGATCAGAGCCTTTGTCGGCCATTCGGGATACCGCACTTCCGCCGCCGGCGCCCCATTCGGTAAACGTGCGCATGAAATCTTGCACCGGGTTGTTGGCGTTTTTCATGGCTTCTGTGCGGTCGGCCACATAGGGCCGGAGTGCCGACATGGTAGGCGCAACCTTAAACTTGTCCGCACCCACTACCGACGCACCCAAATTCCACACCGTAGACGGCAAATCTACGACGTCCATAATAGCCGTATTCATGCCTCCCATAAGGTCGGCCACCCTTTCTTCAGGGCTAGTGTATGCACCCAGCTTCTGCTGTTGCTCGACGCTGGGGAACCGACCGGGAGGTGCACCTTTTGGTACGGGCATAATTTTTCTGCTGGGTGGGGCTGCAGCCGTTTTCGGTACTTGTTTAAGGAACGCATCGCGGTCAAAGCTGGGCGCTGCCTCGGCTTCAGCACCCCCGCTGTCAGCTGGCGCCACCCCTCGGGAAGCTAAAAACTCATCTCTGTTAAACGCCATTATTTGAGCACTCCTGCTTCAACGAGGGCCGCACGAACTTCCTCATCATCGGGGTTTTCCAGCAAGTAGCCCAGCGCGCCTTTAAACTCAGCTGGCGGGTTGGCCGCCAGCGCGTCCTGTACGCTCTTTGTCTTGCGCTTCAGAAGTAAGTCGTCGTAGCTCATCACACCTTCAAACTGCCTGCGCTCGGCGAAATTAGAGCCTTCATAGGCTGAGTCTAAGTTTATAAGGCCCCGTGAAGCTGTGTTGTCTACCGTACCCAGACGACGCAAAATAGCGCTCAGTCGGATGCCCGGAGCGTTCGCAATGAACGAGTTAGAATTGCGCTCTTCATTAGTTGTCAATGCGGAGCCGAACAGTGAGTTACGCAGCACCGAGCCGCCCAAGTTTATCTCGTTCAAAAACTCACGCATTTTTGGTGAGACGCTGGAAAATTCACCCTTGAGCATTTCTGTAAACGCGGCGGGAGTAGCTGCCTCGGCAAGCGCCCGCGCCAGCCTTGGCTGCAAGTCTTCCAGCTGCGCTAAATCTTCACTGCTGAAATCCTGTGCTATCTGTGAGGCCGCCGCCGCGCCTGAGCGCTGGTTGTAGAGTTTGTACGCCTCTCCCTCAGCAGCTGCTCTCGACCGCCAGCCAGCACCGCCTCCGCCTCCAGCACTGGTGTCTCGCTTAACCATGCCGTCGAGGTTTACCGGGTTGCCTCTTTCATCGACCGGGCCTTTGTCAGTCATAAACGCCACTTCAGTACGGCTTGGGTCTGTCGTATCTTCGTAGACATCGCCACCACCGTTAAAGTCATTGGCGGTCAGGCTATTGACCTGTCGGGCCTGCTCTACCGCACGGCCAAGCGCCCCGCCCTGCCATTCGCGCTCATAGCGGGTGTTGTCCGCCTGTATGGCGGCTTGTGAGGCGTCTTGGTCACGGGAATACTGCGTCTGATCGGCCTGTTTTTCAGCGTTATACAGCTTTTCAGCGCCATACCGCTGGGCGTATTTTTGTGTGGCTTGCTTTAAACGGGGTGCAGAGTCTGACACCATTTCCCGCCCACGTTGGCAATCCATATTGCCGCTTAACGCTGCAAAAATGTTGCGTCCGCCCCCGGGGGTGTTATCGACCAGCCCCTGTCCCCTTTGCATCTGGGCCTGTTGGGTAGCAAGCTCAGCTTTCGCCGCCTGCTCTCCCCGCAATGCCTGTGCCAGCCGATTAGCGTCAAATTCCATCGTATGCCCCTTTAAGAGATTAAGCCCATCAACAGCCCTGCGGCGATTCCGGCTGGGCCAAGGGTGGACAAATAAGCCTGCACACCGGTAGACGCTGCACCGCCTACGTCACCTTCTGCTATTTGCTGGGCACCTCGCAGTGCGGACACCAGACTACCACCGCTGACACCATCAAGCGCGCTTTCT
>Ga0136588_1000765_pt1 | contig 11441 bp, 15 predicted proteins | sample AntRauMFilla1564_FD_104782 | JGI IMG/M metagenome (GOLD analysis project Ga0136588, IMG submission 104782) | Saline lake microbial communities from Rauer Islands, Antarctica - Metagenome Filla 1 #564 | ecosystem: Environmental > Aquatic > Non-marine Saline and Alkaline > Saline | place... | reverse complement strand
GGAAGGCCGATCAGAAACCACGATGGCGACGTATACGACCCGTTCGTAGGAAGTGGCACAACCATAATAGCAGCGGAGCAAATGGAGCGCACGTGCTATGCTATGGAGATCGACCCGCATTACTGCGATGTCGTCATTGAACGGTACCGAATATGGTGTGAGAACCATGGTGCAGAAGCCGCTATAGAATTGGTACAATAGAGATATGGCGAATCCACAACCAAACAAGGAAACGCAATTCAAAAAGGGTAAGACGGGCAACAAGTCCGGGCGGCCACCTGCGCGGACCTCTATGACCGAAATCCTACGCGAGCTTGGAGAGATAGAGGACGTACGACACAACGGGCTGATGATCGCTCGCAAGGTTGCGCTCGGCCACAAGATGTGGTCGCTAGCGCTCCAGGGTAAGGACCAGACGATGCGGTATATGTATGACCGGCTCGACGGTAAACCTGTGCAGGAGGTCAAGGTGAACTCGAACGTTGAAATAGACGCACCGATCCATTTGCACGTAGGAGCAACGATCCGAGTAGTAGAGGCAGATGGCGACACAGAAAGCGCCGACGATAACGACTGAGCAACCACCAGACGGTGGTCTATACGGGGCGCTACTCCCGGCGTTCATACCACTGTACGAGGAAGCCTACAGTAAGGTATACCGGCATTTCTTTCTGTGGGGTGGTCGCGGAGGAGCTAAGACAACCGGGCTATCGGACTTTTTTGCAGCGCACGGCCGAAGCGAGAAGTACACCTACCTATGCACACGTGAGACACAGAACTCCATGGCCGAGTCAGTCTACGGGTCAATCGTTCGTTCCATAGAGTCGCTCGCGATTCCTGGCTATTACATGACCGAAACCTCCATTGACCACATGTTTGGGGCGCATATGGTGTTCTCCGGTATCGGGTACAAGAACGGCCAGCACGTCAAGTCGACGACGAATATCGGTAGGGCGTGGACAGAGGAAGCGCAGCAGATATCCGAGAAGTCGCTTCAAGTCCTGGTTCCGACCGTTCGCAGAAAAGAATCGAAGCTGTACTACTCGTTCAACAGAGTGCTTCATCGGGACGCGATCTTTGACTACTTCCTATCGTTCCGAACGCGGAAGGAAAAGCTCGAAGCGATCATGGAAGACGGCACGAAAGTAAACTGGACGCTACATCGTGGCGACGGAGCGATAGGTATTGAGATCAACTACGACGGCAATCCATACTTCCCGGATACCCTGGACGCAGACCGATTACGGGATGAGCGGAACGCTGGCGAGTCGGGAGACTGGTCGCACTACAACCACGTATGGCTCGGGATGCCAGAAGCGTACAGCGATTCATCGATCATTACTATCCGGCAGGCAATGGAGGCCGGACGCCGAGCACCTGATAAGGATGGAGCGATAGAGATCGGCGCAGACATTGCCCGAGGCGGTCGCGATAGGATCGTGTTTTATAAGCGCAAAGGTCTCGCCGTGATCGACATACGTGAGTACAAACAGAACGCGAGTGGCGAGAAGCGTAGGATCACTGAGACGGCAGAACGGCTGATGTCATTCGCGCGCGACGACAAGGACATGCGGATTAAGGTAGACGATACAGGGCTCGGCGGCGGGGTTACCGACATTCTCGAGGATAGAGGGTATAATGTGGTCGGGATCAACTTTGCATCGAAGGCAAGTGACCAAGACCACTACGGGAACATAATCGCGGAGATGTGGTTCAACTTTGCGTCGATAGTGGATACTGTAACGATACCAGACGACATTGAGCTGGTAGAAGAGCTGACCGAGCGGCGGGAAGGACGGCGCGATTCGAGGGGGCGGCGCACAGTGGAGAAGAAAGACGACTTCATCGAACGGGTAGGTCGATCGCCGGATAAGGCAGACGCGCTACTACTGTGCTTCTACGAACCGAATAACATTATCAATGACATACCGTGGGTGATAGCGTGAGGGGGAACAATGGGACCGCTTGAGAGAATAGGGACGTGGCTTCGGCCACTGACAAACGCGGCTGGTCTCGTGGTCGAGGAAAAGGGCAACCCGATCGTAGACCCGGTGAACCAAACGGTGAGCGAGTCGTCGGACCTCTACGGGCTGATCTACGGTATCGGCTCATTTTCCGACGTCCACCCGATACTTGCCTACAGGCTCTATCTGAAGTCTGACGTGCTCGGCACTGCAGTACACCGCATCGCGCAGAACGTGGCAGGTCTCACGCTCGGGCTGACTACCAATGACCAGGACTTCGACGCCGACGACCCGGTAGTCGACTTTATCGACAAGGCGAGCGAGGGGTATTCGCGCCGACGCTTCCTCTACGAGATAGCTACATCGTTCCTGCTCACAAACGAGGCATGGGTAGTGCTCAGGGGCCGTGAAAATCGTGAGCCGGTAGCGAGGACATGGGTTTACCCATACGACGTGATCGACGATCAGTCGTCCTACGACGGACTGCCTGATCGCTTCCGCACCGTATCAGACCGAGACCGGCGCACCTACAAACGGCAGGAGCAGCGCGGGCGTATCCGGTGGATCTCCGACGACGGGCTTAATGAGTTGGTGCCGCTACTCGGAGCCGAGGCTGTCGACCGGCCATATCGAGGACAATCACAGCTCGCTCCGCTGTACTACTCGATATCGCAGAACGTCGAGGGCAAGCGGCACAATACCTCGATACTTCGAAACGGTCTCAAGCTGACCGGTGGCGTGATGCCGCCCGAAGGAGATCATTTCGAAGGTGCTGCGGTAAAGCAGATCCAAGCGGCGCTACAGGCGCTTCGAGGGTCTGGGACAGCAGGCGGTACGCTCGTGATGCCACGGCGCGTGGAGGTACTCGACCTCGCACTGTCGAACAAAGAGATGGACTACGTCGAGCTCCTACGGGAAGCGAAGGAAACGGTCTACAACTACTACAATATCCCGCTGCCGCTGATGATGAACGACTCAGCCACGTTCAATAACTACGCAACGGCACAGACGGCGTTCTTCGACGGGGCAGTATTTCCGGTATTCGACGACCTCGCAGACGCGCTGACATCGGCGCTCGTACCACGCTACCCGCAGCTCGAGAACAAGTGGATCACCTACAATGAGAACACGATCAGGGCGCTCCGTGGGCGCAACCTCGAGCGCATGCAGAAGGCACGCGCAACGAATGCACTATCGACGAACGAGATCCGCGAGATGGCTGGATACGATCCAGTTGAGGAGGGAGACGTGATCCTCGCACCGTCAACGCTCATGTCGATAGACGGTACCGATGGGATGCAGTTTCCTGAAGTGCCACCGCTTGAGACACCTGAAGATCCGGAGGAATAGTGGCGAGCGTACGAGAGCAGCGCAGACGGATCGACAACACGCGAGAGTACGGTAAGTCAGTCCTACAGCGCGAGCTTGCTACGTGGACTGGTACGGTAGTAGCGGAGTGGTCGCCGAACACGCAACGTATACCTCCGGAGGCAGAGGTTGAGCTTGATGTTGTGCTGCGACGGGCCTACGACAAGATCGCAAACCGGCTGCTTGGAACCGACTACAGGATCTACAAGCAAGGCGAGATTGACCCGTTCGAAGGGGCAATGCGGGCAATCGCTACCGCACTGGCGGCGGCTTTGAATCCTCGACTTGTGGCGTCGTCGCGGTCGATTCTCGGCACGCTGCGCGACATGATGCTACGGTCATCGGCTACAGCGATGGACGAGGAAGGCATCACGCCTCAGCAGCAGGCACGCGCGGCGCGATTGAACCTCGGGAGACGCATGAGGGATCACCGGGTTATCATCGCGGTCACCGAGTCAAACTGGACAGTTAACACGACGCAGAAGACGGCAGTCCTCGCGGTCAAGGACGCGCTCGGTGATTCGGTGGAGCGCATCGCTCAGCTATTCGAGTCTGGCGATATAAACGGTGCACGTAGGCTCGCTCGGGAAGCTGTGCGGATGGCGAGGCTACCGACATCGGTGAGCGAGGGCGAGCTACTAAATACGATATCTGATTTCCGCGATAGACTCGTGACACCATTGGTGCAGGGGCGTATCATAGCAAGCATGAGGCAACAGGCCGAGCGGTTGGATAGCGGAATGAAGCGATGGGAAGCCCTATTCGACAACACGCGGCCTGCACACGCGGCAGCGAGCGGACAGGAGCAACCGGCCGATGAGCCTTTCGATGTTGGCGGCTACAGGATGCAGTATCCTATGGATGGGTCACTCGGGGCGCCACTGAGTATGATTATCGGGTGCAATTGCAGGACCGTATGGCTGTGAGGGGGTAGGGATGATCGAACAAAAAAGACTGTCGTTTGGGCACGTCACCAAAGCGTATGAGCGAAAGGAGACCGGCAGCGACGGCTCCGATGTGCTGACCGGCATCGTCGAGGGATACCTCGCGACGTGGGACATCGACCGAGCAAGCGACCGGTTCGTCAAGGGCGCGTTCGCTGACACGATCAACGAACTACAGGAGCGCAAGCGTCCGCTACGGTTGAAGCGCAACCACATGAACATGATTGGAGGGTTTGATCCTGACCGATTGGTCGAGGATGACATCGGGCTCTACGGAGTAGCCGAGATCAACCTTGGGGTGCAGGAGGGACGGGAAGCCTACATGCTCGCAAAGCAGGGCGTGCTATCTGACTTCTCGGTAGGGTTCTCGGCAGACGGTACGGACGTTGATATCGTTGACGGTATCCGGATATTCAAGCGTGCGAAGCTGTGGGAGACCTCGCTCGTTGACGAGCCTATGAATCCTCGGGCAGTGGCGACCATGGTTCGCGGAGCAATGCTTGCGTCAAAGCTACCGAGCAAGATCGCGTCGCGAGATAAAGAGTGGATGCCAGAGAACGCAGACGAGCGTGTGCGGGCAATGACCGGCAGCGCAGAAGCGCCGAGCGAGACCTACCGTAACGCTTTCCTGTTCTACGACGACAACGCGGCAGACAGTTTCGAATCCTACCAGTTGCCGGTCTGCGACGTTGAGGATGGTGAGATGCAGCTCGTACCTCGGGCCGTGTTCACTGCTCGTGCGATGCTGGATGGTGCTAAGGGCGGGATCGAGCTACCCGAGGAAGACCGGGCAGCAGTCGAGGCGACGGTTAATGAGCTGTACGACCGGATGAGTCTTGATCCACCATTCGGAGACGGCGCTGAAAAGGGCTGGTCAGTATCTGAGTTGAACGGATTGCCAACTTCACTGAGACGGGATATCATAGCAACTAAGAAGCTCAGCCGGAACGCTGTACGCGCTCTTGCTGATTCGTTCGGGTCAGGGCATGACTCGACAGACACCGGCACGGTGGACGAAATCAAGCGGACACTACGCGAGGCGACCGAAATGCGGGAGCTTAAAGCAATGCTTAAAGGAGCATGGAAATGAGCGATATTGTAGAACTCAAAGATCAGATCACCGAGTTCGTCACCAAAGGTCAGAAGCGGTTCGACGAGTTCGAGCAACGCGGTGAGACCCAGGGTGAGGCCATTGCGGCCATCAAGGCGGACTTCGTTGAACTGACCGACAAGCTGGAGAAGCAGGCAAACCAGATCCGAGTCGAAGAGGAAGAGCGCAAGTCGCTTGAAACTCTCATGGCGCGGATGCCGGAAAACGGAAATGGAGACGGAGAGATCCACACCGACCCGGAGTACAAGGCCGCATTCGATGGCTACCTTCGCAGGCGCAGCGCAATCGGCGACGAGACCGAGCGTAAGAACGCCACGCAGATTCTCGAATACTACGGACTGCCGACCGACGAGAAGAGTGCGAACGAACTCATCGTAAAGGCCGGTCTCGTGGGCTCGAACCCGGACGGCGGGTTCCTTGCACCGATCGACCCTGTTCGGTTCATCTCGCGGCGCATCTTCGAGACCTCGCCGGTTCGCCAGATAGCCAATGTGATCAGCACTGCGCGTGAAGCGGTATCGATCATCATCGACGACCAGAAGGCCGGTAGCGGATGGGTTGCAGAACTCGACGCACGACCGGAGACCGACTACCCGCAGATCGCAGAACTCGAGATCCCGACGCACGAGCAGTACGCCGAGCCGAAGATCTCGACGAAGGCGATCGACGACGTTTCGATCAACCTGGAATCGTGGTTGCAGGAAAAGGTCGCCATGCAGTTCATGAGAGCGGAGAACACCGCATTTGTGAACGGTACGGGCGTCAAGCAGCCGACCGGTATCCTGAACCTTGACTCGTGGACCACGCAGGGCAATTACGAGCGGTTCGCACTCGAGCACCGTGACACCGGCACCGTCGGCACCATCGCGGGCGATGACTTCATCGACATTCAGAGCGACTTGCTCGAAGAGTATCAGATGAACGCAGTCTGGATGCTTCACCGAAAGGTGTGGGCCGAGATCATGCAGCTCAAGGACTCGGACAACCAGTACCTCCTGAACCCGATGATGCTCTTTATGGGCGTCGACATGCAGCTGCTCGGACGGCCGGTGCGGTTCGCGGGTGACATGGACTCGACCATCGCAGAGGGCAACAACATCGCGATCTACGGTGACTTCCGCGAGGGATACACCATCGTTGACCGAATCGGTATTCGCGTTCTGCGCGATCCGTACACCGACAAGCGGTTCGTGAAGTATTACACGACCAAGCGAGTCGGCGGTGCGGTCACCAATTTCCAGGCACTCAAGGTGCTCGACGTACAGGCGTCGTAAGGAGGGGCTATGCCTCAGAGAGATAGTCAAAGCAATCTGCTTTTCCTGAGCGCTCAGACGCTCACGATGGACTCGACCGGTGATGACGACATCGGTACCGGGATCGATGTATCTGGTGCTCGAAGCGGTGGTTTTATTATCACCGCGCTCGGGTCGGCGCTCACCACGCAGGTCTCGTACCTCGAGATCCTGGAGAGCGACACGCTGGGAGGAGACTATACGCCGGTCGGTACGGGCGACGAGGAGGCAGGCGACAAGCAACTGCCGACCGAGCTTAATACCGAGTACGAGAGCGGAGAGTGGGGCCAGCTTCTGGTCAACCCGACCACGGGATACCGGCAGATGATCGGGTTCGTTGGAACCAAGCAGTTTGTGAAGCTGCGGGCTCACACCGATACCTCGCAGGCGTCTGTGGCGCTGACGGTGCTACCGTACCTCGAGCTCGAGGGTCGGCCGACTGTGGAAGTCTGGCACCCGACGGTGACCGGTGGTGACACACTGCCCTGATCGTAGGGAGTAGAGCAAAAAACACGAGGGGCTCGTGGGGCATTGCCTCGCGGGCCCTTTTCGTAGGGGGGGAGCATCATTCGCGTTTGTCGACGAGGAAGCGATGCCCGCAGAGGAAGACGAGTCTGCCACCGCGCTAACGGGAGGGACGTTTTTGCTGGAGTTCGTAGTTTCGGAGACTAACAGTCAGGTAATCGACATCAAGAGCGCCGACATATCGATAAGGCCAGGAGAAACGCTTACAGTTGCCGCAATTGGCTCAGGCGCGCTTGATGATGTGGTATGCTCCATAACATACAGTTCGGAGGTATAGGTGACTACGAAAGCAGATGTCAAAATCAACGGGGAATACGAATGGATCGAAGCGGACGACCCGACGCTCGGCGAGTTCACGCCGGTGTACTCCGCTGGTGACAGGTGGCTCAACACTACCACCGGCGACTCATTTGTGCTCAACGACGCGGCGGCTGGACTGTGGGAGCAGACCGAGAAGGCGATCGACGCACGGATCAACTATATCCTTGCCGATACCTACGCACGGGTGCTCGAGGAATGTTTCGTATCGTTCCTCGTGCAGCGCAGCGTGGAGCTCGACGAGTCGCCTGACACGATCACGCGCACGGCTCTGTGGTATCTGAATACCTACACTGGACTCTATGCGGACTGGACGATCACAGGAGCCGCGATTGCAGCGGATACGACGGCCGCCGTGATAGGCGACCTCGAGCACTTCGAGTACGAGGACGAGGTGTTCATCTACGGATCGAAGCGCAACCATGGGCGCCACACTATCGAGAGCGTAGACGCTGCTGGGCTTACCTTCGGGACGGCGCTCGTCGGGACTGGAGAACGCTTCCTTGTGCTCCTCCTGCAAGTGCCAGCAGACTTTGACCGTATCGTCGGACGCATGGTCTACTACGACGTGGTGCTCCGTAACACTCGCCTCGGACTGGACACCGAGAGGATAGGCACCTACTCCTACACGCAGAGCAAGAACACAGGCGGGCTCATGTATCCGATGGACGTTGCATCGGGGCTCGAGTCGTACCTGAACGCCGGGCCAATCGTCGACGTGGAGTACACCCCATGAGTCTACGCTCTCGTTACCGACCGTTCACGTTGTACCGTACGGTAGCAGCCTCGAGTTCAGTGAGCGCACCGACAGAGACACAGGTCGGGGTATACCGTGGATTCATCCAGCCGGTCGGAGCGAGCGAACGTGACATCGCCGCCGGACTACGTGAATCGCGGAGCCATAGGCTGTATACTGACGTGAGGGTACCGGTGCAGTTTGCAGACGAAATCGAGCAGGACGGCATACGCTTTCGAGCGACGTTCGTCACGCAGACGACCGGAATATCATCGGTAGATCACCACAAGGAGGTCGACCTTGAGTACGTCTGACACACGATTTGATTTCCGAGGATACGCTGTAGAGTTGGCCGACCGAATTGGGTGGCTCACCGGGATCACTGTGCGCAAGGCAGCAAAAAGCTTTGTGCGGGTTGATACCTCGGCGCTACGTAACTCGATACGACTCGATCGAGTGAGCGAGACCGAGAACGTAGTAAGTGCCAATACCGAGTACGCAGCTGCTCAGGAGTACGGTAGGCCGGATCTACCGAACTACGGCTACACACCTTACTTTAGACCCGCAGCCAAAGAGGGCAAGGACAAGCTCGAGGAGAACGTCAAGAAAGCTGCGCGACTTGCTGAGAGGGCTGCGCGATGACGTTCGTGAAGACGTTCATCCAAGCCGTCGAGGCGGCCTACACCGGCGGCGTTCCATTGTACTTCGGGACTGCGAACACACCGCCGCTTCCGTTCATCGCGATCCTGATCGTACCTCCGAACGACGAAACACCGGAGCGGCTATGTCAGGACCAAGGCGACGGAGGCGAGGTGACTCTACAGTGGTCGCTCGCTGCGCAGGACTTCCCGTCAGCATATGACGCGCTGGAGACTTTGAAGGAAACCGTGCAGGCGATCCGGTCGACGATCGGCACCGCACCAGATGAGTACCAAGTAGAGGCGAACCGTACGACCGGGGTAGTGTCGTTCGATGCAGCGCTCGGAACGTGGTCGGCTCTTTTCGAGTCGCCATTAACATGGTCAAAGCTATAGGACCAAAGGGGGAATCGTGATATTGTGTCCAGTATGCGGCAGCGCGAAGAGCTACCGATCAGCAGGCGGGGCGCGAGAGTGCTCAGACTGTGGCCGGGTCTACGAGTTGCCAAAGCCGCGACCGACGAGGCAGCGGCGTAAACCGAGAGAGCAGGCACCGGCTGTCGTAGACGAGCCGGTAGAAGAGAAAGCGACAGACGTAGAAGATTCTAACGTCTAAAGGGGTGCACTATGGCATTTAAGGGGAACGGTCAGAAATTTATCGGCGACGACGGGACAGTCTTCGACGCCACTCTCGGCACTGAGACCGATGGCGACGGGGCGACGCCTCTTGGAGAGGGGTTCTTCATCATCACTGCGGTCGCGGTAGCGTCTGGATGGCCAGGCACGAGCGGTGCAAGCGGCGCGTCTCAGATAGGAGTTGGGCGGATCCTCGAGACCCGTACCACGGACACGGCTATCACGCCTGCAATCGGAGACAAGTACATCCAGCTCACGCTTACCGAGCTGTGCGACTTGTCGGCATGGTCGATCGCGTTCACCTCGGACGAGGTTGAGATTACCGGGTTCTGCGACGATATCAAAGTGTATCGAGCAGGCAAGGACGATGCGCAGGGTACGCTTAATGGCGTGTTCCGGCTCGGTACCACGGACAAGCTCTCTGGTCTCAAGATCGCCAATACGTTCATCGACATCGCACGACAGGATGGCGGTGATACGGTAGACATCTACGAGAAAGAGAAGTCGGCGAAGATCGTCAAGCTCGTGCTCAACAAGAAGTTCGACGTTGGCGACTACATGGAAGTGATCACGCCGGTTGAGCTGTTCAGCTTCAACCTTGGCGCGGAGCAGGGAGCGAACGCTCAGGCGTTTGACTCATCGTTCCGGTTCACGAACCTGACGACCGGGGCGGCATCGGTAGAGGTTCTCCCGACTATGTACCGCAGGGCACGTAGCGAAGAGAACACGTAATAGTTGATATGCGGCGGGACAGTTGTCTCGCCGTGTCTGCATAAAGGAGGCACAATGCAGATCAAAGTAGGAAAGCAGGCAACACGAACGGTGTACCCGGACATTGAGGGTAACCTCGATCTACCGGAGGCAGAGCGGTTCGGTATCGTACTCGAAAAGCCGAGTCAGTCCAGGCTCAATGAGGTCGCTACCGAGTACGTGACCGATGAGGGCGGAGCGGTTCGGCAGAAGGTTAACTTGAGTGCGATCACGAGGTCGTACATCAAGCGACTCGTCAATGCTCCGGAAGTTGACTTCGAAGGCGGCGATACTCGTACACTCAAGGTGTCGGATCTGTTCTCGTATGATACGTTCGACGAGACCATGAAAGCGATTGATCGTGCAATCGGGGAGATGAGGACAGAGGGTACCGACACAAAAAACTGATAGCGGCCTACTACTCTGTGATGAGTGGTAAGGCCGATTACCGACCGGCTCCCGGCTATGAGGATAAACTCCATGCCGTGGGGCCGAAGCTCGACCCGATATGGGTCGGTCGTGCTGGTGATTTCGCCACGCTTTTCGACGGTGCGTTCTGGCAGGCTTTCCGAGCATGGGAACGGTTTAACCTGGGGCTATCGAAACCGGATCCAGACTCATGGCTATCTGATGCGGTGGCATACTTCGAGGGTCAATACCGGGCGCACTTCAGTCCGCAGAGAGCGATAATTGCGAGACTGGATTCGTTAATGGGCGCGTTCACCGCGAGACGATAGGGGGCCGAATGGCTACAGAGGCAGCACGACTTGTAATACGAATCGATACGAACGCGCAAACCGCCGCAGCTCAGATGGGGCGGCTTTCTGATAGTACGAAGGCGGCTGGCCAAAGTGCGAAAGGCGCGACCGGAGCTTTCAAGAGCCTACAAGCTATCGGGATAGCAGCGATCGCAGCGGCTGCTGCACGGTCGATAGCTCGCATGGGCGGCGAGCTGATCATGGCGGCGAGCAATGCCGAGGAAACGGCGAACAAATTCGCTGTCACCTTCCAGGGTATCAACCGTGAAGCCGACACGACCGCCCGTAACCTCGCTTCAAACTTTGGACTTGCACAGGACGAGGCACAGGCACTCCTTGCAAATACAGGAGACCTTCTCACCGGGTTCGGGTTTACACGCGAGAGCGCACTGGATCTCTCG
>Ga0136588_1000761_pt1 | contig 11461 bp, 6 predicted proteins | sample AntRauMFilla1564_FD_104782 | JGI IMG/M metagenome (GOLD analysis project Ga0136588, IMG submission 104782) | Saline lake microbial communities from Rauer Islands, Antarctica - Metagenome Filla 1 #564 | ecosystem: Environmental > Aquatic > Non-marine Saline and Alkaline > Saline | place... | reverse complement strand
TTGTGTGGGAATAACGACGGAGCGAGAGGGCGGGCGCTCCGCTTGCCCTCGGTTGGTTCGCCCTCCACCCCGCCATCTCTCCCGGACGCCTCGCGGAAAGGCGGGAGTAAACGCATGGCTCATTGCCCGGTTAGTGTGGAGAGGTATTCGCGACTCGCGACGTCCTCCGTGCGGTCACTATTCTCTAAGCTGAGATAGTGTCACGCAGGGCTGAGGGGGAAGGAAAAGCTTTATTTCTGGTGACAGGTCTACCCGCCGTGTGTGTTGGGTTTTGCTCCCCGGTGATTTTTCCGCAGTGGCCGCCCTGAAATTTGATGTGGCGGTCAGCGACAGGTAGAGCTGGAGATAACAAAACTATTCGGCGCAGGCAATCGGCTGAAGGCAACTTCGAGTAAGGACTAAATCATGAAGATTCTCACAAACGGCCGGGTGGTGCTGTCGGCCAGTGACATGACAGCCGTTTCTGATTGTGAATGGGCTTTCGTTCGTCGACTCGATAAGGGGTTGGGGCATTCGATCACCCTTCCTGCCAACACCGACGGAATGCTGAAGAAGGCAGCAGAGCTCGGAGATGTGCACGAAAGAAAGGTTCTTGCCCGGTACCACGAGCTGTATCCGGGGGACGTCGTAGAAATTGCGGATGCGCGGTACGACCCCTCCGCCGTGAACGCCGATGAGAGTTTTATTGCGTTCAAGAACGAACGCAGAGAAGAAACACTGGTTGCACTGGCAAAGCGGTCAAAAGTGGTGTTCCAGGCAACTTTCTTCGACGGCGAGTTCCAGGGGCTCGCAGATTTCCTCGTTCTCCATGAGGACGGCTACTACGAAGTATTCGACGCAAAACTTGCTCGCAAAGCGAAAGTGACCGCCCTGCTCCAACTTGCTGCGTATGCCGACCAACTTTTGGCAGCGGGAATACCGGTGGGCCCGCGAGTTCACCTCCTACTCGGAGGTGGCCAAGAAACGTCCCACAAGCTCTCGGACATCATGCCCGTGTTCCTGAAAAGACGGTCACGATTGCGCCGGATTATTGATGATCGGGTGGCTCACAAGACCCGCGGTGGTGGTGCGGTGGAGTGGAACGACGCGGATTACGCGATGTGTGGCAAATGTCCTGCCTGTGAAGAACAGATCAACCAACGCAACGACCTGCTCCTCGTGGCCGATCTGCGACTGAGTCAACGCAAAAAGCTTCGGGCGGCAGGAATCCACACGGTGGCCGAGTTGGCGAACTCGGTGGGCCCCGTTGCCGACATGATGTCTGGCACCCTCGACACCCTCCGAGCGCAAGCGCAGGCACAGGTGCGAAGCGCGGAACTACCTGAGGATCAACCCCCGTATTACATGGTGGACCGGCCCGAAGGCCTCAACGTCATTCCTGAGCCGAGCGACGGGGATATCTTTTTCGATTTTGAGGGTGACCCTCTGTATGAAGAGGGCGGGCTATGGAACCTGGATTACCTCTTTGGGCTTGTTGACGCACGAAACAACTTTCACGCGTTCTGGGCCCACTCCATTCCTGAAGAGAAGAAAGCACTCATCGCCTTCATGGACTACGTGCAGGCCAAGCGCACAGCGCATCCGGGCATGCACATCTACCATTACGCCGCCTACGAGCGGACCCATCTGTTGCAGTTGGCGCGCCGGCACGGGGTGTGTGAAGACGAGGTCGATCAACTCGTCCGCGAACACGTCTTGGTTGACCTGTATCCGATTCTTAAGCGTTCCATTCGGGTTGGTTCCCCCAGTTATTCGCTAAAAAAGATTGAAAAAATCTACGACCCGCTCGCCCACGGGGGCGACGGCGTCGTGACGGCAGCAGATTCGATTCTCGAATACAACAAGTATCGGGACCTCGTGGAGCAGGGTCACACCGGTGAGGCGCAGGCACAGCTCGCCGACCTCGAGAACTACAACAAAGAAGACTGTGAATCAACGAGAAAATTACGCGATTGGTTGCTCGCTGAACGCACCGGTCCAGGCCACGTATTGGTGGAGGAGGTCCCACAGCGGGAGGATTTTGACGATGAGGCCGAACCGCTCGAGGTCGCTCTTGGTGCACTCATCGAAGGTGTCGAGCTGGCGGATAGAACGCCTAACGACACGGCGGTCGCTTTGGCCATTGCAGCGTTGCGGTATCACCGAAGGGAAGACAAGAGTTTTTGGTGGGAACATTTCCATCGCTTGAGCGGAACTACAGATACCTGGGAAGACCAGCGCGATGTACTGATCATTGATAGTGCGGTGGCCACAAGTGACTGGGCACAAGGCCCACGCTCCACCAAGCGAACACTGTTTATCGGCGGGCAATTCGCACCGGGCAGCAAACCCCGGGTGGGCGGACAACCCTTCCTCATCTATGACCCACCTCCTGCGGAGCTTGTCCGACCCGGTGATCCTGCGCCCCGCGCCGCACACAATAAGACCAAGATTCTCGAGGTGTACGACAACGGTCTGCTGCTGGAAGAAAGGGTCAGCAAAGGGGATACTCCGTGGACGGATGTGCCCATGGCGAGTGGGCCTGGCACTCCGCCCTTCACCACAGACGTCCGCGCTCGGATTATCGAATGGGCCACTCGGATGGTGGGTAGCATGCCCACGATTCCCGAAGACCCCGCGTATGACATTTTGCTTGGAGCCCCGCCCCGGGGGACCATTACCCATCCCAATGGCGCAGTTTCTCCCGCCCAGGCAATGATCGATTCCCTGGTGTCGATAAAGTCTTCCTACCTCGCTGTGCAGGGGCCTCCCGGTGCGGGAAAAACCCACAATGCTGCGGAGGTGATCGCCACTCTCGCCGGTGGTCGAGGCTGGAAGATCGGTGTGGTGGCACAATCCCATGCGACGATTGAAAATCTTCTCCATGCCGTCGTCGCAGCAGGCTTGCCCGCCGCCATGGTCGGTAAAAAATCTCGACCGGGTGACACCCGCGATCTCCCGTGGACGGAGCTGGCGACAGGGCCTGACACTGCGGACTTTGTTTCCCAGGTTGGCGGACGTGTCGTGGGTGGCACTGTGTGGAGCTTCTCCTCGACCAAAGCTTTTGGGTGGAAAGACCTGGACTTGCTGGTGATTGACGAAGCGGGACAGTTTTCCCTCGCGAATACCATTGCCGCCAGCACTGTGGCCAAGCGGGTGCTTCTCCTTGGCGACCCTCAGCAGTTGCCCCAGGTCAGCCAAGGAACCCATCCAGAACCGGTCAATGAATCGGCGCTGGGTTGGTTGAGCAGAGGCCATGACGTGTTGCCCCGCGAGCTGGGGATATTTCTTGATAAATCCTGGAGGATGCACGAGGCGGTATGTAGAACTGTTTCGGAGCTTTCGTATGAGGGCCAGTTGACGTCTCGCCCCAGCGATCGTCACCTGGACGGCGTGGAACCGGGTGTTCACGCCGTTGCCGTCGAACACCGTGACAACTCGATCGAGTCATCAGAGGAAGCCGCTGCAGTTGTGGGCCTTGTTAGGGATCTGTCATCACAGGTCTGGACCAGTCAAGGTCGGAGTGGACCCCTGTCAGGGTGGGACAAGAGCATTATTGTTGTCGCGCCCTATAACGCCCAGGTGAACCTGATTTTGCGAAAACTAGAAGAAGCGGGCTTTGGCCATATCCCGGTCGGAACCGTAGATAAGTTCCAAGGCCAAGAAGCACCTATTGCCATCCTGTCGATGTCGGCGTCTTCGGCAGACGAAGTACCTCGAGGTCTGGACTTTCTTCTGATGCGAAACCGCATCAATGTGGCGCTCTCCAGAGCGCAATGGGCAGCCTATGTGGTCTATTCGCCCGAACTCACAGACTTCCTACCCAAAACGCCACACAACCTCGCACTGCTCTCCAGTTTCATTGGTGTTGTGGAGCCGGGGCATCGCTCTGACCGCGGGTGAGCCGCTAGGGCGGTGATCTTGGGGGCTGCATACGCCGGAGACTGCTTGCCATGGGTGCTGTGCGGCCCAAGAACAGCACTGCTACGGCGCGGTGAGAACGAACCCGCACTGCACACAAAAGTCATTGCCCCAGACCCAGGGGGCGCGACACTTCTCGCAGTAGGCAGGCTCATTAGGCATAGCAATCCGATCGCAGAGGGTCGCCGGTGGGGCAACAGTATCGCGCGGGCCGCTCAACGCGGCCGCCGCGGACACAGAAACCCTTGCCCGGCACCCCTGAGTCGCGCAGAGAAGGCGCCATCGGGATTTTACTCGGGTTACGTTGTCTCGAACCTAAAAGAGGGTGAGATTCGAGTCTTGTGGCGTTACTTTCTCGTGGCTTTCGTGGGTGAAAACCTGGGTGAATTCGTCTTCATCGCGCGGGTTCGGCCAGAGAGCCGCACCTTTTGCGTGCAAAGCATCCAAGCCCGGTGACGCAGTCTCTACCTGACGGACAAAGACGGGGCCAAAGCGGAAACGGTCGAGCTGTTCCTTGGCGCCCGACCAGGTCCCTCCCTTGTCGAGGTCGGTACTCACGACTAGCGCAGCTTCAGCAAGGGCGTAAATCAGCTTGTTGCGTTGCATCGCATTTCCCACATTGAACCCGGCATTCGGGTCGTATGGTGAAATTAACGTCAGATTACCTTCGTACAAGACCTCACGGTTTTCGCGATTAATCACCGCCGATTCAAGCTGTCTGCCAGGACGCCCACTGCGGTGCCTCCGGCATTGAGTGCCCCTCGCATGGCTGCTTGGTCAATTCCTCGTGCCCCGCCGGAGACGACCGTCTTTCCTGATGTCGCTGCCAAACGGCCCGTCGTCTCGGTGAACTCGATCGCGTTCGGATCCGCGTCGCGGGAGCCTACAATCGCAAGCCCCCCCGTCTCAAGCACGCGTCTCTCACCGCATCCATACACAATGGCGGGTGCGTTTTCCCCCAGTTTTTCTGTGAGGACTTGCGGATACTCCGCGTCGGCACCGCTCACGACCCAAATAGATCGTGACTGCCAGGCTTCGACGACGGGACCCAAGAGGAAAGCCCGACCCAGAAGCTGCTTCAGGCGATCACGGGATATCACAGGGTCGCACTCTTGGAGGAGACTGCTCGAATCGGAGGAAATGAGCTCCGACGGCTCCCGTCCCAGCTCACGAAGGTGGCTCGCAAGTTTTTTGTATTCGCCCGGAGTGAGGAGCGGGAAGGGTTCATTTTGTTTGCCCGAGATCAACGGTGCGGTCAGAAGAAGAATGGCCTTGGTGTTGGCAGAAAGTCCGGGTGTCATTGCGTATACCCTGCTTGGGCCAGAGCGAGTGGCCACACGACGCCACTGCCGTGATGGCGGAGCAACCACGCCGCTACCGTCATCGTCCAACCCGAATCGACCACGTCATCCACCAAGAGTACTGGGCCGTGTGGCAGGGTTTCTGTGCTGATGGTGAGCGAGCCATCGAGGTTTCCGGCCTGGAATGAGCTGTTTTCCATCGTTTTTTGCTCTGGGCGTTCCTGCGTCTGGCTAATCACGGGGAGAAAGGGAAGCCCTAGCGCATCAGCAAGACGCTCCGCAAAGTTCGGGACCAACTCGGGGTGGCGCAGCGAGGCCATACATGTCACCCATGTGGGGGCTGGTTGGAGGTCTCGCCCCTCAATCATGCGAACGCAGACGCCCACTAGCTCATCAGCAAAATACTTGTCGCGATATTTTCCGTCTCTTACCCGTGAGCCCCAACCGGAATCTCCCCACAAACACAGCGCCATACCGTCGTTGGCTTGCCGATTGGGGAGGATAGAACCGTTGAGACCAAAGACCGGCAAACTGCCCTGTGGCCAACGTTTTCGGGGCTTGAAGCTTAAGTCGGTTCGGTGCAAAAACTCTTCCGCGTCTTGAGTCGTCTCAATCCTGATCGTGGTGGGAAGCTCTGGAAGTCGGGGAGGGCTGACTCCGGTGGGGTCGCCATCGAGAGCGCCGATCAGGAACGCCATATGACTCCCGAAGGGAAGATCCACGTATTCCTGCATTTGCAGCTGTTCTTGCTGGCGAAGCGCAGTTAACCGCTCGGCTCGCTGCCAAAACTCGTCACTCAGAATCGACGAGGTCAGCTGCCACTTTGATCCTTGCTTGACCACCGGCGCAGGAGACTCCAACGACAAGAGTTGGATTGTTTTTTGCACTCGGCCCATGCTGATATTGACCTGGCTCAACAACTCGTAGAGAGACAAACCTCGGTCGTGTTCTTCGAGAACGCGGATCACCTCCGAAACTTCTTGCCGGCTCGGAAATGCGTTTCCAATAAACCAGTTGTTAATATCGCCCTCTTCCGCACCACTGAGCAAGATTCCGTATGCGGCTTCTAGCGCGCGCCCTGCGCGCCCCACCTGTTGGTAGTAAGCAACAACCGAGCCTGGGGTTTGATAGTGAATAACAAAAGCCAGGTCAGGCTTGTCGTACCCCATACCCAGCGCTGTCGTTGCGACTAGTGCTTTGACTTGATTCGTGAGCAGGGCTTCTTCCAAGGATTCGCGTAAATCTCCCGAATCGCCGGTGTAGGCCTCAACGGCGAACCCTCGAGATTTCAGCCAGTCAGCCACCTGATACGCATCTCGAACGGTCAAGGTGTAGATGATTCCGTGGCCCTCGAGTTCACTCAGTCGCTCCGCCAACCAGGCGAGGCGGTCTGCTGGGTTGGGTATGCGGAGGGTTTGCAAGGTCAGGGAATCCCTTGCCAGCGCACCCACGGAAACACTGAGGTCTGGGCCCAACACCTGCTCCAAGTCCTCCATGACACGGGAATTTGCCGTCGCCGTAGTCGCGAGAAGCCTCAGATTGGCAGGCAGAGTGCGCGCGAGACGTTCTATCAATCGGTAGTGGGGGCGAAAGTCGTGACCCCAGTCGGAAATGCAGTGCGCTTCATCCACCACCAGGAGAGATAGTTGTGCCCCCACTTTTGACAAAACCTCCTGCTGAAAATGGTCGTTGGCCAGCCGCTCGGGGGAAATGAGCAGAATATCGATGTCCGCGCGGCTCACCTGTGCCTCAATGGTCGCCCAGTCGCCCCGGTTATCGGAGTTGATGGTCGCCGCCCGCACGCCCATTCGTTCGGCAGCCGCAATCTGGTTGCGCATCAGTGCCAAGAGTGGTGAGACGAGCAGTGCGGGTCCTTCACCTGCTTCGCGGAGCAGCTTGGTCGCGATGAAATAGACAAAACTTTTCCCCCAACCCGTCTTCTGGACCACGAGCAACCGGCCTTGTCCGGTGACAATGTGCCGGATAGCGTCCTCTTGGCCCTCACGAAAGTGTGCGCCAGCATCCCCAGCGCCCTCACGAAGGAGTTCGAGCGCCCGGTTGCTGTCGTAGAGCGTCATGCATGGCCCTCGGCGACAGGGGGCGAATAGCACCCAGGGTGCGCGCAGGGCCGCCTCACCGTCAAGAGCACAACGATACTTTTATTCAGATAACGCGGGTGAGACACGAGATGCGGCCACCTCCAACTGATGAGTTCTTTGCCAGGCTATTGCTAACCACCCACAGGCGCGCATCCCCGACAAGACCCATCTAAAGTGCTCGCGAAATGGCGCGGGTTCACGCGGTTAGCGCAACATCCCCGATGATTGAAGGATGTTGATTGATGTGACGGAAAAATATTCCGAGCGGATGCTCGGCGATGTTGTCCACAAATTGTGGGACGTGAAACAGACAGGTTTGGCAGGGACGCGATCGGGCTGAAGATCGGGAGGAAGGCGGCAGTGCGCCGCCATATCCGCGGGCATGGTGGTGTTCGACCGCGCTGGGGCCGGCAACTGTCGGGCAGATCCCTGTCAATGAGTGGGCGTGAAAGGAGCTTGGAGCTAAAGGGTCAGCTTGGTGTGCGGGAGATCGCCCGCCGATTGGGGCGGTCACCATCGACGATCTCGCGTGAGCTGAGACGACACTGTGGGGTCAACGGGTTATCGTGCCACTCGCGCTCACGCACTCGCATTCAAGCTGGCCAGACGCCCCAAAGAAGCTAAGCTCTCCATGAGTGAGGCTCTCCGCATCCGGGTGCAGAATGACCCCCAGAAGAATCTTTCACCGGAACAGATCTCAGGCCGGCTGCGACAAATTTCCCCGACGATCCGGAGATGCAGGTGTCTCACCAAACAATCTACCAATCGCTGTATGTGCTCTCACGGGGCGGACTGAAACGCGAGCTTGTCAAAAAGTTGCGCACCGGGCGAACCCTGCGCAAGCCAAAGGACAGTTCCGAGACTCGTCGCGGTCGGATCAAGGACATGACGTTGATCGCCGAGAGGCCACCCGAAGCAGCAGACCGTGCCGTTCACGGCCATTGGGAAGGTGACCTCATCATCGGCAAGGACCACAAGAGCGCCATCGGCACTGTCGTGGAAAGCAAGACGGGGTGCCTGATCTTGGCGCACCTGACTCCCGGATGCAATCGTGTCGATGCTGTTCATGACGGTCTCATCCGCAAAATGGTGGACCTGCCAGACCTGCTGCGACGCACCCTGACCTGGGACCAGGGTGCATCGCAGCAGACCTAGCAATCTACTTCTGCGACCCGCACTCGCCTTGGCAGCGGCCCACGAACGAGAACACAAATGGTTTACTACGCCAATATTTCCCCAAAGGCACCGACCTCAGCGTCTACTCGCAACATGATCTCGACTACGTCGCTTGGGAAATGAACGACCGTCCACGCAAACGACTCGACTACCTCAAACCTAATGAGATGATCGAACCACTACTGTTGCGCTGACCACCTGAATCCGCCGTTCTGCGTCGAAGCCTCTTTGAAAGTGAGGTTTTCGATTCATGCAAATCTGTCATTTTTGACCCCCTTCATCGCGGGAAATTTGAGCGTACCTGACGCAACACGGAATAGACCGCGCACTTGTGGGAGCTAACGCCACCGATATCCGCTAGCCAGATAGATCTGTTCCTGCACCGTGGTGGCCCGAGAGCGGCACCAGCAGCTGTTAGTTGCCACCGTTGAGTGCTCTAGCCAGAGACCTTTGAGCCACAGTTGCCGCAGAACTTTGCCCCTGGAGCAACCGCTTCACCGCACTCTTGGCAGAAGTTGGCACCGCCTGGTGTTGCGTTGCCAAGCTGTGCCTTGCACTTTTCGGCGTACTCCGGGAACGGTCCGGTTCCTTGGGCTCCCCGTTCAAAGTATTCCTGTGCTTGGGTTAGGTCGCCTTGCGACTGAAGGATGGTCCCTAGGTGGTAGGAGGCTTCGCTTTCGGCATATTTGTCTGGGCGCTCCAGGGCCTTCGTGAGTGTTGCCACCGCCTCGGCGCTGTCACCTCTGAGGTTCTGGACTTGCCCAAGGTTTGTCAGAGCATTGGTCGCTTCATCGAGGTGGTCTAAGTCGATCGCCACTGTGAGAAGAAGCTCTGCAAGCTCCCAGTGTTCATCGGGCATCAGGAAAAGCCAGACCAGAGAATTGATTGCTGACGACACAGACGCGCCTGCGCCCTCGGCCACAATCCATTCAAGCATTTCACGCTTGCTCTGCATGTCTGTGGTCTCAGCACTCTTCGTGAAGAGCTGGTCGGTGTGAGTGACGAGTGCACCGAGGAAGATTTCTGGAACAAAGCGGGAATAACCAGCCGTGGAGACAGCTTCTGCGGCCACCATTCCCGGGTAGAAGCTTTTACCCTCGAAGTGGACATACTCGGAGCCGTAGACCCAATCGTAGGGAGCTTCGGTCTCGACCGACCGATAGTTTCTAAAGCCATCCTCGGCAATGGTGGCGAGGTTTGTCACGGAGTCGAAGACAGCGGGGATAATCGTCTCGAAATGCTCTTCGGCGCGGGCCGATATGGCAAACCCCGCACGGAGGCTTTGAGGCATGGAGTTTGTCTGGTGCCGTAGTTTCCCAGAGCTGTCCACTTCGCCCTCGGTGTAGGTGGCAAGCGTGAAGCCTTCGAGGCTCGCAAAAGGGTGCGGCCAAAACTCTTCGGGAACATCCGGGTAGGCGAGCTGGCGGCCCATAGTCATGATGGACGAGGGAAAGGCGGTTTCCGCGATATACAACTGCGCGAGTACTTGGCGCGGTAAGACTACGTAGCGGGCCATTGCTTCTCCAAGACCCGAGGTTTTTCTCGTGGCAACCGCAAGGTTGGTATGGACATAGGCCCACTCAGTGCCTTCAGTGTCTCGGTAGATTTCTAAGCGACTGAAGCTACGCGATCCAAATTCCGTTTCCCAGGGGCTTTGCCAGGTCATCGCTAGGGAATCCCCTACATCAACAACAAGACCACCGAGGGGGAAGGCCGGAACATCCCACCCGAGGACTTTTCGGCCAGCCAGAAACTCGATGATTTTTGCTCCCAAGGGCGATTTCGAGAGTGGAACGAATTCTCCCAAGCTCGCCGCCCCTGCAAGCACCTCAGGGAGCGTAACTTCGTCTAACCAGTGGGGGAACAAAGATTTTTCAAGGTAATCCACGGCCACCCTTGAGAGGGAATCATCTGTGGCCTCAGACTCCAGATATTCCCGAACCGTGGATGTTCGATACGTGCCAAACCACTCCAACGCCAGGTACTTTGCTACATCACGTATCGACGAGAACCAGGAGGTCCCGGGTGCATGCGATTCACGGTTCAGAGACCGCTCAATACCGTCAAACGGGTCAGCAAGCCCACCGAATTCACCCTGCCGGGAAGCCCCAGCGCTGCTGCTACCAATCTTTGCCATAAAAAATGTCCCTCCTTGTGAGCTGGGTGAGCCTCTGGATCACGCTCGCCGAACTATTAGAGTTTGTCGCCGCCCACCGTGTCCTGCTCAAGTTGGTCGGCGCACTCGGAAATCACGTTAAGCGCCCATTCGACTTCGCTCTCGTCGATGTCAGCGAGGGGGATAACGTGGCGAAGGCAGTAATGGTCTTCGTAGACCACCACGCCGAAAACGTACTCAACGGCAGCCTTCATGGCTGCGGGCAGGGGCAACTCACTTACCTTCGCGAACGGAGAGGAGAAAAGTAGTTTATCGTCATAGATATCGAAAAGAACCAGCTGAGAACGGTTATTGGGCATGAACCAGGAGCCATTGTATCTTCCCTCACCGCTTTTCCTCAGGTCGAATTTCTTGGTGAGGAAGCCTTCGAGTTCTGCCATTGTCGCCATGTTGACTCCTGAAATAGAGGGACTGAGTTCGATGCGTCGGAACACTACTGACTTGTCTGTTGGTTGGCAAGCATTCGACAAGACTCATCTAAAGTGCTCGCGAAATGGGGCGGATTCAGGTGGTCAGCGCAACAGTAGTGGGTCGATCATATCACTAGGTTTGAGGTAGTCGAGTCGTTTGCGTGGACGGTCGTTCATTTCCCAAGCGACGTAGTCGAGATCTTCTTGCGAGTAGACGCTGAGGTCGGTGCCTTTGGCGAAATATTGGCGTAGTAAACCATTTGTGTTCTCGTTCGTGGGCCAACGCGAGGCGAGCGGTGACGGTTGCAAGGAAACGTAAAGGGCCAGCCAAACCCGTCAAACGAGCCCCCAGGAGGGCAACGTATGGGTATGACACCCTCAAACTGTTGATCCAGGTCT
>Ga0136588_1000759_pt1 | contig 11469 bp, 7 predicted proteins | sample AntRauMFilla1564_FD_104782 | JGI IMG/M metagenome (GOLD analysis project Ga0136588, IMG submission 104782) | Saline lake microbial communities from Rauer Islands, Antarctica - Metagenome Filla 1 #564 | ecosystem: Environmental > Aquatic > Non-marine Saline and Alkaline > Saline | place... | reverse complement strand
GGTGGCGATATGTTTAACTTTATCCAAGCGATGGAGGGGGTTGATTTTAAGGGCGCGCTTGAACAGTTGGCTGCCAAGGCGGGGGTTGAGTTAGTGAAAGAAGACCCTAAGAAACGCACGCAGCGTGATCGGTGGTACGCCGCGCTCAACGACGCCACCACGTTTTACCAAGCTGCGCTTGAAAAAGAGCCGGCGAGCATCGAGTACCTTGCCAATCGTGGTGTGACACCACAAACTATTGCGGCTTGGCAGATCGGCTACGCCCCTGGCCCACCCAACCACGGCTGGCGCGAGGTTAAAACTGCGCTTGAGGTACGGCAGTTCACCGCAGACGAGTTGCTCACGGTTGGTCTGATCAAACAAACTGACGGTGGCAAAGAGCCGTTTGACGTCTTTCGGGATCGGATCGTATTTCCCATGAGTGATAGCGGTGGGAAAGTGGTGGCTTTTTCCGGACGAATTTTGCATCCAGACGACAAGGCGCCCAAGTACGTTAACTCTCCAGAGACTCCACTGTATAAAAAGTCTGAACTGCTGTATGGCTACGACAAGGCTAAGGCCGGCATCCGCACGCTAGGTTTTTCACTGATTGTTGAGGGACAATTCGACGTAGTCATGGCTCACCAAGCGGGCTACCACAACACTGTCGCGGTGTCTGGTACCGCGTTGACGCCACATCATGTGCAACTGCTGCAGCGATTGTCAGACAAGGTGGTGCTGGCACTGGATGCTGACCGGGCCGGTATAGCCGCTATGAAAAAGTCTGCACAGCTGATGCTGACTCGTGGTATGGACGTCAAGGTGGTCGAGTTACCCGATGGGCAAGACCCGGCGGATTTGATTCAGTCAGACTTGGCGCAATTCAAAAAGTTGGTAGGGAAGTCGGTCACGATTGTCGACTTTTTGGTCGGCGTCCTACAACGACAGTACACTGACCAGCGTCAGTGCTTGAGTGCGGTCAAAACGGAAGTCTACCCCTTGGCTAACCTCGCCCCCAGTCACACCGAGCAATACAGTTACGCCAAAATAATCGCCAGCCGTCTGAGTATCCCGGTTGATGTCGTCTGGCGCGACATGGAGCATTTGCAAGCTGATGCCAAAACCAGGCCAGCTGGACACGAGGTTACAACTGTATCTGCGGCATCATCAAACCCTCAAACCGACAGTGCTCGTTCGGCCTATGTCTATCTGGAGGTGATCAAAAGCATTGCTAAGCCAGCCATGGCGACCGTTGTGCAGCAGCAGTTAGAAAGCTACATTCCTGAGCACGACCTGAAAATAAGCGAAGCGGAGCTGGCCGAGCTTAGTTTTACACTTGAAAACCAAATTGACTCTACACCAGTTTTGGAGCTGCAGTCAGAAATAGTCAGTAAACTTAACTGGTTGCGCAAGAAACTGATCTCTCACCAGCTGTCAGTCTGCAAAGCTAAACAACAGGCAGCGACGCAGGCGGGGGACACAGACAGCGAAATCGCCTTGAGTGGGCAGGTCGCAAAGTTAGCGCAGCTCCAATCGGTACCCGCGTTGACACTAGATATATTCGCAAAAAACAACTAGACAAATCAAGGTTTTTCTGTATAGTAGCGACACACATGGCGACGAAAAAAGCAACAACTAAAGTGGTTAAAAAAGCGGCCTCAAAAGCTGTTCCAAAAAAGAAAACACCGGTCATGAAGAAAGCTCCCATCAAAAAAGCTTCGATCAAATCAGCCCCAGCCCCAAAGCCAGTAGTTAAAAAACCATCAGCTACTGATATTAAAAAAGCCGCTTCTCGTAAAGCGGCTAGTGATGCGGTCAAAGAAACCGCGGCTAAAAAGAAACCTTTGGTACCGATGGTGGCCAAAGTCGACCCCAACAGAAAGCGCAGTAAGGCGGAAAAGATTTTTGACGCCAAGTCCAAAGACTTGATGCAGCTAGGAAAAGAACGTGGTTACGTGACGTACGACGAGCTGCTGCGGTCATTTCCAGAGGTCGAAAACAACGTCGAAATGCTCGACGGTTTGTACGAAAGTTTTGGGATTGCCGGTATCGACGTTCTGCAAAGTGGCGGTATGCTTGGCGACGACCCTAGTACCGAAGTCCTGGCCAAGAAAAATGCGTTCAAGCGCAGCGACAACGGGCACGATTCGATCCAGATGTACCTGCGCGAGATTGGCCAGTACCCGCTGCTAAATGCCCACGAGGAAAAAGTGCTTGCCAAGCGGATCGAAGACGGCGACGATGAGGCTCGCAACTTGCTAGCGCGTGCCAACCTGCGACTGGTGGTTTCAATCGCCAAAAAGTACGTTGGTCGCTCACCAGACCTGACATTGCTCGACCTGATCCAAGAAGGAAACCTTGGGTTGTTCAAGGCAGTAGACAAGTTCGACTTTACCAAAGGCTTCAAGTTTTCAACCTACGCTACCTGGTGGATTAGGCAGGCGATCACTCGCGCACTGGCTGACCAGTCACGCACCATTCGTATCCCTGTGCACATGGTCGAGACTATGGCCAAGTACAAGCAGGTGTCGCGCCGATTGTCGCAAGACCTAGGGCGGGACCCAATGCCCGAAGAAATCGCTACTGAGATGGGGGTCGAAGTCGAAAAGGTATACCAGATCGAAAAGATTTCTCAAGACACTATTTCGCTCGAGCTGCCAGTAGGTGACGACGACGACCGGTCACGCCTGTCCGACTTCATCGCCGACGACAAGATCACGTCACCTGACCAAGAAGTCTCACACAGTATTTTGACCGACCAGATCACCGAAATCCTCGACACGTTGTCAGACAAAGAACGCAAGATCCTAGAAATGCGCCACGGACTACTTGATGGCACGTATCACACCCTAGAAGAAGTTGGAAAAGAATTTGGAGTGACACGGGAGCGTATCAGGCAGATCGAGGCCAAAGCGTTGGAAAAGATCCGACAACACGAGAAGGCCAGGAGACTGAAGAGCTACTAAAAAATAAAACCACTAGCTTTCCAGCTGGTGGTTTTGTTTGTGGTGGTGCGCCAGCGGCGAGGTTTGGTGAGATTTAGTACGAGGCAAGACCGCGTACTTTTTACGAACATATAAACTATGTCAGCTATTGCGAAACTTCAAAATAACTACAACGGTTGTTTGGAAGCTTTACTCAGCGACCGTAAGGGAGTCGGGTGAACTTGCGAAAAGACCGCCGCACTATTTCTAACTCAATCCAATGCTCGCACGCACCTCAGTCTATATTTTGCTATACTGTTACTATGTCAGAAACCCTAACATCGCCCGCTTTTGAAACGGCTTACCAGCAACTTAACAAGGAGCAGAAACTGGCGGTTGATACTATCGACGGGCCGGTGATGGTGATCGCGGGGCCGGGAACCGGCAAGACTCAGATTCTTACCCTGCGGATTGCCAACATCCTGCTACAGACAGACGTGCAACCAGGTAATATTTTAGCGCTGACGTTTACCGAGTCTGGTGCCAAGGCGATGCGCGAGCGCCTGTTGCGCTACGTGGGTTCCGCTGCCTACCGGGTTGAGATCGCCACCTTTCATAGTTTTTGTCAGAAGCTAATTGCCAAGTACCCAGACGCGTACCCGCACGTGGTCGGTGGTCAGCCAGCTACTGACATTGACCGGATCAGTATCCTCGAGGCAATTCTCGAGGACAAAACCGTGGCAACCCTGCGTCCTGGTGGCAACCCGGAATACTACGTCAAACCGTTGATGGGTATGGTCAGCGACCTGAAGCGGGAAAATATAGCCCCCGACGACCTAGCTGAGCTGATTGCAGGCCAGGAACGAACACTGCTCGAGATCGAACAGTTCCATGAAAAAGGCGCGCACAAAGGCAAAGAGCGAGGTGAGTACAAAGACGCAACCAAGTCCATCGAGAAAAACCAAGCGCTGCTGCATGCGTATCGACTGTATGAGTCAGGGTTGCGAGCAGCCAAGCTGTATGACTTTGACGACATGATCATGCAAACCGTCGCGGCGTTGCAAGGCGACCAAGACATGCTGCGCGACCTGCAGGAGCAGTACCAGTACCTGCTGGCTGATGAACACCAGGACGTTAACGGTGCGCAAAACCGCATCCTGGAACTGTTGGCTGACTATCACGATCAGCCAAACGTATTTGTCGTAGGGGATGAAAAGCAGGCGATCTTTCGGTTTCAGGGGGCGTCTTTACAAAACTTTTTATACTTTGAAAGTCACTTCAAGGGCACCAAAGTTATTTCACTGACGGAGAATTATCGTTCAGGGCAGGTGATTCTCGATGCTGGACACAGTTTGATCGAGACCGACGACCAGGATCTGGCCAAGCTACGCATTGCGCTGAATGCCGCGCTAGTTGGACAGTCCGTTGTAACTTCTCGGTCATTCTCGCACCAGGCTATCGAGGACAGCTGGTTGGTTACCGAAGTACAAATGCAGATCGAGGCTGGTGTACCACCTGAAGAAATAGCGGTGATTGTACGCAGTAACCGAGAAGTAGAAGACATCAGCCGCCAGCTGCGGCAGGCAGGTATCGCGGCGCAAGCGTCAGCCGAGAGCGACATTCTCTATCATCCGGTCACTTTGACTGTCGAGCAGTTGATGCGGGCGGTGGTCGGTACCGACCAAGGCGCGCTGTTTACGGTACTGCAAGGAGCGTACTGGGGAATATCAGTGAGTGATACTACTCGTATTTGTGCCGCGCAAAACTACGCCCAGAATTTACTCGGTATCATACATGATACCGAGACCTTGAAAGACATTGGGGTGGTTGCTGTCGATGCTGTTACGAATATGTGTACTGTGCTCGATCAGGCGAGAGCGCGCATGAGTGTTGAGGCACCACACGAAGTGCTGGCGTACTTGTTGCAGCATAGTGGGTATCAAGACTACGTATTGCAGCATGACCCGTACGATGGCGCGCGGGTGATCCGTCGCCTGTATGACGAGATCGAAGAACTGGTACGGCGTGACAAGCTGTCCTCGCTACCGGCAGTTTTGGCAGTACTAGCGCAACGTCGGTCATACGGCCTGCCACTGTCCGCGCCATTTATCGGCGTCGAACAGCATGCAGTCCAGGTGATGACCGCCCACAAGTCAAAAGGGCTCGAGTTCCAGGTAGTGTTCGCCCCGCACCTAACTGACAACGCCTGGGGTGGAAAAGTAAAGCGAGAGTTGTTCAAGATACCGCGCGGTACTGGCCTGCCGGCCGACGCTGCAGATGACGAGAAGCGGTTGCTGTACGTGCTGATGACCCGAGCCAAGCAAGCGTTGTACATATCTGCAAGTGAACTCAATGCAGATGGGCGACCATTGACACCGTCGCGTTTATTGGCCGAGATCGACAGTGACTTGCTTGATGAAGTTTCGACAGACGACGCTGAACAAGCGTTCTCGCCACTTGACCAAGTACAACCGCGGATAGAGCATGCTGGTGTCGATACGCCGTTGGTGGCAGAGCTGTTCGCCCAGCGTGGCTTCTCGGCTACTTCACTTAATAATTACCTACGCAGTCCTTGGGAATTTTACTTCAAGAATATCTTGCGTGTGCCAGCGGTACAGCCACCGCACATGTTGTTTGGAACAGCTGTTCATGCCGTGCTGCAAAGAGCGACCGCGCACCATACCAAGTCAGGCGAGCTGCCAAGCGATGCGCAGCTGATGCAGTGGTTGGAACACAGTTTGGAACGACTACCACTGACCACCGCCGAGTATACTCGTCAGCACGCCAAGGGACTGGAGGTCATACTGCCGTATGTGACCCAGTTACAAACAATGCTGCCAGTAAAAACGGAGGAAGAATTCACCATCAGTGTCGAGCTACCAACGGGTGACGCACGACTACCGACCATCCCGCTCAAGGGAAATCTTGACCGGCTAGACTTCGACGAGGCTGGCAACCTGCAGCAGGTGGTGGACTACAAAACCGGCAAGGCCAAGTCGCGTAACGTAATTGAGGGAAACACTGCCAGCTCTGACGGTGCATACAAACGCCAGCTGACATTCTATGCCTTGCTACTCAAGCTATACGATGATGAGCGGTACCAGTGCCGCACCGGGGTACTGTCGTTTGTTGAATCAGCCGCGGCAGGCGGAATCAAAGAAGAAACTTTTGTCATCACCGATGCCGAAGTGGACGCACTTCAGACTGAAATCCTTGCCGCCGCCACTGACATCTTGGACGGCAAATGGGCCACACATTTGTGTGACCCAAAGGAATGTGACTATTGTCACTTGCTGTAGTTGTACACTAACTGGCTGTTTCGGCGTCAACTACGGTCTCAACCGCAGCTGGGTCAACATTGCCATCTAGCTGGGCGATCAGGTTGTCGATGATGCCTTTGACCACATTGTATGGCTGTGCCCCAACAATCACCGCTTCTTGGGTGCCAACCTGTACCACTGTGTACGGCGTTCCTTGGGCAGCGCCGGCCGCCAGACCATCGGTCATGTCAGCCTTGAGTGCATCCATCATACGGTCGTCAGACATGCAGTCCATAAACGCCATGCGTTCGACGCCAGCGGTTTCGGCAAATTGCCCTAGTTTGGTAATGTTGGTGAACTCGGTTTCTTCTCGACTATCAAACACGGTGTCCGAAAACGTCCAAAAAGCGCTGTTGCCACCCAGGTCGCCGACACACAGTGCCGCTTCTGAGATCTGTGGACTGTTAGGGTGCAGGTCAATCAGAGGGAACTGTCGGTAGACCCACGCAACACGACCACCAACGCCGTACTCGTCCATCACTTGTTGCATAGTCACGTGGAATTGCTTACAAAATGGACAGTCGTAGTCCGAGTATTCGATCATCACAATCGGGGCGTTGGGGTTACCCAACACATAGTCCGACTCACTGATAGGGCGCACGGTGTTGTCACTCGCTTGGCCGGTTCGCTCAGCTGGGGCTTGTACAACGGTGTCAGATTGTCCGCTGGTAAAGAAAATTGCGATAGCGATCATGGCAAAGCCGACCGTAATGGCTAGCGGAATTGCAATAGATGGTTGTTGAGTGTTTGATGGTTCCATAAATATTTACCTGGTTATAGATGCAGTATATCACGGTCAGTAGCGTGCTATACTCGTCTGACATGGAATTAGTGGATGCAATTATTCTTGGGTTGGTGCAAGGGGTGACCGAGTTTTTGCCGATTTCGTCCACCGGGCACCTGGTGCTGGCGCGAGAGTGGCTGGTGATCACTGGTGCCAACGCGTTGGCGTTTGACGCTATTTTGCACTTTGCGACCACAGCCGCCGTGATGCTGTACTTTTGGAATGACCTCTGGCGACTGTTGCAAGTAGCGTTGCGTAAGTTGGGTCGCCTGCCGGTTGACCAAAAGGACATGACGTTGCTGTACTGCCTGATCATCGGTACGATTCCGGCGGTACTGATTGGGGTGGTGCTTGAACCGGTTATATCGGACAACTTGCGCACTCCGGCCTTTGTGGCCGTAGTGCTGCTGGCCGCCTCGCTATTTTTCTTATACGCGGAGTGGCGGTATACGGTGGCTCCACCACAAGGGCAACTGACATTGAAAAAAGGTTTGCAAATTGGGTTGTTTCAGGCGTTGGCCTTGTTGCCTGGCATGTCTCGCTCGGGTGCGACTATTGCCGGCGGTATGTTAGTTGGGCTGACTCGACTGGAGGCCACCCGGTTTTCATTTCTGCTAGCCATCCCCATCACTCTAGGCGTCGGGATCAAGATGACCTTTGACCTGATACAAACAGAGGGGCAGGTAGAGTGGGGCATGATCATGGTCGGGGCGGCGGTGTCGTTTGTCACCGCCCTACTGGTTATTCATTTCTTCCTTGGGTTTATCCGCCGCTACACGTTGTGGCCGTTTGTCTGGTACGGGATTAGCTTGTCGGCACTGGTTGGCTACTTGGCATTTATATCGTAAGCACCAGCCAACGCTATGGCGCCAGCTGGTGATCTAGAACAGTAACGAGTGAGTCATTGCGCTTTCTTCTAACACTTCCCAGTGCGCAGTATCAAGCGGTATCTCGCGCTTGCGGTGGCCATCTTTGAACTTGACGTGACTGTGCTTGCGAGCGTAGTCAAAAATATCCTTGGTGACTTTTACGTCTTGCTCACAGTATTTCATAATTTCCTTTACCTTGCCCTCGCGCCACCACCGGACAGCCTGTAGGCCATCAGCTGACTTTTTGGCCCCGAGGGTCGCCTGAGCGATGCTGTCCAGACGCAGTCGTCGTCCCAGTGACGCCTTGATATCCTCGAGCAAGTCAATACTCTTGATCTGGGTCAGGTCGCCTGGGTAGTATTTGTTTAGCAGCGGGATGTCAAAGTGGTTGGAGTTGTACCCAACCAGTGCGTCGGCTGTCTCGATAATCGGCCACAGGTCGTCCAGGTTATCAATCGACACCGTCGTGTATTTCTCCGTACCGTAGTCGTAGACTGTCCCCACCGAAATGTCTAAGGCGGTTGGGTCGCTTGAACCAACTTCCTGGAAAATATTTTGAGTTTCGAGGTCAAACACTACATAACGCATAGTGTAGCGAGTATACCACAAGCCCCAAGCCCGCCGATAGTCTGGCAGGCTTGGTTTGGTCTAGTTCAACAACCCCAAGCTTTCCCCCCCCTATCCCCACCAACCCAACCTAACTGCACCCCGAGCAACCACCTCACCATGATATAATCAACCAAATGAAACTCTCTGTATCAGTGATAGCAACACTCTGCTTTCTCGTGGCCCTGGGGGTCACGTACACCGCGGTCAGCTACCCGGCAGTTTCCAACGCCACCAATCAAACAAATAGCCAACTGGCCCAGGCTGACACTGTATTTCCCACAGCCGTGGCAACTGAAATTGTCGTCCCCAGCACTCCTATTGTCACCGTTAACCAAACCGGTGTCACCAACGAACAGTTGGACAACCGCATTCTAGGTCTGTTGTCACACACCCATTGGCTATTAGCCTAACAAAACAACACTGCTTCCACTAACCGCTCCAGCTCTCGATCTAGTCAAAGCAGCAACCGCAGCAGCACTAATGGCGTCTCCCAAGACATATTCGATCGCCAGGTCGACCGTATCTACGACGTCATGAGTGACAGCAACCAGGCCCAAGAGGAGAGTTTTTCAACTGAAAAACTAACCGTCACCGGCAGCAGCACGCTCTCTGACCTAACCGTCACCGGCCCAGCCACGTTTGCCCAACTGCAAAGCAACAGCATCTTCCTGCCTAGTACTACACCTGCCAACACCGCTACCCGTCTGTATAACACCGCGGGTGATTTGTATTGGAATGGTTCACTAATTGCTGGTGCTGGTATCGGCAACTGGAATACCGACGGTACCAATGCTTGGCGGGCTACTGGGAATGTTGGGATTGGGACGACGACGCCAAACGTCAAGCTTCATGTTGGGACAGCTGCAGATGCAACTTTTGCTGGCACTGAAGTTATTTTTGCTTCAGACGATAATGCTCCTGGTGGTCTAGAGGTGCGAAACACATTCCGTGGAACTTTTAATGACTCTAGAGTATCTACAATGGCTGACGATGGTTCATATATTACACTTGCTCAACCGAGCACCTTGAACATTTTTTCTATCTTTGGATTAGAAAGAGCCTCTACCTCTCTCTTATTCAACTTTGCTGGTTCAGAAGGAGGTGCAGCCAGAGACATGGCAATTGGAACCTTTGATTCTGCAGACTTGATTTTTGGTACGGCAAACGCGGAGCGTTTGCGTATAACCGACGCCGGCAACGTCGGCATCGGGACGACGGCCCCATCTCAAACCCTCGACATAGGAGCAGGAAGCATGGCACTCCTCACAACCACCAGTGCCACCACGGGAATAATCTTCAAAGGAGCTGACCGGTTCATCCACAACTTCGCTCTACCAGGAACTGATGGTCAGAACACGTTTGTGGGTATAAACGCGGGTAACTTCACGATGACGGGAAGTACGGGTAGTGAAGGGTCATACAACACCGCAATCGGTCAAAGCGCCCTCCTCGCAAACACCACCGGCGGAAGCAACACCGCAATCGGTAGAAGCGCCCTCCTCTCAAACACCACCGGCGACTTCAACACCGGAATCGGTCTAAACGCCCTCTTCGCAAACACCACCGGCGACTTCAACACCGCAAACGGTGTAAACGCCCTCTTCTCCAACACCACCGGCGGAAGCAACACAGCTTTTGGTCAAGCTACAGGTTTCGACCTCACCACTGGTGCAAACAACACCATTATAGGCCAAAACACAGGCCGCGGTCTCACCACCGGCAACAACAACACTATCCTCGGAGCCAACGTCACTGGCCTCGCGGCTGGTCTTGCTAACAACATCATTATCGCCGATGGGTCGGGGAATCGACGGATAAATGTGGATGCTAGTGGCAACGTCGGTATTGGCACTACCTCTCCGACTGACCGATTAACTCTTGGAAATGCATCCACTGGTCTTGCCATTTTTAACACCGCCGACCAGACTACCAACTTTGAAAAGTTCTTTGCAAAGTGGGACAGCAATATAATGTATGTAGGTAATCAAAATTTAGGAACAGGCGTTTCACGACCAATTAGGTTTGGCATGGGGGCTACAAACACCAGTAACTTACCTAACCGCTACTTGCAAGTTCAGGGGGGGATGCCTTTTTTCTCCTATGATTTTGGTGGGACTGGTCTAGGTGGCTCTGTAATGGAAGTAGGGGGAGGCGGTATTTTCGTGGGGTCATCTGTAGACCAAATAGGACTTACCGTTAACCCTAATGTAAACCAGACTGGCTCGGCTAGTTATACGGGATTGAATATCAGCCCAACCGAAATCACAACTGGTTCTGGTCTTAACTACCTAATAAGAGCCGGAGTTGGTGCGGCCAATGACTTTGTTATGACCACTGCTGGTAAAATGGGTATCGGACCAGCCACACCAACTGCAACTCTTCACCTTAAAGCAGGGACAGCATCAGCAAGTAGCGCACCAATCAAACTAACCAGTGGCACGCTAATGACCACACCAGAAGCGGGAGCAATTGAGTTCTTAACAGACGCTTTCCACGCTACTATCACCACTGGTGCAGCTCGTAGAACATTTGCTTTCTTAGAGAGTCCTACCTTTACGGGAACGGTATCAGGTATCACCGCTACAATGGTTGGACTTGGAAACGTCAACAACACTAGTAACGCAACTGAACGTGCGGCTGTTGCAACGCTAGAAAACAAACGAATCCAACCGCGTGTCAGTTCAAGTGCATCAGGCGACATCACGCCAACTAAAGTAGACTTTGACCGCTACATTCGCACCGCACAAGCAGCCGCTATTACTATCAGTAACCCGACTATGGATATTGGTGAGGTGATGGCAGTGCAACTAATTGACAACGCTACAGCTAGAGCCATTACGTTTGGGACTGACTACGTTGGTCTTGACGGACTAGCTTTGCCAACCACCACCACTGCCTCAAAGGTAATGACTATGGTGATGGAGAAAGTAACCGCGACCAAGGTACTTGTCAGTTATGTAAACGAGGCTTAATTAAAATAACCT
>Ga0136588_1000756_pt1 | contig 11485 bp, 19 predicted proteins | sample AntRauMFilla1564_FD_104782 | JGI IMG/M metagenome (GOLD analysis project Ga0136588, IMG submission 104782) | Saline lake microbial communities from Rauer Islands, Antarctica - Metagenome Filla 1 #564 | ecosystem: Environmental > Aquatic > Non-marine Saline and Alkaline > Saline | place... | reverse complement strand
CATCAGGCCAAGGCGCTCCTTCTCGGAATATGATTCTTCAAATAGATCCCACACCCAGTCTGCAAGCTCCGGATGGTCGGCTGGTGGCGGGCTGGATAGTGTGTAATCTGAAATATCTTTCATTAGGTTTTAAACCTCCCATTTGGTGCCAAGGCAGATCCACAGTCCGGACACACCAGGCACCCATAGCCCATAGTAGGGTCCAGAGGCGGGGCATCCCAGCCCCAACCCAGCCAGGGCTCTTTCAGCCGCAACATGGCTGGGTTGGCGTCCTTGTCGGAATCAAACGAACTGGTGGTCTCGTGAAAGCACTGACCACATCCTGGGCATGTTATGTCTTGAGGGTTGAAGGGTTCACCGGTATTAGGTTCAGGGAAGGAGGTGTCCTGTGCCTCTTTAATTCCAATAAACCCTCCAAAACCATCCTCAACTACTATAAAACCTGGGCAGGCCTCAACAGCTGCCTGCGCATGGCGTTCTAATTTAAACGGTTCGCCTCTCGACGATAAAATAGTCTTGATCATTTCTTAGCCATCCTCTCAGCAAACTGGTTGATAAATGCGTTGTTCGCCTTTGTTGTGGCCTCTGGAAGCTCTGGGTTTGAGTCGTCTACCCTGTCAAAATCATCGTCTATATTGAAGGACGCTCCCTGACGTTCTCGGGAAAACATCGAGTCATAGGGATCACGCTTAGTCCGATAAACCAGCCAGCCGCCCAGCGCTACGCCGGAGAGTGTGGAGATCCAACCAGCCAAAAATGTTAAAAGTGTTTCCATTAGTCTCCTCTCAATCTATCCTCTCAATCTATATTAAACACTGTGCCCTGGCCAGTTACATCCTCAAGCCAGGGCTGTTCAATTTGCAGTGAGTGTATCATACCTCCGAGTAGGGCCACAACAGGAAAGTCGTCAACCTTACCTCGCTCTGCATCCTCCCTCTGGAGGCCTTGCAGGTGACCGGTCAGGATCTTATCCTGCCCCACATCTAAACGTGCTATCTTTAATGTGTTCAATATCTGTCTCACATACAGCGGGAAGGCCTGTGTATTGTGCCTGTCGAGTGTATCCCGGATATAAAGACCGGATGTAACGCCGTGCATCCGTTCGAGCACCTCTGATGCTTTCATGATCAGTACCTGATACTTATCCTGGTCACCATACCAGTTTGGAAGTATCCTGGAATCTTCACCAAAACCGTATGCTTTGCGAGTATCTACCAGCTTCTCGATCAGGTCGAACACGTCGCCACTCTCAATCACTTCGAGGATACGGTACTTTACCGGGTCACTCTGGATGCCCATAATAATCAATGCCCCAGGCTTAACCTCCTGGGCTGTTGCCGTCGGGTACGCTATACCACCAACGATATGGCAGTAATACTGCCCAGAGGGCCTGTGTAGAAAGGTCGCAGGCTTTAAGGTGAGAGGCTGACCGGTAACCACCGCCCAGTCTTCCCGGGCACCCCTGGTTCCTGACATATGCTCTGGCTTCTCTACATTAATGAGTGCTGTCATATCAGCCCCTCAAAGAAGCCTGTGTAACCACCCTCGTGGCTATACCTAAGACTATCAATCCAATGATTTGAAGCGTCGACGATTATAGGGAGGATGTTACCTGTGTGAGGATCTTTCTTGTATTTATAATGAATGAACTCATCTATCGTTTCTTTACATCGTGGGTCTATAACGACATTATATCCACGGATAAAAGCGATGCCGTCCTCGATACTTCCTTTACCCTTCTTAGACCCGTAAATGTTAAATCCCTGGTCCCGCACATAATCGATAGTATCGGGTCTTGCTGAGTCTCCTATCAGAGGCCACGATCGTATTCCCGGAACCTCGTCAAGCTTTGATGCGAGGTCTGTGGTCTTCACACCACGTCCACCAGCCTCGTAATCAATATACAGTGTTCTACCTTGTATCCAAGAGCGGATAACCGCCATAGGATCAGTAGAAAAACCCCAGTCGACACCAAACTTTAGAATGGTGTTGTTGGGGGGCTCCGGGACAGCGCCTATACTCCAGCATCCATGCATGACCTGCTCGTCACTCTGCTGGACCGTCTTCCCTTCCCAAACGTGCAGATATTTATCAAGGTCCGTAGCCTTACAATACCCCATTTCCTCCTGAAGTACCGCAGGGAACCACGGATTATCCCAAAACTGCACATCAACCACCAAAGCTCTTGGGGGAGGATGCTCAGAATTAAATAGTGTGTGGACTGGATCATCATCAAAACGGGGGTTATAGCTGAACCACAGCTCAGAGCTATCCTCTCGGATCGTCGGGATTAGTATGTCAAGGCTGGCCTGGGAAACCGTATGAGCCTCCTCCACCCAGCATTTTGTGATGCCCTCGATAGATTTTATACCATCAGGGTCAGATCTTAACCCGGCAAAGAGGAAATTACTACCTGTTTTCTTATGTTTGATCTCGGTCAGTGTGGATTCAAACTCTGATGCCAAACCATTGCGAGCGATCTCGTCATCCAAAATTCGTTTTACCGAGTCTTTAATTGAACGCTGAATCTCACGGCAGCAAAGAATACGCTCCTTGCCCTCCCGAGCATACCCTATAAGCGCACTCGCAAATGTCCGAGACTTAGCACCCCCTCTCCCACCCCGAAAGACCTTATACCGATAAGGATCGAACAGAGGTTTGAATATGTATGGGATCTTAACTCTCAATCTTCACAGGCTCAATAAACTCAAAACAAGTCTTCTCTACTTTAATTGGCCCCCCCAGAGGACCAGCGTGGGTGTTATCCTGCCTATCACTGTACCCGTGCTTTGTTAAAACCAGTTTTGTGATGTTAGAATTAAAGTCTCCTGTTATCCCGCCGTTAACCAGTGCCTGGTGCTGTTTTCGCTTCAATTTCTCTAACAGTCCAAAAAACTCTCGCTTGTTTTTATGTTTCCCCCAGTTTGATATGGTCTCATCTGAGACATCAAGAATGAGTGTAAGCCCTTGGGCAGTAGGGATAGCATCCCCATATTTCTGGTAATTAGCAATATAGTCCGCTGTCTTATCTAATATCCCCTGGTTATATTTTGTTGGGCGCCCGCCAGGGTGTTTTGGCTTTGTTTTTTTGTTTTTTAGATCTACCAAAACGTAACCTCCTCAAATTATTAATATTTACATATATTTTATATATACCAAGCGGAAAGTCAAGCAAAAAATAGAAAAACCTCCGACCTCAAAGGCGCCAAAACGACACCGCAAGAGCCAAAATTTCCGTGGAACAACGGCAAAAATCTGGTGAAACAGCAAAAAAAGCTCTATCTCTCACTGAATACGATTCATTTAATGTACTACGTTCATAAAGATACCTATCTCACCGAAAAAGCTGTATCTCAAGTGAATACCATTCATAAAATGAATGTAACAGGTAAAAAGTGCTTTTTTGTCTGGGGTACGGGCTTAAAAAAGGTTTTGTCTGGGGTCTGTCTGGGCTACAAGAACCCCAAGACCGTTGGTACCAAAGGGTTTGACCGGGTGTCTGGGCTTTTTCACTTTTTTCAAACTTACTATAGGGAGGACACAATACACCAATCTCTATCTCTATCTCTATCTCTATCTCTATCTCTATCTATTATAACCATTATTGTATCCTTCTCTAAGGTAATATTAAAAATAACCCAGACAACCCAGACAGCTAAGACAAAGCCTTTATTGGTAGGTGTCTTCATTTTTGGTATCCCAGACAGAGCCCAGACAAAAAAAAGCGGAGCCCAGACAGGCTCCGCCGTGAAACAATTCGCTCTCACCAGGTTATTAGGTTGTCACTATCCATATATTTCTCAAAACTTTTTCGACACTCTGCCAGCGCAGGCACTATATAGCCGACCTCATTATTGGTAACACGCTTTTTATATTTGGCATCGGGGCACAGCCCTTTCACCCCAAAAATCTTCTTGCAGAAGGCGTTTCTTGCCGCTATTGGCGAACGTCTTTTTTCCTGGCACCACTTGATATAGTCAGAGTACAGTTGGCTCGTAGTCACCCTGATAGACTCCTTCTCCCACGTTTTATATGCTCCGTCCTGGCCGAGCTGAAGCTCTTCGAACCAAAACTCCTCGGTATTGTCGAGGCTGTACAGTTTCTGACCTGTCAGAGCAGCGGACGCTGGTGCCTTACGCACGGCGACGCAGTCATACTTGTAATCCAGGAGGTATCGCAGCAGATTAGGCGCAAACAGTGGATTTGCGATCTCTTTGGCCAGCACTGCAAAATAGACATGGTCCTTGGCCTTGGCGTCGCTCACATCGATGCAGCAGAACCTGCGCTCGTCAGCTCCTGATGGCACAGTCCACTCCTCGTTGCTGGCCATGATAAACTTGCAGAAGTTATCAACAACTATGATATCAACATTCTTACCCTCTACTGCGGTTTTCCTCTCGGTTATAAGGCCTTTGAGAACGCTCTTGCTTGTCTCGCTGTCCCCAGACCAAAAGGCCTCGTCTAAAAACACAAGGATCTTATTTCCTAAGTGGCTGTTGAACCTACCAGTGACCTGATTCGGGTTAGTAAGAGGTAGGTAGTGAACGCCCCAGAGGCTCCCTAATGGCTGTACACAGAAACCCTTGCCAAACCCTCTACCACCCCTTAAAGCCACTGCTACACCCTTCTTCTCTTCGGGGTGCTGAAATATGTCAGCCATCCAAGCCCACATATAACTGACTGTTTCAGGTACGTTTGAGCATATGATATTGTTTACATGGTTCACATATAGTTGGATATATCTCATGTCCACAGTATCTGCGGGGGTCACAGCAAAACCATTGTACATATTATAGCAGCCCTCTATGGTTTTTGCGGGGTGGAAGTATATCTTTTCAAAATCTCGCCTGTACTCGTAACGCATCCACTCAGTACCCAGTGGTTTTCGAATAATATCCCCGCCAGCATTGGTGGTCTTTACAAACTGATTCCCATACATCTCCTCAAAAGTTTTAGGGGTGATAACCTTCAGCTTGTCTTTTCTTGTCGTATCAACGATATACGATGTCTTCCCCACGGTAGTATACCCATAACGAGTGTTTAGAGGTGAAAAAGCGGTATCCGCTGCGGCCGCATTATCTTTGTTAATCTTGTGCTGCTGGCTCTTTTTAAACTCTTTTTTAAGGGTTGTTTTTTGGATCTTAGTCTTGGCGCTGATAGCATCAATAATGATATCGATGTCACCCTCCGGCAGGCCCTCAACTTTTTTGATCCACTCATATTGTGGGTTCGGTGTGATCTTAATCCACAGCTTGATGTCCTCCAACATAGAGGCCGCTGCCACGGGATCTATGGGAGCCGCATTGTTCCCGGCTGGGTATCCCCAGGCCTGGTCCAGTTTGGTCACAGCCTCGGCCCATGTGAAAGGCTTATCTTTAGGCTGTTCAACTCTGCTGAAAAGCTCTTTGAGCCTGTCCTCTGCCTCCACCCGGGGAACGTTACACCCACGCCATGAGCAGCAGATCCTGAGAATAGTGTCGTCACGCTCACCTGCTGGGATACTATCAGGCAGATCGCTGTATATAGATCCTGCGTACCCGAGGTCACTCTCCGTGGCGTTTCGGGGCATCCAGGTCGGAATCTCTACCTGCACACCATCAATCATAATAGATGTCGCATTCACATTTGACACTATCTTTTTTGAGGCCAGCACTATTGCATCAACCAAGGGTTTGGGCAACGATTTAAACTCAGCACCGTTCAGTCGTGGGTCCAAACCATTCCATCGATAAACAGCCCCTGTCTTAAAATGAACGCTCGGAGGCACCACCAGGATGCCGTTGGTTGTTCGGACGTCCAGGCTGATACCTGGCAAAGCCTTCACCCAGTTTTTCAGGCCGCTGTCAGGATCGTGTTTATAATATACGTGCATGCCCTCATCGACCCGGCCAGATGTTACACTATACACCTGATCAATCGTGACACCGGTAAACTGCTCAACCTTAGCCAGCACATCAGCACCGTCAAAATCTAAAACATCAACGTCAGAGTAGGCACCTGTACCAATGCCCACGTTGGAGTTGGGCCACATGGTCCACCAGGCTCTGATCTCATCAGCCGTGGGCCTCTGATCTCGTCGATCTTTCCACTCTATCCGTGGTTTTTTTGCACTGACCGTCTCATCCAATGGCAGAACGTACCACCCGATCCTCTCGTATCCAAGGGCTGCTTGAAGTAAAATATTCTCACTCATAATTCAGACCCCTTATTTTTCCCCTGTAAATTTGATAGGGTCTTTCATTAGCACTTCACGCACCCACATACGAAACAGCATCGTTATAGATATACCCATCTTTTTGGCCTCATCCAGCACAGCCTGGCCCTCAGCCTTGGGAACCTTTACTGTAAACGCCCGAGACATAGCTTCTTTTTTCATACTACCCCCTATTTTTAGTTTATTTAAAATGTCGTACAGGTTAATTATTTCGCTTGACGGTACATTGTTTTTAAATTACAGTCAAGCGAATTGTACCATTAACTTTTAAAGGAGGCGTAAAAAATGAAGAAGTATCGAGACGCAAACAAGCACAAGGATGTTAAAGTATCAGAATGCGGTAACATTAGAGAATTTTTTAGGAACGAGTTCGGGTGCCAGACATGGAACATGACGATGTATGACTCCCCTGAAGTTAGGCAGGTTATAGACCACGCTTTTGTCGTTGATAGGGCGGCAGAGTGGGGCGCAGATTACGGGCTTGATGGCTCAGAGGTTGTAATTATATCCAGATCCTATGCCCCAGACAACATTCTATATGCTGACTACCCTGGCGTTGAGGTTTGTGAGTTGAAGTATGATTGGTTGCTGGGCAATATGGGCAAACTTGTTGCTGTGAAAATAGTCGGCCCGGGGGATGCAGCAGAGAGCTTGCTAAAGGCTTTTAGGGATGTGCCTGCGGAGCTTTTAGCGTATGTAGTTCCCTTAGATATGCAGTACCTTGGGTGGGGTGTGGTTACAGCTGGGCTGCCAGGGAGAAATTACGCTGAGTTTAAACTTACTAATAAATGGGAAAGTTCAGCACTGGTGCAGAAAGAAGCCCTCGCCGAAAGGGCGTGGATGCGGGAAAATATGAGGCATCGACGGGAAAAAATTGGGGTCTATGCAGACCCACCAGAATACTGTGATAAGTGCATTCATTACTACACAGCTGGTTGTGATGTAGGTGGGGAGGAGTTAAACACAGACATCTGGTGTATAGATTTTCTAAAATCTTTAAAATAGTCTGCTGAGCTAAAAATAATTTAAGCCCGCTCAGCCCCTCTGGGCGGGCCTCTTCACCCTTCTGAAAAAATAAATTAAAAACAGTTTGATTTTAGTGTTGACATAAGCAAAGATAGAGTGTATATTCTATCTAACACTGAGCAACAAACGATCTTTGACAATTCGACTGCACCAACTAACCGACAAAACGCCGCCATGTGAGAGGGCGATAGGGATCAGGAGCCAGGGCCAGGGAGTCCATGCCATAATCGATCCAGGAAGTTAACCGGTGCAGGGGTCTCAGCCTTCAATATGGCTGACTGAAGATGACCACGCAGGTCGAAACCCAAAAGGAGATAAGCCATGATAATTAGAGAACTCACTGAAAAAAAGATCGAAGCTCTTAATATCATTGACACCGCATTCAATAAAATTCTTGATACTCTTGGCGGCCACGAGGCCTTTGACCTTGATCAGCTGCTTACAGCACACCACATCAAATGTGACCTTGAGACCGAAATTCTAAGCCAGATCCGATAAAACCAAACGCCCCGGGCCTACCGGGGCACCATATAAGGAGCACAAAACATGGAAAAAAGATTTGAAATTTGGTACACCCCGTCCCCCATCACGTCGGTGAGGGTTTTTGCTGGAACAGAGGCTCAGGTGATCAAAGACTTTAATGCTCATAAATATACAAACTACCCTGGATACCGTATCTCCAACACAGCCGGGCATTACTATGAGATCCAGGGTGATACCCTGGAAAGGATTTAACCGTGGAAACCGACACTAAAAATTATTTTTAATTTATTTTGATTTTAGTGTTGACATAACCAAACAGCGGGTGTATATTCTATCTAACACTGAGCAACAAACGATCTTTGAAAACCTAAACTTCCCAACTACCAAGTAAAACGCTGTCAAGTGAGAGAGCGATACGGTGACGAGCTACGGCCAGGGTGCCTACGCCACGACATCACCAACAAAGTGACCGGGAAGTGGGTCTCAGCCTGAAGCTGGTTGACTGATGAGGGACCATAGCAGGTCCGAAACCCACCATTAAGGAGATAAGCCATGACGACATACAACAGAAATCTTAAAACCCTTGACAACAAGACTGGTCGAGAAATCTCAGCCCACATGCAGGCCATGATGGGTAACCACGAGAAATACTCAAGATGCTACTTTTGGACACCTCCAGGGAGCGCAGCTTCCAGGCGTAACGCCGAGTTTACAGAAGAGTTGAGCTTCACCGTAGCCGGTAAAAAATACAATTGGTATCAGGAGCTTGAGTGCTCCTGCAAGAATATGTACTGGACAAACACCATTGAGATTGATGGAGAAAAGAAAAACATACGGGCCATTAAAGCACTTTTTAGATTAAGGAGATAAGATATGACAAAAACTACAGAGCAGATTGTAGAAGCATTTTTTAACGGCAACTATAAGAAGATCGGTAACAGCCATGTGGAGACGGTAAACGGCGAGGGTGATTATCTCTGCCTCCACGGCAACCGGATCGCTCGCAGGCTTGATAACGCAGTCTATCTCAACCACTGCGGGTGGGAGACCAGCACTACTAAGGAGCGTCTGAATGGTGTCCTTGAGTATCTGGGCTGCTCAGATGATAGAATCTACCAGGCCAAGGGGGTCTGGTACTGGAAGGGTAAAGAGGAGTTCCTGCCAGGGTGGAACGAAGTATAAGCCGAAACGCCCTCCTGGGTGTCTAGCCGAAACGCCTTCCTGGGTGTCTAGCCGAAACGCCCTCCTGGGTGTCTAGCCGAAACGCCCTCCTGGGTGTCTAGCCGAAACGCCCCCCTGGGTGTCTAGCCGAAACGCCCAGGAGGGCGTCTAGCCGGGTGGGTCCCGGCTACTGACGATGGCAACCAAACAAAAGGAGATAAGCATGGATAAAAATCAAGAAAAAACAACCTGGACCACTGAGGAGCCGAGAACAAATTTCGAGGTTCTGAGCTTCCTGGCACCCTTCGTGGTTGTTAAGCGAAAGGTTGATGGCGTTAAAGGCACGATGCATTTTAACCGTAGCCCACGGGTGTATTTTGATTCTGAGGAGGCGATAGGATGATTGACCCACGAGATGTAAAAATGTCACATATCATGGTAATTCGGCAGATCCAAGAGAGGATTGGATGTGAGCCCTATAGATTCGAAGCTCTTAAATCTCGGAATATTTACGATCTTGAGGTGATACGTGACCGGTTGATCGAGGATTACAACAAAACCATTAAGGGAAAATAAAAACATGGAGTCTATCCTAACTAAAAAACAAACACGTATGAAAAGTAAGGATGTAATTGTAGATGGGGAGAAGTACAGGCTGGTTCTTGAGATCAGATATGATGATAGGTATTGCAATGGACACAACACATTTGGCATTACCCTCAGTACATACCTTGGTTGGCGGTCGGATTATATATTTGCCTATGGCTGCCAGCATAGGTTAGTCGCAGAGCACTTTCCGGAGTATGCTCACATGATTAAATGGCATGGGTGCACATCGGATGGGCCTTTGTACTATATTGCAAACACCCTCTACCACGCTCGTAAGATTGAAGAGTTCTATAATTTTGTATATCTTCAAGACAAAGAGTTTAAAATTAAGGAGTGTGTTGGATTCTATGACGATATAGACACTCGCTTAATTGAAAGCAAATATAGTTCTCTCCGAGATGTTAGCATTATCATTAAGAGGGAGTCCAGGAGCACAAACAAAGCCGCAAATATCGAGGCCGCCAGGGCCTGCGCCATCTGGCCCAGTGCCACGTTACAGCAGCTGCAAGATGTAGATGCCCTCACCGATCGCCTCCCTGGCCTCCTGGAGGACTTCAGGGTCGATATCGAAGCACTCGGGCTCATATACTAACCACTAAGCCGCCCGGGACCTTCCCGGGCACCACGAAGGAGATAAAATGAGCTATCAAGAAGATCTTGAGCAGATTCATGAATCACTTGTCAACGGTCAGCGTAAGCAGATGGTTGAGCAGATCCGGGAGTATGGCCTCTACGATTTCTGGGAGGACTACAAAAACTACTTAGACAATATTTGTGCAAACATCGGATACTTTACTGATGCGTGTATATCTTACCACCGCATCACAATCAAAATCAAATAAGGAGAAAAACATGGAGAAGAAAAACCCAGTAAATGGTGCTGTAGCGATAGCGTTGATGAACCTCGACCTCGATCTAAAAGACATTATCTGTAGAGTAGTTGACGATTGTCAACCTGAAATACAAGCGTCTGATGAGTTGATGGCCGAGATTAAAACAACCATACAGGAGGGTATTACAGCCGTCACAAACACTAAGGAGCTAATCTTCACACAAGAGTTAGAGAAGGTTATGAATTTGGTAAACCGATGGGAGGTGTAAGAATGACAACATTCAGAGAACTTGCGGCATTCTTCCCGGGCCCGTTCGATGAGACAAAACAACTTATCGTTTTAGATTTTAAACATAAAATGGTTTCAACCGGAGCATATACTCTTAAGGACCCTATTCAGGTCCAGGAGCTTGTGATACCCAGAGGCCAGGCTGATGCATTTATGAAGCACCTCAAAAGCATTTCACCTCACGCCAGCAAGACCTGCTTCTTTGGTAGGATCTGGCTGGAGAAACTACTTAAAAACTTTATAGAGGAAAGTATAAATGACATATAAAATGACGGCCGGAGACTTTCAGACTCTGCTTGAGAATCGGCTCAAGGAGATTGAGGCTGTGCTCGGACAAAAAGCTGGGGAGTATGCTCAGAACGGTGACCGCCTGTTCAATTTCCGCCAGGCGGCTAGAACCAACAACACTACGATGGCTGAGGCCCTCTGGGGCATGGCCACTAAGCACTTGGTTTCTGTCCAGGACCTGGTCTATGGTCGGCTTGAGCCGACAGAAGAGACGGTTGACGAGAAGTGCCTCGACACGATAAACTATTTGATATTATTAATGGCCGTGTTCGAGGAGGAGAGATGCAACGAAAAGAGATTAAAGGGGAGCGGTTTGGAAGGTGACGCCCCTTGCCCTCAGTGTGGAGCTGTAATGCTAAGCGACTATGTACCACATACTTTAGAAAAGGCTGTAAACGAGGAAGCTAAAAGACTTATTGAACATTCATTTTAAAAAAGGAGAGAACATGCCAGAAACCCAAGACGCAACAAAGGAACTATCCAGACAAATGCGAGAACTACTTGAGGAATACGCACGTAAGACCGGAGCCATGGTCACAGACATGGGCGTTAAGTGGTTTGAAGATGTCTCCGGGGGTGTTGT
>Ga0136588_1000754_pt1 | contig 11496 bp, 13 predicted proteins | sample AntRauMFilla1564_FD_104782 | JGI IMG/M metagenome (GOLD analysis project Ga0136588, IMG submission 104782) | Saline lake microbial communities from Rauer Islands, Antarctica - Metagenome Filla 1 #564 | ecosystem: Environmental > Aquatic > Non-marine Saline and Alkaline > Saline | place... | reverse complement strand
ATTACTATATAAAAAAAAATTCAGTCTCTACTGTTAAACGAGAGAAGCGTAAAAAATATATTCATAAAAACATTTTGTTTATCAATGTTATTGATGAGTTTATTAGAACGCATATAATTAAAAACGAAGAAACCAATACATTGTTTTGTAATTTAAAACCGTCCATTGGTTGGAAATTATTTTTAGACTCACATACAGACTTGGTTGAAAACGAAGTCATTAGGGTTCAACGTGATGATGAGACTATAAATCGGGAAACTGCTTTTACAAAAGCGATTAAAACCTTCAACAATCGGTATTATATAATTATTAAGCGGTAATATTTATAAAAGCAAAGTATAACTTTCCGCTATATAAACAACATTAGTGTATCCATACTCGCTTATTAGGTTAGCCGCGTATCGGGCGCGTTGCCCTGTATTACAATAGACTAAAATAGACGCGGTTTTATACGGTATATATAATTCTATTTTTTCTTTGGATAATGATGACACTGGTATATGGAGAGAATGAGGATAGTGTCCGCTATTATATTCTAACTGAGTTCTAATATCCACGACATATTCAATTGAACCATCTCGAATAGATTGTTTAGCAGTATCAATAGCGATACGCTGAACACCACTGTAAGCATAAATTAGTAATAAAATAACTCCTATACTCAAGACGGTTAAAACTAAAATAACACTAGAAAACGTATTGAATTTCATTACAGTATAGTGTTATTTTATAACGTGTATTTAAACATTAGGATCATTACATTTCCATATTTTTTCCACAACTACCACCTCGGTGACGGCGGGTTTTCTTATTGCCACCTCGATGTTTCTTATGAACAGATTTTTTATGTTTCCGAGTAGGATGTTTTTTTGATTTTGACTTATGACCGTGTTTTTTACCCGATACGGAGGATGCTACTTTGGTATAAGTTTTTTTAGCCATTTGGAGAACTTCTTTAAGCGACTTATCAGGATTTAATTTCATAGTCTTCTTTACATGATCAAGCCAAACACTCATTATAGTCTATGTGTATATAAAAATATTTTAGTATTAAAATACTTACATTATATAATGTCGGATAAATTATCAATAATCAAAAATATCGATGCTGATATAATTAATATCGATAATAATAAATCGATCAATTATTCAAGTATATTAAATAACAATGACTATGTAGATGATTCAATAGCAATATTAGATAAATATATATATTATTATATATTCGATTCTAAGGTAAAATATGATTATAATCAAGTTCATGATTATTTTTGGAATAGATTAACTAAAAATTATAATAACGGTTCTACTATCGCTGAAAAAATAATTAAACATCACTCTAAAAACGAACTATATATGACGTCAATAACCACATTCAATATGGATACAATTTACTTGAAACCTTTTTATAACGAAATAATTTGTTTCAAGGTGGAAACCAATGATACTATTATTTATTATCAGAAATTTATTTTACCAGATTGTTTTAAAGAAAAAAAAGATGAATATTTGTTTATAAAAGATGGCTATCTAAAATGTATTTTAGATAAAACCTATAATAATAAAATGAAAATATATATTAAACTTGATATAGAATTACCTAAAATATTTCATAAAATAATCGGTGTTTTGGTAATAGGCCAGCTTTTAACTGGATTAAAGCCGTGTATAATTTAAAACATTTTGTTTATCAATTCCATCATATTTTTGTCATTAAATAACGAATTTTCTATTTTTAAAAAATTATTATCATACTGGATTTTTTTTGTATAATCACTCGTACTTATTAAAGAAACCAATATGAATTCTGTTTTTATCATATTATTATTAATAGTTATTCCTTTTTTATAAATCATTTTTTTTAATAAGTATAATATATCATAAAAATTAAAATTATCTCCAGATGTAATTTTTTTTATAATCGATTGATATTCATATGAATAATATACTTCATCTATAAGGAATTCTTTATATTCTTCATTATTATTATTATATTTATAATCCAAGTACTTATATATAAATATCGAAACTGTCTCTCTATAATCTTTAATATATATACTATCAATAATATCAATCAAAATATTAGTATCGTCTTCAAAAAAGTCAATACATACTCCAAAATCATAAATAATCAAACTTCCATCCTCTTTAAAAGCAAAATTACCTGGATGTAAATCACCATGGTATAATTTATTAACCATACTATTAATAAAAACCATTTTAATATTATCATTTACTTTTTTATGTAATTTAAATCCATCTAACGATGAAAATATATCAGCATTTTTGACTATATTATAACCAGGAACATATTCCATAAGTATTAAATCGTCAGTACTTTCATCTTCATATATCATTGGAATTTGAACGTTTACTATGTTTTTAAATATTTTATTATATAATCTCCAATTATTAACCTCGTTTTTAAAATCGTGTTGTATTTCATAAAAATTAATAGCTAACATAAGCTTAGCCTTAAAATTACACGCATTTGATTGTAAAAAAGGCAAATAATCTAATATAAAGTTTATTTGCCTTAAATTTTTTTCTATTTGTTGTTTTATACCAGGTCTTTTAATTTTTACAATACACTCTTTATCATTATAAATACATTTATGGACTGCCGCTATACTACCACTTGACATGTAGTCATCTCTTATTGCTAAATGTGGATAACGTTGTTTAATATAATTAAAATAAGCAGTTGGAAGCGGACCGCAATCATTTTGTAATGAATACAATTCTTTTAAAATAGGATAATCATATGACATTATCTGTCCTAATTTTATATAGATAGGACCACTTAATAAAAATATATTTTTAATAACAACACCAATTATTTTTTTAGAAAAAGACGCAAAGTAGTCTAAAATCATTATACTACTAAAATATTTTAATTATATTAATTAAAATACTCAGTCCAGCAAATAAATTCAGCGTATCTCAATATACGTTTCCATTCTCTTAATTCAACTGTACGTTTATATATATCAAAATTGGATTCATTAACGCGTGGTTCTTCCATTGATTTAAGAAAGTCTTCCAAACAATATATATTTTCAATTGTAATTGCTTTTTGATCGTGATTGATAATACCAGCCGTGTATAATTTAAATAATAATATATCGTTAGCACTTAAATCGTATAATTCATCAATATAATCATCTTCAACATCATACTCCACATCATAAGCACTATCAATTAGCAACATACTTTGTTTTTTATGTTTTCGTTTCCATACACTGTCTGAATGTTTGGTTTTTGGTGGTAATGTCACCATTTTGGTTGGTGACAATTTAGCAATACCTCTTCTTGAATTACTCTGTTTGTTGGCACGTACAATAGGTGTTTTATTTTCTCTAGCCATTACTTCTTGATGTTATTATTAAAAATATTTATGTGGAAAGGTTTATTACAATATTTATTTTTAATAAAATTGAAATAAATATTGTAATAATTATAGACTACAATTCATTACAATAATGGTTCGTAATAACAAGGGTGGTAAGAATGGCAAAAAAATGGCCAGAAAACACGTTAATGCTGAAGCCATGGGTGGTCCGCAAAAAGCTCGGGTCCCCGACGAACGCGGTGAATTTTTCGCCTGTGCTACCAAAATGCTTGGTAATGCGACAATTTTAATGGTTGATTTCGCAGGAATTGAATACATCTGTGTTATTCGTAAAAAGTTTAAAGGTCGTGGAAAACGACAGAATACTATTCAGCGAGGCACATGGGTTCTTGTAGGAGAACGGTTGTATGAGGGTGTTTCGGGTACAGGAAAACGTTCAAAATGTGATTTGTTGGAAGTGTATAATGAAAAAGAGAAACAATTGTTGCGAAAACAATGCCCCCAGCACCCATGGTCATCGTTTGATGTGTATAACGATATCACTGTTGAAGTATCTGAAGAAACCACTATTGAATTTATTAGTGATCAACCAGATTACCAAAACATGACGGATATGATTAGTGATGGTGATAGTTTAACAGATAGTGATGTGGAATTCGATGACCATCAGGTTGATGCGTTGGGAAATACGATTGATATTGATACTATTTAAATATCAATATACTAATGACGACATTATCAATCAAGTTCATATATAAACATCAAAAATGACGATTTATTTCTATTTTCTTGATTATAAAAGGTAATTCGTATCTACAGAAAGGACACGTGTTGGATTGTTTATCTAACCACTGGTAAATGGCGTCGGGAATAAACGAATGTCCACAAGGCAGTACAACCACTTCGTCGCCTTCTTTAAATTCAATCATATAAATTGGACAACACGAATTTATGTGTTGGTCATCATAACAGTCATGTATTAATAATCGGCCATGGTTATTAAAATCGAATAATTTCCTAGACTCACATTCATGGTTTAAAAATACAGCGTCGTCTCTTATATATAATTCGTACTCTTCAAATTCGTCGTCTGACGAGTCCTCTATGTATATATCATTTTCATGGCTAATATTAAATATAACAACGAGTTCTTTTATATATCTTATATCACTAGTTGTATTTATTATATCATTCATAGTGCTTTATGCTTATAGAATTGTATTATTATTTTTATTAGGTTTTAAAAATACCTTTTGGTAGTTAAAGCCGTTTTGTTATGATAAGTATTTTAATTAACAAACGGCTTTAACTGTATTAGTCAATAATTAAACTACTCTTTACTTAAAAAAAAGGGCATTGTCCTTAATATATTTTCTATCTGAATAGTTGGTGGAGTGTTGACAGGCCTGTTGCCATTCTGTATTGGCTTCGCCAAATGTATCAATATCGTATCGTGCATTTTGAAAAACACATTCCATCATTTTGTAAGGTGTCATTTTTTTCAAACCATCGATACCTTCTTTAATAAATGTGTTTAATAGCTGGGGACTATATCCGGATAGCATTGTGGTGTTGTTGGTAGATGATAATGTAGGGAAATTATCGGTAGAACGCAAATTCCAAAACAAAATATGTGGTGGATTATAAGGTACTCCACATATCTTAATACCAGAAACGCTATATAACTTCCGTATTTGATTCATTATTGTATCTATCGGTATAGACGATTTGTTGGCAGAATCAATTTGCATATCTGAGAACACAACCAATACCATAGACCCCACCTGTTCAGGTGTCATTTTATGTTGAACGATTCTATCTAGAATCATATTAAGAGCCTGGTAAAAATTAGTGTTAAATCCAACAGTTCCATTTATGATTTTTGAAACCATACTAACAAAACTATCACCACAATCGTCAAGGTTGATCCAGTTTGGTTCTTCAGAAAAGGTTAAAACACGGCGCCCCAACTTAGATTTATTAGCAACACACAATCCCAACCCAATAGCGGCCATCATTGGGTCGCCACTCATTGAACCACTTACATCTACCATAGCTACCATGTCGGGTAGATTACCAATAGTGTCAATATAGCTGTTCCATTGGGCATCAAGAAGTAAGTGTTCGTCGTCAGAAACAAGTCCGAAAGCGGCGGCAGAAACCAAATCAACAATATTGTTCCTCTTGGCATTTACCTTTGTTTTACCATCTTTGAGAGAAGTAATGTATTCTACAAATTGTTTGGCTCCTGTCACTCTATCTTCGTCATTACTACGAACGACATCATTCTTATCAAGATTAAGAAATGCCTTGCGTTGTCTGGTCATTGCAATACTTGGCACTTTTGAATAGTTAATCTCTGAAAACCTACCGGCACATTGCTTAATTTCAACCGTATCAACAACCTTATTCAATTGCGATATTATTTTACGCAATCGCTTATTATTCATTCTCATATTTTTAACAGTAATCGACGTAATATCATCATCGAAATTAAACAATGTTCTTGCAAGTCTAACAAAAATCCAACTGTATTTACTACGTTCTCTCGGTATCCATTTACAACAGAGAGAAATAGCACTGTAATTTTTAGAAATATAAGATGCCATGTCCTTTTTAATTTGAATAATATAGAGATTAACACAATAAGACAATAGATTATTACATATATTAACCTTATCACCATTGTCTGCTTTTTTTCGGGACATCTTAACAAACGCCATGAACCGTTTAATGTCTTTCCAAGACCCATATGGATGTTTAGACACCTGACCGTCTTCGATAGGCAATTCATTCACCATAAAATACAGTATTTGATTTGTTATGGGATGTGCTGTTTTATAGTCATATTCCATATAAGCCAGAGACAACAACATATGATAGGTTAGATAACATTCACCTTTACCGCTTATAATATCTCTTGTATTGATAATCATACGACCACACATGTCTTCGTATTGTTTTACAAGCGAGACATCATTTTTAGAGTAAGTCATAATACTTTTTAAAATAGTATTAAATTTAACAATAACATGGGGGGTTTCATTCGGATCATTTGTGTTTTGACGAACCAGTTGAAAGAACAATTGAGCCATATTTTCTTTTAAATCAGTACTCCACTGATGTGCTGGATGACCATTTTCACCGAGACAAACTTCCAGAGGTGCTTTATCCATAGCGGTAATAAATGGATTAACACTAGCCTCTGTTTTATGACTCATAATACTAATTTAATTACAGCGTATTATTTAACTCGTTTAACTAATATACTTTCGTGTCTGACTCTTAAATAACCGTTTAAGTTTTGCTTTTCTTGTTTTAATTTGTTTTTTTGATATTTCTCTCAATAAAATAACAATTTCACCAAGGTCATTTAATAACAGAGGAGTCTTGGTGAAAAATATAGGTTGGATATGTTTATGTTCATGAGTAGTAATATAAGATGGTATATCATTTTCAAGCGATTCACAGTCAGATATTGTCAGGTCAATAGAATCAAAACCAGTCTCTAAGTATAGTGGTAATGATTCGGCTACTTGGTTTTCCAATATACCAAAACAGACATATTTTTTAGATTCTTTGGATTTTAAGCGTCGTATAAACTCTAATTGCTCTTCCACTGAGAGAACATTTAATTGTTTTAAAGACATGCGATACTGTTCGACTTTAACAACAGTATCGTTTCTAATAAAACATACTTTAACCTTGAGTGATGACACATTGTATAACTTGCCTGACCCATTCATATAAAATAAGTATTTTAAAAACACCATGGTTAAACTTAAATACATTAAATAACCAGTTCCATATAACTAATATTCTAGATCGCTACCCTCGTCGTCTTCTTCTTCCTCTTCGTCGTCATCATCTTCTTCCATCTGATCCCACCTTGCTTCCCACTGTAACCGTTCATAGTAACTATCCATCTCCCAACTTTGAACGGTCTCAGTAGTATGAAAATACCCCCTCAATTCGTCTTCTTCGCTATAACGGTCGTACAAAGATGCCAGTTTAGCCATTGATTTAGTGTAATAATATTCTATTAGGCAGTCATCTGTATCTGAAATCAATTGATAACGTTCATCATTATCACCATCAACATAATGGTTGGTGGTGATATCACCAGAAGATACGCAAATACTAATCCACCCTTTATTTAAAATGTTTTTTTCTGACTCGACCAACATCACGGCTGGTTGGGTAATAAACAATTGACTGAAGTCGGTTAGACTGACTACATTTGTGGTCGCTGTTGAACATCCTAAATCTGGAAATTCTTCTGTTTCTATTGTAAATACGGTTTTTATTGTTTTAACTGGTGTGATTTTCTTAAACACATTAATATGTTCTTGGTCTATTGGTTGCTTCGAAATAGTAGTTTTATCATCACGATGTGTATATTTAAAGACTGTTTTACCAGTTGCTCGTTTAAACGGGTTATTGGATTCCATTATAGGATATAATAAAAACGACAGAACACGACTCTGTATTACTACTGTTATTATTTTTAAGTTAAAATAAAACTACATAAAGATAATCGCGATTGATAACCTAGAACTATGAATGATAGATTTAAGATAAACAGTACATGGCTTTATGATAATAACGATGCTACTATCTATAATTATTTAAATGTTTATATACCACCATTTGAAGGAGACAATAATGGAGAAGAATACCGTGCTTTTAAAAAAAACTACCAGACACACGTTGATGCTCATAATAAAAAAATTCTACAATCCGTTTATAAAGACGCTGGTTTTGACTTACTGACACCGCCAGGTATTACCTGCATTGAAGCAGAAAAAGACGAAGAATACCCCTCAACAACGATGCTCGATCTTGGTATTCAATGTAGTATGAATTCGTTGGGGAAACAAAATAGTGTTATTCCAAGGTCTTATTTTCTCTATCCCCGTTCCAGTACTGGTTCTAAAACTAAATGTCGTCTCGCCAACAGTGTAGGTATAATTGACAGTGGGTATAGAGGCAATATTAAAGCGTGTGTAGACTGTTATAAAACCATTGAACTAACTACTAACCAGCGATTGTTTCAATTATGTAGCCCCAATTTGACACCACTCTATGTTTCCTTGGTAGAAACCGAAAATGATCTTAATGTGCTACAACCAGATGATATTGATAGAAAGAAGGGTGGTTTTGGTTCAACTGGTTTATAATTATATTATAAATTATTTCAATAGTTTATCTCTACAAACAAAATGAGTATAAAATTATCGATTACTGATTTAGATGATGTCTCTTCTTCAAATACTAATGTTAAAATAATGTCGAAAACTATACCAAACGACGAAAAAAAAGTATATTTGCAGAGCAAGTATTTTTATAAATGGCGTTATATCGTTATTACCTCTAAATTGATTGGATTAATACAACCTATCGTAGAATTAAACCCTACGAATTACGAGCCTTCTAAAATGTATTCTTCCGATAGAGACGGTTCAAGTCTTGGTGATACCAACAGTTCAGACATGAGTATCGATAACTCGATATACAGCGCTGAAGAGATTAATATGCAATACGTCGAACAACGACAAACCAATTCGAAAACGACAACCTCTATCCATCATGATTATGATGTGCTTAGCCAATTCCAAACTAAAAAATTAAATTATGATGCAGTCGAAAAACAAATTAATAATTATTATAGACGAGATAATGACCATTATTCGTCTTCTCTCGATATCCTTGCTTCTTTTCTGAAAGGACAGAAGATAATCTATATGGAAGCCAAGGAATATTCAACCAACAGATTAAATAATCTTATGCTACCGGCTATTTTTCTTTCAGCCATGGTGGTGGTAATGACTGATGTGGTGGATTTTAGGACGTATGGTAAGATTCTATTGGCTAGTATAAACGCGTTTATTACATTTTTATTAGCCGTCGTTAGTTATTTAAAACTGGACGCTACTTCCGAAGCCCATAAAATTAGTGCCCACCAATACGATAAACTACAGTCAAGTGTAGAATTCACATCTGGAAGTATTTTTTTATTTAGAGGCGCTAAAATGACAACAATGACTTCTGAATCACCAACAAACCATATGGATGGAGAGACTGTGGTAGAAATTAACTTTGATTCAAATGGACAAAAAATAAAAAATAATCCTACATCATTATTACCCCCTTTAGAAGAAGAACGTGAGACTATATCATCAACACTTTCAATTGAGCAAGAGGTCACTAAAAAATTAATTGATGTAGAGAATAAAATCGCAGAAATAAAAGAATCCAATCAGTTTTTAATACCAAAACCCATTCGGATATTATACTCGGTTATATACAATACAAATGTATTTTCTCTCATTAAAAAAATAGAAGACTATCGTAAAAAATCTATAACTAATCTAAAAAACGTTAAAAATGAATTACGATACCTTAACATTGAGCAACATACAATGACTGCACGTGGAAAGCATATGACCCGAGAGATGCGTTATCAGATAATGAAATTATTTCATCGAAAAAAACAACTTATTAAAGAAATTCTATTACTAAAGTCCGCGTATTCTCTGATTGATGCCATGTTTGTTACAGAAATTAAAAATGCTGAAAAAATAAAAAGCCGTTGGTTTATAAGCAGATTATTATGCCCATTTAAAATATATACCTATGATGTTTATTCTAATTATATTAAAAAACATGGCAAACCAAAGCGTTCAATGTTATTAGACCCCGAGCGTATGAATCCCTTTTTAGACGAACTCATAGACCCATTTAAATATAGAGAGAAGGATAGCGAGGATCATTATCAAGAAACGTTTTGGTTTAAAGCGAAAGACAAAGGGTGGATAAAACGCTACGAAGAAGATTTAGATGATATTGAAAGTGGTATAGAACACGAAGATGGGTGCCGACCTATGCGAGTATCCGTCGATTTATAACTATTTATTAAAAAACAGGATCTTCATTTTCGACATTCATTTCAACCATAGTCGCTTCATTATAGAATTGTTCTTGTAAAAATATATATCCCTCTGTATATTGTCCTTGTTCTAGGTAGTAATACATGTAAGATTCGGGACTAAGAACCCCAATTGTTGTACCATCAATATTCTCAACCATGGGTGTCGGTTGAGAATTTGGTGACCGCAATGCTGCCTGAGGGTCTAATATTTCAACAATACCTTCGTAATTGCGCCACAACACTGCAAAATGCCCACCATTGTTCCTAAATAGGGCTAGAATAACCGCCATACCATTTTCTAATAATACTTTATTAACCATATTAGCATCGTATAATATATTGCCATCATCGTTTCTCATGAAACATTGAACTGGGTTATGAGTTTCTCCATAACCAATGTTTAATTCCTGTAAAATAATATTAGGATCGAGTCCAAATGTGGTTAATCTACCGATAAATTCGCCTAATTCCTTACCAACATACCCTAAAAATGTAAATGTATTTGGACCACAATCCATATCTTGTTTGCACTGAAGAGGCATCCATTTTTCAACGTATTCTTGTGATAGTTTAACAACTCTACCACCTCGTTTATTATATTTACAGAGTCGTTTTGCATTTTTAGTTTTTCGTTTTCCTCCAACAAGTTTTTTTATTCTACGTCTATGATTCTTACTGGTTTTTGTCATTATAGTACAATATAATGACAAATTTAATTTATCACATAGACCCTGGTGAGACTCGAACTCACAGCCGGTGGATTAGAAAACCAATGCGCTATCCAATTGCGCCACAGAGCCGTTTAGTGTTGCTTAAATAAGTATTTTAATAACAGCAATTAATTGCCCTTAGTGGGGATCGAACCCACGACCTCGACGTTGCTTGGATGGTCTATAAACCCACCTGAAATATAGCTATAACTATAAGCGCCGCGCTCTAACCAACTGAGCTATAAGGGCTTGGTAAGAGTAGATTGGTATGTTCTTATACTACTCTTACTAATAGTTAATACGGTTATTTCTTTAATTTAGTTTTTATAATAGTTAAGTCATGTATCTTAAAGAATATGTCAAAATAACTAGTTTGGTCGATATCTGGCTAATATATAATTAAATTGAAAAAAAATGTAGCCATACCACAACAGTATTAAATCAAGCTCGCCATCATGTCAATTGAAATGGTTTCTCGCAATGGACCAAAGAAGACGTTTGCT
>Ga0136588_1000750_pt1 | contig 11520 bp, 13 predicted proteins | sample AntRauMFilla1564_FD_104782 | JGI IMG/M metagenome (GOLD analysis project Ga0136588, IMG submission 104782) | Saline lake microbial communities from Rauer Islands, Antarctica - Metagenome Filla 1 #564 | ecosystem: Environmental > Aquatic > Non-marine Saline and Alkaline > Saline | place... | reverse complement strand
TAATTGCTAAGAAGGTGGCTAAAAAAAAGTTACCCTTAGTAAAAACAAATAGTCGGAATGAGACTGAAATGCTTGTGTGTGCACCTGACGGACATTGCTTCTGGACTACCGATGGCAGTGTGTTGCGCGATTTACAAGATTTACGTGTGGCTTTAGGAAGTATGGACGAAACAGTTTTTATGTATCATGCCAATGATGATAAGAATGATTTTGCTGACTGGGTCGAATATGTTCTTGGCGATGCTGTGTGTGCTGCCGCGTTACGCCAATGCACCTCGGTAGCAAAAGCATCCAGCGCCATCCAGAAACGACTAAATTATTACTCCAGTTAACTAATTATGGCACGTTCAATAACATTGGGTAATGGAAATATTTTAGTTGGACTTGACTATCGTGGGCAGGTGCGAGATTTTTATTTCCCGTACGTCGGACACAACAATCATGTCAGTGGGGCTAGCGGTAGTTTTGTACATCGTATCGGAGTGTATGCCGACGGTGAAATGTCGTGGCTAGAAGGTAGTGAGTGGAGCGTTATCGTGGGTGATGATACTACGTCATTAGTGGGTTCGCTTACAGCTAAGCACGAACGACTGGGACTTTTACTGACTAGTATTGACGCGGTCCACAATGAAGCCAATGTTTTTTTGCGCCAATTCACCTTAACTAACCTGCGCCCTGAGACACGTTCAGTCACACTATATTTAGCGCAACAATTCCGTATTTCTGAATCACGCCGTGGTGACACAGGTTTATATGACCCGAGAGTAAAAGCCATTACGCATTACAAGGGTAATACTACCTTCCTGGTTAATGCATTTGTGGACGACCAGCAATTTACTGAATACAACATAGGTTTGTTTGGTATTGAAGGACGAGAGGGTACGTATATGGACGCGCAAGACAATTTTTTAGAAAAAAACCCAGTTGAACACGGATCTGTTGACTCCATTATCGGATTACCGATGGTCTTAAACACAGATGATGCGGTAACCGCTGATTATTGGATAGTAGTTGCCGGCACAATGGCACAGGCACACGACTTAAATGCATACGTACTCTTAGAAACTCCCGCACGTTTGATTGCGTCAACCAAAAATTATTGGCAGGCCTGGGTTGATAAAGAAGATTTTGACACAACGCCACTGGGGGAAGACTTAGCGTTGTTATATAAAAGATCGCTCACTATTATCCGTACTCACACTGATAATCGGGGTGCGATTATCGCTTCCAGTGACACCGACATGTTGCACCACGGGCGCGACACATACAGCTACGTGTGGCCGCGCGATGGTGCTATCGTGGCGCACGCGCTTGATGTGGCTGGCTACAGTGATATCACTAAGAAATTTTTCAGCTTTATGGCGGATCGCTTAGAGCGCGGAGGTTATCTGATGCATAAGTACGCCGCAGACGGTGCTCTTGGGAGTTCGTGGCATCCGTGGGTGATCGAAGGGCAACCGGAGTTTCCAATTCAAGAAGATGAAACGGCGTTGGTGCTATATATGCTGCATCAACATTATTTATTGGAGAGGGATTTAGAATACATTGAAAGCTTATACAATCCGTTTATCGAGCCCGCCGCTAATTTTATGGTGGAATACATTGAAGCACGTTTGGGTTTGCCGCAAAATTCTTATGATCTTTGGGAAGAAAAGTACTGCATTTCTACCTATACCTCAAGCGCTGTCTACGGAGCGTTGTCCGCCGCTGCAAAGTTCGCGGAGATGCTCGGAAAGGTAGACGCCGCCCGCACCTATAATGCTGTTGCTCAAAAGATGCAAAGCGCGATTCTCGAACACCTCTATGATGAAGAGCGGGGTTATTTCATTAAGGGGATCCGGGCGTATGATGATAAAGAAGATGTACGTGACACGGTCGTCGATATGAGTAGCTTTTTTGGACCATTTTATTTTGGAGTGATCGAGGCTGCCGACGCGCGCGTAGCGAGGATGTTTAAGGTGGTAGAAGATACTCTGAAAGTACAAGCAGCGAGTGAAGGCTATGTGCGTTATGAGCGCGATAATTACTATAAAATGCAAGACGCCGATTCGCCCAATCCGTGGGTGGTGACCACTATGTGGGTCGCTCAGTATTTGATCGCCATCGCCACTAGTAAAGACGATCTCACGCGGGCGTACGCTATGCTTGCTTGGACGGCGTCCCATGCCACAGGTAGTGGTACTCTGGCCGAACAAATGCACCCACACACTCGCGTCCACTTATCAACCGCACCACTCGTGTGGAGTCATGCCGAATACGTCATGACGTGTCGAGCGTACTTGCAAAAGTTAGCCGCGCTTACCTAAGTCCCTCATTTTGATACTTCCATATATGAGAGTATCAAAATCCACGTTTCCAAAAACCATTTACCAGCGGTAGCGGCTGGTAGCGGCCAATCGTGCTACGGTGGATAGAATAGGCAAGACCAGTAGTGTCGGATGCTTTAGCGATTTCTTGTGCCAAGGTGCGCATGTAAGTACCACTACTGGCGATACAGGTGAAGTCAGCTACATAGAATAAACGATCATGATTTTTAGTAGCTAGTTCTAGCCAAGCTGGACGAATGAGAGGCCGTCTGAAATCATTACCAAGCGATTTTCTTATATCGCTGACAGGAGCAATAGTCTCAATCTTCGCACTGACGTAGTCATAAACGTTTCTCATTGAAAAGGTTTTTAGAGTAGTTGGCTTTAGCTTATATATCACGGACTGCTTGGTAGGAATAACAATTTCATTGAGCCGACCTTCGAGGGTCCAAGTATGTAGAGGTTTGCCCGCGACAGTTTTTGAAGAATAATGCGGGTAAGGAAGCTCAATCTCACCCGTAAATTGCTCACACAACGTACTAAGTGTTTGCATATCAAGTTCGAGGTCCCGCCTCGAACTTATGGTGGGGAGGCCGAGGACGTCGCCGGTGTCGGAGCTGATACCGAAGAGTAGACTAAAATGATATTCCTTATCAAGGGCGAGGTAACGCTCTTTTTGTTTACATTCCTCATCGATGAGTACCAAAAGTTTACCTGATGCCATCGGGTCGAGGCGCCCAGCGTAGGTTAGGGGCACGTGCGCATAGGCGGGAGGCTGCGCCTCACGCCACGCTTCCGCGCACTCAAGCGGTGTTTGGCCAACTGTTTTATCTAAGACAACGTATTTTTCCATAATGTGACTAAAGCCTAGCACAAATAACTGAGGCAGGGGGGATGAGGGCGGACGAGATCGCTAGGCAGTGAAAAAGGCGGTCGCACGGTGCGCCGCCTTTTACGAGTATCAACTTCCGAAGAATGCGTTTTGTTTGTCGCATATCTGCCGTGCCATTTGCACGGCTTCGGCGATAGTGACATGCTCAGCTGAACCGTCGTACCACTGCCACCGCAGGTACTTGATGATGAGTCCGCTCTCGACATAGGTCGGTGTTGCACTGCTCGGGTCGTCCGGGAATGTGTTCAGGATCATGCACTCTCCGCCGGGGTTAACCACGATATTGATTTCCTCCACCAAGGTATGGTAGGGAAAGTCTGGCTCGACCAACGGGTCGTCGGCAAAGATTGGCTGGTTGCTCACATAGCTTGGGTAGTCACACACGTCAGCGTAACCAGCACTTGTGGTGCACGCCACCAGGGTCGCTGCAAAAAGATCACGCATTTAGAGACCTCTCCTTTTTTCGCTATCTGCTCGACAGATGCGTGGTAGTACTATGACACAGTATTAATATAAAGTCTATTACAATCTCTGAGCTTTTAGAGCGTTTGGGCTCATGGTCAATTACTACCAATCAGGAAGAGTTTAATTTTCCACGTCATCTTCATCCTCAATCTCGACTTGAATAATCTCTTCAATAATATCTTCAAGACTCACCACACCGACGTATTGTCGCTGCTTATTATGCACGATCGCGAGATGTTGGCGTTTTTTGAGCATGTGCGAGAGGACGGTGTCGAGGTAGGCGTCATCACGTACCGTGAGTACGCCGGGTTCGAATGCTTCTCTCGTTTCTTTAATAGTGATATTGCTCTCTTCGATGAGTAAGTCTTTGGTGAAAAGTACGCCAACTACATTGTTTTTATTACCGCTGTGTACGGGGTAGCGGGAATAGCCATGATCATTGACAATAATATAAAAGTCTTCAGTTAACCGCTCGTCTTGATCGAAGCTAATAACCTGATCTTTAGGAGTCATTACTTCCGCCACGATGGTGTGTGAAAACTGCAATGCTCCGTGGATGATGCGTTCCTCATCTTTATCTAGTTGGCTGTGTTCGGAATCACCATGTTCGGAGACCAATTCTTTAAGCTCGTCTTTGCTGTATATTGAAGGCATTTCGTGACCAAGTAAATGATCTAACAGCCAAGCGATCGGCAAGGTGACAGGGCTTGCAATCAACATTAAAAAGCGGACTAATGGCGCCACGAGCGCCCCAAACCACTTGCCGTGCCGAGAAAGCACCGCCTGCGGAATGATCTCACCAAAGAGAAAGATCAAGCTGGTTGCGATCGTGGCAGCGATCACACCGCCGGCAATCGAGGAGAGAAAGACGGCCAAGATGGAATTGACCGCCACGTTACCTAAGAGGAGTGTGGTAAGGAGTTGGTTGCCTTTCTCTCGAATGGGTAAAATCTTAATCGCCTCCGCATCGCCAAGCTTCGCTTGGCGACGGACTTGGCTCACATTTAAAGTAAAGTAGCCGAGGGTGAGACCAGAAAAAAGCGCCGAGAGCGCAAGGAGGAGGAATGTAATGAGGTAGTCCATCTGATGTGAGTGCGGTGATTATACCACGCAATAAATAAAATTTGAAAATAAGGTGACCCCAAGCAGACGCAGTGCCGCTTGGGGACGTGGTTAACCTTGCCGGTAGCAAGCAGAGGACGCGGTCCAGTCGGCAAAAACATATTGACCGACTCTTTTACGCTCATCAGCTAACGCTCTGGCGTAAACTATGTTGTCGTAAATCTCGTTCGGGTTGAGACTTTGCCTAGCCCAGAATGTACGGCTGTGTGAGGCGGCATAGATTTGGGTGGCTCCCGCGGCTCCTGTGCGACTGTTTTTGACTAGCCTACCCTTGGAATCAAGGTGGGTAATGAGGCCGTTTGGCCCACCTGACTTGTTTTTCCCACCCGACTCACAATCAGCGATGACTTTCATCCGTTTACGATCGGCGGCGGAATAATCGGCAAAGACCTCGTCGATGAGAGCTTTGATTTGTAGGGTCTGCACCCTCGGGTTCAGGGACAGGTCTTTGTTGGTGATTTGGGTATAGGCGACTTCCGTCGTCAGGACCAAAAGCGCCAAAGCAGTGAGTAAAGAACGTAGCATCAGTCTTCCTTTTTTAGTTTCAGATGTCTTCTCCTAGGGATAAGACGAATTAGTGGCCGTTTTCTTACATAACAACCATTCGCTCTAGCTGAATTAACGTCAAACTGTGTTTAACTTTGAAATTGAACTCATTTTTATGACATAATGCAAGTATGGTTAAGCAAAATCATCTCATCCTAAGTCAATTACGGACTCAGATCGAGCGGATCGACGTGCGTCTCTTTGAGTACGGTCGTCGCTACGAGTGGTTTCGGGCGCTACCAGACTGTGTTGACCTGGTCGATCGTCAGTTGCAGCTCAATATCACGTATTTATATCACACCACTCTAAGTGTGCTTGAAGAGCGGCAGAATTTACTGTCTGATTACATTGACGACGTGCGGGATGTTTTAGCCGATCTGGAAGCAGTTTCAGAGACGGGGAAGCAGGTGGAGCTACGCTCACAAGTCTTTAAAGAGAGTCGTGAAGAGGTGAAAGCAGCGGCAGCGGAGCTGATTCGTTTAGACCGGGGTATCAAAGCTGCCATGCGCAACGAACGCGAACTATTAGCTGATTAACTTCCAGTAAAGAATTTAATAATACTGTATGGGTGCGCCGTGGAGCCGTGCTCAGTTTCATTTTTAGATAGGGTTTGCTATACTGGCGAGCGCAGAAAGGGCTCATAGTATAGTGGTAATACGTATCCATGGCATGGATAAATTCGGGGTTCGATTCCCCGTGAGTCCACCTTAATACATGTACAAAATCACTTAAGTGTATTTTGATTACGTATACTGGTGGACTTACGAACGTCATCCCTTATTCGTCCCGCAACTTTAAGTACTCATTCAGTTTTCTTACCGCTTGCAAACGCATCGAATCTTTTTCCATATTAACAACAGACATTTCCGCCCAAGTGATCTGTGAACCATCTGGTATGAAAATATTATTCCAACCGAAATCAGTGTGGTGGTGGGGAGCGTCGGCGATTTTTCCTGTCGTTTCACCTGTAAACACGTGCTGACCATGTTTGTCTTGATACGCAATACAGGTCACTGCGGTGGCGGTGCGGTCGGGATGAGTCGAAAGGAGTGCGCACAAACCCTGACTTCCAACTGCCTCTAAAAACCATTTAATCAAGGGGCCAGGCAAACCACCTAAAGCCTTAAAAATTAACGCTGTATCCTCGACTATAACCGGTCCGTTGAGGAGGGTAAATGCCCGCTGCGCTTTGTCCTTAGCGACAGCGATGACATCAAGCGACTGGATTTTTGATAGATCAAGTGCCTGGTGTGAAACTGGGCAGGAGATGTGTTTTTGGAGTTGTTCCGCTTTTCTAGGATTCGCGGTAATGAGGGTGATTTTTTTCATAGCGTCTATCGTTACCGCGTAGGCATCAGTGCTTACAGCTCACACGTCAACCCACAGCCTTCCGGCGGCGGTGCGCCGCGTTCGGGGCAGGTGAGGGAATAGATACAGGCTTCATCGGTTACTTGGTCGGTGAATGAGCTCAGGTCGGTACTATTGGCGCCGTAAAATACTAAGATTTGATCTTCATCACCAGGGAAGAATGCGGCGACGACGGAGACCACTGCGCCATTGCTTTTCACCACCAGCTGGTTTTCTTCGTCACTGCAGTACACCTCTCCCGTATCAAGGGTGAGACAATCATCAGTCAGAGTGAGACCAATTGAGTTTAAAAAGGTTGGTAACGTAATACCGTCGGCGTGGAAGTGGATGATATTGGGGTTATTATCGTGGAGATGGACACTGTCGGTCAGCGGTCGGTCGGTAGTCGACATGTATTTATCCTTAGAGAGATCGAGTAATTCACCATTTATGATTATCGCTAGATCAGCGTGAAAGTGGACGTCACCACTGCCGTGTTCGTGGTTGTGAGTAGAGAAGAGGTGAGCCACGGTATCGCTTTCAAGTACCACACTCAAAAGTATGGCGGTAATTAAACCAATTGCAAAGGCGGGGTAAGAAAATTTTTGTATCATACAAATACTATACGATAATTAACGTCTGATACCAACACTTCATTACTTAAGCTTATTGTGACTTGCTTAGTTTCAAACTCTAGCGACCCTGGCCGTAAAACGCTTTTAGCTTCGCTATATGTTCTTCATAGGTCGCCGAGCAGTGCATTGAACGGTCAGTGTGGTGGAAGTAGAATAGGCAATCAGTCAGGTTGGGATTGAGCGCGGCGAGTATAGCCGCTGCCGATGGGTTGGCGATCGGCCCTGGTGGTAAGCCTTTATTTTGGTAGGTGTTATACGGTGAGTCAAGGAATTTATCTTCTGGTCGCGGCACTGGCCACCAAGCGGTTTGGTCAGGGTCATTGGCTTTAACATACTGGAGCGTGGCATCCAACTGCAACGGCATGTCAATAAACAAGCGATTCCAAACAACGCCAGAGATTTCACGCATGTCCTCAAAGCTAGCTGATTCTCGTTCCAGTAAGGAGGCAATTATTAATGTGTCAGAGAGTGAAACAATGTTCTCAAGTTCTTCAGGATAACGATTTTTGACGACTGATAAAAAATTTTCAGTGATTAAATCAGCCACCGCTTCGGGCGACATATCGATCGTGGTAATATATTGACCTGGAAAATAATAACCATCGACTAGAGGTAAAGATGATCTCTCTGTCACGGCTGTTTCAAAGCGACTGCGCTCTGCTGTATCCCAACGCATGATGTCACCAATATTATCTATGACTTGTTCTTTGCGATCGCCAGGCCAAACGACAAGAACACGACTCATCGGTGACGCGAGACTTTGATACCACGGCATTTGGGCTAGTTTACGGGTGAGATTGCGCCACCAGCTCGTGCGGATTGGCTTACTATCTTCACTTGCGAGCTCCGTATTTAAATACTGGAGTACGTCGGCACTGTACGTTATCGTGCTTGTTTGCGGATTAACACTGATCGGAAAAGGGGTAACTAGAGATTTAGGGGTAGGTACTTCGACCTGAGTCTGATAGATGCGTTTTTTAGACTCGGTTACACTAAGTGTTGCTATACAGCCAATAAAAAACAATGTTACAAGCATCCAAGCTCCTAAACGTAACCAAAAATGGTGATTTTGTAATTGCTTTTCCTGCTGCATATTCACTTATTATGACATATTAAAATTAGCTAAAACACTAGCCCTTGTCAGAAGCAATTTTTTCTGCTATGATTTCCGTCTTATGTCAAGTAGTCAAGAATACGATGTGATTGTAATCGGGGGTGGTGCGTCTGGAATGATGGCGGCCGGCCGAGCTTCTTTGTGTGGTCACAAAGTACTTCTGATCGAAAAAAATAAAGAACTCGGCAAAAAACTTTCCATTACTGGTGGGGGTCGCTGCAATATCTTAAATGCTGAAACCGACACTAAAAAATTATTGTCGCACTACGGTGACGCGGCTAAATTTTTACACTCACCGTACGCGCAGCATGGTATGCAGGATTCTTGGGACTTTTTTGCTACCCGCGGAGTGCCGATTGTGGTTGAGGCGCGTAAGCGCGCGTTCCCAGCATCGCAGCAAGCGACTGACGTTACCGAGTGTATGCGGCGGTATGTTAATGAATCTCACGTTGAACTAAAGCTCGGCACGCGGGTACAGAACATACTCACTAAAGATGATCGCATCGAAGGGATCGAGACTAATCAAGGTACTTACCGGGCGAAACATTATATTTTGGCTACTGGCGGCGCTGCGCACGCTCAAGTTGGTGCCTCAGATGAAGGTGTATCGTGGCTTGAAGTGCTTGGTCACACAGTGCATAGTCCGACGCCAAATATCGTGCCTCTTAAAGTAATGGACGAGTGGGTACACGCCTTGTCGGGTACGACACTATCTTTCATGAAAATTACCTTCGGTGCTAACCGCACTAAAGCGGAAGGAAAATTCTCCCGCACCGGTAAAATTCTTTTTACCCACTTTGGTATTTCTGGCCCTTTAGTGCTTAATGCCGCGCATGAGGTAAAAAAACTTTTGGCACGCGGCCCCGTGATCGCAGAGATCGACATGTACCCAGATACTGAAATTGGTACGTTGCGTAATCGCGTGATGGAAGTATTTTCACTCCATAAAAACAAGTCGCTGAAGAATATTTTAAAGGAATTTGTCCCCGCTGGCATGACCGACGCGGTAGCGGCTCAGTTGACTGATGAGTTGCAAAATCGCCGCGTACACAGCGTAGAGCGCGACGAGCGACACGGTTTGGTAGATCGCCTAAAAGCCATGCCGTTTACTGTTACGGGTACTATGGGGCTTGATTGGGCGGTAATCTCAGATGGAGGAATTCCACTCGATGAAATTGATACCAAAACCATGCGCTCTAAAAAATGCGCAAATCTTTCACTCACTGGCGATGTGCTACACATCAATCGCCCGAGCGGCGGATACTCGTTGCAGTTGTGTTGGACAACTGGCTGGGTGGCTGGTTCGCAGGTGACTTTCTAAAATAGTGAATTTTATGACCGTAGGCGTTTTTGTAGGTAGAGTGCAAGTGTGCCAAATGCAAATAAGCTAGCCACAATAACAAATAACCAATCGGCTCGTTGGTAGCTCGCTGCAACAACCGCTATTGACGCCCAAATCATGACGCTGCCATACCATGCGCTGTAGCCGCTTTTGCGAAAGTAGTAGGTAGTGAAAGATGCCAGTCCAGTAAACAGCACGATACCAACCACTATATTCATATTGGCAGTAGTAATAATGTCACGGTCTAGTAGTAGAGCGTGCACATTTACCCAGGCCGCAATGCCCGCCCAGGCTGCATAGGGAAGAATAATACTTTTTGAAAGATAGTCAGTGAGGCGATCACCGGTGTTTTTCGCTCGTACCACGTAAGTAAGTGCGATGGCCATAATAAACAAAATCGGGATCGTGAGCCAGGTCAACCAGTCGCTCGTGCCAGCAAAGTACAACCACGCGATAGAACCAACAAATCCAATGAGTGTAGGTAATCTAGTCGCTCGCAGAAGTTCGTTATCATATTTTGGAATGATTTGGTAAATCGCGTACACAAAGGACAGTGCGTAGATAACACCCCAAATACTGAACGCCCAGCCAGCTGGCTGGATGAGCGCTGGTAACTCCCGCGTGCTCATCTCAAAAGTGCCGATACTGAGATAGGCGGCGGCGATCACTTGACTAATAGCGGCGATGAGGACAGAGATTTTTAAAAGCATAGTAGATTTTCAAATTAGCGAATAATGTCACTAGTTAAGTATACGTGGGTAGAGAAATTTTGCGTGCCCAGTCTTGACTAACTATTTGATAGTTAGTCATTCTTTATTAACAAAACCACCTAGAGGTGGTTTTGTACGTTGGTTACTGATTGCCGTAGGCTGGTTCTCGGTCGGTAGTAGTGCTGCGGCTACTACTCTCATTTGATGTGAGGCCCATACCGAGGGCAACTACTGCCGCTGCCGCCACGACAACGTACACGGCGTTGGTGAAGAATGTACCTGCACCAAAAATAGCTGTCACAAGGTTAAAATCGAATAAGGCAACAAGACCCCAATTAAGTGATCCAACGGCAGTGAGAATTAATGCTGTTTTAAACATATTTATGTAAGTTAGATAAGAGCTAGTAACTTCTTTATTTAAACACATCTAAATTATTTGTGAACCGCGTTTTCGTAGTGAGGAACAGATATATCTTTTGTCAATATTTCTTGACAAAAACGTATAACTGATAATACTGGACTCGTGATTATTTCACCCTGACTACCATCGCAATCTCGGTTAAGGACCAGAGAATCGGCGACCAAAGCTTAAATAACGACAAAAGTGTTAATAGCAATATTTGACGTGAGCTGTAGGATTGTTAAAATCTAAAAGACCCCAATATTAAATAACAATTTAAGTCACCTATGCAAAACATTATTTTAGCCCTTGTCGCAGTCGTCCTGATTGGTGGTGCGTATTTCTATTTCACCAGTAACACGAGCACAGCACCAGCTGCCGACACAATGGAGGCTGACATGGTAACTCCAGAAAACAATCCCATGGACAGTGAAGCAGCAGTATCTACCAGTACGATTGTCGACTTAGCGGTAGCAACACCAAGTTTAAGCACTCTCGTTGCAGCGGTAGTTGCGGCTGATCTAGCAGATACCCTTGCTTCAGCTGGACCATTCACTGTGTTCGCTCCAATCGACGAAGCTTTTGCAGCCCTTCCAGCTGGTACCGTAGAGACATTATTATTACCTGAAAATATCGCTGAC
>Ga0136588_1000748_pt1 | contig 11538 bp, 9 predicted proteins | sample AntRauMFilla1564_FD_104782 | JGI IMG/M metagenome (GOLD analysis project Ga0136588, IMG submission 104782) | Saline lake microbial communities from Rauer Islands, Antarctica - Metagenome Filla 1 #564 | ecosystem: Environmental > Aquatic > Non-marine Saline and Alkaline > Saline | place... | reverse complement strand
GATGCTGGTGCTTTCGTCCTCGCTGAGACCGCTCTTAACATGCATTGTTGGGGTCAAAATCCAGTGCTCACTGCTAAACTTCAACTCAATGGACAAGACCGCTTCAGTGAACGCGAAGGAACTTATTTCGACCAAGTTCAACCATTCCAACATCACACACGTGCTCCAGACAGTGGTATTAATGTATATTCTTTCGGTCTTCGCCCTGAAGAACATCAACCATCTGGCACTTGCAATTTCTCCCGTATCGATAACGCAACCCTGCAAACTGTTCTCTCTAACGCATCCGTCGGTGGTAACTCTACCTCTAAGGTGCGTGTATATGCCACTAACTACAATGTTCTGCGTGTAATGAGTGGTATGGGCGGGTTAGCTTATAGTAATTAGTGTAACTAATAATTATATAGAATAATTAAACATTAATTAGAATAACCAAATAAAAACACTATAAAAATATCATATCATATTATAATACAATATAATATGATTTATAATAGTTTTAACTTTGAAAACAACTTATTTACGATTAAAACAAAAACAAATTAAAAATATATTTTTGATAAGAATGATTTATAGTAATTTTAAATTTAACTATTAATAAAAGGGGTATATTTAGGGCTAAGAAACGCAGATAACATAAATGGATTATTTGTGATAATTGATTTAACGCACCTAGAATATTCTATTTTCTCTCTGTATCTTAAACAGAAACACATATTAACGCATACGCACAGTGTATGAAAAACTATGCGTTTATTAGCCCTATTAGTAATTAGTGAAATTAAAATATTTCAATATATATTTAAAGATTTGACCATTATAAATAATATAATATGCTAGTGCGATTTTCAAAATTTAAAAAAGGTATTTTTTACCACGATGAATATCAATATTTAAATCTAATTAATAATATTCTAACAGATGGAGATTTAATTAAAGGACGTAATGGAAATGTTATTTCACAATTTGGTTCGCATATGCGTTTCTCTCTATCTTCAAAAGAAAGGAATGACGACGGAACTGTAAAATATAAAAATATTATCCCCTTTTTAACAACTAAACGTCTTGCTTGGAAAACATGTTCAAAAGAATTATTTTGGTTTATTAGAGGTCATACTGATAATTCATTATTAAAAAAACAAAATGTTAATATATGGAATGATAATTCAACGCCCGAATTTATGGCTAGTCGTGGATTATCTCACTATCCAGATGATATATTAGGTCCTATTTATGGATGGCAATGGCGTAATTTTAATGGTAAATATGATTATCGAAACCCTAATGTTAGAGACTTTGATATTATAAATTCATATAATAGGGTAAATGATTATTATAAACGTGAACCTCATTATGGTAGTAAAAAAATAGACCAACTTCAATATGTTATTGACGCACTAAAAAATAGTGATATTAATTCTACCAAAGAAAATAAATATTCTCGTCGGCTAATTGTCAGTGCTTGGAACCCTCAACAATTGGATGAGATGGCACTTCCACCTTGTCATATTTTATTTCAATTTAATGTAAATTCAAAAGATGAATTAAATTGTATTATGTATCAGCGTAGTGGTGACGTAGGGTTAGGAGTTCCATTTAATATTGCTTCATATTCATTATTGACACATATTATAGCGAAACACTGTGGTCTGAAACCAGGGGCATTTATTTATACAATAGGTGACGCACATATATACGAAGAACATATCCCTTACTTAAAACAACAAATACAGAGAGACCCGTTTGAATTCCCAAATATCAATATTAAAAGAACACATTATGATATAAATGATTATTCATTAGATGATATTGAAATTACTAATTATAAATATCATAACTCCATAAAAATGGATATGAAAGTATAAAATCTATTATTTAGAAAATATGGTATCCCATTTTTCATCAAATCCAAATTCATAAGAATAATCATATAAAGTAATATATATACTATTCATTACATCAAAGAAATCTCCAGGAATATACCATTCCGGAATATCATTATTCTCGTATATATTATTGGTTTTTATAGAATTAGAAAGTACACTATAATAATTAAATTTTTTGTCATAATCATCAAATTTAAATCCCCGTTTCCTTAATAAACTACATATATTACTTGGTTTTATTAATCTTAATGAACTATTATTAACTTTTATTACAGCAAGTATTTCATCTTCCATTTTATCAAATACTTTTATAATGCCATATGTTTTATAAGACATATTTAAATATTTATTTTCTAACCATTTCATTATATTTAATTATATTATTAACTTTATATAATTAAATAGAACCAAACTATATATTTAGTTAAGAGTTATTTATATTTTTATTAAATATAAAAATTGAACTTTGAAATTTAAAAGTATTTAAATTAAATAACAAATTAATATATAGAGGAACAGGATTCTAAAATGAGTGATTACAAACCTATTAAGGAGACACTACTAAAAAAAACAAAAAGGAGACTTAAAAAGTTCAATATAATATGTCGTTATTGTAAAAATAATATTACAAAAAATCACAGCTTTTGTTATAATTTAGAATATTATAATGAAAATATTAAAAGCATAATTAAGATACAAAAGTTTATTACAAAACAACCGAAACCCAAAATTTTATATAAAAAACTAACAAAAAGACAATTTTTAGTAAATGAAATTTTTCAACCAAATAAATATGGCATATCAAAATGGATATCACGTAATGAATTATCAAAAACAGCTTTAAAATTATCAAATAATGGAAATTGTCGTCACGGAAAGTTCTTCAATGATACCAGGTTTATATGGGAAAAACAAAAAGAAAAAAATACAGTTGTTTCATTAAGAACTAATGGTTATGATAAATATAATAATAATATAAATAATAGAAATATACGAAAAGATATAAAAACATTTCATTATAAAACCGGTTGTGTTTGTTGTGGTAGTAATAGTGATTTAGTTATAGATCATAAAAATGATTTATATAATGATCCACGAGTATTAAATATAACTACACAAAATATTTATGATTTTCAATGCCTATGTAATCACTGTAACCTCCAAAAACGCCAAATATGTAAAGATACTAAAAAATATAAAAAACGTTATGGTGCGACAAATATTCCACAATTAAAAATATTTGGTATAGATTTTATTGATGGTGATGAAACATTTAATCCTAATGATATAAATGCTTTAAAAAGCACTTATTGGTATGACCCAATAGCGTTTATGGAACATATAAATAAATGTTTTATTGGGAAAATATAGTTATTTTATCATAATATTCTTTTGATAATTCACAACCTTTAAAATTACGGTTTGTATTTTTACAAGCTGATGCTGTTGTTCCACCACCTAGAAAAGTATCCATCACAGTATCATTTTCATTTGAATGTTTCTTAATTAATTCTTCAAATAATAATATACTTTTTTGTGTAGGATGGATTCGTTTTTTACCTCCTTGTAGTGGAAACATATATATACCATTATCATATTTACTATTAAATGTAGGTTTGCCACCCTTAACTCCTAATAATGCTATTTCACGACAGTTTGTTAAATAATTAACTCTTGAATTCAATGGTTGTGGGTTCGTTTTAATCCATTCTATAAAACGAATTTGTTTAAATTTATGTTTTTCAAACAACTCTTTTAATATAGTTATTTTCCAAATATCAAAGAACATAATTAAAGTTCCGCCTTTTTTTAATTTTTTATAATATTCTTTTATAAAATTATCAAGTATTTCAACCGTAAATTCTTTATCCCAAATACCATAATCAGTCTTAACACAATATTTTTTACCATATATTGTTCCATATTTTATAAAGTTTGTTTTTTGTTTATCATTAAATACTATTTCTTTATTAGATAATTTGTACTCTTCCCATTGTTCTATTGTTTTTGTAAATTCAATATTATTTTCTTCATTTAATTTAACATTATTATAATGTGTATTCATACCACTATCACGCGATATTAGATATGGTGGATCTGTTAATATTAAATCAATACTATTATTTTCTATCGTTTTTAAATATGTAATCCCATCAGTGTTCTTTATTTCAATATTAGGTAATTCCATTTTTTTATAATCTAGTGATTTAATAGTTATTTTTTCTTCGATCAATTTTTTATTTACACTATTATCATTTTTTTCAAATACTTTTTCTGTATTATATTTATGACAAGGATTTTTTCGTTTTATATGTATATCATAATATGATTTTTGAGAAAACTCTTTCAAACAACGTTCGCAGGTATAAATTGACATATTATATATTGTTTTATATTGTTTATTTTAAATAGTTATAGTTCAATTTTATATTTCACAAGAGTCAAAATATACTCTTAAATTTTACTATTTACACTATTTATATGCTTTAATAATTGTTAATATGTAAAATATAACCAAATTATAATTGATTTGGAAATATTTTTATTTAATATAAAAATTGATTACAATAAACATTCAATAAATAATGATAATAATCATTACCTATACAGAAATAACCTTATGACTACTCAACATATTTTCATTGATGGGAGTTATTTCATATTCTATAGAACATTTGCTCTTATCAACTGGTGGCGTATTAGTCATAAAGAAGAACCTTATGATAATCTTCATTTGAATGATGAATTTGTAAATAAATTTAAACAAACATTCATTACTAAAATACAAGAAATCCCGAAAAAATTAAATATTGCACTTGAAACAAAGGTCCAGTACTATATTGGTAAAGACTGTCCACAATCAACAATATGGCGTAAAGAATTGTATAATGATTACAAAGGTTCGCGCTTATCTTACAAAGATAGTCCAAATAATCCTGCCGAGTTTTTCAAGATTGTATATGATGAAAATAATAATTTATTCCAACAAGCTCTTCCAAATGCTGTTATTCTTGAATATCCAAGATTAGAAGCAGATGATTGTATTGCCTTATACTCGAGAGATGTATTAGAAACCGAGCCATATGATGAAATTATTATAATGACAAGTGATTTCGATTATCTTCAATTAGTCCAACAGCGGGTCAATATTTATGATTTAAAATATAATTTATTAAATAATAAAATGACGTTTGAATGTCGCAGAGAAGAATTGTTATATAAAATTATCTTAGGTGATAAATCTGATAATATCCCATCTGTTTTCCCAAAATGCGGGAAAAAAACGGCAATTAATTTATGCTCTGATATTTCTTTGTTTGAGACGAGATTAATGAAGGATGAAAAATATTTATCACAGTATAAACTTAATAAAAGACTTATAGACTTTAATGAGATTCCAAAAGAGTTAAAAAACGAATTCTTAAATAGATATGGAAAAGTATAAATTGATTGGGATATGGTAATAGTGAGATTATATGTTATATGTTAATTTAGAATATTTTATAGTTTAATAAATAAAATATTTATTTTACTCTTTTGAACATTTATACGTTTATTTCTATGACTACACTCATTATCTAAAATGATTAATTTATTTTTATATTTTCCATTTATAAACTTGTTAATAAAATCAACCATCTTATTACTATCAATTCCACGTTTTATATACCTTATATCCAATTATACCTTTTGAAGAAATAGCAATTATACCAGTGTATTTTTGAATGCTTATTTACTTTCTGTTTGATTTCACCTTTACTTAATTCTTTATAAAATTTCAGTATAATCATAAATGTGTTTAATGATGTTTCATCAATACTTGTAATCTATATTGTATAACCTTACTATAAATCTCTTTGATTTTATTTTTAATTATTAGGACTGTGTTTCACATAGAAAATAATGATCGAACGAATAGCGAAACATAAGAAACGTCCCGAAATCCAGCGAAATTGTAAAATATACAGTAGTTTAACTATCAAATCAAAAAACAAAATATATATATAAAATACTAATATATATTTTGTTTTTCGCTAGTTCCGAAACACAGCACTATTAATTATAATAAGTTTTTTATATTTTATTTTAGGAACATCTCGTAATATTGTTTATTTTAGTGTGAAATTTATATCCATTACGGCTCTACCTAAATGGATTATTGATAGCGTTAAGACATAATATTTAGTTTTACACCTTTGGACATTTAAAACGCCGATTCTGACCATAACTTAATTTTACATAATATATCTTCCCATTTTGTATTATCAAATGTAATGTAAATATTTTTTTTCATTTTCGTAATAATATATACTCCTTTTGTTGCTTTCCAAACTGCCATTGTTGATAATAATTTTATTTTAAGTTCTTCTTCTGTATTCGTTCTATAAAATTTAGTTAAATAATCATCAACCATAACAACACATTCATTATTTTTTGTTATACCATTAGGTCTTGCTACTAATCCCATTCTTTCATTAATTTCAACTTGATATATGCCAGATAAACAATCCCAAGGCTTATAAACATTATCACCAATAATTTGTGTTAATTCATAATCTATATTATCATCATTAAATAATCTTTTCATAAATATTAAGTAAACACTTTCTTCACCGTTTTCATTTATATCTTCTTTATTAAGAGGATAATAAAATGGATTTAAAGTTTCACCATATTTTACGTAACTTTTTGCTTGTTCTGGCGTTTTACAACCTAATCCCAATATCCATGGAACTATAAATGACGATATAACAGAATGTCTTTGAGTAAATATATTTTCCATTTCTTATTGTTATAATTAAAATAATAACTTCAATTTATTTCAATTTTTTATAAAAATAATCGGCGTTTTAAATGTCCAAAGGTGTAATAATAATTCATCCATAGGGATAAGAAACGCAAGATTTTTCATACTCCGTGCGTATGCGTTAATATGCGTTTCTGTTAGGATACAGAGAGAAAAATACAATATTACAGTTGCGTAAATCAATTATCATAAATATCCTATTTACGCTATATGCATTTCTTAGCCATATTAGTAATAGGTGTTTTAAATGTTCAAAAATGTAAATAAATTTTTTATAATTAAATATCTAATCCATAATATATATTTAATATGATTTTTTTAAGTAAGAATGAGTATAAAAATAGATTTGTATTAGACTACCATAAAGAACTTATAAATAATGATATTGACGCGTATGCAAAATATCCAGCATATAATTTTGTATATGATAAATATTTTGTAATGAAAAGCCAGGGAGTAGATAGTAACACAATGAATATTATACCATTATCATTCCCTGTTTTTGTAAAGCCAAAGATAAACCTGAATGGTGGTAATCGTGGTTGTTTTATTGTTAATAATAAGAACGAATTTATAAAAATTAGAGAGAAATATAATAATAAAGAAACAGAAACAATAAAAGAATTATTCTGGTCTTCTGTTATTGATGGACAAGAAGGAAGCACTGATTTTATAGTAGCGAATGGGATTATAAAATATGAACTCGATTATAAAATACAAAAAATACCTGGATCTATAATTGGAATTGAAACACTTATATCAAATAATAATAAGACACCTGTTCGAGTTAGAAATTGGTTACATAAACATCTCTCAACATTTACAGGGATTGTAAATTTACAATATATTGGGAATACAATAATTGAGGCTGGACTCCGCCCTGATGCTGGAGGACGTTTTTTACAATGGACACAAAATAAAATATTAATAGAAAATATAAACTATTTTACAGAAACAGGTAGATGGATACAAAGACCAGACAATGAACTTAAATTTGATGATGTTTATGTGGTGGGTTGTTATAAGGATTATCCTATAATTTATTATATTCCATATCCTATTATAGAAAAAATCATGAAAAATAATCATGTTCAAAATTGGCATTATTATATTGATGTCCAGAAAAATGGAAAGAAATACATAAATATTGTGGATAAAAACAGAAATAAACTATTGAAAGTAAAAAAGATAATTGAGACATTAATGAATATATTGAATATCATGTTTATTGCTCTATTTCTCTCTATATCTGCTTATCTAATTGGGGCATTTATATTCAAATATAAAATACCATTATGGTTTTATTTTATGATCATAATTATTTTAATAATATATTCAACGAGGGTTATTAATCCTATTCGTTATATATATAATAATGAATTTTAGTTTGTTTTTATATTGTATTCACACTATATTGTATCATATTTTTATAATTATTGGTTATTTACTATTTATTACATAATATTTAATATTTAAAATCTTCCCAAGACAAATAGCCCGATGCTGTTTTTATCGTTTCTTCTTTATCTTCATCTTCTTTTGTTTCATTATCACACTCTTCAATAATATCATTGGATGCGTGTAATTTCTTTTTATTTGTAGTATTATGGTTATTTACTATGATATCATCACTACACATAAAATTTACTTCTACTGAAATATTATCAATCTCGTTATGGTTATCAGTATTGATATTATCAAGTCCAAATAATAAATTCATATTATATACTTCCATTTTATCTTCTTCTTTAAAGAAGATTTTATTAATTACATCATCATTTCTCAACCTAATACTGTAATCCATTTGTGTGCTATTCCTTCCAACCCGCCCAAATGCTTGAATTACTTTCTCCTGCGTCATATTTTGTAAATCTTTCCCCATATATCCATGACAGAATTGATAATTTGTCCCATATATAAAATCAGGGGTAGCAATAATAACATATAATTTCTGTTGTAGCGCCAATGATTTCATGATTTCAAGATATTTAATATCTCTATGAGAACGGAAAACACCAATACCCAATAACAATAATACTTTCCAAATAGGTTCCACATCACATAACATAATATTTTCAATATGTTGCTCTTCAATGTCACAAGTAAAGGAATTTTTGACATTATGTTTATTATATCTTTCCAAATGTTCTGGTCTATTCGGGATAAACATATCGTGTAAATTAACCCTCTTTAGACAAGAACCTAATCCTTGGATTTTTTTCGTCAATGTATTAATAGTTGGGTCTTGTTTATCCATCCGTGATTGTTTTTTCTCTTTCTCATCATCATTTGAAGCCCCACCCATAATTTTATAAGTATATTCTTGTAATTCTTTTTCCAAATCAATAATACTACTTCTAATTTTTTCATTAAAATCAATATTTTCACTTATTTTATCTACTTGATCCTTGGGGATTTCACTGATTTTTAATAATACAGATGCTAGTTTATCAACATCTTCAGCGATATAAATAGTGGGTCCATCTGTTAAGGTATGTGCGTCTTTTGTTGTAATATGGATGTTTGAATTCATAACATTGACATTATTATTACCCATATATTTCTCATAAATGTCATGCCAATTTTTATTAAGACTACCCATTAAATCAATATAATATTCTTTAATACTAATACTATTAATTAAATCAATAGATGTAAAATACTCCTTAATATTATACCTCTTACGCAATAATAAGTCATTATCATGAATGAATTCTATGAACCTCACGATTTCTTTTAGATCAAAATGACGTAGAATTGTCTTGAATTGTTTACAATGTTGAATACAAGATTTTAATTTATTACTAGTATCACATATAATATGAGGCAATACAATATCACCTTTTGAACTAATAATAGGGATTGTTTTTTTACAATCATGACTTACAATATTATATATTGAAGCATCTTTAAACCTCAATTTGAAATACTCCATCATACTTCTTAATTCACCTTGTGACGGTAATGTTGCTGATGAAAGCACCATATTTGGAATCTCATTTTCTAACCAATTTTTCTGTAAAATACCGTGAAATTCGTGGGTTTTATAATCTAATGTAATTGTCGGTTCATCCCAATATGTGATAATTTCATGGTTGTTATTGAATGCCAACATATAATGCATAGCAGGTAAATATGATTTAATATCACATACTAAAACCTGAACTTTATCCCCTACTGAATTATCTACACGAAATATACCCCCTGTTTTAAAATTCTTTACAATATCTTTTGCAGCATTATAGTGCAGTCTTACATCACTTGGACTAGAACACCCAAATGCAACAGCAAGTGGGATATCCATAGAAATACATGATTTCGCTAATTGCAACCCAACATGTTTAGCCGCACAAACAAATATTACTTTATGCTCTTTTGCTAATCCAATCGGGGTAATAGTTTTTCCGGTTCCGGTTGGTGCCTGATACAGTATAATTTTAGAATGTTTTTTTTTAGAAATTGTAAATATTTGTTTTTGATGTTCATATAATTGCATATCAGCATATTTCAATAAACTATGATTTCTCTCAATGATTGAGAACGCGTTCCTTACAATATGCAATAAATCAATATCACCCTCATATTTTGCTAGAATATGATTGACAAACAGTATAATGTCAGGATTTACACGTGTAATATTGAATTTCATAATATGATATAGGGTATAATAACATTCGTGAAATTTATCATTGTTGTTTATAACTACTGATTTTAACAAGTTATCTATAATATCCAATACAACATATTCGAAAATATCATGTTTTATACCTTGAATTTTACTATTAGTATTATCAATTTTCATCTTATCTATCTTTTTTAATACATGTTTTTTCTTACTCTTTTTATCACTTTTATGGGAGTTATTTTTTACAAGTGCACTCTTATTGTTATCAATATTGGTATTCATATCTAGATTATATTTTTTAATCATACTATCAATAATAGTTGAGAAATACTTATTATATAAATATCTGGATAGTGTATTTTCATCATTATCATTCAAATTCATAACTGACATCATAGAGGTATGAATATTATATTTCGCATTAATATTATTATAATTATTCCAAATAATCTTAAGAATTTCTTTCTCCTTTTCTTGAACTGGGATCTCCAACGATTCCCATTCCATCTTGGATAATTTATTTTGTGTGAAATCCATTATTCTAGTAATTATTTATATTTGATGATATTTTACATTGGTGTTCGTTAAATCAATTTTTATTATAGGAGTTAATATGCTCCATAAAAATGTAAAATATATCCGACAATAACACGCATAAAGAATTAGAAAAATTTAATATAACAAGTTCGTTCGAGATAAAAACTATTTGTAAGATTATTAATTACTTTATCTTTAATTTTATAAATAGAGTAATTATATATATATGGTTGTTACTAGACAAACTATGAAAGGTGGGAGAGTGAAAAATACAATAAAAAAGATAAGAGCAAAAACTAATAAGTCAAAAACACCAAACATTTCGGGGATGAAGAAGATAAATATAAGAACAAAAACAATTAAAAAAGGTGTAAATATAAAATCTAAAAAACAATTAAAAAAGGGTGTAAATAAATCAAAACAACGGTATGGTAGAGGTACCAGAAGTTGTTTTGGGATGAGAGAATATACTAATTTTTTTTTGTTAGGTAAATTAAGGTGTTGTTATGAGAACAGTAGTGATGAGAACGAAAAAGTATATGACAATATTATAAATGATGTAATTCGCAAATTTCATAGTACACGTAAAAGCCCATTTTTAAAATATTTAATAAAAGAATACGATACGTTTAAAATATCAACAATAAAGGCTATACGAATACCCGTTATCAGATTTCAAGAAG
>Ga0136588_1000745_pt1 | contig 11581 bp, 12 predicted proteins | sample AntRauMFilla1564_FD_104782 | JGI IMG/M metagenome (GOLD analysis project Ga0136588, IMG submission 104782) | Saline lake microbial communities from Rauer Islands, Antarctica - Metagenome Filla 1 #564 | ecosystem: Environmental > Aquatic > Non-marine Saline and Alkaline > Saline | place... | reverse complement strand
GGAGGAACACCGGCTTGGGTACTATAGTGATACTGACAGTGACGATAGTGTCGAGTATGTCGAATACATTTTGGCCAGCACGACACTACGCAAGTTTACTTACAATCCAACTGGGTCACCTGCGACATACGACAAGACTACGCCTGATACTGTCGAGATACTCTCAACGTATGTCCAAAATATTAACCAAGCCACCTCAACGTTTTTGTATTTTGATGCCACTGGCAACACTATGGCTTCCACTTCGCCACCAATCAATGTCCGTTTAATTACCAGTCAACTGATTGTGAACATTGACCCTGATCGTAACCCGGGTGAGTTTATGCTCAAATCAAGCTTGGCACCACGGAACCTAAAAGATAACCTGTAAAAGACTATGTTGCATCATTCCAAAACAACTTCTGCTCAATCAGGCCAACTGCTGATACTGGTGTTAGTGTTTGGTGCAGTATTCTTAATTATTGTCAGTTCGTTTATAACGTCAGTAGCTACCCAGGCGCGGGCGGTTGACGTACGATTTGAACAGCAGCGTGCCACCGAAATAGCCGAGGCCGGCCTCAATTACTACAAGTGGTATTTGGCGCACTTTCCGGGGGATGTTGGTGGCAGTGGAACATATGTATACGAAGACCCAGAAGACGGTGCAATTGGCACGTACGAATTAGCGATCAGCGGCAACTCCTACTGCGGTCAAATTTCTTCGATTGAAGTGACTTCAACTGGACGTACGTACGCAAACGCAAACGCCTACGCAGTTGTAAGTGCTACTTACAAACGGCCGACGGTGGCTGAGTATTCTTTTGTTACCAATGGCGGCGTGTGGTTTGGCGGCGGAACCCTGGTTGGCCCCGTGCACTCTAATCAAGGGTTGCGGATGGAAGCATCTCACAATTCTACGATTAGTAGCGGGCAGCCCACTTGGAACTGTGACTATTCGTATGGTTGTAACCCGGAAATCCCGGCTGCACCAGGAGTGTACAGCTCCGGATCCTTATCTAACCCTGGGTTATTTCAGTTCCCAGTGTCCCCAATTGACTTTGCTGGCCTGACACTCGACTTGGCTGGTATGAAAAGCCGAGCTCAAAATAATGGAGGGATATATTACGGGCGAACTTCCGGGTTTGGGTACCTGGTGACATTTAACGGCAATAACACCATTAATGTCGACCGAGTAACTAGAACTCGCCGGTACTGGTCATACAATTCAACCGATGGCTGGACTCAAGACGAACGAAACGTGATCACCAGAACTACTCGCCTAGCGACTAATCAAGCTATCGACAGCGCGTGTCCGGTACTCTTCTTTGAAGACAAAACCTGGATCCAGGGTGACATTAACCAAAAGGTAACTATCGCCGCGGGTGATTTGGCACAAAACGCACAGACGAACATTGTGATTAATGACGACCTGAGATACGTGTCAGGCACCGACGCTGGGCTGCTCGCGATCGCGGAGGATGATGTCGACATCAACCTGGTGATCCCCGGAGAAAACTTAGATCTACACGGTATTTATATTGCCCAAAAAGGCCGGTTTGGTCGTGATGGATATGTGACGTACTCGTGGCCTAGGCTACCGTCTAATTTACGTTCTTATGCGTACCTTAATAACCTGAGTCAGCTTGGTACGCAGGTGTCAAACACTCGTTCGGTCGTAAACTGGATTGGCTGGTCGGGGTTTGCTGGCTCTGGAGGTGCGTCTTCTTTTGACCGAGATCAAATAGACAACCCGCCGCCACTGACCCCAGAAACATCAGACGTGTACGAACTACAAGACTGGCGATCAGCTGGTTGATGCATGCTACAATTTCATACATGAAAAAAGCTATTCCGTTAATCGTTGGTAATTGGAAGTGTCACCCAAAAACCGAGGCGCAGGCAGTGTCACTGGCAAGTGCGGTAAGCAAAGCACATAAACAAGCTGATACACCGTACGTCGCAATTGCGCCGACTGACTTACATATCAGTGCAGTGCGTAAAACAATCAGCCGCAGTTCTGTCATGCTAGCTTCTCAAACAGTGTCAGCCTATTCTGAGGGTGCTCACACCGGTGAACAGTCAGTCGGGCAAATGAAAGACGCTGATATTCAATTTGTAATTATTGGTCACTCAGAACGTCGCGCAGAAGGAGTGAATGATGAGGATGTGTTAATAAAGCTACAAGCAGTACTGGCGGGTAAACTTACCCCAATTGTCTGCATCGGCGAACAAAGGCGTGATCGCAACGGCAACTTCTTCACTCAAGTTGAAAAGCAGCTCCGTAGCTTTGCGGCCGAGTTGACGTCAGCGCAACTGAAAAAAGTAGTCATCGCCTACGAACCAATCTGGGCCATCGGCACTGGTAAGACTGCAACCGCGAACGACGTCAAAGAAATGCAGCTGTTTATAGTCAGCACCTTGACCAAACTCCACGACCGCAAAGCTGCGCAGTCCGTTCGTCTGCTATATGGTGGTAGCGTCAAACCGTACAACGCAGCAGAATTGCACTGTATCGGTGGTATGAATGGTTTTTTGGTTGGCGGAGCAAGTCTCAAAGCGGCCGATTTTGTAACGATTTGTAAAGCGGTTGCGTAAAGTATGGATATTTCTAACCTGCGACCAGTCACTCAGATCGAGCACCTCAAGGGTACGTACGTTATTGTACGCTCGTCGCTGAACTTGCCAGTGCAAGACGGTGTGGTGACTAATTTGTACCGTCTACATAAAGCCTTGCCAACGTTACGGTACCTGCATGAAGCGGGTGCAAAAATAATCCTGGTCGGCCACATCGGTCGCAAGCCAGAAGAGACACTACAACCGGTGTTTGACGAATTGGTTAAGTTGTTACCAGCCCAATGGGGAGGGGTGATTGGTAGTCAGGAATGTCTACAGCGCCGTGACCTAATGAATGACGGCGACATTCTTATGCTCGAGAACACTCGTCAGCATGAAGGTGAAACTACAAACGATCCTGCTTTTGCTCAGTCTATCGCTGATCTAGGAGTGTTGTATGTTAATGATGCCTTTGCTGTGGCTCACCGTTCCCATGCGTCGACCGTTGGTGTGGCCGCCTTACTTCCAAGTTATGCCGGTTTGACACTCTTGCAGGAAGTGCAAAAACTGTCGTCAGTAATGAAACCAACTTCACCGTCACTATTCATCATTGGTGGCGGTAAGTTTGAAACCAAAATGCCGTTGGTAGAAAAATATCTTGGTATCTGTAGTCGTACTTTTATTGGAGGCGCACTTGTCAACGATGTCCTAAAAGCCAAGGGTTATGAGGTTGGCCTGTCACTAGTGTCCGATGTGTCATTGGTTGGGGCTGCTTTCTTAGACAATCCCAAACTTATTTTGCCGGTAGACTTAATTGTCGCTGGACGCACAGGTGGCAAACGTACGTGTGCCTTGGACCAAGTAACAGCAGACGAAGCAATTCTCGACGCTGGTCCCAAAACCGTCGCCATGCTGCGTGGGTATACTACAACCGCGGCTACGATAGTTTGGAATGGTCCGTTAGGAAACTATGAAGCCGGGTACGGTGACGCCACCGAAGCGGTGGCCAGGTTGGTTGCCGAGTCTAGTGCTATTTCGGTAGTTGGCGGCGGTGACACGGTTGCAGCTATCGAAAAACTTGGTCTGAACGATCAGTTTACCCACATCTCCATCGCCGGTGGTGCGATGCTCGAGTTCCTAGAGAAGGGGACACTGCCAGCGATTGAAGCCCTTTCTATATAAATATCTGTCCAGCTGTACTCAGTCCCAACTAAGTCTCGGTATCATACATGATACCGACACAGAGCTAAGATTGTCTGGTGTTTTATGGTTGACTGTGTAATTGCGACTTGATTGCTTCACAGTTGGTGCGAAGTTTGTCCTGGCTAGCGGGTGCGGTGTGTATGATGTAGTCGGTTAGCGCCGTTGCCTTGTCTGGGAGCGGGTACAGTTTGATGTGAATATGCGGGACTTCAAATCCTTCCACCACAACACAGGTTCGTGAGGTTTGAAATACTACATCGAGAGCTTTCGCTATTTTTTTTGCGATGTTGAGAATATGAATATATGTAGGTTCAGGTAAGTCAAAAATATAGTCTACTGGTTCTTTTAGAATGACGAGCGTCTGGCCGGGGGTGGAGGGAAATGCGTCCATGATGACGACACACATGTTGTCTTCGTACACAAAGTGTCCTGGGATTTCTCGATCAATAATTTTACTAAAAATAGTTTTGTCGGACATATGTCAAAAATGGTACCATGTAATAACCATGACTACCTACTCTTGGCCAGCAGATGAGCCTAATCCACTATTGGATACCCCGGGCGTCAGTGCAGTGCAGGCGGCAATACTGCATCATCGTGGCGTCAAAGGTGATGAAGTTGCCGATTTTATCACTCCCAACTACGACCAACATCTACACGACCCTTTGCTGATGCACGACATGGAGGCTGCCTGCGAACGGATCGAATCCGCTATCGACACACAACAACATATCGCCGTGTTTGCTGACTATGACTGTGACGGTATTCCAGGGGCGGTCGTCGCACACGATTTTTTTACCGCCGCTACCAAAAATTCAAACTGTCCGACATCGGATGTCGGACAGTTTGAAGTGACGTACTATATTCCGCACCGGCACTACGAAGGGTTTGGATTGAGTGTGTCTGCGGTCGAGAAACTGGCGCAGCAAAAAGTCGATCTGATCATCACCATCGACTGTGGTGTGACCGATGTCGCGGCTGTTAATCGTGCCAACGAACTGGGTATTGACATCATCATCACTGACCACCATGAACCAGCCGCCGAGCTACCGTCAGCGCTGGCGATTGTAAATCCAAAATTGGGTAACTATCCGTTTGCTGACCTATGTGGTGCAGCAGTTATGTTCAAGCTCATTCAAGCGCTGCTTTCCAGGCGTGACTATGGCTTGGTGCTAGGTTACGAAAAGTGGTGGCTAGACATGGTCGGGATTGCGACCGTAGCTGACATGGTGCCACTGCGTGGCGAGAACCGCGTGCTGGCACAGTATGGTCTGCAAGTCTTGCGCAAGTCTCGTCGACCAGGCTTGCAACAGTTGCTCAAGATTGCCAAGGCCAACCAGTCGACACTCACCGAAGAAGACATCGGCTTTGCCATCGGTCCGCGGGTCAACGCCGCCTCGCGCATGGACGCTCCCGAAGACGCCTTTCATCTGTTAACGGCTACAACTATCACCGAAGCCAGTACTCGCGTCACGCACCTAGAGCAACTCAACCAATCCCGCAAGACCGCCGTGGGACAAATGACCAAAGAGTTGCACAAACGTATGCAGCAATTGGAAGAGATTCCAGCGGTAATCGTGATGGGTGACCCAACTTGGCGTCCGTCTTTGGTTGGACTAGCGGCTGGTAAACTAGCCGAGGAGCACGGCCGTCCGGCATTTATTTGGGGACGAGACGGCAACGGAGTGTACAAGGGTTCAGCCCGATCAGGCGGGGCAGCCAGTGTGGTCACACTCATGCGTGCGGCGCCCGACGCATTTCTACACTACGGCGGACACCACGTTGCTGGCGGGTTTGCCGTGAGTGACGACGGCATCCATACGTTTGCCGCTGCACTGAACCAGGCTCACGCGGACCTGGGCGAAGGCGCCTTCACCCCCGAGCCAGTCCAGATCGACGCGCAGCTGCGCCTAGAGGACGTCAACCAGCTGTTGCTCAACGACCTAGCGCAGCTGGCGCCGTATGGCACTGGCAACCCTAAACCGCTGTTTGCGTTCAAGAGTGTTACTCCCATTAGTGTCGAACAATTTGGCAAAAACCGCGAACACCTCAAGTTGACCTTCAGTACCGAAGCAGGACAGGTCGAAGCCATCGCTTTCTTCGCAAACGCAGATTCATATACAAAGGTACCAAAAGTAGGCGAAGAGATGAACCTCCTCGCCCACGTAGAACAATCACATTTCATGGGTAGAGCACAGATTAGAATGATGATTGTGGACGTGTTGTAATACTCTCGTTGTTCTGGTAGGTTGTGTTTGAATTTAGTACAACAAAGGAGAGAGATAATGGTACTACCTACAAACACGATGGTCTGCGCATCGCAAGTTAAAGGTTGGTCACATCCAGCTGTGCAGAAGCTTCGACATGCGCTTGAAACAGAAGGTGATGGTGAGATTTTTTTGCAAAGTGAAGTGGAAACCGTTTTGCTTGACGGTGCATGGATGTCTTCATTTTTGCCGTTTCCATTCACACCTGAGTCCTCTGAAGGACTGCGCTTGTCCGCAGCACTGCAATGGGCAAAGGAGAAATATCCGAATCGACAGGTGGTTCAAAATTTCCTCTTCAAGTTCTGGGGTCCGCATGATGCGGTTGAAGATGGCGTTTTGTTTGAAAAGGCATTTCAAGCAAGTCTCACGCTCGAAGTCTCACGTGCGCAAGAATGGCCGTGGTCCTAATAAATGTGAATTAGTTAACAAATAGCAAATCATCCCTCTTTCGAGTTGGGATGGTTTTTCTTTATGCTACACTACCAACCATGCAAAAGTTGACTATTTTTACTGATGGGGGAGCGCGGGGGAATCCGGGGCCGGCTGGGGTTGGGGTGGTTATTTATGATGAGAGCGATGTCGAGATGAGCTCGTTTGGGGAGGCTATCGGGGTTGCTACCAACAACGTCGCCGAGTACAAAGCGGTCGTACGGGCACTTGAACACGTGGCAAGTATCGTAGATGACACCAAGGCGGTCAAGATCACCCTCAAGCTCGACAGTCAGCTAGTCGAGCGGCAACTCAGTGGTGCGTACAAAGTAAAAGACGCTGGTCTGAAAGAGTTGCACGGCCAGGCGAAGCAACTGATTGAGCAGTACAGCAGTGTCGAATTCATCCACGTCAAGCGTGAGTTAAACCAGGTAGCCGACAAACTGGTTAATCAAGCCCTTGACGCGGTGTAGGAGTTTGGCGTATTGTGTCACGTACGGTCAATCGGGCTGTTGAATACAAGGAGAAGATATGTACATCCCTCACTACGTTGGTCCCAAGGGTCATCCACCCCAACCCCAACCTGATGAGAAAGGTTCTGCTGGCAGCTAAAAGCAGCCACCGACCTCTGGGCAGGTGCCCAGAGGTCATCCACCCAACACTTCGCCTGGCGAGGTGTTTTCTTTGTTACACTAAAAATATGAAAGGCTGGCAGCTACTGGTAATACTGATGGGGTTCTTCGCAGGAGTGGTGATTGAAAGTCTATATCAACTACCGGTCATAGTTCTGGCCGGTATCGGAATTCTGGCTTTCTTGTCTGGTTTGTATTGGCGGCGGGTGGCTGATGTTCGCTATCTGACTGTTAGTTTATGTTTGTTGTTGCTCTGCGCTGGAGTGGTACGGACGCAGTGGTACGAGCAGCAGTTCATCGACTCGCCATTACTGACACAGATAGGTGAACGGGTGACCATTGTTGGTACAGTCAGTCGCGAACCAGACGAGCGCGCCAACTTTATCCAACTGTTCGTGCAAACCGACACCGACACGGTGCTGGTGCGCGCCGATCGGTTTGCGGACGTACGTTATGGCGACGTAGTTGAGATGACGGGAAGAATCGAGCAACCAGAAGTATTTGAAACTGACACCAACCGCGTGTTTGATTACCCCAGTTACCTCAAGGTGCGTCAGGTGCAGTTCATAATGGGATTTGCGTCAGTGCAGTTGGTGGATCGGGGACAAGGTAATCCGCTGTTGGCCGGGTTATACATTGCCAAAGACCACTTTGTCGCAACGCTTGAACAAGCGCTTCCCAGTCCCGAAGTCGACTTGGGCGTTGGGTTACTACTTGGCGTCAAGCAAGCCTTGGGTGACGAGCTTGAAACCGCCTTTCGCCAGACGGGGATTATTCATATTGTGGTGTTGTCGGGGTACAACGTGATGTTGGTGGTGGGGTTTTTCTGGTGGATTTCGTCTTGGTTTTTGCAGATTCGCGGGCGGATTATATTTGGACTGGTGGGTATTACGCTGTTTGCGCTGTTGGTCGGACTGTCGGCTACGGTCGTGCGCGCCAGCATTATGGCAGCTATCTTGTTGATTGGAAAACTGATGGGGCGACTGTACGACGTACTGCGGGCGTTGTTGTTTGCGGCGGCAGTCATGGTGCTGATTAACCCATACATTTTGCTGTATGACATTGGGTTCCAGCTGTCTTTTATGGCGACCCTTGGGTTGGTCTTGGTGCTGCCTCAGTTTGAGTCGACGTTGCAGACCCACGCTACCGGCCTGAAACTACGGGACTTGTTTATGGCGACGTTGGTAACGCAACTGTTTGTCTTACCGCTGCTGATGTTTCACATTGGAGAAGTGTCGCTGGTGTCGGTCATCGTCAACATGTTGGTGTTGCCGATGGTGCCAATCGCTATGTTGGGCTCGTTCGTGACTGGTTTGGTCGGGTTGGTGTGGGTCGAAGCGGCAGCGCTGCTTGGCTTGCTGGCGCAGCTGCCACTGACGTACATCATCATTTTGGCGACCTGGTTTGCTAGGCTGCCGTTTGCAGCGGTGGTGGTTCCCCAGATTCCGGTGTGGGTGATGCTGGGAATGTACTTGGTTCCAGCCGGCCTGTTTGCCTGGTGGCGGTGGAGTCGCCAAGTGGGTGAGAGAGGCGAGGTGGACCCGATTGCTGACTGGGTAGTTGAGGAGGAGAACGCAAGCGGGGTGGATGTTTCCAAAGAAACATCCACCCCGCCGTCCACCCCGATTGCGTTTCGTTAGGCTAGCCTGCCTGCGACGACCTCCCAGTTCAGGTTATTGAAAAACGCTTCGACGTACTGCCCTTTATCCACGGCGTTATAGTCGCGCATGTACGAGTGCTCCCACATATCAAGCGCCAATACGATGTCTACGTCAGCCAGCTGTCCACTGTGCTGCTCATCAACCCAAGTTTGCACCAGCTGATCGGTGTTTGGGTCGTGATACAACATCGCCCAACCGACGCCACGAGTCATAGCGATTTGCTTGAAGCGAGTCAGCCAGACGTCGACTGAACCCCATTGTGCCTCGATTTTCTCTTTCAATAATCCGTCGGGCAAGGCGGTAGCTCCACCTTCTAGTTGTGCAAAGTAATACTCGTGGTTGCGCATGCCACCAAACTCAAACCCAAGGCGTCGCTGCATTTCCGCCATGGCGTAGGCGTTGTTGTCTGTGTCAGCACTGTACGAGTCGATCTTCTCGCGGATCAGGTTCACGTGTTTGACGTACCCGGCGTACAGACCCAAGTGGCCGTCGATGGTTTCTTTAGAAATGCCTTCTAATTCTGGAATATCAAAGGTGGTTGGTTCGTATGTCATTGGAAAGTATCTATTGTGGTAATGACGGCATTGTATCATGGTGGTATGACTGCGCGAGACATGTATCGATACGGATTATTGCTGACGTTGGTAATTGGTGGCTGTACCTTGTCGGTGCTTGGTGGTGGTCAGCCGTCAAACTTTTTAGCGGTACATTTTCTCGACGTGGGGCAGGGTGATGCGATATTGATCCAAACGCCCGATGGGTTCGAAGTGTTGATCGACGGCGGCGCAAGTAGTGCTGTGGTTCAACAGCTGGCTGCGCAGCAGTCCTGGGCTGATCGATTGATCGACGTTATGATCGCCACTCACCCAGACACTGACCATGTTGGCGGACTCAACGACGTGCTAGAGCGATACCAAGTTGACCTGATTGTGCAGACCGAAGCTGATAGCGATAGTCCGGCGGCGGCGGCGTTTTCATCAGCTGCAACCGATGAAAACGCCACCATACAGTACGCCCGCGCCGGCCAGGTCATTCACATTGGTGCCTCAACTACTATCGAAGTCCTGGCGCCCCTAAGTGACACTACTAGCTGGCGGGCTAACTCAGCCTCGGTCATTGTCCGGCTGGTGTATGGCGATGCGGCATTTATGCTAACTGGTGATGCGCCGGCAGCGATCGAAGAGTATCTGGTTGACGCCTACGCAGAAGAGCAGTTACAAGCCAACGTTCTTAAACTTGGTCATCATGGTTCTCAAACATCAACCAGTGATTTGTTTCTCGATGCTGTCCAGCCACAATACGCCGTAGTGTCTGCCGGCCTTGATAATCGCTACGGCCATCCGGCGCAGAGCGTCATGCAAAGAGTCTTTGCTCGCAACATTACCACCTATCACACCGGCCTGGACGGAACCGTTTCGTTTTATAGTGATGGCACGCACGTGTGGGTGGAGTAGAAACAAAAACTGCCGACCGTTAGGTCGACAGTTTTTTGTTTGAAGCGATACTTAGATCAACTTAGCTTCCTTCAGAGTCTTGTACGCTCCGTTCTTGGCAATGGTGCGTAGACCGGCAGCTGATACCTTGATCACGACGTTTTTGTCGATCTCTGGCACAAAGATACGCTTCTTCTGTAGGTTTGGCTTGCGAGCTACCTTTCCGCACGGGTTAAACTGCGTCGCACGAGTGCGGTTTGAGTATCGTCCCCCGATTTGGGTTCCTTTTCCAGTGATTTGACAGACGTTAGCCATAAAGTAATTGAATTAGTGGGGGCATAGTAGCATGACAGGTTAAATATGCAACCTGTTTTAATGACTGGAAGGAATATAAAACAGCAGTGCTCGTTTTCGGGTGCAACCTGTTTTAATGACTGGAAGGAATATAAAACAGCAGTGCTCGTTTTCGGGTGCAACCTGTTTCAAGGAGCGAATGTGACTATGAAATACAAGGTGAATTGATTTTCTAAAATCAAGAGAGGGTACCCTGGGGTAGCAGTGCTCGTTTGCGGGTGCAAGCGTTTGCGCGTATCATGGGGCGCATATGGAACCCCTTCAAATTGCACTGATTATTATCCTGATCATGTCAGTCGTTATTCACGAGATGGCACATGCCTATGCAGCCAACTGGCTAGGCGACCCAACTGCACGGTTGCAGGGACGCTTGTCGCCCAACCCAATTGTGCATCTGGACCCTCTGATGTCTGTTATCTTGCCGGGCTTACTGATTGTAAGTGGTTCGCCGTTTTTGTTTGGAGCAGCCAAACCAGTGCCGTACAACCCGTACAATTTTACCAACCAAAAGTGGGGAGAGGCCATTGTCGCAGCTGCCGGCCCGGCGTCCAACATCGTGTTGGCAATTATATTTGCCGTGATTGTCAGGTTTGCGGATGCGCTTGCACTGTCCGAGACATTTGTAATTTTGGCCGTGCAGGTCATTATTCTCAATATCTTTCTGGCGTTCTTTAACTTGGTTCCAATTCCACCGCTGGACGGTTCCAAGATCCTGCCCAAATTCTTACCGCACAGCCTGCGTTTGTCGTACGACCGCTTCCGAGTGTTTTTAGAAAACAACGTTTTCTTGGGCTTTGGCATGGTGATTTTATTCTTCATCTTCTTCCTGGCTACTCCGCTATATCAGTTGACGCTACAATTGGCATTTTGGTTGATCGGAGCTTAGTCCAGATAGGACCGGCCTAGTTGCATAATCATTCATTTGTAGTACATTACTCGAGCTACATTATGGCAACAATTCAACAATTAACCCGTAAGAAGCGAACCGACAAAGCGCGAAAGAGTAAGCGAGCGGCTTTGGAGTCTGGATTTAACAAAATCAAGAACCAGCCAAACACTTATTTCTCTCC
>Ga0136588_1000744_pt1 | contig 11582 bp, 11 predicted proteins | sample AntRauMFilla1564_FD_104782 | JGI IMG/M metagenome (GOLD analysis project Ga0136588, IMG submission 104782) | Saline lake microbial communities from Rauer Islands, Antarctica - Metagenome Filla 1 #564 | ecosystem: Environmental > Aquatic > Non-marine Saline and Alkaline > Saline | place... | reverse complement strand
GTTGGCGTTGAGTAGGCAGCCTGTTTCTCTCTCAAACTGCATTGCACCACCAGCAGTAATCTTGTTTGCAACATCAAACGTCGTTGGTTTAAAAAGCATATGCTCAAGCATGTGTGCTATGCCTGACTTCCCTACCGATTCATCTGCTGCACCGACTAAGTAGGTAATGTTTGTGGTAATTACACCAGTTCCTTTTCGGGCATGGAATAAAACTCTCAGACCATTATTCTTTAATACGTACTCGTGCACTCCGGCTGCACTTTGCACAGACACAAAGCCTGGTACTGGCGACTTTTTAGTATTTGTTTTGGCTTTTTTCGACATCTAAGATAAATTTTTTATATTCTTCAAACGTATGATTAAATTCATGCACAATACCGTCATTTAGACGATTGTTGATTGCGTTAGCGATAGCTTGGTACGCTTCTAGGCGAGTATCTAAATGCGGTCCAAAGTCTTTAATGAAGCGACTGTGGTCCTCAAAGTATTCTTCAACCGTAGTTCTAAAGTTGTGAGCTTTATCTGCTGCAGCTATTAGTACGGCCTCCTTGGAACCTTTTTTAAGCTGGTGCGCATAGGTTTTTTTGATATCAAGCCAAGAAATCTTTTTTTCTCCATCTCTAGGTGGTTCGGTGAGTGTTGAGACTAAGCCTGCAACATCCTCACCAAAGTCAGCTTTCAGTTCGTCTAGAGAGTAGTCAGTGTCTTCGAGCGTGTCATGGAGTAGCGCAGCAACAAGCGTAGTCTCGTCTTCGGTGTAATCACGCACAATAAGCATCACTGCAACTAAGTGTGTGACGTATGGCAGTGGAACAGCTCCTTTTCGCAGTTGGTCTTGGTGCAAAAGTGCGGCTGCTTTTATAGCTTGTTCTACTTTGTAAGTGTACATAATTAACGGCCCATTCGACGTTTGTAGAGCTTTTCTGCCAACATTCGTTCCTCCTCCTCCTCTTCTTCTTTCTCTTGATTTATTTTGTAGAGCAGTCGATCTTTCTGGGCATTGTAGTCTTTAAGTTCTTTGGTTAGTTGCTCTTTTTTTTGCTCAAAATTTCTCGTACGGGTTTCAAATTCGCGGCGTACTTTATCGAGTTCCCACAACTTATCTTTGTCATTTCGCTCGGAGTTCCGGCGCAGCTCGTCCATTTCTTTAGCAATTTTTACAAGCTTGTCCTCGACTCTATCGAGGTCAAATTCTGATGATGATTTAGACATACACTCTATAGTACAGCACCTTCTTTTTCTAACAACTGTTTCTTCACAGTTAGCCCGCCACGATTATAGCCACCAAGTGTCCCATCGCTACGAATCACACGATGGCACGGTATCAAAGGGTCGTAGTTTTTGGCCATAATGTTGGCCACCGCTCGCGCGGCTTTTGGGTTGCCTGCTAGCGTGGCAACTTCTTTGTAGGTTTTTGTCTCGCCCATCGCAATAGCTTGAACCACAGCTCGTACCTTCTCACTAAAATCGCTCGTGTTAGGTAGCATGTTACGTACTGTGTTTATCAATAAATTCCTCGCGCGGTATGGATGCTCGAGAGACGACGCGGTGTTCACCACCAAACAGTTGTTCCTGCTCTTCTTTAGTGATTGGTCCTTCAACAGTAAAGCCTAGCATTTCGAGTAGTCTAGGGTTTTCAGTCACAATCCATGAGGTGGCATAGACTTTCTGCACAGTGGTGTCGTCACGGAGTTTTTCAGCTGCTAGCTGTAATCCTTCACGCAGTAGGCGGAGTTGCTCTCCCTGCGAAGTGAACATATTTGGGAACACATGTAAGTGCATATTGTTGTCAGCACCGATGTGATAATGCAGCAACTCATTCAGTCGGTCTCCATTTTCAGTAAGGTACGCATCCCCCTGTTGCTCTTTTTGGTATTCTCGAGGGTTGGCTTTGATGTAGGTAACAACCGGCTTAAACGCACGTAGTACATGTGTCGTAAAGGCATCCACATCTTGTGCTTCTTCTATTCCTTCTAACTGCTCAGTTATGGTAGCTACTTCCTCTTCAGACAACCAGGAAAAATTTGGCAAGCGACTGGTAAAGTCATTTTCCCATTCACTCCTGTCCAATAGATGATACGTCTCAGTCACGTGTTTTCTAATCACTTTCTCAATTCTGGCAGCCTCAGTATCACTAGTTTCAATCGACATAAGCTAGTTCTTTTTATTAGCGTTGTGGATGGCTAGAAGCTTCTTGCCGCAGGCTTCTCGGTAGGGACAAAACTCGCACTTCTCACCAATTGGTGGGATGTCTGTTCTGTCTAGACAGGTTTTGATATCAAGTAAGGTTGGTTCAATCCAGTCGGTCACGGCTGGTACGGGTATAACTGTCGTTTCAAACTGCAAGATATTATCAAACGATGGTAGAGACTTGTCGGCATTGGCATATACCAAATATCCTGTTTCTTGGACGGTAAATCCATTTTGTTCCAGTAGCCACTTGTACACACCAAGCTGTCTGGTGTATTGCTGTTCCCAAGGACTGTCACCAAGTTTGTCTATTCGACTGTCTTTAGAAGTGGCTTTGTAGTCAACGATAATCAACTCTTTGTTTGGCGCCATCCAGATGTCATCTACTCCCCCGCTGACAACCATGCCAGTGGGTTCGTGGGTATGCATAATGGCCACAAACGGGTCACGCCAGGTGTCGAGGTCTTTGTGGGCAAAAGGCACAGCATCAATACCGTACTGCGTCATAATCGGGTGCGGTGTCTGAGTTTTTCGATACGCATCAAATTCGTTTTTAAAGAGTTCATCTACTGCAATGTTGAGATTGAACGAGGGAAAGCCCGGTCGCTTGGTTCCTAGTACGTTGTCTACGTAGAAGCAGCGCTGACACTCAAAGAAAAAATCAATCTTTGACCGCGAGAGTTTCCATTTGGCTCCTTTGTAGTTCCACTGTGCACTGCGGTTGGGGTTGTACTTGTATTCAGCCATATAAATATGAGTATACCATTGATGTTTCAGATACAAAAAAGCCCGCATTATGCGGGCTTTTTAAAAATCATTGGACTATTGAGCGGTGAATGTGTCAAAGATAGTGTCAATTTGAACGTCTCCAGCTAGAGAGAAGTCAAAGTCTCCATCTTCTGTGTAGATCACTACGGCGTACCTGTTTCCGGGTGTCGTAGCTCGTTGGAGCACAATTTCAGAAGGAACCAAGCCTTGTGATTCACTAAAGCGTACAACTCCAAGAATAAATCCTAGTTGGTCATTGTTGAATTCACGAACACCAATCCAGCCTTCACTAATTGGATAGGTTGCACTTTCAAGGTGAACTGACATTGAAGCATCCTGGTCTGGTACAACTACCTCTCCTTCACCAACCTGTAGTGTAGGCGCTTCAACGGCTTCGGCTTCCGTGTTTTCATCCATCATTTCTTGAGTATCTTCCGCGGCCGCTTCCTCGCTCATTTCGTCGTCATTAGAGTGATCTTCGTCTTTTGGTGCGCTCGCGCTAGGACCTGAAAATGCCCATACTAACATTCCACCGATAAGGAGTCCGACTACAAAAGCTACGATTGTCTTCTGTCCGTCTTGTTTTTCTTCTGCCATACTAAAATATTATGATTGCTGAAATAATTAATATCGTGAGTATATCACACACAAAAGCACCTAAAACATTGACAGGACCTTATATCTAATGCTATTTATGCACCACAAACCTCTTTCACTTCAGCCAACAATGCTTCGTGTTTTCTTTTTGAGAGATGTAGATGTCTTAGGGCTTGAGGATTTTTAGTGATATCTCGACATAAAATTAATCCTCGTGCAATAAGCGTTTCTTTTTGCGACATACTTATGCTTTGCAAAACGGTAACAGGATACACTCCCGCTCTCTGGATTCGGTCATGCAGATTATTGTTTCTAGGATAATCCCAACTGAGCATATTGAGACCCACACAAGTGCCGTATTTTTGTGCAGTCGAAGTAAACTTCGTATTTGTGATAAGCCAAAATTCAGAAACACCACAAACATCGTCGTTGCAAATTCGTGATTCTTTCAAATCAAGCAATCGGGCGTAGGAATACATAGCAACCTGCAGGTCGGACTTTACGCCTGGTCGTGAATGGAACTTTGCTTCGCCAATAAAGCTATGGTTTTCCTTGTAGGCAGCAATGTCAATTTCATGTTCAGCACACTTCCCTTGCATGATAATTCCGGTGCGTGTGTTGTAGCCATCAGTTTCAAATAATCTTCCTAGAAAAACTTCAAACGGAAAACCAGTTGGACCAAGATTAAATAGCGCTCGTCGGAGTGAATACCTTGCGGCTGCAGGCGGTTTGCTGTGTCGTAGTAGTGCAAAAGCGTGTCGGTAAATTTCTTGCGTTTTAATGCCGTCATACAAAATTGTATCGACGTCAGCCAGTACCTCATTAATTTCACTTGGGTCAGCACCAGCACGACGTAGCGAACGGCGTAATTTCTCGACTTTGAAGAACTCTTGTTTTCCGTCGGCTTTAGTAATTTTGAAAGACATTGATTTGAATGAAGAAATGAACTACGGGTGGTTTTGAATGGCGTCTTCGTCTCGGACTGGTGTGTTCGAAATAGTTTACCGAAATTAGCAGTTTCTTATGACGATATAATACCACCCCCAAGACATAGTGACCCTACGTATAATACACATGACTGTCCAACTGCTGGCTGCTCAGTTTCTTCCAGTAAGCGCAATTGTATTTGATTGTCACTAATACTTTCTACGGTTGCTTGCAGTGGTGTTTGTCGATACCGAAACTGTAGTTCAACAGTATCTCCTGCAGTAACGGCTTTTCGCAAGACTATCGATTCAAGGATGATGTGGGTAGAATCACAAACCAGGCTCGCCTTGTTGCCTACAGTGATAGTGTTTTTATCAATGTCTCTGGCTACTACAAAAACTGGTTCACGTTGCGCGTCTTTAGTGTGCAAAGTGAAGCCGTGGCGCTGCCCATTGGTGTACACTAGCGCTCCTGCATGGGTTCCAATCACTTCTCCTGCTTCATTCAAGACATCACCAGGAGTCAGTTCAATATAGTGTGAGAGAAAGTCTGGTATATCTACGTGTCCAAGGAAACAAATACCCTGACTGTCCTTTTTTGTAGCCGTGGGAACTCCAGCTTGCAGGGCTTCATTTCTGATTCCTTCTTTTGGTGTGTCACCTACCGGAAACAGCGACCGCTGGAGCTGCTCGTCTGATAGTGTCCACAAGAAATAAGTTTGGTCTTTGTTTGTATCAAGGCCTCGGTGTAGTTGTGCACCTGTATCAGTATCAATGCGCTGTGCGTAATGTCCGGTAGCTATGTAGTCAGCCCCTTTTGCCTTGGCGAATTCCAAAAAGGCCCCAAATTTCACATGCTGATTGCACATAACGTCAGGGTTTGGAGTTCGACCGACCTTGTATTCTTCAATAAAAAAATGTGCGACTTCATCACGGTACTCTTTTTCTGCATCACAAGTAAGAAATGGAATATCTAAATGAGCCGCTACGCGCATGGCATCAAGCCGTTCTTGTTCCCAGTTGCACTCCATAAAGTCTGGATGCCAAACTTTAATAAAAACCCCAACCACTTTGTAGCCTTGGTTTTTCAAGCGTAGTGCGGCTACGGAAGAATCTACTCCACCGGAAAGTCCTACAAATACGGTTTGTTCGCTTTTGTTCATAATCGATACGCTAACATGAAGAATATCTAGCGTAAATACAAGCTGATGTTTCTTAAGTGCTGGTCATAGGTTTCAGAGTAGTAAAATATTCCGTCATCGCTGGTTATGTAGTAGAAGTAATCTGATTCAGTTGGCTCGAGTACTGCTGTAATAGCATCGAGTCCTGGGTTACCAATCGGAGTCGGTGGCAGTCCTGTGTATAGGTATGTGTTGTATGGCGAATCAAGCTCTCGTAGCTCAGCAGCGAGCTGGCCAGGAGGTAGTTGTCCCAGTGGTGTTTCAATAACGTACTCAATCGAAGCATCTGCCTGCAGTGCCATGTTTATTTCTAGTCGGTTTTGCAAAATACCCGATACGAGCTTCATTGATTCAGGCGTATTAGCTTCTCTTTCTATGATTGAGGCCAAGATAATCACCTCGGCTTCAGTTAGTGGATGGGCCGCAATTTTTTCTTGGAGCACAGACATTTTCTCGGTATAGGTATCAAGCAATAGTGCTAGTATTTCTTGGTCAGAGTATGATGGAGGAATAAAGTACGTTTCCGGAAATAGTTTCCCTTCTAGTTCAGTAGTGTTAGCGAGAAAGCGTTCTTCATCAAAATTTTCAAACAGTTCTCCAGCCCGACTGGAAACAGCACTTGCTCGTTCTCCTTCAAAGTGAGTAAATCGAAGCAGGTCGGTATCAAAATCTCCTTCGGTTAGTCTCTTTGCAACCGCAAAGGTATCCAGCGGCTCATCAAATACATACGTACTAGCTTTTATGTTTGACGGATCGTGGCTAAATATGAGTGTGAAGTAGAGCAGCTGAGCAGACTTAACAACTTTCGCTTCTTGCATTTGTTCAGTAATGGTTCGAACGTCCGTTCCGGGTGCAATGGTGATGTTCTGGTTAGTTGGAAAATCTGCTGCTGGCTTACTTAGTGAATGTACATACCAAAGAGCTATCGTTCCAGCGAGTAGCGCAGTGAGAATTAACAGCCCAGCCACCTTGAGTAAAAGGTATATAGGAGCATTAAAACGTTTTGGTTTTTCAGTACTAAGGTCGTGCGGTTCAGTATCTTCGGTCATAAATTTAGTAGTTTCCGGTTGGTAGATTTGATGGGGCTTCTTTTCGGGTAGATTCAACACGTGAGAGATTTGGAGTAACGACTACTGATCCAGGGATGTGGTACAGCGTTGCGAGTTCTTCCACAGACATGATTTTTGTGGCATCAGCCTTACCTTTCTTGTCGCTCTCTTCATAGGTTCTTGCCTTGTACGCTTCAAGCTCATCTTTCTTGAGTTTCTCTTGTTTCTTGCCAGATCGGTCTTGGAACCAAGCGTGGTCAAACTCGGTTTTAGCACGAACTCCCAAACCGTTTCTACCAATAATATCGTATTGGGAAAATGATTTTAGCATTGGTCCTATCATTTCGCCATCAAATTTATCAGGCTTTGTGATATACATCGCTCTGATGCCTACTTCATACGCATACTTGCCGACATTTCTTTCTATAGCACCAATAGTATCTCGCTCTGCCATTGTTAGTACTGGTCGACTTTCAGTCTCTTCTTCACCAAGCTTCTTTTTATCCCTACCCATCAGCTCGTTCACTTTGGCTGCCGCCTGCCCTTCCCAGGTGGATGTTTTCCTCATTGAGCCACTATTAAAATCCTGTTTTACGTGCGGTGTGCACAAAATTTGCACGTAGAGTCGTTCATGTGGCTTTGCTTTACCCAGATGTTCAAGTAGTGGTGCCATCGGCTCAAACTTAAATTCTTCTTTTGGAAGCTTGTCCATACCCCAATCAATATAGGTTTTTATTGGCAGAACATCTTCACTTTTTTTCACAACATGAAACGACATCAGCGCCCATTCTTCAGGGTTCCATTTCACTTCTGCGGCATAATCAACCAGTTCTTCACTTATTTCAATACCCGGATACTGCGCATAGAGCTGAGCTTCTAAGGCGTTCTTGATTTTTTTTCTCGGGACATTAGCATAAAACCTAACATCACCTCCAATAGAGACCAGTTCAAAACTTGATACAAGTGGGTGTTTCCCATCGACATAAGCCTGCCAGAGGTTGTCTGCACCGTTTGCGTTGTGAATTTGAGCAAAGACACTCTCCATCGCTTCTGGAGACTTAAAAACTTCTTGAGGAAGCTTGATTCTTAGTGTCACTCTGCCGTTATCGAAGGCAAACTTTGCGTGTGAAAAACCCTGCCATTGCTCGTAGAGAACATAGAAAAGCACGAGCGGTAGCCAGATTGGAGACGCGGCAATAACCACTGAAATAATTGGCTGTAAATCAATATTCAATATTGAAAACACGTAGTACATCATCCCTATTCCAATAAATAGAATGAGTGGTCCAGTAAGCGCACCGAACAATGTCTTGAACAAATCTCCCATGTACTGAATATTGTACACCAAACAAAAGAACGATTGTGCAGTTGCACAATCGTTCTTTTGTGTACGTAGCTTATTCAGCTAGGGTGTAGGTTCCGTTTGAAAGTTTCCGGAATAAGTTGGTGTCTTGGAGATTGACCAAAATGGTGTTGTCTTTTACGTAGCGTTCTTTTCGAACCTTATCGATGATTTCCTCTCGAGAGAGTGGTCCATCAGCTTCGATGATTTCTCGTAGTACGTCTTTGACGACTCCGGCGGTGTATCCCCATTCAGTTAGTGCGTAGAGTCCGCGTCCAACTAGAACAAAGCGTTCGTCTTTAATGAGTTCGTTGTGAGTGGTTGCGATGTGCGCTTTGTGATCAAATAGTTCATTGATAGTGTTTGCAACTTCTCGGAAGTGCATCGGAGAACCGTGTCGTTTTACAGCTAGGTAGGCATAATCACGAATTCCTTTCACTCGAATGTTTGGGCTGTCGGCTGGTCCCCAGTCGCCAAGTGGATTAACTCCAATTTGCTTTGAGATACTCAACCATCGCTTGAGCACGTCATCATTATGGTCTTTTGCCATTTCCATCAATTCAACTTTGAATCGAGCAATGATTTCGTTCTCGCTGACTAGTTCGTCACGATTCAAGCCTTTGAATACACTCCGTAGAGCTTTTTCGACAGCATCAGCTGTTTTTCGTTCAGTGAACCATCGGTGTGAGTAGTGCGGGTTCTCCTTACTCTTATAGAAAGGGTCGCCAACCACCAATACAAAGTATAGGTGATTTTTAGTGGCTGCGTCTTCTGAGAGTTCATCAAGTAAGACGTGCTCTGCGATAAGACCACCACCAAGCTGGTCGATTAGTTTTTGCAATTCAATAAATAAATCATAGTGCTTTTTATACACTTCTGATTTTTGGATTGATTGAATCCCATAGTTCTCGATTTGACGCACACGTTCACGGGTAATACCGTACGATTGCCCAATCGCTTCAAGAGTATAGCTTTCACCGTCTTTTCCAAGACCGTACCGTTTTTCAAGCACATCACGTGCTCGTTCTGGCAAGACCTCAAGGAGACTCTTGGTGATTGTTTTTGGTTTAAAGGAAATCATAGTTCTATAAAGTCTTTCTATTTAAGTTGCGTCACTCACTCAATGCGTGGCTAAATTTATAACATATTACACGAATTTGGTCAACTGTTTTAATGCAGTGCTCTATTTTTGCAAAATGTTCAGGATTCGACCAGGTACGTAGATTACTTTTATTATACTCTGTGTGTCGATTTTTTGGCTCAATTGCTCGTCTTTCGCAACTAAAGACATCGCTTCTGCTTCAGTTGCGGCTGGCTCGATAGTTAGTTGACCGCGCATTTTACCGTTAATTTGCACTCCAATCGTGACTGTTTCGTCTTTGGCTAGATTTTCATCATAGGCTGGGAACCCAGCTTTATGAATACTGTCAGCATTACCACTGTCTCGCCATAGCTCCTCAGTGACATGAGGGGCAAAAGGAGCCAGTAGTCGCAAGAAGCTATCGTAGCTTTCAAGCGTTAAGCCTTCTTTTTCTGCTTGGTTGATGAATATCATCATAGCGCTGACCGCAGTGTTGAACTTAAATCCTTCAATATCAGAAGATACTTTCTTGATGGTTTTATGAAGCAAAGTAACTGTTTCCTTTGGGTCAGTATCAGTTATGTGCTCAGCTAGTCCATACACTCTCTCAAGAAAACGACGAGCTCCAGCCAAGCCATCCTGACTCCAGGCGATGGTATTCTCAAACGGTCCCATAAACATCTCATACACTCGAAGTGTGTCTGCTCCAACCAGTTCTACGATGTCGTTTGGATTGATGACATTTCCCCAGCGCTTACTCATCTTCCTGCCATCTTCAGCTAGAATAAAGCCTAAAAATTCCAAACGTTGAAATGGTTCTAGTGTACTAACGACCCCTTCATCGTAGAGAAATTTATGCCAAAATCGAGCGTAAATAAGGTGCCTCACAGCGTGGTCTCCTCCTACATATACGTCAACCGGCGCCCAATATTTCTCGTTGGCTGGGCTTAGCAATGCATCTGGATTCTTAGTATCCATAAAGCGCAGGTAATACCACGAAGAGCCAGCCCATTGTGGCATGGTGTTGGTTTCTCGTTTCCCAGCTCCGCCACAAGTTGGGCAGGTAGTATTGACCCAGTCTGGGATGGTCGCTAGTGGCGATTGTCCGTCCCCGGCTGGTTCGTAATTTTCTACCTCTGGCAGTAAGACTGGAAGCTGGTCTTCAGGGACAGTCACTGGTCCACATTTCTCGCAGTGAATGATAGGGATTGGTTCTCCCCAGTAGCGCTGTCTAGAGAATACCCAGTCACGAATTTTGTACGTGTTGGTCATTTTCCCGCCCACTTTTTCAGTGATAATTCGCTTTGCTTCTTGCGAATCCATGCCATCAAATTCTCCAGAGTTTAGTAAGTAGCCGTTCCCTACCAAAGACGTTTCTTCGTTTAATAGGCCCCAGACTTGTTTTTGGTGGTCAGGGGTTAGGTGTTGCATAACCTTTTCTTCATCTTCCCAGACTAACGTGTGGATTTTCTTCTCAGACTCAGGAATTTCGCCTTGTGACTCAAGAGAATCAACTTCAGCCAAAAATACGTGTGAGGGTGCACAGCGGTTTTGTTTTTTATGTGAGGCGCAGTATTTAGCGGCAGTTATCCAGCGTAGTTGTTTCACTATTTTTACTCCCGTCAAAGCCGCTTCCTCTTCAATTTCAGCCAGAGCTGCTTCTTCGGGAGTTTGTCCGTCTTCGATGCCACCCATGATGGCGGTTGAAATACCTTCAAGTGTTCCATGCCAATCGAGTAAGGCAAACTTCCCAGTGGCTTTATTTCGTAAGTGTACAATCACTGTATCTCGTTTCACTTCTTCCATTCCAGCTTGTGGTGGATTGTTTGAGTCATCAGCACACGGCACAATTACTTGTCGAATCTCGATATCGTACTTTGTAGCAAAATCATAGTCACGCTCATCGTGAGCTGGGACTGCCATAATGGCACCAGTCCCATAAGAGGCTAGAACGTAGTCCGCGATGTACACCGGGATATCTTCCCCGCTGGCTGGATTAGTAGCTGTTATTCCAGCTAGTATGACGCCAGTTTTTTCTTTAGTGTCATCAAGTCTGTCCATCTCTTTCTTGTTGGCTGCCTCTTTGATGTACGCTTCTACTTCCGACCAATTAGAAATAGATTCTTTGTGTTTGACGACCAGTTCGTGTTCTGGCGCTAACACCATATATGTTGCTCCAAAGAGCGTATCTGGCCGAGTAGTGAAAACACCCACTTCGGCGCCAACAGACAGCTTAAAAGTGATTTCTGCGCCTTCAGAGCGTCCTATCCAGTTGCGCTGCGCTTCTTTGATGTGTTCGGGCCATTCTAGCGTGTCTAGGTCGGCCAGCATTCGGTCAGCATAGGCACGAATGTTAAGCACCCATTGACGCATTGGGCGTTTTTCTACCACTGAATCACACCGTTCGCACGTTCCATCAGCTTCTAAATCTTCATTAGCTAAACCAGT
>Ga0136588_1000743_pt1 | contig 11590 bp, 13 predicted proteins | sample AntRauMFilla1564_FD_104782 | JGI IMG/M metagenome (GOLD analysis project Ga0136588, IMG submission 104782) | Saline lake microbial communities from Rauer Islands, Antarctica - Metagenome Filla 1 #564 | ecosystem: Environmental > Aquatic > Non-marine Saline and Alkaline > Saline | place... | reverse complement strand
GATTTTATCGAGGGCAGAAAAGAATTGCACACTGACCCAAACTGGAAGTTTTCTGGGGCAAAAAATGCTGATGAATATGCAAGTTGGACTTGGTGTGATTGTGGCATCGCGTGTCTCAAGATGATACTTACAGCAAAAAACAAAAGTGCGTCCTCTGTAGGACTTGTAAGTTTAGCAAAGGAAGCACAAGAGTATGGTGCTTTTAAGATACAAGCAAACACATTCTCACCACTTCACTATGCCGAGTTTTGCACGTTTTTAGGTGAACAATACGGCCTGAAAGCACAAACTACTTCAGCATTATCTGTAAGCACTTTGAAGGAACAGGTTGCAAACGGTAACTTTACGATTATATCGGTACACCCAAGTATTCGACACACAGATGCCCTACCACCCAAACGTGGCGGTCATCTCGTCTTGGTAGTAGGTTATGATGAAAAAGGTATGTACATTCATAACCCATCAGGATATAAATCAAACTCTTCACAAGAACGAGCATTTATCCCCTATAAGGATTTCAAGCGCTTCTTTGCATATCGAGGCATCATTATTAAAAATAACTAACGATTTCATTAACAAATGATATATTTGATTTGATATATTGCCGCTCTTCATAAAGTTCTGGAAGTCACGCTATTGGGTCACCATTGACAGCTAGCTGTTTAAGGGTCTTAATTTGACTCGAAACACAAGTTGTAAACAACACAAAAGCCACTCAAAATAAGTGGCTTTTGTGTTTTAAAAATAGATTTTTGGCAAACTATAGTGTAACTTACTAATCAGACCAGTCCTTCTGGTTTTTTCTTCAATTTCAACTAGCACGGGGAGATGCATAATGAAACAAAAACTCACACCAGCTGAACGTTTGATCGTTGCGGCTGACTTCAAAGAAGTCTCTGGAAGATCTGAAGTGTATACGAAAGTGCTACACTTAGCAGATCAACTTGCTGGCACCGGAGTGGTACTCAAAATCAATTCGGCTTTGCGGGCACATGGTTATGACCTGATCGACGAAATCCACGCTCGTGGACTGCGAGTATTTGCAGATCTCAAGCTCAACGACATTCCAGTAACGCTGGCAAGTGATGGCGAGTTTTTGCGCGAAGCCAATCCCTACATCCTCACTGCGATGTGTTCAACTGGTACTGCTGCTCTGAAAGCACTCAAAGACCAGCTGCCGGAAACTGAAGTGCTTGGCGTAACAATCTTGACCAGTCTTTCAGAGAAAGACACAGCTCGCATATACGGCAAAAACTTACCTAGTGCTGTTGAAGCTCTGACTGATCAAGTTATCGACGCGGACGGTTATCCTTGCGTTAATGGATTCATCTGTTCAGCAAAAGAGGTCCATGGTTTGAGGCAGTATTTTGGTAATCGTGATCTTTCGTTCAACACCCCCGGCATTCGGCCTGAATGGGCGCTTGTGGAGGGTGACGACCAAAACTCGGATCGTGTGATGACACCAGGCAAAGCTATAAAAGCCGGTGCTGACCGTATAGTGATTGGACGACCAATCACACAAGCAAAATCACCAGCTGATGCAGTTACCAGAACAATCGAAGAGATTGCTTCGGCAGCGTAAGCAGACTGGGAAAACATTGGGGCGTGCGACAAGTTCGCGCGCCTTTTTACTGGTAAAATTTGCGTTTTTAAGCTATAACACTCCTGGATCAAGTATTCACTGACAAAAGGAGAACATCGTGAACAGTACATCCAACCCGATCTATTCGTTTGGTCGCCCACTCAATCCCGACTTTGCTGACGGTCAATCTTTTGGAAAAGTTGGGGTAATTATGGGTAGTCAGTCTGACTGGCCATTCATGCAGCCCTGCACCGACATGTTAGAGCAAATTCGGATTCCATTCGAGTTCGGAGTCGTGTCAGCTCACCGTACGCCTGAGCGTATGGTGCAATATGCACACCTCGCATTCAATCGAGGTTTGAAAGTTATCATCGCCTGTGCTGGTGGCTCTGCCCACTTGCCGGGTATGGTGGCTTCTGAGACGTTACTGCCGACACTTGGTGTGGCGCCGAAGAAAACTGACGAGCATGCCGTCGGTTCCATGATCGCTATGCCTGCCGGCAAACCACTCGCTTATATGGGCGGTGGCAGCGGACCTAGCAAGAATGCAGGAGCTGCAAATGCTGCCTTGATGGCAGCGAGCATTCTCGCCTTGGAAGACGGCGAACTTCGCAAGCGGCTACAAGCCTATCACGACAATCTGCGGGATTCTGTCCCGTTCACTTGCTTCTAAAGGAGAAGTTCATGATTGAAGGAAAAACCAAAACGGTTGCTCCCCTTTGGAAGGGAGCAGATGTCGGACTAGTTACGACCAAAGATGACATTACGGCCGGAGACGGTGCTAAGCACGACATCATGTCCGGTAAAGCCGAACTGGCTACGCGCACTACCTGCAATGTCTTCGACTACTTGACTGGCAGGAATATACCGCTGGCATACGTCGGACGTGACGGTCAAACTACCTTTCTCACCAGGATCTGCAAGATGATTCCGGTCGAGGTGGTAGTGAGAGGGATTGCAATGGGATCGTATCTCAAGCGCAATCCCAATGTCACAGACGGCTCTAAGTTCGTCGAGCCTGAAGTCGAGTTCTTCTACAAGACCACAGGACGTCAACTTGGAGGAGTAACTCTCCCATGCGACGATCCTCTCATGGTTCTGGACTCGGAAGGGTTGCAGTATGATCTGTACCTCCCCAACAAGCCAGTATCTGAAGGAATGATCGGACCTCTCGACTTGTCAGAGGAAGATACCAAAGTTCTGGTAACTCAACTAGAAGAGTGCGGCAGGATTGCGAGCAAGGTTTTCGGACTTCTAGAGTTGGCCTGGGACAATCTCAATGGCTACCTCTATGACTTCAAGCTGGAGTTCGGCGTCTTACCTGACGGATCGATCGTCGTTGCAGACGTTATAGACTGCGACAGCTGGCGGGTTATCTGGGAGGGTCTCAAACTATCGAAGCAAGGATACCGTGACGGCGACGACCTCAATCGGGTCCTCGGTGTCTATCGGCTTGCTGCATCACTGACTGACCGGATGTCTTAACGCTCATCAACATAAGAATTAGCCCACCAACCTCGTGTTGGTGGGCCTTTTTTATTTGAGCTTAACTATTTTCTTATACAAAACAACTGTGCTTTTAAGACACCGCAGAAAATCTCGCTTTTCCTCGAGATCACCCTCCTGCAAGATGAACTTGCAGTAATTGCGGATATCAATGTCTTTCACGGCTATCTTTGCCTCATTTCCTAGGAGCATTTGCTGAAACTGCTTGTACCGACGCACTTCGTTAGTGATCTTGTCTCGCATTGGTACAGCCTTAATATCAATATCATCGAGCAATAGCGTTAGCTGCGAGACAAGATCATTTTCATTGATAAACCCACAGTCACAATGAGGATCTCTGGATCTAGTACATTTGTAATAGACGTAGCGTTGAGTATTGCCGTTCTTCTGATTCTTAAATTTCTCGTCAGCGGTGATACCTGATCCGCACAAACCACAGGTCATGGTTCTAGTAAATGCAAATTCTTTTTGTTGTAATCGGGGTTCAAGTATCTGGCTTTTGATCTGCTCATGAACCTTATCAAACAACTCTCTGTAATACATAGGCCCGGCCTATGTAGTCAGGTCTATATAGTCAACATAGGCCGGGCCTATGTAGTCAAGGGCTTATGCAGTCAATGAAAATGGTGACAACTTATATCGTCCAAGTAATGGAAGATTTCCTCATGGGATTACAACGGTGAAAAAACGCACTATTTCTATTGACCTTGCATACCATTTTTTAACTGCGTGGACCCACTAACAAACTTTTCCCCACTAAACTTATTGTCAATTATTTTTGACAAAAGTGGCTCACTTGGTAGACTAAGGTAATTACTCAGTTCTAATCCAATATGTTACCTATGGAAATACACCCCTATGACATGAAGGAAGTGAATGCGTTAGTAGTCGTTTCCGCTAAAGAGCACGGTAGGATATACCGCTTACAGGCGGGTACTCTAGAACCACTGCAGTACGTGGCCGAACACCCACCAGAATACAGCGATAATGAGGGATTCTTTACCCGATCAGCGGGCGGTATAAGGTTTGGTAGCGGCAATGTCCGCGAGACGGCCGACGCCCATAATCTTGACGTCTATATCAAAGCCATAACTGGTGAGTTGCGCAGTGCCGTCGTTACGTATCAGCCAGAGGTGGTCTTTGTGTTTGAGCCTGAACACCTCAAAGGTTTAATTAAAGAGCATTTGGCAATCCCCAATAACATCTTAGTAACAGTACTGGCGTACGGAAATTACGTTGAAAAAACCACGGCAGAGATTACTGATTTGGTTCACACTGCGCTATCTCATGAAGAAGATCCAACGGACCCGGCGTCGGTAGCAGGTGAGGCGGGCGCAGCCGAGAAGCGAAAAATATTAGAGATTGGTAAGCAAGTGTCAGGCTAACATGTATCAAAAAAAGCAAACCGTAAAATGGAAATGGGGTAACGGTGAAGGTGTGGGAACGGTATCTAAAATATTCACCAGTACCGTCTCCAAAACTATTAAAGGCACAACGGTAAAAAGAAACGCCAGTGACGCTGAACCAGCGTATCTCATTACGCAGAGCGATGGTGATGAGGTACTAAAATCGCACACCGAATTGTCTGATAATAGTTAAAGCTTATGCGGCTCTAAATAGACCAGAAGTGATCAAGCGAATAACCACAACGCTCATTTGAGCGTTGTGGCTGTATACCTTGCCTAAGTCTGCTATACTCAACCTCTATGGAAAACGTTTCAACGAAGCAAAAAACTAAACACTCAGCCTTCGCTGATTATTTTAAAGAAATTATTTACGGAGGAATTGATGGGATTGTAACCACTTTTGCGGTCGTCGCAGGATTTGCTGGTGCGTCTTTAGCTAACGACGCCACCATACAAATATCGTTCATGATCGTACTGCTTTTTGGTCTGGCGAACCTTTTTGCCGACGCTGCATCAATGGGCTTAGGTAATTTCCTCTCGGTCCGATCGGAAAAGGATCTCTATCATGTAAAACGCGCGGGTGAGGTCGGGTTGATTCAAAATCAGCCTGAGAGCGAAGCACAGCAGACAATAGAAATCATGACAGCCAAAGGCTTCACTAATGAGCAAGCGCAGGCGCTGACTACAATCTACCAAACCAACGAAGACTACTGGGTTGATTTTATGATGCAGCACGATCTTGAATTGTCTGATCCTCGGGGCGAAAATGAAGTGATGACTGGGTTGGCCACCTTCTTTTCTTTTATGGTGTTTGGAGCTATTCCACTCTTACCATTTATGTTGCAAACAGAAGGCGACCCGCAGACGGCTTTCTTTTTCTCAGCGTTTGGAACATTATGCGCTTTAATTACCTTAGGACTCTTGAAGTGGAAGGTGATTGGTTCAAAGCTGGGAGCCTCACTTTTTGAGGTGGTGGCAGTCGGTGGGACTGCGGCGGTACTAGCCTACTTAGTAGGGACGCTCTTCAGCCTTTAGATGGAGGTAGTGGTTTACAATAGATCACTAGCATAAACCAGTTATTTTAATATTTTAGCTATGCACAGGGTTATCCTTAGGTTTTACCTGACTTATCCAGTACTTATACCCAAGTGTCTACCCGGGTTTGGCTGGTAAAGGTTTCGGTAGAGTTAGCGCGTCTTTAGCGTCACGTAGATATCTTCAAGCGCTCGCACGGCATCACCAGCGGAGATGTTATTTTGGTGGTAGCGGATATTAGTGCAGTCTCCGGCTGCCCAGATACCGGGAGTATTTGTTTTCTGGGTCCAGGGATCAATTTCAATGCGGCCGTAGGTATCAAGCGTAACCACATCTTGGGCAAAGTCAGTATTTGGAATCATGCCAATCTCGACAAATATACCACTCACGCTCAAACTCCTAGTTTCACCAGGGGCAATGGAGTAGTTTAAACCTGATACAAAGGTGTCACCAGTAACTTCACTAACGGTAGCGTTGAGAATGCCAACCATTTTTTCGTGAGCCATCACTTTCTCAACAGTAACTGGGTCAGCTTTAAAGCGGTCTCCTCGTTGGAGTAAGGTGACGCTTTTTGTGTAGGCAAGCAATTGCGCAGCTGTTTCGAAGGCGGCGTTGCCGCCACCAATGACTGCCACGTCTTGGCCACTAAACATCGGCCCATCGCACGAAGCGCAGTAGGTGAGTCCTTTATGTTCAAATGTATCGGCACCGATTGCCGGTAGCTGCCGTCGCTTGGAGCCAGAGGCAATGAGGAGGGTTTGTGTGGCTACTTCATCACCATTATCTAAGGTGACAGTAAATCCATCAGCGCTTTTTATAATCGCTGTAGCGAGAGTGTTGTCTTTGATGGTGACGTATTTGTCAGCGTACGTGTGTAAATGTGTTTTAAGATCAGCTGCCAGTTGGCTGCCTGAGATTGATGGGCTACCTATCCAATTTTGGATGTCTGGTGAGACTGTACTTTGTCCACCCCAGTCTTTAGTTATAAGCAAGGTATTGAGCTGCTTTCTTGCAGCGTAGACACCAGCTGCTGTACCAGCTGGGCCACCACCAATAATAATTAAGTCGTGCATTAAAGTGTTGAATTATGGTCAATAAACAGTCACAAGAATACCACATAGCCATCGGCAGCCCTAATAAGGTACGAGGTGTGCGCACACTTGTCGCTTAGGCTACAAAGAACGACGAGATCAACCTCGCCGTTCTTTGTAGCTAGTGAGAGATAGGAGCGACTATTTTAATTTGCTACGGCGTAGGAAAGCTGGTACCGCTCCCCAATCTTCATCATCATCTTCATCAATAGGATCAATGGGCTTTGGTTCTGATTTTATGGTTGACGGGGTGTTATCGAGGTTAGATTTCATTGGTGGTGCAGTAGGGGTATCATCGTTTTTTCGTGGGGCTAATGAGTTGAAGATCCGACCACGAGTTTCTTCTGGCTGCACTTCAGGTTCGCTACGTGGATTTGATGAAAGCGCGCTACGAACTGAGGTGTGGTGATGGTTGGCAGCTTCTGATTCGGGGAAGCCAGTCGCGATGACAGTGACTTTAAGCTCATTTTTCTTTAATTTTTCATCTTTAATCGCTCCAAAGATAACCTTGGCTTGCGGGTCGATTGATTCAGTTATGACGCGCGCGGCATCTTGCACTTCAAGCATACCAAGATCATCTCCACCAGCAATTGCAAACAGAACACCTCGGGCGCCGGTAATCGACACTTCAAGGAGGGGCGAATTAATAGCGGCTCTAGCAGCTTCTTCAGCGCGAGCATCGCCTGAAGACAGTCCGATACCCATGAGTGCCGAGCCGGCATTTTCCATAACGCTTCTAATGTCTGCAAAGTCGACGTTAACAATACCAGGCATTGTGATGAGATCAGAAATACCTTCAACTGCTTGCTTTAAGATGTCGTCACACATGGCAAAAGCACTTTTGACTGTCGTTTCTTTATCCACAATTGCTAAAAGTCGATCGTTAGGAATTATAATAAGTGCGTCAACTTCCTTTTTTAGTTCCTCAATTCCTTGCAGCGCAAGACGCATGCGTTCTTGCCCTTCAAAAAGAAAAGGTTTGGTGACTACACCAACGGTGAGAGCTCCACTCTCACGTGCGATCTTAGCAGCGACTGGGGCTGCTCCAGTACCAGTACCACCACCCATGCCACCAGTAATAAAGATCATGTCAGACCCTTTTAATGAGTTGGCAATTTCTTCCCGGGTTTCCTCAGCGGCGCGACGCCCCATGTCTGGATTACCGCCAGCGCCAAGTCCACGGGTGAGGTTTTTTCCAATATGAATTTTCTTCTTCGCTAGGGAATGGTGCAAATCTTGTGCGTCACTATTGACGGCCACAAACTCTACCCCTTTTATTTTAGAGGCTACCATGTGATTGACAGCATTGTTGCCAGAGCCACCGATACCAATGACTCGAATGCGAGCGAAGGATTCTACATCTGATTTAATTTGTTCCATATTGTTAAATATTCTCTTTATACATCCCTAGCGGGAAGCTTAATAACGATAAGAACATCATACACGGAGAGTCTGATTCTGTCACTGTATTGACAGAACTGACTTTCGTGTAATTGTAAATGAGTCTTTCACTAACTTAAGGGAGGAATTGACTAAACCAACCTAGGATAGAATTTTTGGTTTGGCGTGCAATAGCGATGGCATTAGTTTGCGGATCATCGCTGGATCCCCAAATACAGAGACCATACGCCACTGCCCAGGAGGCATCTTTAACCTTTCCATTTTGACCAGGATCAAGTGTGGCAACTTTTGAAGGAAGTCGCAGGGTTGCTCGAGCGAGATCTTGAATGGAAGTAATACTCGAACCACCACCGGTGATAATAACTCCGGCCGGCAGTAATCCATCACGTTTAATTTTTTTCAAGTGTGCGTCTATGAGTTCAAAGATGTCAGTTAAACGCGCGGCAATAATTTCATCTAGTTTTCGTTTTGAGTAGTTGGTGCTTGACATGCCACCGCGCTTTATTTTCTCGGCTTCATCGAGCGGTATTTTTAGTCCGAGCGCAATGTCATTAGTGATGTCGCTTGAACCGATCGGAAACACCTTGACTGAGATGGGAACGTTGTTTTCAAATACGGCAATACTAACGGTTTCGGCACCGATATTAGTAAGGACACAGCCAGCACGTTTTTGGGCTTTGGTGAGCATGACGAAGCTGGCTGAAAGTGGTGAAGCCATTACATCTTCTACGACAATGCCAAGTGATTCTATGGCGTTCACCAGATCAGATAAGTGTTGCTCAAAAGTGGTTATGAAGAGCGATTCTACTTCTAGTTTTGTGCCATGCATACCGTGTGGTTTTCCGAGTACGAGCTCATTATCAATATGGAAAGACAGGGGAATGGCGTGAAGAATTTTACGGTTTGGAATATGTTCGATAATGCGGTCCTCGCTGTCTTGCGTGGCTTTTTCAATGTCGTGCTGAGTGATCTCGGAATCAGCTCGAGAAGTGATTACCTCACCACGCGATGTGATTTCGTCGATGCCAATCCCGCCGATAGCCACGTACGCCCGCTTAACCTCTACTCCAGCTGCTTTTTCAGCTTGCGTGATCGCACTGCGAACACTTCTGATAACATCTGCATCATTAATAATGTAGCCGTTGCGTAAGCCTCGACTCTCAGCGTAGCCAGTACCAATGATCTGCGGCAGCGATTGCTCGTTGTCTTTTTTTTGAACACGGACAATTACCACCTTTACTTGAAAGGTTCCAACGTCGATTCCAGTAATGATTCGATCAGACATACAGTTACGTTAGGTGGTGCTTACGGATATATTTTTTCTCTAGCGCATCCATTGCTTCACCATGAGCATGACCTTTTAAGTGAAGACACCCGTGCACAAATAGAAAGCCAATGTAGCCATCATAGGTCATGCCGCGGGCAGCTGCTTCTTTGAGGGTAGTCTGTGGACAGATAATTATTTCACCTTGCGTTGTAGCTAAGGGAAAAGAAAGGACATTGGGTATATAGTCTTTTTGCCGGTATTTTTGGTTATATTGTTGTGCTCGTTTGGTACCAACAAATACAAGTGAAAGTTGGTAGGTCTTGCCTAGGATATCGTTTTTAATCACTTCATAGGAAAGAGTAGGGAATTTTTTGATGGTGCTGGTGATCGTAAAAGTATCCATGTTACCTTGTTAGTGTATCATGCTGACTAACAAAACAGTCGCCCACTATGTGGGCGACTGTTTTGTTAGCGGCGACCGCGGACTCGTTCTTGAATCTTACCTAGTTTTAGCTGCAACTCGTAATGTGTCTTTTTTGTTAGCTTTTTGAGGCGAGCGGTTTTACGGACATTTTCGCTCTTGACGCGATTATAGTATCGTTCACCACGCATACGCTGAACAATACCAGCACCTTGCATTCGTTTCGTGAAGCGGCGGATAACATTAGCGCTACTTTCGTTTAGATTTTTTTCGACTTGAACATTTGTTGCCATATATGCGCGCAAGAATACCATTTACCTGTAAAAAATGCAACCAAAGGAGCTTTTACTCACCGACTACCTTAGTGTACACACTAAAGTAGTCGGTGAGAGACGGACACATTTTTTACACCAAAATATCGACAGTGGGGACACGAGTAGAGCGTCGCAGCTTAGAGATAAGGGTAGGCACGTCAATCTGTTCTTGGTTACGGGCTTCCATATCACGTAAAATGACACCCTTTTCGATGTACTCTTTTTGACCAATAATAATGACGTATTTAACGCCTTTGTCTTCTGCATCGCGCAGTTGTGTAGAAAGGGAATCACTAGCAAGATCTTGATACACCGTGATACCGGATCGTCTGAGTTCGTCAATCAAGATTAATGATCGTACCTTTGGTCCGAAGCCAAGTTGTACGACGTAGACACTCGAATTAGCTGCTTTTGGTTTTGGGTGGCGAGCGGGAGTCTTGCTGTCTTTTAAGATCATCACTGCACCCACTGCTGAAATGGTTTGTTTAGTGTTGCGTTCGACGAATTCACTATAGCGACCACCCCGCACTAAAAGTGGTGCGTTGACCACTACTTGTCCAAGGTCATCCAAAGTATCGATAGAGAAAAGGGCATCAGAATAGCATTCATGGTGACCGATAAGTCGAGAATCAATCTCATACGGAATATCAGCTAAATCGAGAAATTCGACAATTTCACGAAAATGTTTACGACTCGAATCTGATAAAAATTCGAGTGGATTGGGTGATCTAAAACCAAGCTCGTGGCCTTTTTCTAGTAGGTGTGCAAGAGCAGTTAGGGCGTGCTCCTTCATAAGTTCGCGAGCGATCGGCGGCATGTCTTCGAGTCGTTTACGTAGGAAGTTGGTCAGTTCGCGGGTATAACGAGTGCTAGATTCCTTGTCGCCCAGAGAATTAATACGGACTACGTGTTGGGTGTGACCAAGATCATTCATTAGCGCCCGAGTGGTCTGGATGAGAATGGCTTCGGCAATACTTTTATCAACGTTAAAAATATGAAATGACAACGCTGCATCCTGCGATCGGGGAATTTGATCAATTGAATAAAATAACGTTGGCGCCTCAATGGCGTGAAGCTTGGCGTCACAATATGAATTCATGCCACCGGTGAGTATACCGTGGAGCGCATCGTTGCGACGATCTTGCGCGCTTCCCGTGTAGGCGATTTTAGTACTTTGTTTACAATTAGGATGTTTCTTCAGGGTATCGATACTTTTGAATCCAAAGTGTTCAGCGGTCGTGGTAGCTTGTTTTAGAAACGTGGTGGCTGAAATATCCATAAGGTTTATTTAGTTACTATAATCGACAGGCTTGTTTCCGATGATAGGTGCGGCACCGGGGAGATAGTCAATTTCGTTAAAGGGGAATAATCGTAAGAACGCTCGACCGATAATATTTTCTTCTTCCAGTACACCCCAAACCCTTGAATCGGAACTTTGGTCACGGTTGTCTCCCATCACAAAGTATTCCTGTTCACCCAGGGCTTTGGTGACGTACGAATTGGGAGACATCTCATTGATGTAGGTTTCATCTAAGATGTGTCCCTCGGGATACGTTTGGTTTTTGAT
>Ga0136588_1000742_pt1 | contig 11596 bp, 7 predicted proteins | sample AntRauMFilla1564_FD_104782 | JGI IMG/M metagenome (GOLD analysis project Ga0136588, IMG submission 104782) | Saline lake microbial communities from Rauer Islands, Antarctica - Metagenome Filla 1 #564 | ecosystem: Environmental > Aquatic > Non-marine Saline and Alkaline > Saline | place... | reverse complement strand
CAAAGGTTTTTTCATTTATACTAAAAGTCATATAAGATTTGGACACCTCTTCTCTGGCTTCATCTAAACCTAATAACTCACAGCCTACTACGACTAGTAGAAAAAGTGTACATGGAATAAGTATTTTTTTCATAATATTCATTTTATAAATGAACAAGCCTCAGTATAAAAGGAGGCTCATTTGTTAAGTGAAATTACCTTTCTCTATTATCTTTAAGTTCTATAAAAAATTCACTCTGCTCAATTTTAAATAAATCGGGTAACTGCCTCATTGGCTCTGTTATTGTGTTAAAAGGGGCACCTCCAGTATGTCTTACAGTTATCCACGAGGTGAAATGCCCCTTTAAGTAGGTAGCGTTTAAGGTATCTACTAATTGTACAGATAATTCATTTTCCTCATGATTAAATGGTGTATAGGTTTCAATACCAGCGTCACCACTAGATTCGAAAACTGTTAAAATTGGGAGTTTAACAAAATTTCTAGTCACGGAGTCTTGAGTATGTGTATACAAAGCTAGTGAATCGTAATACAATTTAAAGCTTACAGAAACATTGTATGGAAATAAAAGCGTATCAAAATCAACGTAAGAAAATTGTAATATATCTTTATTCTGAAATGTCATTACACCAGCAAATACCTTTGAACGAGGTTGCTTATTTAGCCTAGAATCAAAGGTTTTTTCATTTATACTAAAAGTCATATAAGATTTGGACACCTCTTCTCTGGCTTCATCTAAACCTAATAACTCACAGCCTACTACAACTAGTAGAAAAAGTGTACATGGAATAAGTATTTTTTTCATAATATTCATTTTATAAATGAACGAGCCTCAATAAGTATGAAGCTCGTATTTGGTTTTATTTAATTAAGGTAATTTTTTGGGTAAATACTTTTTGCTGCGCTAACATTCGTACAATATAGGTACCAGATGGTAAGTTTTGTGCGTTAAAAGCTATACTATATTGTCCAGCCGTTTGAGAACCATCTGCCAAGGTTGCAACTCTTGCGCCATTTAAGTTATAAACTTCTAGTTTAATATCTGTTCTTTTAATAACTAGACGTTTACTATTTGGTTGATTTTCAGCAACTATACGTTCGCTCTTTGGATCTACAAAGATGTCAAAACTGCTGTGTTGATACAAGTTATCAGGTAATGAAACGTGGGTAATATGCTTGGTTTTTTTGGATGCTCGTAGTCTTTGCAATGCTAAAGACTCTGTTTGTTGGGATTTGGCGTCCTCTTCTTCTATTTGAAATAACTGTTTTCTTTCAGAGGCCTCTTGACTTTGGGAAAAACCCTCAACAGAAAAGCTTAGTAGCATACAAAGAGTAAAAAAATAAGGAATTCCTTTTTTTAGCTTAGACTTTGTAGCTTGTAGCCTGTAAGTTTAAATTATATGACATAAAATTCACTATTTGATTGAAATTAGGAGTGTAAAGATTATTTACATTATAACTTATTTATTAAAGTGTTAAATCTTAGTCTGTATTCAAATGTCATTATTGTTAAATTATGTAAAATAACTATTCGTGAATAAAATGTATAAGATCATTTTTATGCTAAATAATTGGTATGTATTAACTTGAATCAGATGAATTTATTAAATTAAGTCTAGTATGTGATTTTTGTAGATAGATAGTGAAGCGAGTGTCATCCGCAATCCACTGGATTCCGTGTCAACTGACCTGCTACCGCAATTCAGCGCACGGAATGACGAGGTAGGCTCGTGTTCAGGAAGACGTTCACAGCTAAAAATACCCCAAGAACATTGAACTCTCCTTTTTTATATGTAATTTACCAAAGTGAAAAAAATCATCTCCATAGCGCTTATACTCATTATCATGCTTCCCACCATTGGGTTGAGCATTGGCACACATATTTGTGGCGGAGAAGCGAGAGATTATAAACTGGTTTTTGACGTGCAATCGCTGCAATGCGAGATGCAAGCCACGCCAGATAAAGCAGCCTGTCCTTCCCATCCTATTGAGCCAATGAACAGTAGCGATAAAATGGATTGTTGCGACAACCTGCTTATTTCTATTGAAACAGATCAGTATCAAAACGCTAAAAGCCTGAATCTTACTCAGCAACAAGCAGTAATACTTTTTGAGCTTCCTATATATTCACTTACTGATCAGTTTATTGCTAGCCAAGAAATTGCAGACGCAAATCTAGCACGATTCTTAACCTTCCCACCGCCAAAAAAGCAACTTTTTGTGCGTAGCCAAGTGCTATTGCAGACATTTCTGAATTAGTCAAAGTAAGTCCTTCCCATAAAACCTTTAAAGACGTTCTGTCCTAGAAAAAGGTTTTTTAGTTGCGTTTATTTTTATCCGGCAAACGCATTTTCATCATTTTATTTAAATGAGTTAATCAAAAAAGAAGTCCATTTAAGCGACTGTTTTCTGCTTAGCTCTACCAATTTCAGCAATTATTCTTGCACGCTTATGAATAAGCTTATCCACTTTTTCCTGCATAATAGGCTAGTTACCCTAATACTTTTAGTAGTTCTGGTTTGTTGGGGACTAATAACCGCACCATTTGATTGGGAAATAGGCTTTCTACCATCTGATCCCGTAGCAGTTGACGCTATTCCTGATATTGGAGAGAATCAGCAAATTGTATTTACCGAATGGAAAGGACGTTCGCCCCAAGATATTGAAGACCAAATTTCGTACCCATTAACGACCTATTTATTGGGAATTCCAGGCGTTCGATCTATCCGATCCTCTTCCATATTTGGCTTTTCAAGCATCTATATCATATTTGAGGAAGACATTGAATTTTACTGGTCGCGATCTAGAATTCTCGAAAAGCTAAGTTCCATTCCCTCGGCATTGCTTCCCGAAAATGTGCAGCCAACCTTAGGGCCAGATGCCACCGCTTTAGGTCAGGTTTATTGGTACACCATTGAGGGACGAGATCAGCAGGGTAAAGCTACCGGTGGTTGGGATTTACATGAAATTAGAAAGGTGCAAGATTTCTACGTGAAATACGGTCTTAATGCAACTCAGGGCGTTTCAGAAGTGGCCTCAATCGGGGGCTATGTTCAAGAATATCAGGTAGACGTAAACCCCTCTGCGCTAAAGGCATACAATATTCCACTTTCAGCAGTTATGAAAGCCGTGCAACAAGCCAATAGAGATGTTGGAGCAAAGACCATAGAAATAAATCAGGCTGAATATGTTGTTCGTGGTTTAGGCTATATCAAGGCTGTTGAAGACCTCGAAAAAGCGGTGGTTTCTATACAAAATAACGTTCCTATTAGCATCAAAGATGTGGCCGTGGTGAACTTAGGCCCGGCCACCAGAAGAGGTGTTTTAGACAAAGGAGGCGCCGAGGTTGTGGGCGGTGTAGTGGTTGCCCGATATGGCGCTAACCCCTTGCAAGTCATAAATAATGTGAAAGAAAAGATTGCTGAAATAGCACCCGGTTTACCCACCAAAACTTTGCAAGATGGACGAATAAGCCAGTTAACCATTGTGCCATTTTACGACCGATCAGAGCTGATTTATGAAACATTGGGAACCCTTGAAGAGGCATTATCACTTGAACTTTTGATCACTATTTTGGTCGTAATTGTGATGGTTTATAACCTTAGAGCATCTCTACTCATAGCCAGTTTATTGCCCATATCGGTGCTCATGGTTTTTATAGGAATGCGGTATTTTGGCATAGATGCAAATATTGTAGCCCTATCTGGTATAGCCATCGCCATTGGCACAATGGTAGATCTCGGCATTATTCTCAGCGAAAATATGATCAAGCATTTAGATGAGTCGCCAAAAGATCAACCCTTGAAAAAAACCATTTACAATGCTACTACAGAGGTTTCTTCAGCCATTTTAACCGCTGTTTCCACAACCATTGTCAGTTTTATACCCGTTTTTACCTTAGAAGCCGCAGAAGGTAAGCTCTTTGGTCCGTTGGCATACACTAAAACCTTTGCGCTTATTGCTGCGCTTTTAGTTTGTCTTTTCTTATTACCGACGCTTGCACATCTATTTTTCGGGTTAAAAATTCGGTCGAAACTACTTAAAAAGGCTTTTCCATTCGTACTTATCGCTTTTGCCATCGTAGCTTTATCTCTTGGATTTATCTGGCCGGGCCTTATGCTTTTGGTCTTTGGTTTGATTGGAATTAGCCAAATTGTTGCAGAAATGTACGCTGATTTGCTACCTGAAAGTGTCCATTCTTTCCTAGAAAAAGCGCCTTTATTTGCAGCCATAATCGGTGTGGTAATTTTACTAGCAAATTATTGGCTTCCCTTAGGAGCAGCCGTTTCCGTTGGGTGGAATATCTTTTTTGTGGCCATTTTATTAGTAGTAATTCTAGGTCTATTTTTACTGTTGGAAAAAAAATATCAACCTATTTTATCATGGTGTTTAGCTCATAAAAAAGTTTTCTTAGCGCTGCCCACAACTCTTATTGTCCTAGCATTAATGATCTGGTTGGGCTTTTCCACTGTTTTCCATTTTGCCTCAACTTCTTTCAATGCAGTAGGCTGGAATGTCCAAAAAACAGCGCTTTGGTCTAGTTTGAGCCATAGTTTCCCGGGAATTGGCAAAGAGTTTATGCCATCTCTTGATGAAGGCACCTTTTTGTACATGCCAACAACAATGCCGCATTCAGGCATGGAATACAATATAAAAGTAGTTGCTCAGCTCGATATGCTTGTAGCAAATATTCCAGAAATAGCTTCAAGTGTGGGTAAATTGGGAAGGGTAGAATCGGCCCTAGATCCTGCACCTATTTCTATGTTCGAGAATGTTATAAACTATAAACCCGAATATAGTCTTGACGAAAAAGGCCATAAAAAACGGTTTAAAGTAGATGAAAACAATCTTTTTATTACAAAAACAGGAGAAAGTTGGAGCCAACAAGAAGCCACAGAAAAAGGGATAAATGCTACAGATTTAATTCCGGATAATAACGGTCGGTACTTTCGAAATTGGCGGGAACACATCAAATCACCTGATGATATTTGGAAAGAAATTGTTGCTGTAACTAAAATTCCTGGCGTTACTTCTGCGCCAAAATTACAACCCATAGAAACGCGTTTAGTCATGCTGCAAACCGGCATGCGTGCGCCAATGGGAATTAAAGTCTACGGACCGGATTTACCCACCATTGAGCAATTTGGCTATGAGTTAGAAAGTTTGCTAAAAATGGTTCCTTCCGTTAAAGAAGAAGCGGTATTTGCTGACCGAATTGTTGGCAAACCCTACATTCATTTAGATATTAACAGAGATGCAATTGCTCGGTATGGACTGTCGGTTGAGGCCGTTCAAGAGACCATTGAGGTGGCTATTGGTGGCAAAACCCTAACCACAACCGTTGAGGGCAGAGAGCGTTTTCCCGTAAGAGTTCGATACCCTAGAGAGCTGCGAGATAGTCCGGAAGAATTAGCCAATATCTTGATTTCAACACCATCAGGAGCACAAATTCCGCTTTCGCAGCTAGTGAGTATTGACTACGTTCGCGGGCCACAAATGATTAAAAGTGAAGAGACTTTCTTGGTCGGTTATGTGCTTTTTGATAAGAAAGATGGCTTTTCAGAGGTGCAAGCAGTGGAAGATGCTAGTGCTTATATACAAGCTAAAATTGCAGCCAATGAGCTTCGGGTTCCGCCAGGCGTGAGCTACCGTTTTTCGGGAAGTTATGAAAATCAGCTTCGCGCAGAGAAACGCCTTTCTTTTATAGTACCTCTTGTCTTAGCTGTTGTGCTACTCATTTTATACCTGCAATTCCGCTCTGTTTCCACCTCAATGATGGTATTTAGCGGCATTGCCATGGCTTTTAGTGGTGGCTTTATCATGCTCTGGTTATATGCGCAGCCGTGGTTCTTGGATGTGCAAATTTTTAGTATCGACTTCCAATCGCTATTTCAAATAGAGCCGATTTACCTCAGTGTGGCTGTTTGGGTAGGTTTTATTGCCCTTTTTGGAATTGCCACAGACGATGGCGTTTTAATGGCAACCTATTTAGATCAAAGTTTTGACCGAAATAAAACCCAATCCATCGCACAAATTCGGGCAGCGGTAGTTGAGGCCGGGCAGCGAAGAATTAAGCCCGCAATCATGACCTCTGCAACAACCATCATAGCCTTGCTTCCCATTTTAACCTCAACGGGAAAAGGCTCAGATATTATGATTCCAATGGCTATTCCCGCATTTGGTGGCATGTTAATAGCGGCCATAACCTATTTCGTTGTCCCTGTGCTTTATGCCATGAGAGAAGAGAGCCGATTGAATAATCGAAAAATTGAGAATTAGCCATGATACAAAACTATGAGTACTCCATATCCACGTCGTAAAACCATATTTCTATGAATAAAATTATTATTTCACTCATCATGGTTATGGCCAACTGCACATTGGTCATTGAAAATGGCCACGCTCAAACGCTAGACGATTATTTTGCCATTGCTGCTGAAAACGACCCCGGATTGCAGGCTAAATACACGTCTTTTGAGGTCGCAATGCAGAAAATCCCACAAGTGTCTGCCTTACCAGATCCTACACTCTCTTTTGGATATTTCCTTTCCCCAGTAGAGACAAGAGTTGGTCCGCAACGAGCTAGATTTTCGCTTACGCAGATGTTCCCTTGGTTCGGCACCTTGAAAGCCCAAGAAGATGCGGCAAGTTTAATGGCTGAGGCAAGTTTTCAGGAATTTTTAGATGCAAGGAATAAACTCTATTACGAGCTTTCGATACAATATTATGCACTCCATGAAATTGATAGATTACTTTCTATTGAACAGGAAAATTTGACCATTTTAAATTCCTACAAAGAGTTGGCTACCATTAAATTAGAAAATGGAATAGGAGAGATGACCGATGTGCTTAGAGCTGATATTATGTGTAAAGACGCATCCACAAATCTGTCTATTCTAAGCCTAAAGAAAAATCCGTATAAAACCCGCTTTAATAGTATGCTCAATAGATCTAGCAATGAAGCTATTTCTACTCAAGACGCTTTATATAGCACAATTTTGCCAGAAGAATATGCGGAAGAGGCTATGCTTAGCACAAATCCGTTACTTGGTGGTTTTGATCTACGAATTGATGCAAGTAAAGCCAATGAGCAAGCCGTAATAAAGCAAGGCTTACCAAAAATTGGGGTCGGGCTAGATTACGTAATTGTGGGGGAAAGGACAGATATGTCGCTGGCTGACAACGGAAGAGATGTGTTAATGCCTATGGTTTCGTTAAGCCTTCCCATTTTTCGAAAGAAGTACAAAGCCTCCAAAAAAGAAGCCCAATTAATGCAGCAAAGCTATTCGCTGCAAAAACAAGACTTATCAAATAGGCTCACAAACAGTTATGAGCAGCTTTCATTCGAGATTCAAAAGCAATTAGCGCTAATTACGTTATATGATGAGCAAATAATAGAATCGGATGTAACGCAAAACCTTCTTGCTAAAGCTTATGGCAACGCTGGGCAGAATTTCGAGGAAGTTTTACGCATGCAACAGCAAATTTTGCAGTACCAAAAGATGAAAGTAGCCGCCTACACCGCCTACTTAACGGCAGTAGCTGAATTAGATTATTTAACAGCCAAAAGGAGATAAAAATGGAGCATGACCATTCTAACCACCACGCACACATGATCGAAGATTTCAAGAAGCGGTTCTGGATATCGTTGATTATCACTATTCCCATAGTGGTATTAGCGCCAATGATTCAGGATTTGATTGGTTATCAACTTGGCTTTAATGGTGATCGATATGTACAGTTTGCGCTATCCTCAATCATATTCTTTTATGGCGGATGGCCTTTTTTGAAAGGATTAGCAGATGAATTGAAAAAGAAAGCACCCGGAATGATGACGTTAATAGCGCTGGCCATTTCGGTAGCCTATTTTTATAGTTCTGCAGTTGTATTCGGTTTAGGCGGCAAAATTTTTTTTTGGGAACTCGCTAGTCTAATCGTCATCATGCTTTTGGGGCATTGGATAGAAATGAAGTCCGTTATGGGTGCTTCAAACGCGCTACAAGAATTAGCTAAAATGATGCCTTCAACAGCTAATAGAATCACAAAAAATGGCGAACAGGAAGAAATCCAAATTGATGAGCTGAAAAGCAACGATATCATTTTAGTAAAACCAGGAGAAAAAGTACCCGCTGATGGAAGCGTGATTGAAGGTCAAAGTCATGTAAACGAATCTATGCTCACTGGCGAATCAAGACCCGTTAATAAAGAAACGGGCGATGAGGTAATTGGGGGATCAATAAATGAAAATGGTTCCTTAAAAGTAAAAGTGAAGCACATTGGTGAAGATGCATATCTATCAAAAGTGATAGGAATGGTGAAACAGGCTCAAGGAACCAAGTCAAAAACCCAAAACCTGGCAGATAGAGCAGCAGCTTGGTTGTTTTACGTTGCCTTGGGCTCAGGTATTTTAACATTAATAGTATGGTTGAGCTTGGGCAAAGAATTTGAGTATGCGCTAGAGCGAATGGTAACCGTCATGATTATATCTTGTCCGCATGCCTTAGGTTTAGCTGTGCCTTTAGTAGTGGCCATCTCTACATCGGTTTCAGCCAAAAATGGTTTGTTAATTCGAAACCGAACAGCTTTTGAAAATGCTAGAAAAATTACAGCTATTATTTTTGATAAAACCGGCACCTTAACAAAGGGAGCTTTTGGCGTTACGCGCATAAAGAGTGTGCTTGAAGGTCTATCAGATTCTGATTTACTACAAATGGCCGCTTCCGTTGAAAACAGTTCTGAACATCCAATTGCTGCTGGAATAGTTCAAAAAGCAAAATCTAGCGATCTAAGCTTAAAGGAAGCGCAAAATTTCAAAAATATTACGGGAAAAGGCATCCAAGCTGATTTAGACGGGAAGGAAATTAAAATTGTAAGTCCTGCTATGTTAAAGGAACAAGGCATTGAGATTCCTTCAGAAGCATTTAAATCAAATGATGAGACTGTAGTATTCGTTTTGAAAGACAATAAACTAGCAGGCTACATTGCCCTAGCAGATGAAATTCGTCCGGAATCTTTAGCTGCCATAAAGACCTTAAAAGAAAGGGGAATAAAGGTTTTAATGGCAACAGGAGATAATCAAAAAGTAGCTAAGTCGGTTAGTGAACAACTTTCTCTGGATGATTTCTACGCCGAAGTGTTACCAGAGGAAAAACAACAGATTATTAAAGATCTTCAAGAGAAAGGCGAGTTTGTAGCAATGACTGGCGACGGTGTAAATGATGCGCCGGCGCTCGCACAAGCTGATGTAGGAATTGCTGTTGGTTCGGGTACAGAAGTGGCAGCGGAGACAGCTGATATTATACTGGTAAATAGTAATCCTAAAGATATTGCCAATCTGATAATATTTGGAACCGCTACTTACAAAAAAATTATGCAAAACCTATGGTGGGCATCAGGTTACAATATTTTAGCAGTACCATTAGCTGCCGGTGTTCTAGCAAGTGCAGGAATAATTTTAAGCCCAGCAATCGGAGCGGTTCTTATGAGCTTAAGTACCGTGATAGTGGCTGTTAATGCTCAATTGTTAAAAAGACAAATCAATAATTAAAATGAAAAATACTACCAAAACAACGGCATTAGTTGCCATTAGTACCCTTGTAATAGGCTTGTTTCTGGGTTGGATTTTCTTTGGGAGCTCCAATGAATCTGATGCGCATAATCATGCTGACGATTCAAGCGCCGAAACAATTTGGACCTGCTCTATGCATCCACAAATTCGCCAAAATGAACCAGGCGATTGTCCTCTGTGTGGCATGGATTTGATTCCCTTAGAAACCACAGATACAGAGCTTGATCCAATGGCCATAAGCATGTCTACAGCAGCCTTGCAACTAGCTCAGGTACAAACAATGGTCGTTGGCAATGTTGGCACAGATAAGTCAATTAGGCTCAACGGTAAAGTTCAGGTTGACGAGCGATTGCTGTTTAGCCAATCTTCACACATTCCAGGTAGGATTGAAAAACTTATGCTAAACTTTACCGGAGAATTTGTTTCGGCAGGTCAGGTAATAGCTCATGTCTATTCTCCAGAATTGGTTACCGCTCAAGAAGAGTTGATTGAAGCGGGAAAAATTAAAGAATCTCAACCTAGACTTTATAATGCAGCCAAAGAAAAACTGAAAAATTGGAAGCTTACAGACCAGCAAATTGATCAAATAGCCTCTTCAAATAAAACCATTGAAGAGTTTCCAATTATCGCAAATGTTTCTGGCTACGTAACGGATAAAATGGTAAATCTTGGCGATTACATTAAGCAAGGGGAAGTGCTTTACGAAATAACCGATTTATCTAAAGTTTGGGTGCTGTTCGATGTCTATGAATCGGATATGTCTTGGATAAAAAAGGGAAATAAACTAAGCTACATTGTTCAATCTTTTCCCGGAAAGACTTTTGATGGGACTGTAAGCTATATAGATCCTGTTATTGACCCAATTACCCGCATAGCTGAGGCAAGGGTTGAAGCCAGCAACGAAGACTTATTACTAAAACCAGAAATGTTTGTAAGGGGGACATTAGAAGTCGAGTTAAACAATAAAACGGTTGCTTTAGCTGTTCCTAAAACGGCCGTAATGTGGACAGGAAAACGATCTGTGGTTTATGTCATGCAAAAGGTAGATCAAGTCATAAGTTTCAAAATGCGAGAAGTAACACTTGGCCCAGCACTTAGTGAAAGTTATGTAATTGAATCAGGCTTAGATGCGGGTGAGGAAATAGCTGTAAGTGGTACCTTTAGCATTGATGCAGCGGCTCAATTAGCTGGTATGCGAAGTATGATGAATACTGATGGGGGCGTAGCCATGACTGGCCATGATCACGGTAATACTGGTATGAATTCTATACAGAATACAGCTATTCCAACAAAAATTGATTTATCAGCTGATGCAAAAAAAGCCCTGAAACCTCTTTTAGATAGTTATTTCGCTATGAAGAATGCGCTAGTTGAGGACGATTACAAAAAAGCTAGTCTATATGGTAAAAGCATTAATGAAGAACTAGCAAAAATCGAAGTTACTCAATTCAAGGGGGAAGCGAATCAGTTTTGGGCTCAACAATCTGTGCTATTAAAAAATAGTACTCAAGGCATTAACGAGTTAGATAATATTGCGGCCATTAGAGAAAACTTTATAGGAATTTCAAATATCATGATAAATCTTACTAAGACATTTAATCCATTTGCGTCTATAATCTATATTCAAAATTGTCCAATGGCAGACACCAATAATGGGGCTGATTGGTTGAGTTTATCAGAAGATATTCGCAACCCTTATTTTGGCTCATCTATGCTAAAATGCGGGGAAGTGAAAGAGGTACTGGGGAATTAGATGATCTACCTCGTCTTTTCGGACACGAGCGTACATCTCGGTACATTTGCTAACGCAAATACTCGATGAGCTCTAAACCAATCTCGTATATCTGACATTAAGCGTTCATCAGGTGGCTCTACGTAGTTAAAATGTATCGAGCCGTTCATCGAGTGTTCGCAAAGCGAATGTACAGAGCCGTTCATCGAGTGTTCGCAAAGCGAATGTACCGAGCCGTTCATCGAGTGTTCGCAAAGCGAATGTACCGAGCCGTTCATCGAGTGTTCGCAAAGCGAAT
>Ga0136588_1000741_pt1 | contig 11598 bp, 13 predicted proteins | sample AntRauMFilla1564_FD_104782 | JGI IMG/M metagenome (GOLD analysis project Ga0136588, IMG submission 104782) | Saline lake microbial communities from Rauer Islands, Antarctica - Metagenome Filla 1 #564 | ecosystem: Environmental > Aquatic > Non-marine Saline and Alkaline > Saline | place... | reverse complement strand
CATCCGTTCGGAGGTTTGCTAGTATCCAGCGTATAGATAGTGACAACGACGGAGAGGACGATGACTATGTAGTGGTTACCAGTGATGATGGGGGGATTACGAATGTCTATGTAGTTCAGATGGAGGTATTGTGGGTACGAAGCGTTACATGGACGGCGTTCATATATCAAATCGCATCGACCAATGCTGGAAAGGTTTTTGCAGCCGATGTGAATAAAGACGATAAGCCAGATTTGGTAGTATACAGTAATGGAGCGAACGGCCCGTCTTTGTCGATCTGGACCCAGTCTATTTAAAGCTAAGTGTAGATAGTTAGGTAACTTGTACGTACTGTGAATAAACCTGCGTGGAACGTTGTTTTATTTAGACACTGAGGAGTATGGTCGATAGTGCCAACACAGCGACATTAAGTCCAAAGTCAACAGGATGGCGTTGAATAGCCTCCATTGTGTCGCTTGTACTACTGTATACACTGTACTCTACCTAGATCATTATAGTTAAGCACGAGAGTGTAACTTATGTTTGCTACATAAATTTCTCGTTAAATGAGAGAACCGTATTAGACGTCTGACTTACATGTAAAGCTTTGGCAGAAGAATACGCGTCCTGTTTTGAAAACCCGAGATCATAACTGTTAACAGTGTTAAGGATGCGTTCCTTTAGACATGTAGAAAGAACCAGCAACTGAAGACATAAAACCTGTATGGGGTGCTAACGTCACATGTGATTATGACACAGATCATGTGACTGAACTACCTGAGCAAAGTACAACTTGAGTCGCGTCACGATAGACGTTTGACAGCTTGACCTGGCCGTGGCAAGTGTCATAGGATGTTAGTAATTTATCGCCTACTAGAATCTGTTAGCATAGTTAATTACATAGTATCGGTACTATCAGTATTACTGGCCCTGTGTTGCTATGAGCTGTTGCTATGGTATTTGCAGGTTTCGCAGAGGCAAACAAATGAAGGCAAACAAAATTGAGTTGTGTCATTCGAATGAAAGCATAGTACGAAGAACTCTCCTTATCGCCGACGGCCTGAGTCGCTGATGAAGCAACAGGTGGAGGTTGGAACCGCATGACAGGTATGTAGCGACCAAAATTGTTCGATGTGAGTAATTGGACCGTAGTTCGTAACTAAACACAACAGCACCTCGAAGCGTTGTCATGCACTACAGTCTGAAAGTCAAAAGCAAACTATAAAAGAAAGGGAGCAAAGCGCTTCTGTAGCTCCATGCAGTCCTGATGTCCAAGTGTCTCCTTCGAAGCTGTGTGTAAGCAACGCTTAAAAAACGGGTCGTAGAAAGTTTAATTGTACAAAATTAATCAATGTGGAAGTTTGAAACTCCAGATTGTTATCAAAAATAGGCTTGAACGGAGTATGGCGGACATAGGTTCGGTCCGAGTGGCCAAAGCAACGCCATGCATCACATCGTTAGGGGGCTTTCTTATAATGGCAGTGCTTATGTGCTCGGCAGCGTCAGCTGCAAATCTTAAATTACTATTTACTGGAAATTTCAACGGAATTTACGCTAGTGTGGTAAGGTCATTTGCGATTTTTTTTAATTTCAAAGCTTCCATGTTGAGACAATTTGAATAACAATCAACTTTGATTCTTAATTGGTACAGAATGGATTCGGTGGCTTTCCTCAACTTGCCGCAAAGATGGACGAACTTCGAAATAGTACAACAGACAAAGTCGTCACTTTAAATATTATGAGAATGATGCACACCGTAAAACTCAACAGAGCATTCCGAGGACACAAGTTCCACACATATGGAAAACTTTTGAAGTTAGACTATACAGGGTAAGCACCTGTTGTTGTTGTTGTCGTTTTGGGTTTTTTTTCAACACGCTAACAAAGGCGGCATGGTTGCATTGATAACTTGAATTGGGCAGAATCCAGTATGGTGAACTTTATTTAGGACCCCAAGTGATGCGCAATTACCTTGCAGGCAACGAAGCATTTAGTCCATTCCCGGCGATAGCGACAAATCTTGTTATGCGGGGTACTCTCTTTCCAGAAACGATTGTTCGGAAGTCAGCTATTATTGAACTTGAAGAAGGGACGCACACCATCAAGGTTGGTTTGTTGGCAATCAGCGATGAAGGTAAGAAGTTATGAAGCTTTGTATTCATTGAATAACGGCGTTGACGTCCATTTGGATACTCTTGTACGCAACAGAATGTACTACGACAAGTCCAGCAATAGCCAACTTATCCTTACAAAGATATATATTGACATGCTAACCGAAACCATCTAGGATTCTGTAGCCGGACGGACTGCGGTGTTAGTATATACGCAAGAGAAATCATCAGCACGCTACAAGAAGAAATACAACTTTTGAAAGATCAAGGAGTCAACACATTCATAGCGATGTTGGGATTTTTCAATTCAAGAAATATCGAAACTATCTCTAGCGGTTTGCCTGACATCCGTCTATTTGTATACCATAACTGCATGACACGTCGAGACTTCACAACCCAGCTTGGTGAGCAAAAAAAGTATCGGGTCTATTTTTTTTTTGTTATTTCTTTTGAAGTTACTACCTATGCGATTGTCTGCCGTAGTTCACTTTCGTTCTTAGAGTTTACCCTTGAATGCATTCAAACTGACACGGGCACTTCGTTTTTCTCAGCGAATGGCGCTGTTCTCATTGAAATGCAATATGCTGGAGCGGTTGGAGAGGCAGACATTTCGGTTTCATTGCAAGGAGAGCTGAATCTCGTCTCTGCAACCCAGCACATTGTAAAGGCGTGTTCAGAGGAGTTGGAGCTTGACGAGACTAGTACACAGTGTTTCCCAACGAGAACGCAATTTCCCGACCTTAACTGTACGTTTCGGGACGCTGCATTTCACCAAGAAATCCTAAATGATCTAGATGAACTCCGACAAGGAGATCCAGTTGTGGGCGAGCTAAATAGAACCTTGAGTTCGCGCGATTGTGGAGGTGGATCCTGCGAGATGGGGTCGCTGTACACCGATGCACTTGTTTCTGAATTCTCAGAGTACTGTGATGTGGCATTTTTAAATAATGGAGGTCTCCGCGAGACACTGCAAGGAAATTTTACCCAGCAAGACATTCGGTCCACGTCTCCATTTCCCAATACTGTATCGGCCTTCAAGATACGCGGAGATTATCTGCTCGACGCATTCCAGCTATCTTTCAGCTCTCAGACCAGACTCTTTCAAGGAAGTGGAAATAGTGTTTTCCAAGTCTCCAGGAACTTCCGCGTAACACTTGACCCATCTAAGCCTCGTACAATACGCGTTGTTGGTCTGGACGTGTTTAAACAAAACAAATTTGAGCCAGTGAGTGTTACAGACACTTACTTTGTCTGTACCAACAACTTTTTGCGAAAAGGAGGCTCTGGATTTACCATGCTTGAGAACAATGTTGAAACGACCCTAGAGAGCACAAGGCTGGTGAGTGATTCCGCCGAGACCTACTTGGCGAGCCTCAGTGACATCAACGAGTACGAGTACGGCGAGCGCTTTCTCTTAGCGTCTACGTCCTCAGTGAGGCCGTTTGTAGGTGCATGTTCCTATTCCGAGATATCTTTAGCCCTCACTGCTAGTCTTCGTGACCACTGCAACGACGGGTGGAGAAGATCGTCCGACATTTCGTGGACTCTTGGAGAATCGGACGAAGAACTTCAAAGAACCTTCGTAATTAACTTTGAAGGAGGGCTTAGCGAGTAAGACACCCTTTCTTCTTTCCCATTTTGTCAATTACAGTGTATTTGCTCTCAAATATCGAGGACGTTTTTGGTTCTGTGGACAGCTTCAATGTTAACTGTATTCTTTTAGATTGATGAACGCCATCGTGCGCATACATGACGGAAGATCAGAGTCTGATAGCATTGCCATGTATGTTCTTCCAGACCATACGCTCGCGACGGCATCTTTCGTGCTTTCTCCATCGCAGTCTTTCCCGGAAAATATTACAGTGCTTTCGTCAACGTCTCAGCTACTCCTACGTTTTATATTCAATGAAGAGGATACAGTCGGAAATCATGAAGCCAACGGGCCCGTCTTTTCATATACGAGTTTAACTGCGTGCCCTCCAGGTTACCATCGTACTATAGAAACAAACGCATGTGAGGCGTGTCTGCCTGGGAGCTTTAAATCGTTCCTTGATGAAAGCCGCTGCGTTCTGTGCCCAGCTGGGACGTTCTCCAGTACCGCGGCCTCCATCGAATGTTCTACCTGCCTTGCGCAGACCTACCAGCCTGATACGGGGAAGACAGAGTGCATCAGTTGCCAAGGAGGCAAAGTGGTCACGCAAGAGAGCACCGTCTGCGATTGCGAAGAAGGCGACGTCTTTGACACGGAATTGGGACGATGCAGAGGTAAGACACAATGTAACCTTCACATCGTTGCTATCCTTAAAAGAATGGAAAAGTAAAGAATTAACTATCTGATGTGTCAATTTTTCATTGGTATCTCGTATGGTACCTCTTTTATCAGTGATCACAAGGAAAAGCAATTCGGTGATGTATGCTATCGTCGGCTCAGTTGTCGGTCTTGTCATCATCTTTATGGTGCTCCTGGCCGTGCTGTTCTATCTACGTCGCCGCAAGGCGAATGACTGGTGGTGCATAGATGAAGATCAGATTAAAGTCGTCCAGCGCGATGGCGCCAGCCGACACACGTCAACAAATTCGATATCCTCGTTCCGCTCCAATGTGAGCGGGATGTCAGGTCACTCGACACGTAATCGGCAACTTCACACCACGACTGGTATGTACCGAGACCAGATCGTTGCGGTGCGGCGCCCGAAAAATCTGGAAAGCAAAAGCAAGATCGTTAAAGAAGGGGTGATCAAGGATTTTTGGGCGATCCATCAGCTTAATCATCCAAATCTTTGTGATGTGTATGGCGCATGTCTTGCATCCAAATCCACCTTCTTAGTCAGCGAATACTGTAGTCGTGGATCGCTAGAGGATGTGCTACAAAATGACGAGCTAAAGCTCGACTGGATCGTTAAATTCTCTATGCTCAACGACATTGCTACGGGCATGAAGTACCTGCACTCAAAGTTTGGTCCACATAGCAATCTCAAATCTTCCAATTGTCTAGTGGACAGCACGTGGAAAGTAAAGATTGCCGACTATGGGTTGCATTCTCTTCGTGAAGCATTCGCATCGGGTGTACAAGAAAATGATGGCTCAGCCGCAGTGCCCGGAAAAGACCGTAAAAAAGGACCTGAAGCGTTCACTGAAGGTGAAGAAGGATTTTATGCTACAACTAAAAAGCTCTTATGGACTGCGCCCGAAAAACTTCGGGCCTCCCATTTCTCAATTGCCGCGGTCTCCACCCGGGAGCAAGACGTTTACAGCTTTGGAATAATCCTCGACGAGATCGCAAATGAAAACATGCCATATAGCGTCTGCGAAGAGGAGCCGCAAGCAATAATTAAAAAAATCAAGGACGGAGTAAGGTTTAGGCCAATTATTCCAGCCGAAAATTGCCCAGCGGAACTCATTCAAGTAAGCTTGAATGAGTTCATTCAGTAACTTTAATTCAGTCTAGAGTAAGAGAAACTATGTTAAACGTTTGATGGATGTGCTAACTATCGCGTATCCTTGCGTTTCATCAGCTTGCGGAGCAATGCTGGGCGGAAGACCCTGCTGAACGCCCAACCTTTTCCTCAGTGCTCGTCTCCTTGCGAAGAATGAATCCAAACAAGTCTTTCAATGTAATGGATGTCATGATGAACAACATGGAATCCACAATTGCAGAGCGTACGGCCGAACTCCGCGAAGAAAAGTCGAAGACCGAAGAGCTCTTGCACGGTAAAAAAAAAAAACGGACCCCTCATCTATTGAGTAAATTAGGTGCCCTTGCGTGGTCTGCTTCTTCAAATTCTGCTCAGCTGCTGCAAATTCACTTTCTTTGATGATTATATATATATTTCAATGAGACATCATCATCACCCTCTTTACAGAAACAATCATCTAAGTTGGTTCTGCCATTGTGCGCACTTTTTTTTTTTTTTTTTTGCAGAGATTCTTCCAAAGTCGGTGGCTACCACCATCCTTCGTGGGGATCGTGTCGAACCTGAAAATTTTGATATGGTGACCATTTACTTTAGTGACATTGTCGGCTTCACTAAAATCGCGTCTGGAAGCGTGCCTATGCAGATTGTTACTTTTTTGAACGACCTGTACACGACGTTCGATAGTATCATTGTCAGTCATGATGTCTACAAGGTATTACTTTGATGTGATATACCCCCCCCCCGCTGCTTGAAAGACATTGTTCTCATCGGCTTTTAAAAAGGTCGAGACCATCGGAGATGCGTACATGGTTGCTTCTGGATTGCCCAACCGCAACGGAGTCCAACACTACAGCGCAATCGCTGACATGGCACTCGATCTTTTGTGTGCTACCCCAACGATCCCAGTGCCACGGGGCGATGGACGAGGATTGCAGTTGCGTATTGGTTTGCATAGGTAAGATACTAATGCAATTGTACCTTTTTTGATAATCGTGATATACATATACATATACATATACATATACACATATATATGGAATTAATGTTAACGAACTATTTATGATAATGATCACTGTTTCTTCAGTACTACTGAACGTTTTCAGTAAATGTTGGTAGCAGTAGAATGAAAGGCAATTAGACATCGACAACTATCTCTTCATATGTGTAATTTTTTGGGGCGGGCGTCACTCATTCAAACATTTTCATTTCTAGTGGCCCCTGTGCTGCCGGCGTTGTTGGTTTGAAGATGCCTCGCTACTGTTTGTTTGGAGACACTGTGAACGTTGCATCCCGCATGGAATCTTCTGGCCTTGCTATGAGGATTCATTTATCCGAAACTACCTACGATGGTTTAAAACAAATTGGAGGCTACCATTTCACTCGTCGGGGTGAAATTGAGGTCAAAGGAAAACAGCCGATGGTAACCTATTGGCTGACCGGCAAAGACAACTATGACAAGCAAATGCCAGATCTCTCTCTAGCGGCGTCAGCAGAAGAGCATACGTTTAAATGAATCTGTTTTGCATTATTTTCTTTTTTTGCGCTGTTCAATATAAAGCAGACTTGCATGTGTACTTTGAACTACCTTCTGCGACGACCTTACTAGTCGGGATTCTCAAAGTCCACGCTTAACCAGGTTGCTACATCGATGCGGCCTCCCTAGCCAGCACTGTGCTTCTTTACCTACTTATAGAACTAGAACGTAATCTAGATACGTGTGCGCGCTGTGAGTGGGGGTCTATACTAGGTATTGGGTTGCTCTCTGAGCGTAGAGTATAGATTGTAGGTCGAGTTTCGTTAGGTATCGCCATCATGAGTTGGTTAGTTGGAAAAAAGAAAGCGGCTACAGAAGCTAAAGCCACTCCAGCGTCCTCTGTCTACACGGAGATAGATGCGGCCATTAAAATAAAAGAAAACGGTACCAAGGATAAACATGTCAAGGTTCTTTATTGAATCGTAGCGATATTTAACAGGACGGGTACAATGAAAAATAATCAGCATGCACAGTCGTAGGTTTATCGGGATCATGTCGGTACTGTGACATAAGGTCAAAACACGCCCGATCAACTAACATTTCCTTCCATTGCATATTGGCCGACTGATTTCTCAACGCTACGGTTCTCCAATGTACACAGGCTCCATATACACTCTTCTGTAGTTTTGGACTATTGATCGCGTCTTTAGGCCAGTCTGTACGTTTAAATAGCTCGTCCATCAAGGCGGGGTCGTAAGATACAAGCGTATGATAATGCTCCGAGTTCACGTAAAATGGCTGGAGATGTCTACGCTCCATATCGTCTTCAGAAAGAGAATTCCGGAGCATACAGGCGTGAAACAAGCGACGAAGATTCGGGTAATACGGTACGTAAGATATCCCATACGGTAAAGCCACGTAGAATCGGTAGATAACTGCCATGAATGAATCCACATCCATAATTGCTCCTAGGCCATCCAAGCACCACTCTCTATATGGACGCATACGGTCCAGGAGTTCACCCTCTGACGACTGCAGCACACGACCCCCCAGATCTGTTTGCACACAGTGAAATTTCAATATCCTTGGCAGTTTAAGGTTCCATTGCATGGAGGGTGTAGTGCGCAATATCAGAAACATGTCGTATACCACTGAACACGGAAATCCGCTTATCAACATGAGTAAATACCAACTCTGATGACCAACCTTCGGGGTAGTACGTTCAACGCATAACCATGTGAGCGGAAGGAGGTCATAAACCACTGTTTTTGACGGAAACGGTCCTACTTGGTAGTGTACATTGTCTATGTAGGCTATACTGTCGATACCACGCAAAGTCAGCTTGTGTCGGTGACTGAACTGAAGCCATTCGTTGATAAGAACAGATGGAGGGACAGGATCTGTACTGTCACCTCCGCTCATAAATAACATCGCATAATCTCGCAGATCAGACCGCTCACGGTCTGATCGTGGACCTGGGTTGAGTCCTCCATAGACATCTAATGCGTATTGTACTTTGGAAAGCTGGTCCATTCTTGTAACCGGTTACACTAAACAGTTAGTATGACACTGATTCGAACGCACCTTTCTACCAAGTAACTAAAAAAAAAAACTCTTTTTTTTTAAGGGTGGTAAGGTCTACCTATTAAACCGTCTTTGTGTGAGAAGAAGAGAAACGTCGAGTAAAATTTTTAAGAATGGAATGGACCTCCGAACTTACTTTAATTGAGCGGTTAGCGATGCGACAAACGCTTGCAACCGCATACGTCGTGTCATGTGGCAGTCAAGAACGTGCCTTTCAACAAGCGTCCCGCGAAGAAGGGAGTATCTATTCCTCTTCTAAAAGTTGCAACGACTATCATACCGGCGTTGCAACGCGGATCTGGGATATGACGTGTGTGTCTCCGCAACAACTACATACGTCTCGGTCGTGTAACAACCGACGACCGCACATGACTAGTCTGTCGAGCAAATTTATGCAGCAAAGTCATACACAGCGTCTCTCAGCAAGAATAGGACGCCCGTCACATACTTCTAGCATGTCACCGGCGCCGGCGGCTTTCTCTTATAGTCAGATGCAACGTTCAGGGTCCCTACTGAAGCCATCGACCAAACCAACTGCGGCAGCACTCACGGATGCCAGTAATGAGGAAGCAGATTGGGTAACTATTCCACTTCGATCTGTATTGACAGAGATATTAGACCCTCCTCTGTCACGTCCGTCCGTGGCAACGCGTCTGTCACTCGGAAGCCAGACGTCTCGACCCCCCTCCCCATGCAGTCCCACCGACGTGAGCGTAGATAGTTTAGTCTGGTCTGAAGAATTAGATATGCTGAGTGACACAGAGTCATACAGTTACAGTGATAGTGATAGCGATAGCGATAACGATAACGATAACGACCTGATTTTGGTTAAAAAGTAATATGTATTAGAACTGTACTTATCAATCTAAGTTAAGATGGTCAGCTTTACTACCGCATACTAGCAATGGCGCATACGGTGTCGTTTTAAAAAACAGTCGGAGTTCCTCAAAGTTAACCAGTTCCTCGCATAGGTCGTCTTTAGAATCTTTTTCAAAGTAGAGTCTCGCATCGACTTGGTACAGGTCCATTGTAGTAGATGGGAGCCCTAAGAAGTCGACCATTTTCTGCGTCGTAGTAGAGTGTCCATTCTCACCTAAATAATCCTCGTAATAAAACCGTTGAATATCAAGTCCCTTGAAATACTGGCGTAAGCGTGCATCCGTCTGCCTTTTCTGGTCAATTTTGTCATCCACATATTCAGCAAACCGTACCGGGGCCGCCGTGATCTTTTGGTCCTTCAGTTGCTTGTCCTCTTTGAACTTAAATTGGTCTATACTCAACTCGCTTTTCCGATAGTTACATAAGGCATGCTTCACCACATTGCGTCGTTGATAAATAACAATCTTGGTATGGGTGAGGTAGAGTAAAGTAGCCAGCGCTTGTTTGTCTGCGACAAAATCAAGGCGGGTTTTGAATCCTATGGCAGCTAACTTCTCAAGCTGGTTGTCAGTAACACCTATCTTCAGCATAGGAAATCGCTCTTTCAGTCGGTCGCGCCACTCATACCGCGCGTTCCGACTACGGGGGACACTGAGTGCATCGATAATAAACGCTGTCTGCAATGCCGAGAGACTAGCGTTGTATTCGGTATCTCGGTAGAAGCCCGTGTTAGCCTTGGTGAGATGTTCCAATGGTTCATACGACACTACGCCAAACACATCCAAGTGTTTTGTCATCAATTCCACAAAGGCCGAACTGCCACTACAGCCGTCAAAAAAGATAAGGTAAGGAACGACAGCGGGAAGCATAATGTCACTATCAGGGCTATGAGTGGAAAGAGAATCGTTGGGACGTAGTGAGCAAGTAGCAAGACCACTAAATGTCCAATGGTACAGCAGAAAGACAGTCAATGCACCGGCTAGAAACCATGCGATGAACATACGATTGAGGGTGCAGACTTTCATTTTATTGAAAAAAAAAACAGGGTGTGGGAATACAGTGCACATGAGTATGCTATATCACTCTTCAGTATAGTATTTATACTTAAATACAAAAAAAAGTTACTAGAATGATGGATATCGTACGATATTAGGGTGAAGTATTACTTTCAAACGGCTCAGAGATAGGGCTTAAAGGAAGACTGACAACAGTGGCGGAGCGTGGATAGGCCTGGGGGGGTTCTGAATCGGTTCCCGACGACGGGTAGGCGAATTGTTTGATCCATTTGTTTACGAGTTTCTCTTCATTTTGGTAAATTCCGTAGAAGCGCCGTGGAAGCAGGATGCACAGCACAAGGTAAACAATACCATAAACACAGGCTTGGTCAAAAAAGAATTTAAACAAAATAACCTCGCTTGGTGTCCAGGTAGTTGTTTTCACACTCCAAAAAATATCCTGTACGACAAAAATCACCACATAGATACCATAGCCAATAGCAATCACGTTGTTCGCAACATAATCACTATGACTGAGTTTTGCTCGGCCACTCTTGTTAGCCAACCATAAGAGGCGGGTCAAATAGAGAAAGTACACGATGATACACAGGAGATAAATCGCCAGTACCACGTCTCCAAGAATACCCAGCATATACCCTGGCACACGGTAGTTCGCATAGCGCAGTACTTCGATGCATAAACTCACCACCACATATATTCCTAAATGCCCTGCAAATAGCATCCAGTAAGGCGTGTGGGTTCGCATAGGCATCGGACGGCAAAATATACTTTTCAACTGCATCATACGGCTAAGTAAGGCCAGTAGGAAAGCAGTGGTGAGAGTGTCAAATAACCACTTCTTCCATGCCTGCGAGGACACGAGGGGGGCGGCGTCTGGTAAGTTTGTTCGCCATGTAACAAATAGAATGTCAAAAAACGACAGCAAACAGTAAACTGCACCCAAAGTGTGGAGTCCCACCGCATACTGAATACCGACATGTTTTAAGATGGTTTTGTTCCGAAATAGGATAACGGCTATAGTCCACGCAACACACAATAGACAGGCAAACGCCGCTAAAGGTCCGAGTGCACGTTGCGCACTACTCACCCACATTGTTGTTGTTGTTGTTTTGTTGTTTTTTTTGTTGTTTTGTTGTTTT
>Ga0136588_1000738_pt1 | contig 11614 bp, 8 predicted proteins | sample AntRauMFilla1564_FD_104782 | JGI IMG/M metagenome (GOLD analysis project Ga0136588, IMG submission 104782) | Saline lake microbial communities from Rauer Islands, Antarctica - Metagenome Filla 1 #564 | ecosystem: Environmental > Aquatic > Non-marine Saline and Alkaline > Saline | place... | reverse complement strand
GGTACATTTTATTTTCGTGTAAGGAATTCGCTTTATGTACAATTATCTGCCCGCTAGTATCAAAGCAATCATCTATATGTGCTTTGGTAAATAGCTCGCTGCTGGCTCCTGTTGCTAGTACTTCGCCTAACTTAATATAGACTAAGTTAGTTGCTAAATTAGCCACGGCATTAATGTCATGATCTATAATAATAATGCAGCCACCCGCGCGCTGAAACGTTTTTAAGTGACCGTACAGCAGGCGTGTTTGTTTAATATCAAGCGCACTGGCGGGTTCATCTAGCAGCAAGCATTTATTATGCATGTTGCTGGTTTCATAGAGCTGTAGGTAAGCCCTTACAAATTCTATAAGTTGAAGTTCACCGCCAGAAAGCTGGGTTACATCGCGCATAAGTAGGTGCGTTATGTGAAACTGATCACTGAATTTTAGTACTAAATTTTGCGATTGTTCATCGGTTTCGTAGTATTGAAGTCGCGCAAGCTGTAAATATTCATACACCAACATACTAAAGAAACCTGTTTTGGCTTGGGCTATGTAGGCGCGTTTTTTACTGAGATCTTTAAGGAGGTATTCATCTAAAGGTCGACCATCAAATTTTATTATGCCTTTATTCAAGGGGTACTCACCGAGCAAGCTCTTAAATAAAGTGGATTTACCCGCACCATTGGCGCCTAAAATAGCGGTAATGCTGTTACTCTTAAACACTAGGCTAACATCGTTTAGCAGGGTTTTTTGACCTGCCACTACGGTGACTGCAGATAAATTAAACATAGTTGAACTTCCTTTTTTCACGCACAATTAAGTAGAGAAAAAACGGCACACCCACCATAGAGGTTATAAGGCCAATCGGTAACTCGGCAGGAATAATAAGGGTGCGCGCGAGGGTGTCTGCTAGGGCCACTAATATCGCACCAAATAATATGCTAGTGGGCAGCAATATGCGCAAATGCGCGCCAAATAACATTCGGCATATGTGCGGCACCACCAAGCCTACAAAGCCTACAATGCCTGTAAAACTTACGCAAACAGCCACAATAGCTGCCACTACCCACAGACTGGTAAGCTTAACCTTGCGCGTATTCACACCCTGATATTTAGCTTGTTTCTCGCTGCAGCTCATTAGCATAAGTGGGTGCCTAATTTGCCAAAAGTAATACGCGCCCAGCACCACAGGAACAGTGGTAATACTTAGGCTAGTATAGTTAATGCCTGCATAGCTACCCATACTCCAAAAGGTTATTTGGCGCAGTGTGGCGTCATCTACTACGTATTGAATAAGGCCTAGCAGCGTCATTGCGCCTGCGTTAATTGCAACGCCTGCAAGTATTAATACCAGTGTATTCATGCCTTGTGCTGAATCGGCAATCTTTAGCAGTAGTATAAGCGAAAGAGTTGCGCCCACGAATGCGCTTAGCGGCACAAAATAGGTCATTGCTAAAGGAGGAAGCTGCACTACGCTCAACAGCGCTAGTGCAGCTCCTGCGCAAAGTGCTGCGCTTGATGATACGCCAATAAGTCCCGGGTCGGCCAATGGGTTTCGGCATATGGCTTGTAAAACTGCGCCACAAATAGCCAAGCCGGCGCCTGTTAGCATAGTCATTAAAATACGCGGAAGTCGAATGTCCCATAAAATAGTGTGCTGCAAAGGGCTGGCAGACCCGCTGCCTATCCACTGCCATATATTCACCTTAACCGCACCTGCGTTTAAAGCGATAAACGCCACGGCGAGTAAAACAGCGCAAAGCATCATTATGGTTGGCACATAGCCTTTTTGTTGAATGGCAATTTGCTTTTTGACTAGCATTGAACTTGCGGTACGCGCTTTCATCAGCTTCTTTCACTTGTTTGCAGGTGCGTGGTAGTTATCATAGGTGTTTGCTTCTTTGCGCTTTTATGGTTCAACGATACTAGTGAACTGTGCTACTGCCTCAGGCAAACGCGGCGTAAGGCCTAAAAAGAGTAGGGCGTCTACAATGTGTAAATTACAGCCTTGCATAGACGCCCACTGCGCAAGCGCGGGCTGCTGACACATTTCTTGCGCGCTTAATCCGCCGGTGCGGTGGGCGGCAATAAGGACTTGAGTAGGCGCAATAGCCAAGAATGACTCAATAGACACGGGCTTAAAACCTTCAATATTGTCATAAGGATTACGCAGTCCGACAATGTCCATAATAAGATTAGGTACGGTATTGCGCCCTGCTGCCATAATGCCACGCTCACTTGCCGACATTAAAAACACGGCGCGCTGCTGATGGTGCGCGCTGAGCTTTTTAATTGTGCTTAATTGATTATTAACAGTGAGCACCAGCCTTTCAGCCTCTTCGCTTGCATTGGTATGCTCACCTATTTCGCGAATTTGCTTAATTAAACCTGTTACCGTGCGCGCTTGTTCAAACACATGCACCTTCACGCCAGCATTACGCAATTGCGCCAACACTTGTTCAGGACCCACGCCAAGGGCTGCATATAGATGAGTGGGGCGCATTGCTAAGACGCCTTCAACACTTAACTGGCGGTAGTAACCTATTTTCGGAAGTGTCGACACACTTTGCGGATACATGCTGCTAGTATCGGCGGCCACAATTTGCGGTTTCATGCCCAGCGCATATAAAATTTCAGTTACGCTGCCTCCGGCACTCACTATGCGCATATCCTTGCTAAGGGGCGTTTGAGACTGTGCTATTGGGCTTGCTATCGTAAACAAACTAAGCATTAACAATGAGACTAAAATCTGCGTAGTAAAAATTAATTTGCCGTTTTTCATTATAATTTCCATTTTATCTATTGCTAATGATAATAATTATCATTAGCATTATAGTCAACTACTAGATAAGGAAATATTTATGAAACCTCATTCCACAGCGTTCGCTTTTCAATCGTCACTTTGCTCACTAGCCGTTTGCCTGGCATTAACAGGCGCTGCAAATGCCTCAGCAACAGAGGCTAATACTGAATCTGCAATAGAAACTATTTCAATCAGCGGCACTAAAACAGCGCGTAAAATAAATGAAATAGCCGCCACGGTAACCCGCATCAGCAGTGAAGAAATAGATGCAATAGGCGCAACCAATATTCGTGACCTTCTTCGCTATGAGCCGGGTGTATCGGTAGAAGGTGGCGGGCGCTTTGGACTGTCCAGCTTTAATATTCGGGGTATTAGCGGTGACCGAGTGCTCATATTGGTTGACAATATTCCCATTGCCGATGAATTTAGTTTTGGGCCTAACCTGTCGGCGCGACGAGACTTTGTGGATGTTGATCTTATTAAATCTGTGGATATTGTGCGTGGCCCTGCCTCTACCCTGTATGGCAGTGACGCAATAGGCGGGGTGGTTGCGTTTACCACTAAAGATCCAGCCGATATTGTGGCCAACGGCGAGTCATTTGCCGGCAGAGCAAAGCTTGGCTACGTGAGTCAGTCAAACGAATCCTATGTAAATGGTATGTTAGCGGGTGTAGGCGGTAATTGGCAATGGTTGCTTAACAGCACTTATCGTGAAAGTGGTGAAACGCAATCGTACTTCGACGATGATGTATTGGGAAGTGATCGCAACAGCGCTAATCCACAAGACAACGAATCTCTTAGCATGTTGGGAAAACTCATTTTTCAAAGTGATAAGGCGCATAGATTTGAGCTTGTCGGTGAGACCTTCGAGCAAAACAGCGATACGGTATTATTGTCTGATACAGGCTCTGTAGTACGCGGCACCATGACGCTTTCTAGTGAAGGTTTTGACGAACAAGAACGTTCGCGGGTTTCGGGGCGTTATCTTTATCAGCCTGTGTCGCAGCATCACTTGAAACGTATCGATTTACTTGCGTTTTACCAAGAGTCTTCTAGCGACCAGTCATCTGAATTAGTAAGGCGCAGTTTAGCACCCGATGCGTCTTCGTTTTTTAGAACTCGCGATGGACTATTTGAGCAAAGCACCATTGGCCTTAATGCACAATTTGACCATGCATTCACATGGGGCGGTGAGCACTATTTGATTTATGGATTAAGCGTTGAAACCACTGACTCAGAAGGATTAAGGGAAGGCCAAACGCAAGATCAAGCCACAGGTGCTGACATTCGTGAGTTTAGCGTGTTTCCCGCACGAGATTTTCCGCTTTCTGAACTGTCTGAACAATCTTTATTTATTCAAGACGAAATTCAGTTCTTAGATGGACGACTATTGCTCAGCCCTGGCTTACGCTTTGACCGTTTCAAGCTTACGCCCGAGTCGGACTTACTGTTTGAAACAGCAAACCCAGGTGTGCAAGTGTCGAGTTTTAACGACAGCCAGTTATCAAAAAAACTGGGCGCTGTTTACTCCTTAACTGAAAATTATAATATTTGGCTGCAGTATGCAGAAGGTTTTAGAATACCGCCCATGGATGATGTTAACGTGGGCTTTACAAACTTTGCCGGGCGTTACACCTCATTATCAAACCCAAACTTAAAACCTGAGTCGGTGGCCAGTGTTGAAGTCGGATTAAGGGGTTTTACCGATGCGCTAAGCTGGAGTGTTAGTGCCTATCAAAACGACTACAAAAATTTTATTGAATCCTTAACCTTTGTGGGCATAGACCCAAACAATGGCTTTATACGTTTTCAGTCTGTTAACGTAGACGATGTTGAAATTCGCGGCATTGAAGGACAAATTACATGGTCTTTGGGCGACACTTTTACAGATGCACAAGGCTGGCAGGTAAGAGCTAGCTACAGTATTCAAGATTCTGAAAATAAAGCCACCGGTAATGAGCTTGATTCTATTTTGCCTAATCAAGCGGTTCTAGGTCTACAGTACCAAGACTACAGCGATCCATGGCGTATAGAGATAGCGAGTACTTATTCGCAAGACGCCAAAGCAATTGCTGACGCTGGCGACGCTGAATTTTTTAGTGCGCCAAGCTACACCACCATAGACATACTTGGGCATATTAATATTACGCCAAACATCAAAGTGAACGCGGGTGTATTTAATATAAGCGATAAACAATATTGGCTTGCTTCAGAAGTACGCGGACAAGCTGCTAGTGCTAATGTGCGCCCTTTTACAGCGCCAGGTCGCAATTATTCTATCAATGTGGTGGTGCAATTTTAACGCAAGTTTGTTGGGCACTTGGGAAGTAAAAACGGATGTTGTTGGCGTGAGTGCTCCAGCAACCCCCGGCTTCGCGATTTTAGGCCTTGCTTTATAGCCTGCAGAAAATTATTGCATAAGCTCTATAAAATCTAATGGAGTCACCCATAAGTTTTTAATTTCACATAATGCGTAATAAAAGTAAACTCACTAAGACTATTCATCGTTTAGTTTTAATGGCGCTTTAACAATGCGATCGTTGTGGGATAACGCCCTTCAGTAAGTTGCCTACACCTAACTTTTAGCTTAGTCTTGCCCAATCTGAAAGCAATAGGGGATTATCTGTTAATGAACACAACGCTAATCAAATACATTGTCATTTTTTTCATCATCAATTTTGCGGCTTTAGGAATAGGCAGTCTAGCCACAGGCGCTGCAGTAAGCGGTGAATGGTACACCAGCATAAATAAAGCACCTTGGACGCCACCGGGTTGGGCATTTGGAGCCGCGTGGACCACCATTATGGTCTTTTTCTCGGTGTTTATGGGGTTTGCTTACAATGAGGTGGCCGACAAAAAGAAGTTAGTAGCCTTGTATATGGCTCAGTGGATTTTAAACATAAGTTGGACACCCGTATTCTTTATGCTTGAACAAGTCATACCGGGTTTAATTATTATCGGCGCGCTAAGCGTGCTGGTGGGATATTTTCTAGTGCACTACCGCGCTGTCTTGAAGGTGAAAGTATTGCTTATGCTGCCATATTTTGTATGGCTGCTAATCGCTACCTCCCTAAACGCGTATATTCTGTTTAATAATTAACAGCAGCGCGTTGAATAGAGCGATTATTCACCGCATATTTTGCGGTAAATATATTACTACCGCTTATGTTCACCTAATATAATAACGGGCGAAATCGACATTTCGTCACTGCATTTTTGCAATGATTACTTGTCAATAAATGCCTGCTCAATTACATAATCGCCTTTCACACGAGAGGTGGCCCTAGAAAAGCCTAAATCATCGAGCAGTTTCATGGTGTCTTGCAGCATATCGTTATTGCCGCACAGCATGAAACGGTCATTGTTAGTGTCTAGTGCTGGAAGCCCAATATCACTGCTGAGTTTGCCACTGGTAATAAGCGTAGTGATGCGCTCATAGTGCATTTTTATATCAGCGCCTTGTTCAAGCTGCGACTCCACGTTTTTTTCACGGGTAACACTTGGGTAATAAATGAGTTTTTCTTTAATTAAGTCACCGTAGAATTCGTTTTCAGGCAGCACATTGAGTATTTCATCTTGATAGGCTAGCTCTGATGCGTACCTAACACAGTGCACTAAAATTACTTTTTCAAATTCGTCATAAATAAACGGGTCGCGGATAATACTCATAAAAGGTGCTAAGCCGGTTCCGGTACCTAACAAATACAGATTTTTACCAGCGTTAAGATAGCCCGGTACCAGCGTTCCCGTTGGCCTGGTGGTTACAATTACATCGTCTCCTATCTCTATCTTCTGCAGTTTGGAGGTCAGTGCGCCGTCGGCGACTTTTATACTAAGAAATTCTAATTCGTCAGCATAGTGGGGGCTGGCAATACTGTAAGCTCGTAACAAAGGTCTGCCGTCTACTTCTAAACCGATTAGGACAAACTGCCCGCTTTCAAACGTTAAGCCCTGTCCGCGAGTAGTTTTGAAACTAAATAGCGTGTCGTTCCAATGATGCACCCAAGTTACTTTTTCTATTACCGTGTTACGCATTTACCACTTTCCTTTCAAACAAGCTTTAAAAACAATATTATTACCGTAAAAATTAAGCCAGATATTATACAGGTTTAGTACCACAGAAGTTTAGTATTAACGTAATAAAGATAGGTTCAAATCACTTAATATTTTACACCTCAATAAATTAAGGTAGCTAAGAGCTTGTGTGATGGGATGAATTGACACGCTACTTTGCCTACTGAGGGCCTAAGGCATTTCAGTGAAATTATGCAAGAAACCAAAGCCTATGATATTGAGAAAGTATGTCAAGAGCAGGTAGAACTAAGCAAGCAGCTTAGAGCATTGTTGGCTCAATAAGGCTTTGCCGCGAGGCGCAAATGTGGTTTGCATGCCTTCTTGGGCAGACTCACCATTATCGAAGCTAAGTTCGTCAAGCGCCGTTTCCTTAGCGCATGTTCACCACATATCGCCCCACTACTTTGCTAGCAAAAAATCGGTCTATGTACTCGGTTGTTTGTGCCAGTCTAATTTCTTCACAATACTGATCGAGTTGCTCTAGCTTCATGTCGGTGGCAACGCGCTTCCATACCTGTTGTTTTTCAGCCAAAGAAATATACACCGAATCGACTCCAAGTAACGATACCCCCCGCGTAATAAAGGGAATAACCGTCATTGCAAGTTCAGGAGAAGAGGCTAGCCCACAAGACGCGACCCCGCCGCCAGATTTTAGTTGTTTGAGCAGGTTGGCTAAATATGCACCGCCTAAAGTGTCGATGCCGTGGGCCCATATCTCTTTGCCAGCAGGTTTGCTATTTTCTTCAGCGATGGTGTTTCGATGCAACACTTCTATTGCGCCTAGTGCTTTTAAATGCTCACTTTGTTCGGGTTTACCCGAAAAAGCGACTACCTCGTAACCTAACTGCGCAAGCAAGGCAACGCTCATACTGCCTACACCTCCTGTTGCACCTGTTACAGCAATTTTCCCGTCACTTGGCTTCGCGCCCATTTTTTCTAACTTTTGAATGCACAATGCTGCGGTTAAGCCGCCAGTGCCATAGGTCATCGCTTCTTTGAGTGAAAGCGTGGCTGGGCAAAGCACCGCCCAATTTGCTGGAATTGATATCATTTGACCAAGACCACCGGCGGTATTCATGCCTAAATCATAGCCAAAAACTAACACCTCTTGGCCCGCTTTGAAAGTGTTTGAAGTGTCGCTAACCACCACGCCTGCAGCATCTATGCCGGGCGTATGTGGATAATGCTGGGTGATACGCTTATTGCCGCTGGCAGACATAGCATCCTTAAAATTAAGAGACGAATAGTGCACTTCAATTAACAGCTCGTTGCTTGGTAAATCACTTATAGCTCTTCGACGAATGTACTTGCTGAAAGTGTTATCAGCGTTTTCTTCAACCACCAGCGCGTCAAAATGGGTACGTGTTGCCATCGTTACTTTCCTTTATGTAATGAATGTAGGTTGGAAGAGATGAACATCAAGAGATATTGGCTTCCAACCGAAATTGTTAATGTTTGCGTTAATGTTTGCGTCAATGTTTGCGTCAATGTTTGCGCTCATACCAATTAGCATAAACATTGTAATTGATTCATGCAACCGACCTTCGTCGGTACTAAAGTTAACTTTACCTGAACCTTCTGCATTTTGATCATAGCGCTGTAAGTATACGAAAGCGATTTCTTCAATTTAAAAATGCGAAAACAGACTTTAGTCGTAAACAGTGAGGTATTCGTGCTTTTTGTCGCGAGTATGTGCTTAAAGGGTGGAGGATTTGCGCCAAAGACTATAAACTAAAAATATATATTGACTAAATATGAAGAGAGCCTTAGGTGAATTTGATCGACGCGTTGAAACAATACAATATTAATACCAATTCTGAAATTTTACACAACCCTGACTACGACACTCTGTTTACTGAAACCACTAAACCCGAGCTCTCAGGGTTTGAAAAGGGAGATGTTACTGAGTCGGGCGCTGTTTGCGTTAAAACTGGCAAATTTACAGGTCGCTCTCCAAAAGACAAATATATTGTAAAAGATAGCATCACCCAAGATACCTTGTGGTGGTCTGATCAAGGTAAAAACGACAACAAAGCTATAACCCAAGATACTTGGGATCAACTTAAAACCCTAGTCACAGACCAGCTTAGTGGCAAACGTCTGTTTGTGGTAGACGCTTTTTGCGGCGCTAATCAAGACACGCGTATGTCGGTGCGCTTTATTACAGAAGTTGCCTGGCAAGCACATTTTGTCACCAACATGTTCATTACGCCTACCGCACAAGAACGAGCGGATTTTGCCCCCGACTTTATCGTTATGAATGGTGCCAAAACCACCAATCCAAACTGGCAAGCGCAAGGCCTAAACTCAGAGAACTTTGTTGCATTTAATTTAACTGAGCGCATCCAGCTCATTGGCGGCACATGGTACGGCGGCGAAATGAAAAAAGGCATGTTCGCGATGATGAACTACTACCTGCCGCTGCAGGGAATCGCGTCTATGCATTGCAGTGCTAACGTAGGCAAAGAAGGTGACGTGGCAATATTCTTTGGCTTGTCAGGCACCGGCAAAACCACGCTTTCAACCGATCCTAAAAGACAGCTTATTGGCGATGATGAGCACGGCTGGGACGACTACGGTGTATTTAACTTAGAAGGCGGCTGCTACGCTAAGACAATAAACCTAAGCCAAGAAGCAGAGCCTGATATTTACGCCGCCATTTGTCGTAACGCATTGCTTGAAAACGTGACGCATAATGAAGCCGGCGTTATTGACTACAGTGACAGCTCTATTACTGAAAACACCAGAGTGTCGTATCCGATTAACCACATTACCAATATCGTTAAACCAATTTCTAAAGCAGGACATGCTAAAAAAGTTATCTTTTTAACCGCTGATGCTTTTGGTGTACTGCCGGCAGTGGCTAAATTAACACCGGAGCAGGCGCAGTATTACTTACTGTCGGGCTTTACAGCCAAACTAGCTGGCACTGAGCGCGGGATCACTGAGCCAACCCCAACGTTTTCAAGCTGCTTTGGGGCAGCCTTCTTAACCTTGCACCCTACCCAGTACGCAAATGTATTAGAAAGGCGTATGCAGGCGGTTAACGCGCAGGCCTATCTGGTAAACACCGGTTGGAACGGCAGCGGTAAGCGTATATCTATTAAAGCTACCCGCGCCATAATAGACGCTATTTTAGACGGCAGCATGGACGAGGCTGAGGAGCAATTATTGCCCATTTTTAATCTTAGCATTCCCACTCAGTTGGTTGGAATTGCACCTGAGATCCTAGATCCAAGAGGCACTTACACCGACGCTCAAAACTGGTATGAGAAGGCAGAAAACTTAGCGGGTCTATTTGTTGATAACTTTGAGAAGTTTACTGATACAGCGCATGGCCGCAGTTTGGTGGCAGCGGGGCCTACTGCAAGCGGCTCTTAGCCGCCTTAACTAAGCGGGGCAGCGCTAAAATAGCTTCAGTTTCACGTAAAGCTAACTCATCGGCTTGGGCGGTATATTCATCCACGGCGAATAATTCATTAATTTCATCACTCTTTTTGTTGTCTCTCAACACATCCATGGCATTGTTTCTAACGATAGTAATGACCCATTTAAAGAAGCGTTCATTGTCTTTTAATTGATGGATGTTGTTCCAATCCCTTGAGAAAGTGTCTTTAGCAAGGCATTCGAATAATACAGTCGTAAAATGCCGTTAATGATGGGCCTTTTTTTACGCACATATTTAACGGTGATTTGCATACAATAACGGCATCTCAACATATAATGAGTCGCTTTGCTTTCTAATGTAGTGTCTAATTAAGGTAAGGTAAAATAAGTTGTGACTTTTTTCTTCACCGTCACGTCTACCCACCATATAAAGTCAAGAACGGAAGTAAAATGAAAATCGCTATTTTATCTAGAAACAAAAATCTCTATTCCACGCGCCGTTTAAAAGAGGCTGGTGAAGCCCGTGGCCACGACGTCGATATAATAGACACGCTTCACTGCTACATGGACATTACCAGTAGCCGTCCAGTGGTCAGGTATAAAGGTAACGAACTGCCTCAGTATGATGCAATTATTCCGCGCATCGGTGCTTCTATCTCATTTTATGGCACGGCTGTAGTGCGCCAGTTTGAAATGTCGGGCAGTTTTTGTGTGAATGAATCGGTTGCTATAAGCCGCTCCAGAGACAAGTTACGCTCCACCCAGTTGTTGTCTAGAAAAGGCATTGGCTTGCCTAGAACAGGGTTTGCCAACCGCCCTGACAACATAAAAGATTTAATTAAAAATGTGGGCGGTGCGCCCTGCGTTATTAAGCTATTAGAAGGCACGCAAGGGATAGGCGTGGTGTTAGCTGAAACAGCCAAAACCGCCGAAGCGATAGTTGAAGCATTCATGGGCTTAAATGCAGACATTCTTATTCAAGAGTTTATTAAAGAGGCAGGCGGCGCCGACATTCGCTGTTTTGTAGTAGGCGATAAGGTCGTTGCGGCCATGAAACGCCAAGGCGCTGAAGGCGAGTTTCGCTCAAACCTTCACCGAGGAGGCTCAGCGGTGCTAGTTAAGCTAACGCCAAAAGAGCGCGCTACCGCCGTTGCCGCGGCTAAAATAATGGGCTTAAACGTATGCGGTGTAGACCTACTACGCGCTGAACGTGGGCCGGTGGTAATGGAAGTAAACTCATCTCCTGGCTTAGAAGGCATAGAAACTGCGACTAAAAAAGACGTTGCAGGACTCATTTTTGCGCACATTGAAAAGCATGCAAAACCGCATGCTACGCGCACAACTGGTAAGGGTTAATTTGTGGCTGC
>Ga0136588_1000735_pt1 | contig 11633 bp, 22 predicted proteins | sample AntRauMFilla1564_FD_104782 | JGI IMG/M metagenome (GOLD analysis project Ga0136588, IMG submission 104782) | Saline lake microbial communities from Rauer Islands, Antarctica - Metagenome Filla 1 #564 | ecosystem: Environmental > Aquatic > Non-marine Saline and Alkaline > Saline | place... | reverse complement strand
CTATTTGTCCACAACTCATGCCATCAAATAAACTTAATACCTTCATATTCCTTTGTTTTTGTTTTATATTATCGTTAGCAACAATTAGTAGTGGTTATCATTAAAGTATTCCACATTTACAATCATTGCTTGGTTATCACCGCAAATAGCTTCTACTTTAACATCTTTGTAATCGCACACAAAGTTATCACTGTATTTCTTTTCTACTATCTGCTTTGCTTCTTCTTCGCTATTTGCTACAACTACTACACTACATACAAGGCTACTTGCAAACATAGTGTCAGGCTGTTCATCAGAGTATATTCTATAAATTGTCATAATAATTAACTGTTGCTAACACAACCTATACACCATAAAGCGTGATAGTGAAGTGCTAAGATTAAACATTGTGCTACGCTTTACGGTGCATAGCCAAACCGATATAGTACTACTGCTTATTTTTCGTTTTTCAATTTGATAAATTCTACTAACCCGATCAAGACTCTTTCGCTCTTTTCGTCCAACTTTTCAGCTATGTAACACAACTGTATATCTAAGTCTCTTTTTTGCGGTACAGAGTTATTTATTCCTTTGCAAAGTCCGTTAATCAACAATGCTTGTGTTACGTCATCACTTGTACCTATTTCAAATCCAATAGTGTCAGCGAGTTTTTCAATGCTACTTTTAATCATAATTTTCGTTTTAATTATATTTGATTTCTATTCCCGCAATAATCTTATACAAACCGTCCTCTCTCTTGGTTATACAACTCCGTAGCTAAATCGGATTGGAATATTTCTTTAGTATCGATATCCATTGCGGTCAACCTTCCGTCCCAACCACATCCTGTGTCCATGTTCCAGACATTCTGCCTGTTCATTGGTACTGTCACATAGTTTAGTCCGTCTTGTTGAGTATGGTATTCTTTTTCAACTTTAGACTTCCAACTTGTTGTAGTGGTATGACCTATGTATAGTTCACTGTGTGCTTGTACTTTAGCTCCGGACATTATACTAGACCACATACTCCTATCCCAAACTCTTAGGTAAGGTAGTGTCCCTGCAACTCCTTTACTCTTGTGACAACCTGCGTGTACAAAGGCTCTATTCTTATTATCTACGTAGTAGGGTTTTAATTGGTTGTAAAAGTCTCTGTGGCTATCCAATGATTTAGGGTCTTTGCCGTTTAGTTCCCACATTTTATTGTAAGACGCTAATGTAGTTTTTCCTCCGTTTTCTAACCAACCGGGCATAACTCCCCCATAAAGTAAAAACTCTTTTGCCCATTGGTCGTGGTTGCCTTCTAAGCAAATTACAGATTCTGGGTGCCTCATTTCATAACTTATCTTTCTTTGTAGACCTATTATAAAATCAACTACCTCGGCAGACTCGCTCCAACCGTCTACGTAATCTCCTAAAAAGATTAGATTATCTTTACCAGAGTCGTATTTGGCTCGGTCTAAAGTTTGTAACAGGGCCTTTAAAGCCCCGTGTATGTCGCCAATAACTAGTGTTCTTGTTGCCATTTTTGATAGTGTTTAAATATTAATGTCTACGTACCTTATTTTATTTTTAAAAATGCAGGCTTGTGGGTGTTTCGAGGTTTCTGATTGAGTGAAATGAATGACGACCACCTACTATAAACCTTTTTTCGGTGATTGATATACTCTACTTCTCAATTACAGCGTACTCACCTGCATTTATTATTCTAACTCTTCTCACACTCGTAGTCAGATTATCATTTGAATTTTATTTTATACCCTTGTGATTGTAAGTATAGCAATGCTTCTGCATTACCTTTAGCATCATCTACAGGGTGATGTGTGTGCGATGTCTTTCTATGCTTTTTCCATCTGTAATAGGGGTCGTTCATAAACCCTGCAAACATATCTCCTATTCTACGGCTAGACCATCCAAAAGGGTTTCTACCTAAACAAGTGTGAAAGTAGTAATTAATCCAAGAGGCGTCGTAGCCATTGTTATCTGAAACTAGTATCGGACTACCTTTTGAGTTGTCTTTTATCCATTTAGCAAAGTCCTCCATGACTTCCATAGGGTAATCAAATCTTTCATGTTCTTTTCTAGTGAACCCTGAAATTGCTAAAGCTTCCGGCACATAGTGGGTTCCTATTGGCGCTGTCTGTCCGTAAAAGGTTCTATTCAAACCTTGTTCGACTATTACGGCACCAAAGCAAACCATGGAGTTTATTCCTATAATCTGTCCGTCACTTTCTACATCCACTGCTATATAACTCATATCTTGTGATATTTAATTGTGGGGAACCCTTTAAAGTAACATCCCGTATAATCTATTTCTTCTCTAACCCAAACTAGCCACACCCAAGAACCACATTCGGTTTTTAATGGATGCCATGCAAAGTAGGGGTTATTGTTGATTGGCTGCTCTAGTGTCATCTTACTTATGTTTATTTATTAGAAGAGTGGGGAGGATTCGAACCTCCCTCCCACGTAATAATTGACGTGGCTCCACAGTTTAAACACTCTTACCTTAATTTATGCGTCTCCTTTTACGGCAACATGATCTGTTTTAAGTTCTGTTTCTCCATCCTCGTCCTTGTCACAGTCACAGTCACAATCTGGGCCACAATCAACCCCTAGGGCCTTTCCTATAGCCATTGTAACTAAAGTACTTGCGTCAGACTTAGCTTGCATTTCCCCTACAATAGACATCAATGCTTGACAAGTTATTTGAGATATAAACAAATCAAGTTCTTTTCCCTTAAAAGTATCTACTACGTTTTGATAAACATCTGACGAACTTATATCGTCTTCCGATTCTACAAAAGCGTCTAAAGCTGAATTCATAAACGTGCTGTACTTCTTTTCAAAAACTGTCACTTGGTCTGCATCAAACCCTAAAATCTTATCGATTCTATTGTCTTGGTCAATCTTTTCGTTTACTACTAGTGATGATTTTTTCATAATTATTTTTGTCGTTATTAATGTTATAAATTAAATGATGTAAACTTCTTTCTAGTTTTTAAATAGTTTAAGTTATTTTGATTAGCGGATGCCTCTTTCTCAAAAGATATTTGCCGGTAAGCTTTCCGACGGTTAAGCCCTTTATTTATATTGACAAGAAACTCGTATAGATAGATAACATAGAAAGGTAATACTAATAGTTCTTTCTGTTGCTGATAGTGTATACTTTCGTGGTTACGTACTATAATCTCTTTTGTAGTTCCTATTAAATCCTCGTTGATTAGTATAAAAGGAAATAAGGCCATACCGTTTATACCGGTAGGTAATCTGCTTGTGTAAATCCTTATAGGCATATTATTTTGTTTTAAAAATAGGGGGCGGTTAAACCCCCTTATATTGATTACTGTAAATCTGCAAGGGTAAAAATACAATCTGTACCGTCTGTTGTTCTATATGTAAGACCTTCCTGTAGTTGCGCCCAATACGCGTATTTATCTACTTTGTCGTAATAAACTGCATAAAATTCTACATCTCCATTAGGCTTTACAACTTTCATAATTCGTTCGTCAGATTGGGCGCAAGCTCTGATAAATGTGATAACGTCAGAGGGTGTTGTGTCTATGCCCTTTTCTCCTACAAGACTGTTAAGCCATTGGCCAATGTCACCTTCGAACTCGTTATCTAAAGCCACTTGATAAGCACTTGCCCCATCTTCTCCGTCACATATCGTAAAGTTGTTAACTTCGATATTGTTTAGATAAAATATAACAGAAGTACAGTCCGTACCCTTGCTGATTACCTCGAAAGAGGGGATAGCTGCATCCATGCCGTCTGCTCCATCTTTACCTGCTATCCCTTGTTCCCCTTGAATACCGTCGATACCATCTACGCCATCAATCCCTAGTTCGGCAATACTACATGACATTACGAATAAGCCTGCCATCAATACTAATAAATACTTTTTCATTTGTTTTAAGTTTAAAAATTAAGATTTGATTTGATTATTTAGTCCAGTCAGCGTGTTGTGATCTAACGCCTTTCTTTCCTGTTCTTAGGTAGAATATAAGACCTCCCGAGAATGTGCCAACTGTAGAATTAACACCTGCGTTCTCTATTGATGTAATACCGTCCAGACTCATATCTTGTGTGATATTTGCCGTATTTCGGTAAGTTGCTGATAGTGCTACGCCCCTGCTTATTTTAACTAGCCCAGTAATACCTGCCGTTGCGCTGAACATATTGTCTTGGTAGCTAGGCTGTAGGTTACTTGTACTTATACGGCTAAATCCTCCACCGCCATGCACTAAAATAGTAAATATATTATTTTGAAGTTGTAGTATGTTGAATACATCGACAAACAACTCCGTACTAATGCGGCCATAATTAGATTTGACGTTTTGTCCTTCTAGGCCTACTAGATTAAGGTTAGACCAACCTGCCGATACTCCTATACTTGTGATAGGGTTGAAACTGTATCTCGCAGTAGCCCCGAAGTAATTAGCTGCATCTACTACCTTTGCCGACTGGTCTCCTACAGCGTTAACGCCAGTTTCTAGTCCGATAGCTACTCTGTTGTATTGTGCCGATAGTCCGGTAATACATACCATTGATAATAATAAAAATAACTTTTTCATTTGATTTAAGATTTAAGATTTCGATTTGATTATTGTTTTCCAAAGTTTGTACTTTATGTAGTACTCTTTTGTCGCATTGACCCGGTGTCCTTGGTAAATCCCACCATTATGATTTCTAACTATAACCTCTGCACTAGGCTCAACTCCGTACTTCTTGATGTACCTCTTGATACCCATAGTAGCGTATAGCTTGAAAACTTCTTCTGCACACTCGACTTGAAACATATCGTCGTGAGTGTAATGTGTACCAAAATACCTATTAACGTCATCGACGCAGGCTTTTTGGATTTGTAATACTCCGTAAGAATCTCCCCCGTCTCCTATAGCTCTCGGGTCGTTTGATGACTCTACGTACTTTAATACTTCCATAATTTCATCAAGAGATTCCCTTGCTGACAACGCTAAGGAAAAAAGCATTGTGGTTATTAACAATAGTCTTTTCATAATACTGGTTTACTTAAACTTCTGTGCCGTTTTCTTACAAGGTGGCACTTAACCTTTAACAAAACTACAATAAATATTTATAAATACCAAACTTTCAGTGTTTTATATTATCTCTGAACTTCTGTTATATTACTGTTTACCCAAGTTTGGGCTATATCGTACGCCTTTAATAGTAAAGAGTATTCTCTTGGTAGGTCTGCTGATATACTGACCTCTCTGCCTGTCTTCCATAGTATATAAATTTGGATTACTGCAATCATTCTTTTAACGTTATTATCCATGTTCTTGTTTTGATAGATTAATAAGCCCGAAGAGAACTTTTTTAAGGTATGTTCTATAATACTTGCTGTTTTTGTAGTCTTTGCACAAGTATTTATCATTAAACTGTAGCTCTTCTATTAACTCTTTTGACGTTCCCATTTTGATAGTGATTTAATGTGTACTAGGTCTGTAACCCCGTGTTCATCTTTATTAGTAAGTCTCCATCTTAAAGACCTTTGCCCATCTTTAAGTAAGTGGCTACCAACAAAGTATTTTTCGTAGGAATTTGTAGCTTCGTTCCAACCTTTGCCCCTTTGTTTAACGGTTATGTTAACCATTGCCTTGCTGCGTGGTGGTGCGCTATCTACAAATACTTTACCATAGTTTTTGTGTATGGCGTAGTCTCCTACAAAATCTGATACTTTCATTATATGATTTTTATTTAGTCAATTCTAGTAGCTTTTTATCCTCTACTATTAATCTTTCCCAAACTTCCGATTCAATTTCATTAAAAAGCCTTCTAAACTGAACAGCTTTTTTCTTATCTAGTACAGTATAAGCTAAGGCTATAATATCGTCCTTCACTGTATACGATAGGCATTTAATTGGCTTCTGTGGGTTGGGTCTTTTTTTCTCTGCGAACAGTTTTGACTGTATCTCTTGTAGTACTCTACGATGATTCATAATAGATTAATTAATAGTTAGGGGGCAGTACTATTACTACCCCCGTGGTTTAAATAGTTTAAGATACGACCACAAATACCGTCTTTCTAAGGTCGTGGTCAAAGTAGCTGAACTCGTTGACCTTACCTGTAATGTTTAACTCTTTATTAAGGGGAGCCTCTGTTAACCCTGTATCGGAGAATGTTCCACCTATTTCAGTGTTACTCCAAGACTTTGGGTTTACACATTTACCATTAATAAAGTGGTTTCCTCCTGAATCTACTTTTTCTACGTTATTGTAGTTATCTTTATATCTTGTATCTAACATTTTGATAGTGAGATTTGATTTGACAAATCTAGTTTAATGATTAAAATAATTCTTTTTGAAGTTTTACCCAATCTCCGTCTACTGTTAAATGCCATCCGGCATCTTCATAAGCATCTTCAACGCTATCTTCGTGTACGTCGATCTCTAATTCTGGTATGAACCTTACCTCCGACGATGGGTAGTCTTGGTCGTTATAATCACAGTGAGTAACGTTTTCATCGTAGTAGTAACTGTTTTCCGACTCTACCCAAGTAATACCGTCTGCATCCTTGTTTACAGAGTCTCCCTCGCATTCTACCATATCTTCCAGTAGATACCAGTCTCCGTCTATGCTACAGCTAAATGCGTTATGGAAACTGGTTGTAACACCCCTGTCTGAAATATATACAGCGTCGTCTTCGTCTATATAACAGTCATCAACGTCGTCATAAACACGGCCTTCGTCGTCGTCGTAAATAGGCTCGTTCTGGGCTACTATATCGTAACCATTGTCGTCGTGGTTCATAATCTTATTATCCTCCCAGAAGTAAAATGTATCCATGTAAGGTTTTAGAGAGTATTCTGTGTCTACCTCTATGTTTACGCTTATATCTAAGGTGTCCCCTTTCGGTGATACCCACGCTCCGTTGCTAGAGTTTTGACTAGATTTATGATACCAACCATTAGTTTTTGCATAGTTTTTGAAGGCCTCTATAATATGGTCGTTGGCATAAATCCTGTCCATATATTTATTACCTTCTACGTCAGTCCATAGTAACGCCCTACCCCTAGCTTTCTCTGAATCCGGTGACTTTAGTACTACCATCTTACAGTTATCATTCCCTGCGTAGAAGTCAGTAGCGTCTTGGCAAGCTCCGTCATATCTCATACACGAGTTTCCCAGACTGCCTAGATTAAAGTCGTAGTCGTAGTTATCTCCTAAGTAATAATGAGTGATATCTCTTCCACTTACTACTGCAAATTCCCCTTCTACCGTATACCTAGCTTTTAAAGAGTTAACAATATTTTCTAACTCTTTGGCAATGATAGAATTAGGGTCTACACCGTTCTCTACTAACAACTTACGAAGCACTTTACCGTAGTTTCCTGCTTGCCTGTTGTCTGTCTTCCAAACTTCTGGGGTGGAACTTGTGTTTAATACACACTCCTTACCTTTAGGTAAAAACGTCATTTCGCCCTTGCTATTGATCGTTACGTTTTTTATACCCTTGCCCGTAGCTTCTGTCTTATACACTTTAAAAAACTTCTGTACTAGACTGTTATCTCTTTCGGAAAGTATTTTTTCCATTAGGCTTGAGCTTATATGCCTATTCTCTACTGCTATTGTCCTTATATTATCCATGATTTATATTCTTTTTGATAGTGAAACAATTTAATCTCTAATCTCTTCTAACCATTCTTCGTACTCGTCTACTGTCATGCCATTAGATAATTTAGGTATATCTTCTACCTCTTCCTCTAATATGTGATGGCTGTAGATGTTGGTGTACTCGTCGCAAGCAAAACACCAGTCCGCATCTTGCTCTTTGTCGTACATGATTTCATCGGTATCACACTTACTACAGCAGGTCTCTAAGTCCATGTGTTCGTAAGCATCTAATTCGTCGAAGTCGTTGTAGCTTCGGTGATCTCTATATAACCCGTAGCCCTCTCGATCTGATACTTTAGTCCAAGCTGTTTCGTCTTGTGAAGACTTTTCTCCGTTCCACCAGTCATCTCGGCTTCTCTGGTGCCAGTCTGTTGCGATTTTCTTGCCTTTCTTTCTTTTCTTAGGCTTATTATTAGTATAGCTATTATAGTCTATGTATAAACTATTTTTCCAAACTTTACCGCCTAAATCGCTGACAATCTCGAATACCATGTCCCTAGTGTCGAACACTTCTTGAATAGCTATAACCTCGTCGTCGCTGTGAGGTCTGTAGTAACCGCAGGACATATTAGCTACACATACCTCTAAACCGTTCTCTACGAGTTGGTAAACGTCTGTGAGTCCGCCTTGAGAGGTTTCTTTTTTGCCATATCTAGCAAGGATATCGCCTATTGCATTTGAAAAAGGTTTGTCGAATAGTTTTTGACCGTAGATGGTGTTAACAAAGTCTTTGTAGCCTTGCCTATCGCATTGAAGGACAAACTCTACATCTTTGAACCAACCCATGTCGGCTTCACGGCTGCCTAAACAACCATGCTCTTCGTCTCTAAAGAAAGCTACTTTGACGACATCTAAACCAATTAACATCTCTAATGCTACGTATATGCCAACCTTATCGTCGCCACCAACACCGACTTGAAAACCGGAGGTCATATCCATGGCAAACATGATATCGTTGTCACCGAATACTGTGAAGTCTTTGTGTATATCATGCACCGTGTCAGTGTGTGCAATCACACAAGGATAAGTATCTGCAAGACCTTTGGTAATATAAGTATTACCGTCTTCGTAATGATACCTGTAGTTTTCCTCATTCCCTAGACTAATCACTTTGAACTGCTCGTACAAAAAGTCGTCCATGTCTTGGGTAAGATAGGTCGATGTCTGTATAGACATGACCTCTTTTAATCTTGATCTACTCATTATTAATAAATTAAATTGAAGTGTGGCAATATCGCCATACCTCTAGCGCAATCTGTCAAATGCAGCGCTTGGCTTACATTTACCGGAGTTCCATGGTGTGGATGCGCTAACACCTCCCGACCCGTCGTACTTACCGCCTATCCTAAACGTAGCAATACGCTTAGAACCTGCCTTGTGTCCGCCCTTGTGCGGTGGCTTGCCCCTATCGTTAGTGGGTTTACCTGATTCGTCTTGATGGCCTTTTTTTCTTACGGGAGGCATACCCTGCGAAGTTCTTACTGACATAGTTTTGATAGTGATGATTTGTTTTCACAAATCTGGTTTAATTATCTTGTGTTACATAACAGTTAGATATATTACGTCAACAAAATAACTTTGTACTCCCGGTAAGGCTCGAACTTACATTAATTGGTTGAAAACCAACCGTCCTAGATTTGTAAACAAATCCTTTCCAATTAGACGACGGGAGCGTGATGGGGAGACTGATTACCTCCCCTGTACCGAGTGAAGTCGGTTGACTTTGAGGTTTTGGGCCTCAACCCCTCTACCCTTTTGCGCTACCACGGTCTTGGGGTAAAGGATTCCTAACCGTGAATTGGTTGCAACACGCCTTTTTTTATAGTGATTTATAATAACTCTACATTATCATCTATCCAATCTGCTACTTCTAAAAAAGTTTTCCCTTGGTCATCATTTAACATTACAAAACTTCTGCTAAGTTTTGAGTTTATAAGACCTAACGGTATTTCCTCCGGTATTTCTTGCCCGACAGCCTGTAAATCCTCTAACGTGCCTTGATCTATCATATCGTCGTCCTCAATGCCTGCTATGGAACAGGCCACGCCTAAACAACAATACCCTTGGCGTCCATCTCCTAATTTACCTACTGTTTGCTTATACTCCCCACTTCTAAGGGCTTTTTGCCATTTTTTAGTAAACTCTCTTGGTAATTGAAATTCTTTGCTCATTTGTTTGTTTTTATTCTGTTTATTTATATAACATTGTTTGCTATATCTACGTTTTGATAGTGGTCGATTTAATAGTTTGCCATCATCACCCAAGCCATTATAGCCATTACAGTAAAGTTGATTACTATTACTGACAAGGCTATTAAGGTAACTTGTAATGCCGTTCGTATGTTCATACCGAACATCATTAGCAAATAGTAACGTATAATATCCATAACATTTGTTTTAAGTTAGTATTTATTGGCTGATAATCTTTCTAAACTTACCTTCCGCCCAATGATGTAATTGGGAGGTGTTTCCCGATATGATTAGTAGATCCATAGGGCTTCCGTTAGTATATGTCTGTTGCTTGACCCATATTTGCATAACCGTGTTACCTGTTGACACAAAGTCATCAATCATGATATTTGTAGCTGTCGGGTTATGACTTGCTCCGCTACTGTGAGCATTTTCTCCGTCTTTCTTAACATGGCATACCTTAACTTGGCCGCCTGCTAAAATATACTGCGAGCCTACTAATGCCGCTATTATAGCCCCACTTGAGCCACGGCACCAAATATTTAATGACCGAGTGCCGTATTCTTTTTTTAATAGGCGTGCCATTTCGTCAATAATTGGCATATTCTTTGAAAGGTGTTCTCCTACTGGATACTCTGTAGGTACTAACTTGGATTCGTATTGGTGTACCATTTGTACTTATTTTGATAGTGAAACAATTACCCGTATACAGTTGTCTATACACGGGTCTTAATAGTTTTAATACTCATAAAAAAAGTCTTCGTTTATATCCGACCTTAGCTCTTCGTCCGTTGGCTCGTAGTCATCTATTATATCAAGCTCGTCTTTGAACCCTTCAAAATATACACCGCCATTTCTCCTATACTCTGCTAAAGCTGTCCTTTGCTCTTTGTCGTTTTCTTGACAAATTGCAATCCATTCTTCCTCCCAATCTTCCAGATTAAGGGCCACATGGTCATATCCTATGTGATATACTTCATCGGGATATGCCTGTGAACGGTATAGCTTTAGCCTTTCTAGCGCTTCCTCTAACGACTCGCAGTCGTCTACGATTACCGCATCGAACTCTCTTGTTCTAACTATGTGTCTCATAATCTACTATTTTTCTTACTAGTTCATATTCTTCGTTGCTCGTATCTGAATGCACAGACCCGTAGTGGAATAACAGCAGATCCGCTGCATGTTCCAAAATTTCATGTAAGTCCTTGTCTGTTTCATCTAAGTAGTGGGTTACTATTTGATTAGTACATGACCAGTTTTTTCCTGAAAATGTAGATTCTATTTTGTACACGTTACCCATTCTTGTAAGGGTCTTTACAACATATTTACCTACCGTTGGTGGAAAATCTTTGTTATACTCTACCCACTTCATATCCCTATAGAGTTTCCACTAATTTCTACAATCAAATCCTCTAACATGGCTGCCTTACCGCAAAAAACTCCATACTCCCAAGAGGATAAGTCCGATACGTCTTTTTCTTCGTTGGCAATTAATTTTTCCCTAAGCATTTGTAATAATTCTTTTTTATCCATGGCTTTATGTTATTTCTGTGAATGTTATTCCGTCTCTACCTAAATCTTCCCTCAAATACTCTACCCAACTGTTATGCTCGTCTATAGCTATTTGCATTTCTATTGGTGGTATTGTGCTAGGCGGTGTTATGCTGAAAGCTTTATAGGCATTTTTGCTAGTTCCATGCGAAGGTGGTACTGCCTTACCGCTTCCCTGTGGGTACACCCTTTGAGTTCCATTATGTTGTCTATAATTTTCTCCTCTATTGACCGGATTCTTTTTCTTCGTGTTGCCATTGTTTTTGTTTTGAT
>Ga0136588_1000734_pt1 | contig 11633 bp, 23 predicted proteins | sample AntRauMFilla1564_FD_104782 | JGI IMG/M metagenome (GOLD analysis project Ga0136588, IMG submission 104782) | Saline lake microbial communities from Rauer Islands, Antarctica - Metagenome Filla 1 #564 | ecosystem: Environmental > Aquatic > Non-marine Saline and Alkaline > Saline | place... | reverse complement strand
TAATTATCTGTTATCATAATTTTTATTTTATTTTATTTTATTTTATTTATACCAACTCTAATTCTTCTTTTTTTATTCTAGCTCTCTCACGAATATCTTCGAACTTGTGAGTCACTAGGATATCACCCATTCTGAAGACTTCTACTAACTCATCTTTGGCCTCATCGTAACCTTCATCGTTTGATGTCATAGTTTTGTATGTACCATCAACATTTTTAACTAATTTCAATTTACCTTTTTTAGATTTTTTGAAACTTTTACTTAAGTTACCGTTATCATCCATTTCAGTTGGGTTTTTTTGAACATCAACTTCAATCCCATCAAGTACGGCATAACAAGCCTTTGTTGCGAATCCGTTGGTATCTCTGTTGATATCAGCTTGTAATAATTTACCACCCATACCTAGAGCTAAATTCTCTGGTGAAATTTTTTCAGATGCTAAGAACGCATATATTTTAACAATTGATTCTAGATTTACACCATCTCCTTGAAGTACTCTAATTTGTGGTGGTAATACCTTGAAACCCTTTTCATTTACGGTATATCCAAATTTATCGAATAATATATTAAATATTTCACGTAAAGTTGGTATAATTGAACCAGAATCTGGACGTATAACCAATTGATTGCCTGGTTCTGATGGTCTTGATAATATTAAATCACGTAACTCAGTACCCCATTTCTCAGAACAAGCTTTAAATATATTGAATGAATCTGACACACAAGCAACTACCCCAGTTGGGAATATAGTAAGTACTCTTTTCATCAATTCTAATTCACCTTCTTTACCCTTAAGTGTCATGATAGAATGTTCAGTAGCTGGTACACTAGCACCGAATACAGTTTTAGTATCGTAAACATCTCTAATCAATTTTGAAGCACCTATATTATCTGAACCTCTAAAGTTAACCAAATGTCCAGAACCACCAACCTTAGCTGATTGTACCGATGATACACCTCTAAATCCAAAATCATTCAAGACGTAATCAATCATTATGTTCATTGTGTTATCATCATATGATGTACACTCTTTGAATGTTTTGGTAACTGATTTACGAACCTCACGAGATAGTGTAGCAACAGTTATTGGATACCATACTTGTAATAAAAGACTTTCTAAGAAGTTTGTTAACCATGCACAATTTTCATCCAAAGATTCAATTGTAAATAATACATTTTTAACATTTACAACAGAACCTTCTGGTACAGATTTTATACTAATTGGTAGTTTACCATCATATTTATCAATGATGTAATCAAATTTACTTCTATCAAATACATCATCACGACCAAAAGTACCTAATTCAGTACCAAGTAATTCATATGCTTCATCAACCTCTTCTCTTGTGATAGCAATACCCTCTAAGTATTCTGTTAAGAATATTTGAAGACCATAGAACACAGTATCTGAAAACTTACCACCTCTTGATTCCATATATGAAATCATCTTTGTCATTTCAGTACCATAGAATTTATGGTGTGAGTATTTATAAGCATCACTGGCCAATACTAAGTTGTTTGGTTTTGTAATTATCTTTGTAAGATGTTTCTGCATCTCATCAATACTCGTCCAATCTCTTTGTGCAACAGCACGTTCAAACTTTCTAGCTAAATTTCTTTGTAAACTCATTTATTTTTATTTTTATTTTTAATTTTATTAATATTTAATTCAATATACTGATTAAAGGTAAAATTATCACCAAATCTATTTTTAACACATCTAAAACGCATATTTGGTTTATGTAACCAAAATAAAAATATGTATTTAAGTTTATTAAAAAAACTAAAATTAGGTTTTTTATCAATTATAAAAACATGTGATGCTGACAATAAAAGTTTACTATATTGAAAATCTGGTAATTTAACTGAATCCTCACCAATATGTTTTATTAATATTGCCGAAATTGTTAAACCAATTGATTTAGCAAAACAAAATTTATGTATCGACATTAAGTTTTCTTCAGTCAAGTATAGGTTCTCATCAATAATCACTTCATCAAATTTTAAATCATCATTTAATAATTCTAATAATAATTTTGTTTCAATAATTTTAATATTATCAATGTTACCAATAAGGTTTGTAAACTTACGAATTAACAGTTCATGGTTATCATCAGACACAAATAAAATTTTCTTATTTTTTTTAGTAAATTCTTTAACTACACTACATAAAACTGTAGTTTTACCAACATTACATTGTGACCCAATAACCGTTAAGTTAGTGTTTAAGTTATTTAATAATTCAGATTCCATATTTATTTTATTTTATTAACTATCGTTTTATTTTTTAATAAATAATCCATTAAAGAATAATATAGAAATTTATGTTCTTCCATAACTTCTGATTCCACATCAACATCCATTGGTGAAACCCAGTGTAAACTTTCGATATCATCTGTTGGTTTAATTATACCCCAAAGATATTCAACAATAAAAAGTGATGTCATGATTCCAGATTCTGAATTTGAATACCTCCAATCTTTAATAGAAGTACTTCCAACGTAATTAAAATCACCTATCTCTATCTCACCACCAGTTTCTTCAGAAAATTCACGTCTAGCAGCTTTTTCCCATGATTCATCTGTCCTATCAACAAAACCACCTATAAAACGATATTTTGTTTCATTAGGTTTTTTAGCCATAAGTAGTTGACCTTCATTATTATATGCAACAATATCAACGGTAGGGTATGTTACTGCTCTAGCAGCGTATGTTGCATGTATAATACCAGCTCTAAAATCTTCCGTTTGTAGTATCTCTTTAGATACAGCATTACGTACATCAGTACCAGATGCAACTACATCACTAGTTAACTCTATAACGTCATACCCACCCTTGTAGTGTCCAATGAATGAACCCCTACTACCATATAGTACTGCGGATAGGTCACCATATGGTACCTTTATATCAGAATCCAACATTTTGGACCATGTAACATCTGAACGTTGGTCTTTAAGTGGTAAAACTACAGCATTTGGGTAGCTATATTGTAACATCGCCTTTCTAGTCGCAAAATCCAATGGATTATCCTTATTATTACCAACAACTGGTACACCTAGAAAGATAATAACCTTTTTATGGTTTTTATTAACCATATGAATTAGTTTTTCATGACCCTCGTGAAGTTTATTTACTTGAAAACGTGCCACAATTACACCAATTTCAAATTTTTCTGGTTTAATATCTGTATTATTCTTCATTTTTATTTATTTATATTACAAATGTACAAAAAAACCCTTAATAAACAAATTATTAAGGGTTTTTTTTATTTAATATTAAAATCCCATAGTGGTTTTCTCTTTTTCCACTTGTGAAGAGTAAAAACCTTTATAAGATTCTTTTATTAGGTTAATAGTATCTTCAATATCCCAATTTTCATCATCTTCAGACATTTCTACTATGTTATCAGCTAAATTAGCTATAAATGCACCAGTAATATTAATATCTCCACCATTTATTCTACCTTTAAGTGCATCGTATACTTCTTTTAACCTCCACCTCTCTGGTAGGTGTATACAACATACCTTCTCTATCTGAGTATCATCTAAGAATGTGTAGTCTAGTGTTAGATTAAAACGCCCTGGTCTTTCAGCAGCCTTATCAACTAACCCTTTATCATTGGTAGATGCTATAAGACTAATTTTTCTTTTCTTAACCCCATCAAAGAATGATAAGAATTGACCTAGTAAACGAGTGTAACTTCCATTGTCACGAGAACCTAAGTATAAATCGATATCATCCATTATTATAACAGAATTGTCAAATATTTCACAAGCTTCCATTATAGAAGTTAATTCTTCACTAGTACCAAAATCTGGAATTATGAAAGTGACATGTGGTATTAATTTTCTAGCAATATCACGAATAGATTCTGTTTTACCAGTACCTGGTTCGCCATTCAATAAGTACCTAGCACTTTTACCTCTTTTAACTCTAGATATAAAATGTTCAATATATTTTTTTTGAGTATCTGTCAAGATTAATTCATTACTAGACTCTTCAATATCAATAATTTCAATACCTCTAAAATTACCTTCACGCAATTTTATCTTGATACATTTACCTTTATATTCAGAATTATTAAAAGATAGAGATTTAATCATCTTAATAAAATCAGCGAATTCAGCGAAAGTTTTAGGTTTTTGACATGTAACATGTAATTGACTAACTAACTCATTTCTATGGTCCATAAACAATTTAGTTTGAATGAAATAATTGTTTTCATCATCCTTAAATTTACATCTGAACCAAAATGAATCAGTATTATTAAATGAACCATTTAAGTAAATTTTACCAATGCTATCTACTGTTCCATATTCAGAAACAGTTAAACCTTCTTGATTACCCTTAAAACAATCATATAGATAACTATTAATAATAGCAAGTTCAATAAAACTAATCTCTACTGTATCGTTATCTACCTTATATTCATCTAATAGTTCAAATGATTCATCATCATCATCTTTTTTAGAATTTCCAACACCAAAATTTGAATTTGGTGTTTCGTCAGATGATGTCATCGAAGTTACATTTAATGGAGCTGCTTCTGATGTTTCCAAATCTTCTATATTTTTTTTTTCCTTCATTTTTTCTATAAATTTACTTAGTGAAATTGATTCTCTTTTTGGTTTTGGTTTATTTCCCATAATTTAATGATGTTTTGATAATATTTTATTTTTCATAATATTTTTAATATCTATATAGGATACTGGTTTATAATCCCAACCATTACAACTCACATCTAATACTTTTTGTTTATAGTATTCTATATTACTATTAATTAAAGATTGATGTGTGTGTCCATGTAAGTGCCAAGAACCACGATGACATTTATCCCACTCTAATATTGGATAGTGCATTAATATTATTTCTTGGTATTTAATTTTATTTTTAATGTTATTAATATCAATATCCTCATCAACAACTGATAAATGAACATAATCATTTATAGTTTCAAATCGATTAAGACTCTCAATGAAGTCTATATCATCATGATTTCCCAATACATAATGAATAGTACCATTTAATCTATTAACTAATTCTTTAGTTGATGTTCCTTTTTTATTAAAAGATAAATCACCTAAAAAGAACACCACATCATCTTTACCTACATGAAGGTTCCAATTATCTTCCAATGCTTGATTCATTTCATCAATATTATCGAATGGTCTACCATCAAATTTAATGATATTTTTATGTGATAAGTGAAAATCTGAACAAAACCATATTCTTTGATGTGAAATATTAATTCTCATCGGACTCCATTTTAGATTTTAATTTAGCTAAAGCATCATTTGAATCACCTAGATTAAACTTAGCACTAGTATCCACTATAGTCTTTTTAAGTTTAGGTTTATTACTTTTATATTGATTATCATCAAAACAGTTTATTTTATTCATTAACCAGTTGATGTGTTTATCACCGTTTAAGATTTTTGTTAATACCCAATCAATAAATGATTCTAAAGCTTCATTTGATAGAAACGTTGTAGTATCTTTACCAGTAAATCCTAATTTTTTATCACCTAAAAATTCAATATAAGGATTTATAGTATTAGTCTTACCATCATCACCAATCTTTAAGCTATTAATGAAAATATCCATAAAACCGTCTTGACTTGGAATATCTAACACTTCACTAATAGAACAGAGATTTTCTCTAGTTAATGCACATTTAAAATCACCTTTAGGTGTTTCAAAAACTTTAACAATTTTATTTGTTGGCATATAACTATGAATCAAATGATTCAAAAAATTCTTTGATTTTTGATTCTCAAGCATTCCATCTAAACTCTTGAATATTTCTTCTTTACTCATAATATAATATAATATAATTAAATGTTAATAAAATTTGAACATAATGTAAAACTTGGTCAAAACCAACCATAACAAAGAAGTCATGATATTTCTCTTCTTTATATAATTTACTAGTTTGTCTACTGGTAAAATAATCAGTTATCCAATGAGTAATAAAAATAATAGAAAAAGATAATATAATTGACGATATTGTTAAACTAACCCCAAGTATAGGTAATACCAATGACCAACACATTATTGTTGCGAAAGAATATATTAACACATGAAGTGTTAAATAATAATAACTACTACTTTTTTTGGTACTCATAATATGTGTTTGCAACACAAAATCAGAAACCCAATGTATAAATAATAGAAATAATATTATATAAATCATGCTAATACTTCTTTAACTATTTTGGAAACTAAACTGTTATCAGCTTTACCTTTATGTGATTTATTGAATGAACCCATCATTCTACCTATATCAGTAATACCATCAGCTTTTAAAACATTAACAATCTCTCTAATATCATTCTCACTCATCAAAGTTGGTAAGTAACCTTCAATATATGTTAATTCCCTTAAAGATTCTTCAGAATTTGTTTGTTTTAATGATTTTTCCATTTTCTTTAAAATAGCTAAAACCATTTCATCATCTGTTTTACCAGAACGACTTTCTTCATTTTGAATTTCTCCTTTAACAACACCTAAAAAGTTTTTTTTAACCATTTCTTTAGCTTTAAATGCTAACATGAAATCAGTGTTGATTTGTTCTTTTAAATTCATCTTTTATTTTTTAATATGAATAAAATAGTGATAACCTTTATCACCTTCAGTTGCATAATGTGCCCATTTTAATTCACCATTTTTAACTTTAACGTTAATGGTTTCATAAGAATCTTTATAATTTTCAGCTGAAATTTTAGAATACTTATTTTCATTTCTTTTCTCTACATCAACTGTTTCAACAGAAATAACATCAATTACTTTTTTTGATTTAACCTCTTTTATTGGTTTTTTCGTTTCATCAATTGTTGGTTTAACACGTTTTTTAGGTTGTATTGGTTTAATTGGTTTTGCTTTAACTCTAACCCTTTCTTTCGCCATTGTTTTTAATTTTAAACAAATTTACAAAAAAAATTAAGATTTAACAAGTTTTTTTTGATATTTCTTAAATCTAAATTTAAAACCATTTTCTTCAATATAGTCACTAACACTTTCCAATACCCATTCATCTTTATTGAAACCCTCTAAAAATGTATCACCATCAACCTCATCATCTATTTCCGTTAAATATAAAGTATCGGCATAATCGAAGGATTGTTTATATATTTGAGCACCACCAATAATAAAAACATCTTTATTTTTTGAAGTGTTTTTAAATGATACTAATAAAGTCTCTAAATCATTTATTTGAGAGGCACCAATAGCATTAAACTCTTTATCTCTTGAAACTACTATGTTTTCTCTATTTGGTAATGGTCTAAACTTCTCTGGGATGCTTAACCAACACTTACGACCCATTACTACCCAATGACCTTCGGTTATCTTTTTAAAGTGCTTTAAATCGGTTGGTAATCTCCATGGTAAATCATTATCTTTACCAATAACTAAATTTTTAGATGTTGCAACAATAATATTAATTCTACTCATTTTTTATATCTTTATCAGTTATTGAAACTAATGTATCTTTGTTATAAACCATAATATCAAAAACCACTGATATATTTTTAGTTATCCAACGTTTAAATATTAACTCTCCCTTACCATTATATAAATATAATTCATCATCTATAATCTCTTTTCTAAATGTATTATTCATTTTTTAGTTCTTAAAATATAAAATGCATTTACAAGTATAATCATGATATTTAGAAACACCAATGGCATTCTATCATAATGATAAGAGTAAGTTAAAAAGATTATACACCCTATGGTGTTTAATAATCTTAATAATTTCATATTGGTTAACATGAATGACACCATAATCACCACTGAACCAACGTATGCTAAAATTTCCCAATATTCATTACTCATTTAAAGTATAATTTAATAAATGTAAACACTCATCACAATAAGAAGGAACTTTTGAACCTATCTTAGCTGATGTATAATCTTTAATACCATTTCCGTGTATGCTCAAAACAACACTTTTATTTTCATCTTTATGTGTAACATAACACATTATAGCAAAACATCTATTACAAAGGGCAATTGGATTGCCACCATTAATTTTAATAATTGGTTTCTTTGACATAATTCGTTTTATTATAAATATCTTGATAACCCTTACAAAGATACAATCAAATAAAATATTTTAAAAGTTATTTAACTTCGTCTTGATTATCAACGAGTAACAAGTTTAAATTTGTTATAGATGCACCTATAAGGTCACTCTTTACAGCGTATCCACTATCAGTAGCTGTTATAATCATTCTACATAAAGTTTCACACACAACTGAAATATCATCAATCACAGATTCTTTAGCTTCATCAGTTGTTTTTGGTTGAAATTCTTTTGGTTTACTTATCAAAAAAGGATTTTCCTCTCTATCAGTATCAACATCTATCGTTATAATATTCTTCATATTTTTATTTTATTAATTTACTTTGTAATATACAATAACAATCACCTTTAAATGTGAATGGTATTCTAGGATTATTATTATCTACTTCACCTTTTTTTCTAAACTCTGATTTCTCTAAAAAATCTTCTTTTGTTATCCAACCAGCAATCCATGCTTCAGTATTCTCATAATTTATTCCAATAAAACAATAGTAATCACACACTTGTTTTGTATTAAAAGCAAAAATATTATAAGTATAGTTAGATTGAGGAGCATTGTTTTGTCTCTTTGTTTTAACCTCAATTTTTTTACCTTTAATCTTTAAATCAAAATCGTATGTATTATCATCAATTATATGTTTTTTATATCTATCGATTAATATTATCTCACCCAACGCACCAGCATAATTACCATCACCTTTTGTTACTGAGTTTCGTAATTCATGTTTAAGCATTCTTTCTTTCGCCTTTTCTCTTTGTTCTTCTGTAATATTAATAGTTACCATATATAATTAAAAACCTTTTTTGGTCTCTAATCAAATATACTAAAAAATTATTTATTAGTCAATACCACCAACAATGTGCTTATATATAATAATATTTAACATTTAAATTACCTATTTTACCACTAAAATGATAAGATTCCTCATATCCCACTTCTTTACCATTCTGGTAGAAACATTTATAATTTAATTTATCATCAGACCAATACACTTGCCAGTATCCATGTCTTTGGTTTTTTTCGTTTAATGATTCTATATTCTTGTTCATATATAATAGTTTTTATCTTGTAACTTATCATTACCATAATATGATTCCCAGTAATCATATCGCTTACCATTAACGTAATTACCTTTATACATCAATGTACCATCATGAAAATAACATTCCCATAATCCATGTGGTTGGTTTTTATCATTTCTTGGCCTTATATCTTTATTCATAATATATTGATTAAACTAAAATATTGGAAACATTTCTTTTGGTGAAGAATCTACATTTACTTCGTAACCAACTACTTTACCCATATCATAATAACCTTTATAACATACTTCACCATTACGATAATATTCTTCAAAGTAACCATGTCGATGACCATCAACGTAATCACCCTTATGACATAATGTACCATCAGAATAAAAAGTTTCACAATATCCATGTGGTTGACGTTTATCGTTGTATGGTGTTATATCTTTATTTTTGTTATTCATAATATATCTGATATTTAATAGATTGGAAACATTTCTTTTGGTGGAGAATCTACATTTACTTCGTAATCAACTCTGTCACCATTATCATAATAACCTTTATAAAATACTTTATCATTATAATGATACACTTCCCAGTATCCATGTCGCTGACCATTATCATAATGACCTTTAAATTCTAATTGTCCATTATCATAATAATGTTCCCATAATCCATGTCGCTTACCATTAACATAATTACCTTTAAATTCTAATTTTCCATCATCATAATATGCTTCCCAGTACCCATGCATTTTATCATTAACATAATTACCTTTATACTTCAATTGACCATTATTATGATAATTCTCCCATAATCCATGCATTTTATCATTGTCGAAATTACCATTAGGATAATATATTTCCCATAGCCCATGTGCTTGTCCTTTGTCGTTTCTTGGTTCTATATTTTTACTCATAATATATAATGTTTTTATAAAGGTAGTGAAATTATATGGTTTAACCTAATAAATTGGAAACATTTCTTTTGGTGGTACATCAATTTTAACCTCATAATCAACCGTTAATATAATAAAGTTTTTTATGTGCATTACCATTATTGTAATACCATTCCCAGTTACCATCTTTTTTACTATTAACCCAATTACCTTTATACTGTAATTTCCCATTCGAAAAGTATCTTTCACAATATCCATGTTGATTACCATTAACATAATTACCTTTATAATTTAATTGACCATTATCATGATAATTCTCCCAATAACCATGTCGCTGACCATTAACATAATTACCCTTAAAATTTAATGAACCATTATCCCTATACGATTCCCATAATCCATGTCGTTCTCCTTTACTATTTCTTGGTTTTATATCTATATTGCTGTTATTCATAATATATCTTATATTTAAAATATTGGAAACATATCGTTCAGTGGTGATGAAGGTGTATCTACAACCACTTCATAGTCAACTTCTTTACCCATATCATAATAACCTTTATAATATACTTCACCATCAGTGAAATAGTGTTCCCAATATCCATGTCTATTACCATTAACATAATTACCTTTATACCATAATTGACCATTAAGATGATACACTTCAGAGTATCCATGTCGTTCTCCTTTGTCATTTCTTGGTTCTATATTTTTATTCATAATATCTTATTTTTAATAAATTGGAAACATATCTTTTGATGGAGTAACTACATTTACTTCATAGTCAACTTTTCTACCCATATCATAATAACCTTTATAATATACGTTATCATTATTATAATATTCTTCAAAGTAACCATGTCTATTACCATTAACATAATTTCCCTTATAAATTAATTTTCCATTACGATAATACTTTTCCCAATAACCATCTTCATTACCATTAACATAATGACCCGTATACATCAATTGACCACTAGGAAGATATACTTTCCATAATCCATGTCGTTCTAACTTGTCATTTCTTGGTTCTATATTTTTATTCATAATATATTTGATATTTAATAAATTGGAAACATATCTTTTGGTGAAGAATCTATATTTACTTCGTAGTCAACTTTTTTACCATCATCATAATAACCTTTATAAAATACTTCACCATTAGAACAATACGATTCCCAATAACCGTGTTTCTGACCATTAAGATAATTTCCCTTGTAATTTAATGTACCATTAGAACAATACGTTTCCCAATATCCATGTTGATTGCCATTATAGAAATTACCTTTATACATCAATTTACAATTAAGCCAATAAACTTCCCAATATCCATGTGGTTCTAACTTGTTGTCTATTGGTGTTATATCTATATTTTTACTCATAATATATTTAATAAATTGGAAACATTTCTTTTGGTGGAGTATCTATTAGTACTTCATAGTCAACTTCTTTACCCATATCATAATAACCTTTATAATACACTTCACCATCAGTGAAATAGTGTTCCCAATATCCATGTTCTACACCATTAATATAATTACCTTTATATTCTAATCTACCATCAGTGAAATAGTGTTCCCAATATCCATGTTGCTGATTATTAACGTAATTACCTTTATATTC
>Ga0136588_1000730_pt1 | contig 11690 bp, 12 predicted proteins | sample AntRauMFilla1564_FD_104782 | JGI IMG/M metagenome (GOLD analysis project Ga0136588, IMG submission 104782) | Saline lake microbial communities from Rauer Islands, Antarctica - Metagenome Filla 1 #564 | ecosystem: Environmental > Aquatic > Non-marine Saline and Alkaline > Saline | place... | reverse complement strand
TTTAGCAGTAATAGAGGAAGATATTACCTCTGGTGTAATTAGAGCTGCTCAGAGTGATAATACTACTATGAAAACAGCTACTCAATCATTTTATGAAGCTGCTGAGTCAAGCAATAGAGTTACAGTAATAGCTAATGCAGTAGAGATAGGTCTTAATAAAACTATGGTTATGGTTGCTGATGCTATGAATGAAGTATTAGATGAAACTGCTAGAGTTATAGTAAATAAAGACTTTAATGCTATTACTCAAAACACAGATAATCTTAGATTACTTTGGGAAGTTTATTTAGGTGGAGCTTTATCGGTAGAGACATTCTTAAACTCATTAGAGAGCTTTGAGGTTATTGATATTGGGTCAGTGGATTCAGAGATTAAGAGAATAGAAAAGGATAAGTTTACTCCTAATTCTAAAGCAGATGAGAGTGATAATAGTACAACTAAAAATATGGATAACAGAACAGTTGGTGCTATAAACGATAGCCAAAATGAAGATGAATAGCATTTTTATGCTATCATTTCAATAGAGATAGTGGATACTATCTATAAAATATAACTGGGAGGACATTGGATTATGTCTTTAGAAGCATTTAGAAAGATAGCCGAAGAAACTGGAAATGAAGAATTACAAACTGCTGTTAGTAGCTTTGAAACTTCAAGTAAAGCCAATCTGGATAGAATTGGTACATTAGAACGTGACTTACAAAAGTCTATTGAAAAGAGAGACAGACAAGCTGGTATTGTCAAAAATACATTTGGTGTTGATGAGATTACTGAGGAAAGTTTAAAAGCATTTCTTGATAAAGGAAATCCAGATGAATCTCTTAAAGCAGAGAATGGTAAGTTAGCTGGAATGACTGAAGCTTTATCAAAAGAGAAACAAGAGTTGGCTCAAAAGTATAATGAGACTGTAAATAGATATGGTGTTGAAAAGCAACTAATGAGTTTAGGTGCAGCTGAAGATACTGAAAATGCTAAGGCTTATGATATTTTGATGAGTAACATAATGACAGGTTCAAGTTTTGATGAGACAGGTAATGTTATCTTTAAAGAGAACGATGCTACAGTTAGAAATGCAGATGGTAGTCCAACTACTTTAGCTGATAGATATAATCAGTTAAAAGATAGTGATGAGTTTAGTTTTCTTTTTAAAAAGAAGAGAAGTAAATCTGGAAGTGGTGCTAATGGTAGCACAGGTGCTGTAGACAATTCTACTAGAAATACAAGAAGTAAAATGAGTCCTTCCGAGAAAGCTAATTATATTAGAGAGAACGGTCAAGAGAAATATTTACAACTTCCAAACTAAAACAAGGATTTAAAAAATGGCTTTAAAAATTGATAATGAAGTAGTTCACGCTACAGCAACAGAAACGATTATGCAATATACTGATATGTTCAGTACAGGTACAGCAGGTGCTATTACAGTATCAACTGAAAGTATTATGGGTGACTTACAAGCTACAAGTATGTTAGCTGAGATTGCTAGTATTATTGGTCGTAGAGATATTGCTGCTGGTACAGATGCTTCTGTTAAGACACTTAGTTCAAGAGATGAGAATAATGTTAAGATGTACTGGGGAACAGGTGCTATTGAATTTAAGATGGTAGATGCTACTCGTTATGGTTCAAACTCAGATGCTTTCTCTGTTGCTATTGGTCAGCAAGTTGGTAAAGGTATAGTTACTTACCTATTGAACTCTGCTTTAGCTGCTGTAAGAGCTTCTGTTGAAACTGAAACTACTTTAGTTACTGGTGATGGTACTGATTCAGTTACTCATACACTATTGAATACTGCATTAAGACCTATGGGTGATGCTAGAGATGATATCGTTTGTTGGGTTATGCAAGGTGCAACTTACTCTGATTTAGTCGGTCAAGCAATTACAGATAAGATTGATTCAGTAGCTGGTGGTTCTATCCGTTCAGGTTCAGTACCTACTCTTGGTCGTCCAACTTATGTTACTGATAGTGCTTCTTTAGATATGACTGCTGGTGTAGCAATTCTAGGTTTAACTGTTGGTTCTATCCAAGTTGTAGAGACTGCAAGTAGAAACTTTATCTCTGAAGTTGTTTCAGGTAAAGAAAATCTTGTTTATCGTATTCAAGGTGAGGGTGAATTCCTTTTAAATGTTAAAGGTTATAGCTGGAAAGCTGCATCTGGAACTAATCCTACTGCTGCTACTGTTGGTACTGCTGCTAACTGGGAGCTTAAAGCTTCTGATGTTAAGTCAAGTGCTGGTGTTCTTCTTAACGTTCTTTAGTAGTAACTAATGACTGTTATATACTCGAAAGAGCATATAGGTATTAATGGGTCTTATATAGACCCTAGATACTTTGATGGTAAAGTTAATGGTACTGATTTAGTTTATACTGATGATGATAAAATTAAAAAAGCATATAATGGAATTGAAGTAAAACCAATTACTATTAAAGCTGAAAAGAAAACTACTAAAAAATAGTTTCATAGAGTTTACTAAGGTATGCTCTATTGAGATTATAAAATAAGGAATAACTATGGCATTGATTATTTATCCAGATGAAGACTTTGATAGTTTAGTTAGTGTAGTTGATGCTACAGAAGCAATAGTAAGAAACTCAGTACATTCAGCAGATTGGATAGAATTAGATGAATCAATGCAAGAGGTTTATCTTAGAATAGCTACACAACACATTTTAAGCGTGGTAGAAGACACGATACCTATAGATGGTGAATGTTTACCTAAGTCTTGTGCCTTAATGGCTATACACGACTTAATGTACGGTTTATCAAGTGAAGTTAATCCTAATACTGGATTAATTAGTAAACAGAAAGTTGGAGATTTAGAAGAGACTTACTTTCATGGTAATCCACTAAGCCAAGTTAATAGCAGAAACACTAATCCTTTTCCATCATCTGTAATTAAATGCTTAAATGCTTATGGTGCAAATGTTACATCTGGAAAGATTGGAATATATCAAACAACATTAGTGACTAAATAATGGCTTTAGCTAATAATCTAAAACTAACTGCTGATAGGATGTTAGAGAAATTTGGTAATACACTATCAATTAAGACTACAACTAATGATGGGGTATATAATCCTCAAACTGGAACTATGGGCACTCCTACTGAAATAGAGATAGTTAGAAAAGGATATATTAAAAATCCTAGTAATGAAGATTTAAACATGAGTGGACTATCAGAAGGCACTTGGGGAAATATAAAGTTTATGGTAACTCTAGGGTATGATGATGATACTGCTTTAATTGACAATAACTATACTGTTAATAGAATGCCCGTGACTAAAGTAGTAAGAACCACAGCTCAAGATACTGATATAGTATTGAAAATCTTCTGTGGATAATTCTAATGGCTTATAATCAATTTGAATCAATACTTAATAAAAAACTAGGTGATGTAACAAAAAAGATTAGAAGTAAAGTTACTACAATAATGAAGCAAGAGAATAAAGTCTTTATAAAAGCTGTATCAGGTAAATCTCCTCAAGGTTTTTGGGCTTATGATTATAATAATGAATTTAAAGCTGAGAGTGAACACTCATACGCTAATTGGCGTTCAGATGTGGTCGATAATGGAGATAGAATAACTTCTGCTGTATGGAATGATACACCTTCTGTCAGAGGTTACAACTATGTAAGAGGTATTGCCCTACATGATGGTTCAGACCAAACATCATCTGCTGAGTTTAAAAAATTTGTTCATAATAGAAATGAAAACATAAAAGCTAGAATTAAAAAAATAGGTGGATTAAAATGAGTCTATTACAAAGTAAAAAAGATATAGAGCAACTATTCTATGATGAATGGACTGAAACTGATATACATTGGTCGGGAATGAACTTTGATATAGAGAATAGAGATGAGTGGATTAGACTACAGTACAAACCACACCGTATAGATAATAATGGGCTATCTTATGATGGCAAATACTCTGGGGTAATACAAATGGCTATCTTTGCTAAAACAGAGTTCAGAAGCCTTGCACTAGCTGATATAGCTATATCTTTATTTAGAGGTAAGAAAGTAGGTAATAATTACACTATGAATACTTTAATTAAAGGCAATGGTCAGACTCAAGACATAATGTATAATTATGTTGATATAGAGATAAACATAAGTACTCTTTAAGTTTGTGCTATAATTCTAGCTATGTTGTTGTCGACAACTAAATCAACTAGAGATTAACTTCTCAAAAAAAGGAAATAAAATGGCTACTATACCTCTTGTAAATTCACAAGGTTCACGCCTTTTCGTATGTGCTACTGCTAACACTGCTGTTGCAGATGCTACTGAAATTGCTACTGCTGTTGCAGCTGGTAAACAAGTAGGATGTCTTCAGGACCTAGGTTCTATTGGTTCTACTCGTTCAGTTCAAGAGTACTCTTGTTTATCGTCTGATGATACTGCTAAATCAAGTGGTTCATTATCACTAGGAAACATTGCTGTTGGAATGTTGTTTAACTCTGCTGATACTGCTGGGCAAGGTGAACTTCGTTCAATCTATGCTGATAATAAAACTAGAACTTTCATTGTTGTATTGAATGATGAAATTACTGCTGGTACTGGAAACCCTACATACTTCACTTTTGAAGGGTTTGTATCGGGTCAAGATATTGCAATTCAAAAAGACAATGCTGTTATGATGACATCAACTGTTGAGCTTGGTTCAAACCCAGCTATGTTAGCAGCTTCATAGGCTATAACTCCCTTTATTGGGAGTTTACTACTCTAGTGAGTTATCTTAGACCTGTATCCTCTCTGGTAACTCTTGATAGCTCACTAGAGTCGTAAGACTCAAATAAATATTTTAAGGATACATAATGGCAAATCCATTTGGCAAATTCAAGGTTCAAACTAAGAAGGTTAAAATTGAAGCATTAGATAATGCTGAAGTTACAGTACAAGAGTTGAGTGTAGCACAGTCTACAGACTTCTACAAGCGTATAGTTAAGGGTTTCGATAGTGATGGTAAAGCAGAATTAAACTATAGTGAACTAGCTGATATTAAGCTAGAAAAAGTAGCTGCTGGCATGATTGAGCCATATATGTCATTGGAAGAGCTAAAAGGCTTAGCAAATGGTGCTAACAAAGCTATTGATGAAATAAGCGAAGCTATAGATAACTTTGAGGCAGAGCTAAAAAAGTAGAACTGGAGGATGAGGATATATTCCTTTTCCGACTAGCTAGACTTTTAGGTAAGACAGTTCTTGAAATAAAGAATCAGATGACTCCTGCTGAGTTACATGGTTGGGGTAAGTATTTATCACTTGAGCCACATAACTCAGTTGAAATTCAGACTGCTTTGGTTGCACAGGTTGCTAACAATGCAATGGGTGGCAAAGCATCACTGAAAGATATGTTAATAACACAATATAGTAAGCAAAAGACTGTTGAAGATGAGATAGCTTCAAGACCAGACGATAACGCTGTTAAACTAGCTTTTGGGATTTTTAAGTAGTCCTAAAAGCTTTATGATATAATTTCTACAAGATACATTTACTAATGGAGCATACGATGAACGAAGATGAGATATTGTTAAGTGTAGGTCTTGAGCTAGATAAAATTAGAAAACAATTTAAATCAATAGAATCAATAGTTAATACTTTTGATAAATCTAATAAATATTTTGATTTAGGACTTGATGAAAAAGCTATAAATGCTCAAGCAAAAAGAATATATAAGAATATAGAAGCAGAAGAAACCAGAATAGATAAAATGAAAGTTTCATCTCTTAAAGCTGAAATATCAAGAAAAACTGCATCTGCTAAACAAATATCAGACTATAATGAAAGACTTGCTAAAATAGAATATAGTCTAAGAACAAAAGAGCTTAAAGAAATTGAAGCTAAAAAAATAGCTTCTGAAAAGTGGCAGTATAATCTAAGAGTAAATTCTATAAAGCAAGAAAATGCTATAGCACTATCTGAGACTAAAAAAAGATTAGCAAAGGAAGAAAAAGCATATAATAAAACTGCTGCTGGTGCTTGGAATAACGGTACGTCATTCGGTCATAAAATGGTCACAACATCTATGTATGCTTCAGCTGGTGCTGCTTTATATACTATGGCTAGTGGATTCAAGGCTGTAATAAAAGAATCTTTAGATTTCGATACTGCTATATATAAAAACATGGCTGTATTAAACGCTACAAAAACTGAAGCAACAGGCTTAGCAAAAGCATCAAGAGATATAGCAATAGCTTATGGTGGTTCTATTAAAGAAATAGATGAAGTAACACTTACTCTTGGTAGAGCTGGTGTAGCTAATAAAGATTTAGCTGATGCATCTAAGCTTACAGTACAAATGGCAAAGATTACTGGAGATACTTTTGCAGATACATCAAAAGTTGTTTCTACTTTCACAACGGTGTATGCAGATGCTGGATACTCTGTAGAAAAACTAGGTAATCTTCTAACACTGGCTGCAAATGAATCTAAACTGTCTACACAAGACCTAGGAACACTATCCAACTACGCATTGGTTACAGCTAAATCATTAAACCTTACTGCTGAGTCAACGTTAGCATTAGCTACATCATTCTCAAGACTTGGTATAAATGCTTCTACTATTGGTACACAGATAAGAAAGCTAGATGTACTATTATCTTCTAGCTCAAAGAAAATGAATACATTCTGGGAAGAACTAGGAATGAATCAAGATAAGACTGCTGCTGCTATTAGAGAAGGTGGTAGAGGTGGAGAGCAAGCCTTAGAAGGTCTTATTGTAGAAATAGCTGGTATGACAGATAAAGCATTTAGAAAATCTACATCTGGAATGGAGATACTAACTAAACAACTTCTGAATAACCTTAGACTTAGTAAAGATATGTATATTGACTATACAAAAGATATGGTAGCTGGTGGAGCAGATTTAGAACTTCAATCAAGAGTAATTGCTCAATCTACTGAAAATATATTGCAAAGAATTTCTAATCAATTTCTAAGCATAAGTGATGGATGGATTTCTTCAGTATCAGATGTAGCATTTAGCAGAAAAGAAATAGGCAAACTAGATGAAGCTGTTAAAAGCTCAAAAGTTGGTACTAAAGAATATAAAGATGCTATTTCTGCATTAAAAGAAGCATTGGATGAAAACGACGAGGCTATAAAGAATTTTGTAGAAAATGTTATTAATATTGGAAAATATTTAGGTATAGCCACAGCTGCTTATGTTGCATTTAATATTGCTAGCAAATCTTATTTAGCAACAGCTCCATTGATTTCAGCATCAATAAAAGCATTGGCACTAGATTATGCAATATTAACCACAACGGTTAATGGTGCAACTATATCAATGAGAAACTTCAATGCTATGTCGCTAGCTGGTAAGGCAGGTCTAATTGGATTGGGTGCTGGTGCTACTGCTTATGCAATAGATTCTATTCACGATTACTCAAAAGGAATATCTGGAGTCACTGAACAGCAAAAGAGATATGCTGAACAGATGTTAAAAAATGAAGAAATAGAAAAAAGACATATTGAAAATAAAAAATCATTAGACAAGATTTTAAAAGCTGACCCTGCTTTAGCAAAAGAATATGATTTAAGATTACAATTATCTGATTTAATGGTAGCACAAGAGGCTCAAACTATTAGATATAACAAACTAAAAGATAAGCCATTTGACCCTAAATTTATTGAAGCAGAAAGAATAAAATTTGAAGCTTTAAACAATGCAGTTATTGATGTAGAAAATAGTCTAAAAGAACTAGATGCAATAAAAATAGAAGATGCCATAAGCATAGATGCGAGTAAATTTATAAAGTCACTTGAAGATATATCTGACAAAACAGATGAGATGAGACTATCCAGAATCCAATTCAGAATGGAAGAAGCTGGAGGACTATATAACGATGCTGTATTAAGTGGAGATGAGAAAAATGCTCAAAAGTACTTTGATATTATGCAAGGCTATACAATAGATTGGTTAAAGCTTAATAATAAAGTTCAAGATGATATTACTAAAGTAAGACAAAAATCTAATGATAACCAAACTAAATCAAGATTAGAGTTTCAGAGAATGTGGAATGAGTCAGAGGAAGAAGATAGACAAGAGCTACAAAAAACAGCGGACTTAAGAAAAGCTCTTGATGCAGAAGGTATTAAATTTGCAATGGAAAATGCAGAAAAAAGAATATCACTCGAGACAGACTGGCATCAGCTTCAAAAAGACAATTTTGACTCAATGCTTGACTCTCAAATATCTCTTATTAGTGGTACTAACTCATGGGGAGACTCATTATCTGGCATAGCAAGCGAATACTCAAACATTGGTAAAGAAATAGATAGCATGAGAGTTAATTCGCTAAACTCAACTAAGCAACAAATAGCGCTTGCAGATAAGTTTAATCAAGATTATGCAAAACATGGGAAAGATGTTAAAAAAGGCGAAAAGCTTAAACGCCGATATGCAGAAGATAGCTCAAAAATATCTGAAATAGCAATGAGCAATGAGATTAAAGGATATGGAGACATGGCTGGTGCTTTGTCTGATTTTGTAAAAAAAGGCTCTGCCGAATATGAAATACTTACTAATATAAAAAAAGGTATGTACATCATGGAGATGTCTATGCAGCTATCTTCGATAATTGGTCACTTAAGTGCAGAATCTACAAAAACAGGGGCTACTTTAGCGTCAGAGACAACAAAAACTGGTGCAAAAGCAGCAAGTAGTGCTATTGAGCTAGGTCTTGTTGCTACGACTACTCCAGTTGTGGTAGCGGCAGAGACAACAAAAGGGCAGGCATCTGGTCTTGCAGCTATAGTAAGTTCAATGGTTGGGTTACCTTTTCCTTTCAATCTAGTTGCAATGGGTGCTACTGCCGCTGCAGTAGGTGCTTTACTTAGTCAACTAGGTGGTTCTAGTAGTGGTGGTGGTGTTGGAGCTTCATATTCAGTACCAACAAGAAGAGATATTGCAGATAAGAATATAGAAGATATAGAATATGCTTATACTCCAATTACAGACAGACTAGATAGGCAAATATCATTACTTGAGTCAATTGATTTAAGAGGTAGTGCTGGTCGTGCTACAATTGACTTAGCAAGTAGTACTTTTGAGAGAGATTACAAAATAGCACTAGAAGATGTTTTAGTTGATATTAATACTGCTAACCTACAAAATCCAAATGATGTAACTACTGTTTATTGGGACTATTCAACATTGGAGCAGGCTACTAGCACTACAGTTGGAGATGAATTTACTAAGTCACTAATTAATGCATTTGGTGATGATGTAATAACTAAAACAATTCCAGGGTTTACTACTACAGGTTTTAGACTTAACCCACAAGCTCTAAAAGATGGTACTGAAATGCTACAATTCTTAGGAATGGTTCAAGATGAAGTTACTAACTTTCAAAGTACTGGACTACCATATTTTGATAGTTTTTGGAAAATCTTCAACTCAGTAGATGACTATGAGAACGCAGTGAATCAAATGCAAGAAGTTCTTGGAGAATATGCAAACACAATGACTGATGTTGTTGGTGAAATGTCTGATGCAGCTAGTGAGTTTAGAGATTTATATGACAGCATAACTGGCACAAATACTTATCAGCAAAAAGCACTAGAAGACGCCTTTATTGATTTTAAAAACATCAAAGGTAGCGACTCATACTCTGATTACCTAGCTAAACAGATTGAAGCTATAACAGCAGTAGAAAAAGGTATGAATGTTAGTATTACAAATCTTCTACTTAGCACCAATCCAGATGACTTGACAGCACAATACGAAGCGATAACTAAGTTAAATTTAGCAACACAAGGTGCGTTTAGTGGTGGTGTTGAAGATGCATTGAATTTTATAGATAGCATATCCCTAGTTGGCGAAGCACTTGCATCATCAAGAGAGAATATGAAGTCATTTACTGATAGCTTTAAGACAGATGAGCAACTTCTTTCTGACATGGCTAGTAATCTCAGTTATACGACAAGTGAAGTAGTTAGGAAGAGACACATAGGCCCATGGTTGAGTAGTTTTCCGCTTTATTATCTTGCAGAAGAGATAACAAAACATACACCAGAAATAGCAAAAACAGCAGAAGAATTACAGACTCTATTTAAAAATCTTAGTGGTGGAATAGATGGATTGACAGATGCAGAACTTGAGTTCTTAGATGCAAATAAAGAACTAATAGAAAGCGGACTTAATGATTATATAGATGAAATTACTGATAGTCTAGAAGGATTAGATTCAGTAGTATCATCACTAACTAATATCATAGATGAGCTTAGAGATGCAGCAAGTGACTCTGACTCATCACTACAAAAATACTATAGTTCAATGAAAGAAACACAAGAACTATCTAGCGATATAACAGATAGTGCATTTGTAGACTCATTGAATAAGACTATTGGTTTTGCTAGTGCATTATTTGATGATAGTAATTTCTCATACAACAGAGATATGGTTTTCGCTCAGTCTGTAGCTGCAAATCAGTTTGAAGGCATGGAATCAGCTGCATTAAAACAAATTGATTACCTTAGACTCATAGAGGAAAACACAAGGAATGAACTAGTTAGTTTATCTACTGGTACTGTACCTAGTTTTGAAGTTGGAACTTCAAGTGTTCCATATAATATGCAAGCAAACATACACAGAGGTGAGATAATTGTACCTAGGGATTTTAGTGATGGAATAAGAAGTGGTGACTTAACAATGGGTAGTAATGGGGATATGTCTAATAAGCTAGATAGAAACAATGCTATAATGTCAGAGATTTTAAGAACTCTTAAAGATGGTAACGACATAAACAATGCATCTCTAGAAGTACTTGAAGATTTAGAAAGGATTGCATAATGGCTAGAGAAGTACTATATACTCCTTATGGAGCTATGCGAGTAAAAGTTGATACATCATACTCTTCTGATAATGTACCTAATGGTGCTGATGTAGTCTTATTGGCTCGTGGAGTAAGGATAAGTGATGAGTTCGGTGAAAAAACTCCTTTAAGGGGTCTTAGAATGATTGTAACAACTACTGGTTTAACACCTCCAACAACTCCTATTCCAAATGTTCCTGTTATATGGCATGAGGGTACATATATGGCTTTTGTTTCTGGATATAGCTATAAGTTCTTAGATGATGGAATAGTATCTTATGGTAAGAAGGTTGCAATATGAATTATTGTCAACAAGAAATAGATAGTTTTACTGATAGCAATATAGTTTATATAGCTGACGAGTATAACGAAACTATATCCTATTCAGTTGGTGATTTAGTGAGAGTTGGTAAATACCAATATAAGTCTACATTAGATAGCAATGTTGGAAATAACCCACTTAGCGCATTGGGTATATACTGGATTGAATGGCAAGCAGCTAATGACTTTGCAGCACTTGATTTATTTAGTGAGTCTAAGACTGAGTGGGATAGCAATGGTTGGGTAGAGTTCAATAGAGGAACCAATGATGTAGTTGGTATAGGAAATTTTAAAGCTACACAAGTTCTTATTAAATACTATGATGAGTCACATACACTGTTGGATACTGAAACATACGACTTTAGTAACAATGGAGATGTATACGATGAATGGGATTATGGATATGCAGGATTTACTCATTCCACAAGTAGGGTTATATTTAGGTACATTAAAAGAATTGGAACAACTATACGGATAGAGTTTATAGATAGTAATAATACTAATACATATTGTGGTTTTCTTGTTTCTGGTAGAGCAGTTGATATGGGTG
>Ga0136588_1000729_pt1 | contig 11703 bp, 9 predicted proteins | sample AntRauMFilla1564_FD_104782 | JGI IMG/M metagenome (GOLD analysis project Ga0136588, IMG submission 104782) | Saline lake microbial communities from Rauer Islands, Antarctica - Metagenome Filla 1 #564 | ecosystem: Environmental > Aquatic > Non-marine Saline and Alkaline > Saline | place... | reverse complement strand
TGCGTCGACACACGGTGCGCTCTCAGTGTTTCGGTCATTACTTCATTATGAGTTGTGGCTTGTTTGTCTAATTGTTGTAAAAACTTGTGCACAACAAACACCAAGGCTGCTACCGCAACAACAGCTATGGATGAATCTTGAAGAATTTGTAGTAGTGATTGTTCCATAGGTCTTTTTTATTGCTGACGTGTACGTTCATTAGTACGCTCACGTGTGCTCTCTCTGGTAGTCTCACGAGTTCTATTACTGGTAGCTTCGGCGGACGCTTCTGCATTATTTACTGCACCGCGTCCAAACCACCAATAGTATATACCACCAACACCGGGAATATACCGTAACGCTCGTAGGTCTTTTGTCGGAGTCTCTTTATCTTCGTTTACCGCATCCTTAATATCTTTAACGGTAGCCTCGGCCACACTAAATACTGGCGGTGATACTTGTCCACCAAATAAAGAAGTAAAGACACCATCGCGGTTGGCCTTATCCCATTGGTAGCGGTTAATACCAAAGTAGGTTTTAATTACGTTCTCTTTGAGACGGTCTCCAAAACTTTGGTCTGACTCTTTCCCCATCATCCAGTCTTTTATTTCATCAGCGGTCGCGTTAAGCGTTACCAGAAGCGCGGTCATTTTGCCAATGGTGTACACACCCTTACCAACACGAGCTGCGTCGTTTTCTTTTATACCGCGAGCGATTTGTCGATAGCCTTCACGCCGAACAATGTCCATTTGCTTTGTCCAAAACGACATCATCTGGTAAATGATTTTACCATTACCAAATCGTAGGTATTGCACGGGCATTTCAGACCTAAAAATCGGCTGGAAGTCTGCCAAACGAGAGGCCGCAAGAAACTTAATGTCATCGTCTACTACACCGTCAGCCGCTTTTTTGAGTATCTCAGATGCAGAGCGACCATCAAACGCCCCAACCTCAGCAAACCGAGTTACTTCTTCAACAAAGTCTTTGTCACGGTTTCTAGCTTTGGTTCCGATGTTGGTCAAAGACGCGTCCACCGTCGTGTTTTTTAAGATGGTGTCAAACTGTTGGAGACCGATAGCTTTAAAGCTAGAGTCTACTAATTTAGTACTCCAATTAGCTCCCTCCATCTCAACTGAAAGGCGAGTAATGTTAAATTCTTTTGCCATGTTTTTAGACCGGCCGAAGGCGGCATTAAGAAACGAACCGGGTGTTTTAAATCCAGCTTCCATAATTGCCATTGTCAGGTCAGGTAGCTGCGAGATTACCGAGGTGGGAGAAGAACCCATTAACGTAGCGTAGCCAAGGTTCTTTGTGATTTCTCCCCAAGCGTTCATTGAACCTGATGCAAACCGAGCACTCATCAAATCAATCACTTTGTCCACTTCATCAGAAGTCAGACGAAGACCGTCGTTTTGCATTTTAACTATGTACGCAGCAAAGATGTTCTTACCTGAAACGTTACCGTCATCCACCGCGCGTAAGCCGGGCAGTTCACCGCCTAAGAATTTCTTAGTTTCAATACGAGTATTAACCTCAAGAATATAATTAGTTATGGCTGCCAGCGGGTCTTCGTATGCATCAAGCAGTTCTGGTGGTACATCATCAAGCACGCGACCTTTCATACTCCCCGTCTCGGACAATGAAATAATCTTACCTTTCATTCCACGAAACAGGTTTGAAGCTACTTGAGCGCGTTCCAAATCTTTAAGTGGTTCGCCAATAATCTGCTCTCTTTCTCGCCAAGCTATTTCAATATCGTTAAATCTGTCAGACTTTCTAAAGTACGCTAATAGGCTATTAACACTAGCCTTGTCTCGTTTAATGACGCGCGGAAAGTGGTTTTTAGTAAAGCCGATATCAAAATCTGCGTCTACCGCGCGAGCGTAAATCGCATCTTTAGTTTTAATAAGATTGACCATCTCGGTTTCAAATCCGTAATATCTGGCCAGTTCAAGTGTGGTTGTACGGTTTCCATTAAGGAGAGAGTACTTAAACAATCTAAAGTCTTGGTCACTCATCTTTGATTTTTTAAAGGCGACACGAAACGTTTCCGCTACGTCTAAGTCACGAGAAATTATTCTACCTAGCTTGACATCGTAGGTGCGTACCGCTGCAAAAAGCAGGGGACTAATTCGACTTAACTCACTACTCCATACACCGACCAGTTCACGAGCCGCATCAATAGACTCTTTTGAATTAGTAAGCATCCGCCTAAATCGGTTGGCTTTCGGTAAATTATTAAGTTTGTTTGCGATGTCAGCGGGTACAACAAGAGGCTGCGTTGGTCGCGGTTTATCCACAATTTTGCCTTCAGCATCTCGTACTTTAGGGGCAACCATTCCTTGTTCTCGTTTAAACTTAAACCGAGCCTTTGCCTCTGTAACCATCGCATCAAGTTCGGCCTTGTTCATTTGACGAAGTGGTTTTGTAATCCCTAGTTTTTCTTTCATGCTACGAACAGCGGTAGAGTTAAGCTCGCCTAACTTGTTGATGAACGCAAGTTTACTTCTACGATTACCAAGTTCTTTGCGTAACGCCCGTGCCTCGTTGTATGTGTTTATCTTCTTTTCCACGTCGTCCATCACTTTCCTAAATTGATTTGGGGTCTTGGTGTTTTTTATTTTCTTCAACAAAGAGCCTCGTAATGAAACAGGTAAATTGTTTGTGATGTATTTAGTAAGACCTGTTTGAATATTTTCTCGCAGACGTTTTTGTATCAAACTGTTTTTTCTATCTTCAGCTCTGGTATTTCTTAACCGAGCGTTTCCGGCTGCTTTTTCTAACGTTGTAGCGTTACGCGCAGCTCGACTAGATTCAGACCTAACCGTTTGTCGAACACCCTTGAGTTCTGCTTTAAGTGGTTTTTGGCCAGTCTTAAATCCACGGTTGAAGGTTTGAATTTGGTTACGAAGTAGCGTAGCCTCAGGCAAGGAACGACGAGCAGTCTTGGTTGTGTCACCTACCATAGCTCGCGCTTTAGTATCTGGCACAGGGTTTCTTTTAAGTGGTGCTTTAGATACAAGACCATCAAAGAAAGCTTGCGGGGTTAATCCATTACGTTGCAGCCGGGCGGTTAAGTTTAAGGCGTTTTGACCTTGGCGGCTGTTTGGGTCTGTCGCACCACGTTGAAGGTCAGCCAAAAATTTGTCACGTGATACGCCACTGTTACGAATCGTGTTAGCTAGTTCTGGTATATTAGCGGCAGAGTTAGGAGTAGTTCCAGCCTCAGAAATTAACCTTCGCACTTCACGAGGGTCGTTCACTTTACTAAGCGTTGTAGCTAAACTTTGAATTGATGTTTCGTCACCATCTAAAACTACTCGTAGGTTTTTTGCAATTGTTCCCACATCAGTAGTTTTTGCGACTGACGAAGAAACTCTACCAATAGAAGTTGCAGCGCGGCCTCCCGGAACAAAGTCAATTAAACCTACAACTGCACCAGTGGCTAATCCGTACTTAGAAATTGTTTTCTCTGAAGCTCCAAACATAGAAAGAAAGTCACCACCCTCACCTTTCAAGTTAAACTCACGATTACCAAAAATAGCACTAGAGAACGCACTGTTGCTAGGGTCTATGGTAGCTTCACTTCCCTTCAAGGCGGCAAGCGGAAGACTCGCAATACTACGCGCAGTACCTTGTGCTAGTTCTTTTGGTAGACCAGCAATATTAACACCTAGTTCTTCTAGGAAGCGAGAAGTACCAGAGCGGTCAGCTTCTTTTTGAGACGCTATATTTTGACGCTCAATTAACGCTCGATTGGGGCGTTGGGTAGAAACTTGAGTATCTCCTTTTAATCTAGCTTCGATTTGTGAGCGAGTTAGGAGTGCCATATTTTATAAATCGTCTGTCGTAACAGTGTTAATAAAATCAATGAGTAAGTTTCGCTCTTCTCTTGAGTTAATCGTTCTACCGTCTATATTGAACTTAAAGCCTTCTTTTTGTACTTCAGCAATAGCTGATTTTTTTGCATCAGCTAAAGCTTTTGAAGTTTGGTTGCCTGGCAGTATTCGAGATAAACCGGGTTTCTTAAAGAAGTCAGTTACCAAGTTATTAGCTTCTGTTATTAGAGCTGCGTCTGAACCCCTACGGGAGCCTAATGCAGAGTTAATTTCTGTCTGGTTTAGATTAGTATTTTGCAGTCCCCAAGCAAGTAATTCATTATTTGTAGTTCCCTCAGGGGCACTTGATAACAGAGAGTAAAAGATTGCAAACTCATCTGTCTTTTCTGCATTACCTTTACCGGCCGAGGCCGCGGCACGGGCGTTTGCTGATTCCGCTAACTCAAGTCGGCGTTGAGAAATTGCTAGATTAGCGTCAGCGCGGATGTCGTCTGTTGTAGCATTTTGACGGGCTAGGGTTGGAACTAATTGGTCTCCTACGACCGCGTAACCCGCAGCATTTAGTTGCTTAATAGCTTCTGACTTATCGTCAGACGCATCTTTAATAAGGTCAGCCACACCATCAAGAATAGTTTTTCGGAAGTTTATGTCCGCGTTCAAAAGCATAGTCGCAAACTCACGGTCTACCCCCAGCACTGAAGTGGCTAATGAATCAGCCAGAGCTTTGACTTGCGTACCGCGGATACCAGAAAACGCTAGACCGTTGGCCGCGAGTCTCTCGTTAAGACCCTCTTTTTCAGAGGCGTACTTTGTTTCAAGAGCTTGCTTAGTAGCGTCGGCCTTACCTTGTGCGGTCATGTTATCAAGCTGTAGCTTTTCCATCTCTAGCTTACCCTCGGTCGAGTTTAAGAACTGGTCAACTAACGCACCCTCAGATGGCGTACTAAAATTACCGAGCACTTCACTAGCTGACATCCCAATAATGTTACTTGAAGATTGCGTTGCGCCAGATGCCTGACCACCACTTCTTCGGTTAGCTAAGTCTGCTTCTGCACTCGCCAGCAAGTCTACCTTTTGTTGACGAGACATTTTGCTCAGGTCAAAACCACCCAACGCATCCTGCGCGGGAGTTTGTGAAGTAGGGTTGTCTGAGGCAAACGATTGGTTCGGCCGAGACTGTACAGTAGACGGGTCTGAACCTGTCTCACGAATTATCCGGTCAATAATCATCTGAGCATTAGGTGTACTGTTGGCTTCATTTCGTCGAGACTGTCCACCGTTTTGACCACCAGTCGCTTGTTCGATAATACTCTGTAAGTCAAAGTTCTGTGTTGCACCACGTCTTGCCGGAGTTGAGTTAGCGGTGTTATTAGAACCGCGAGACGCGAGCGCATCGTTAAAAGGTTTGAGCGTTGGAGAAGAAGCTAAGAAATTAGATGCCTCGAAAGCATTAGGTGGGGCTTTCCCTTCAAAGAAAGACGGACTTCTTTTAGCGCCAGACGAACCAGCACCACGCAGGTTGTTTAACAGAGACAGGTTTTGACTAGCGGAACCTTGAAAATTACCCATAGTCTTGTTCAGACCTTTGGTGTTAAAAAGATTACGACGTGAAGAAAACGAACTGTCTTGTCCAGTTGAATTTAAATAATCTACAATTGAATTGGTGCTAGGAAGGCTGGCCATAATTATTTTTTTCCTTCCTTATCTCGTAATGCGTCAACTATTTGTACCTCGTAGAAACCTAATATGCGAATTGCTATTCTTGCTGCCAGTGGTATCTGCCGGTGGTTTGGAAATAGCATTTTCTTTGTGCGGTGAACGCCGTATTTTTTTTGCGCAACAACATCTTGCTTCATGTATGTTTCACTTCTTTTTTCAAAATTACCTTTCATACGTTATATAGTATAGCACTACTTATTTTTAAGCTCATCTTCTAGGTTGCTCACCCTCTCTGATAGGTCTGCCATAATTAGGTACAACTCCTGCTTACTCTCAAACCTACCTACTTGCTGTCCCTCCATGATTTCTTTTGGTCTCAGACCACCTGTGGGAAGTCGGCGTGGTGGCGTTACCCGTGGTCTTGGAATAAGTTGCACCAAAGGGTTACTGGGGTCAGGTTCGTAGGTAGCTGGTTTAAAGTCCTTAGCGGCAAGAGGGTTCATGAGTCGGTCTTTCATTTCCAGTGCGATACTTACCCGCTGGGCTTTAGTTTTTTTGAGGTCAATTACCTCTAGTTTAAGTTCCTGCATTGATTTTTTCATATTATAAAAAGCTCAAGTCAAACGTATAATCTGTACCATCCATCTGCACCCGCATACTTTCAGTGCTGCCGTTGTCAAAGTGTAAGATTTCTCCGTCTGCGTTAGGTCTACGCGTAGTTTTCACAAAGGTCATCTCATCAATATTGTTGATTTCTCCACCGTCCATATTGATGTCATTACCGTTCATTGTAATGTCCTTTTGCATCCCTAGCCCGGACAGTGTGAAAGCACCAATTTGGTCTCCACCAGCAATCATAACTACGGCGTTTAATGAACCGTTTGCTCTCAATTGCAGGTTTCCACCAGTCAAGGCTTCCATAATTAGCTCGGTAGTACCGGCTGTAATACCACCACGTTCTGCACCGGATGAGTTAAACCAGATGATTTCGTCTTGGTCGATTTCCACCCGCCTTGTACCACCGTTGTCGTAGACCAGAATACTGTTTGTACTGCCGCTAATTACAATTCGTTGCCCTGAACTATCAGTACGGATAATACCGCCATCTACATCAATAATGCCATCAGAGTCCAACGTAATACCACCACCTGTTAAGGTGTCTGAACCAATTGTCCAACCCCCAATCGTACCTGATGTGGCTGTAATACTACCGCTAATTACTAACGCTGAACCATTCCATAATAAGAAGTCATCATTGTCTCCAATATTTATTTTTCCAATTCCGTCACTATCAACACCAAGCCAGACACCCGACGTAACGGTGTCATTGTAACTTTTTTTACGAATCTGCATCCCACCAAAAATGATATTCCCGCCCGGAATACCTTCAAACATTTGGTCTACCGCGAGCGCGTCAGTTTGTTCATAGATACGAAGAACAGAAGTATCTGCCACGAGAAACTCGTTAATATCTAGCGCGGTGTAGTCTTTAAGTTCTTGTTCCATGTTTACGGGTTTGTTTAACTGCTGGCTCTGTACGGGCTGTCTCACTATATTCTATATTAAAACCTTCAATCACGCAGGTGTTGTTAGAGTTGTCGTTGGCATAGAGGCGAACTGAGTTGCATTTTCTAGGGTTAGGAGTACGAAGTGGTGTGACGCGGCCACTAAGATTTCCAATCACATACGGATTTCCGCGACGGTCGTTATCAATTAAAATCTGCGTAGTCCCTCTGTTTTGAGCAAACGTATCTACGCGAGATATTTCAATCATGTTAGGGAAACTCAATAAGTATTCTTTAGACCGAAACTCACAGGCAATCACTGAGCCGTTGTCGCTTGTTCCATTAAAGAGTTCATACGTGCGGCCGTCAGTTGACCCGAACGCGATAAACTCGATTGGTGCGCTTTCTATTAACCGAGCCATAAACTTAACCGGCGTGGCAAACGTATACATAGACCACGCGTCAATAGAGATGTGATACGACAACACCACGTTGTTATGAGGGCGACCCTCCAACACAATGTCTCCTACCGACAAGTAGTAATGGTCTTCATCAATTTCCGCAAACACATCTGACCAGTTACCAACTGCATCAATAATGTCTTGGATTTTTCGAGACAATAATTTAGGTCGCCCGCCCGCGTAGGCGTAGACACCGTTTGGGTTGGCAAAAAACGTTATCCCCACATCAAGGTTTGTCTTGATTGACTCTTGTGAAGAAGTACCCACACCAATCAATCGGTCTGGCTCAACTTGTCCAAATGCCCAACGATATAAAGCTCGGTTCTTAAAAATCAGCAAACGGTTTCCGTTGTTTTCTAAACCAGTGATTTCATCACCGTCGTCTGGGTTTACATCTACCCAACTGTTATTTATGTCCCAAGTAATACTTCCATTGTTGGGAAGTGAGGAGAACCAAAAGCGACTGCGGTTAGCGGAGTTACCGTTAGCCACATACACACGGTCAGAAAAAACTGCTCCGTATTTTGGAGTGATTGTGGCGGGCGCGTTGGTTGTTCCCCACGTACTTCCGTTAGATGATGAAGCTACCACGTTCGCTCCATTAACTCGAAAGACAAAATCAATAAATGAAATGAAACGACTTTTGCGAGACGCGGTGTCGTTACTTTTACCAACCGCCCAAGTCCCGCTGTTGTTGTAGTAAATGACTCCTTGAGTATCAGCGGCATTATTAGCCACCATAAGTTGTTCACTCGTACCACCAGACATATCGTTGAATTGGTATAGACCGTTGACGGTCTTGCCAGCAGCGGGTTGTGACGCAAACGTTGAATACCCTTCACGCTTTGTGAGCGCACCAATTTGGTCAAGGTGGTAATTGATTAAGAGTTCACACTCTTCGTCACGCACAATAAGTGGAGATGTTTTACGGTTCATTCCCCCCGACAATGCTAAGAGTAATTTATTAGCCATATTACGGTGCAATTATATTCTCAGGGAAATCGTTAGGGTTTCGCAATCCCATAAATCCCACCTCGGCCGGAGTTTTAACTCTACCCATCTGAGATGAGAACTTGAGCGAAAACTTATTTTGAAGCGAGACGAACAAGCTCGCAAACTTTAATTCTAATCTGTCTCCGCGTTCGGGGTCTTTTAGTTTTCCATTCGCAAGGTCGGCCGCCGCTCCGTAAGCCAGTAAGTCTGGTTCAGGAATAACCGTCTCATCATTTTGTCTTTCTAGGTCTACTGCATAGAGTTGTCCGGTGTAGACAATGTTACGCTCAGTTACCACATCAGCCGCAGAGTGTGCTGCCGCAGACGTACCTTCACGACCCCGCAAGCACCCCGTAAATGTGTTTCCACTCAACATGGTGGCATAGATGACCTCTGTATCAATAATAAATCGGTAGTAGTCAGTTCTTTCAAAACCAGTAGCGGCTACGAGCGTGATAGAAGTTGCGGTGGCTGTAATATCAGCGCTAAGTGTAGAAGCGGGAGCAGCAGTTGATGGTCGTGGGAAAAAGCGCATTTGATTAGAGAAGACACTTACTACCAAAGGGGTGTCAGAGGTAGAGTCAGTGTTGTAGTTAAAACGTTCCCATTGCGCGCGTCCGTAGTATTTCAGTGGAGTGCTATTAAACCGAACCGTGTGAAGCGTTTTGATGGTTGAGTCAATCGGGTAGTCAAACTGGTTTGCGACACTAGACTCAGTTAGTTCGCCCTCGTTGAAAGTCCAAAGTCGGTCATTGAGCACGTCTCTTTGGCGTGTATTCAAAGCTTTCGTAATTTGCAGGTCGGTAATAAATGAGTCATCTTCTTCGTCAAGATGCGTGCGGACTTGGCCAATTAGTTGCGTCAACGAACCATCAGACTGCGTGTCGTAAGGAATAGCATCAGATAACGGTGACTGATTAGTGTTTGCAGAGTTGTAAAATTCGGCAAAGCCAAACCCTGTTGAATTGATGATGTCATCGTATCTTGTTTCAAAATCACTAGGCGAGATTTCTACTGTTGCAAGTAGTGTTCTTGACCCGGCCGCCGTTGCAGCTCGGTAAATCCTTACTTGGTTGTAGTTAATGCGATACACAGGTTCGTCAGCCGAGTGTGAATACCGTGCTCCACCAGAGCCACCATCATCAATAGTAAGAGTGACACCATCGGCTGGTGTCCCATTAACCTGCACAAGTTCAGCATTTTCTGTTCCAATCTCACCAAGAATTACCCAGTCATTATCTGCCCACGCGTTCGCGTCGATGGCACGAACTGGGAGTGAAGTGGCAGCCGCAGACACAGCACTCGTAAGAGCTGTCCGTTCAAGGTTTTCAGTCAATATTTGATTGCGAATTAGAAATAACATATTTTATATTTTGTTAATGATAACATGCTCTTTTTGAATTGAGAGCTGAGTACTAGGTTTTTGAATTGACAGTTTAGGAACAAGTTTCTGACCAATTGTATTGAATACTACCTCTACCGTGTAGGCAGGAATTGAAAAAGCAGCGCTTAGGACTTCAGCCACTACTACTGAGTCAGTATTTATTGTGTAGCTGGGGATTGAGAATAATCCTGTTACGACTGTCGGGTTTACCGCAACACCAGTTACCACCGAGTAAGTAGGAATACTGAAAGTAGCTGTTTGAGTGGCTGGTGCAACTGTTGTATTAAGAGGGACTGTTGATGGAAGAATAGTAAAAGCTGCGGTAAGCACACTAGCAGTTGTTGTATTGTCGGTACTTACAGAGTAAGCAGGAAGTGAAAATAATCCTGTTAGCACAGTTGGTGTTACCGAAACAGAGATGACAACGGCGTAGGCAGGGATTGTAAAGTTAGCGGTAACAACGTTCACTTCAACGTTTTTGCCTGGGGTAAGAACTGCTGAAGGGGGAAGTGTGAAAGTCCCCGTTAGAACGGCTACATTGATTGTAGTTTTGAAGCCTAGATTACTACCGTATTCGGTTGTCGCAAATGTGTTTGAGCCGTACATATATATTGAGTATTACATCATCATTACGACTCCCCTGCGAGCTGCTTGGGCTGCCGAGCCTCCAGCATCAGTCCAAGTCCCCCAGAATGCTGCTTCGTCATTTTGGTTGTTGTGTTCGGTGGTTATCCAGTTAGCTGAGAGGTCGCTTGGTGATACTCTAATTTCATCTGCTGTTCCTTGCCACGGGTTATTAGACGAACCATCTCGGTTTAGTACAGAAAAATCTATACTAGAACCCCTTAAACTTGCTAAGGCAGATGTCCCCCTAGAAACACCATCTCTAAATCCAGCAGCGGTTGTGCCGTCCCAAGTCATGTGGACAAGGTGGTACGTCCCTGTACTCCCTCCAAGATTTATTCTAGTGGGAGTACCAGCTGCATTGTTAAAGTCAGCTTGTAGAGCGCCTGAAAAAGCAGCGATTCTGAAGTTGTAATCGGCTGAAGCATTTTGTCCTTGAGCTACTTGAAATGTAGATAGTGATGTTGGTGTAGTAAGCCACATTTGAGCAGTAAGAGCAGAGAACCCAGCAACTGAAAAACCGCTAGTTATTCTCTGTGATGATGAACCAGCGACAGCGTTTCCTATTTTACCTCCCGATGACCATAACGAAGATGTACTCAAAGTAGAGTCAAAGTTTCCAGAACTGTCTGCACCTAATGTACCTGTGTTTTCATCAAAGTGATAGACCACACTATAATCACTCCACACCGCCTCTGCCCCATACGTAGCACCGACAGCGTAGTCACTCCTGACACCGTCCCAGTCTACATAGATATCCACCGTACTAGTAAGACTTGGTACCTTAACGTGCATTTCAGTAGCACTAACTATTTCTCTAGCCCATTCAACCGTCTTTGCTTCATCAGCATATACACGAATACTCTGCGCTTCTGCGAGTGTGGTAACGCCAATTCGGTCTAGGTCTACGTAACTAGGAAAGTCAGTCTGCGTAGCTGGTACATCTCCTGACCTTACTGTTGCTGTTTTGAAGCCAGCAGCCATTATCCTTTAAGTGTTACTTCTTTTACCACTTCCTTTGTTCCTTTAATAGCCTGTAACTTAGTTGCTACGTTTGTATCAGTCAGAGCCAGCTTCTCTACCTTCTCGTTCCACTCTGCCTTCTCTACAGCATCCCTTAACTCCTGTTCTTTTTGTGCTTGTTCTTGCTTGGCTACTTCTGCGGCGGACAAAACTACTTCCTTTGGTTCAACAGGTTGGGTAAATACATACTCACCTTCTTTAAGAGTGTCAAAGTCTTCTTTTACTTTATCAGCGGT
>Ga0136588_1000726_pt1 | contig 11746 bp, 14 predicted proteins | sample AntRauMFilla1564_FD_104782 | JGI IMG/M metagenome (GOLD analysis project Ga0136588, IMG submission 104782) | Saline lake microbial communities from Rauer Islands, Antarctica - Metagenome Filla 1 #564 | ecosystem: Environmental > Aquatic > Non-marine Saline and Alkaline > Saline | place... | reverse complement strand
TTCGCTTGCCCTTTTTAGCCCAGCCTCTGTGTTGTCTGCGGCGTTCATGGCCGATTGAAGCTGAGTCATTTCTGCTTCTGTTGCGTTAGGGAAACTGTTTGCCAAAATATTTGATGATGACGCTCTGCGCTCTTGCTCAGATAAGTTTTCCGTCATCTTATTCATTGCGTCAATACCGTCTTTGCCGCCCCCCGCTGCCACATAAACGGCGTTTACCTGAGCCGCTACATCCGGCGGCAAACCTTTCAATAAAACAGGCGGCGTAACCACCGGCGCGGCCTCTGAGTCACCAGTGTTCACATTAACTTGTGATCGACCAGACTGTGCAATCTGCTGCTTCTGAGCCAATGCTTCTTGTGATAAAACACCCTGAACATTATCTCTAATCGCTTTTTGATATTCCGGTGAACCCGGTTGCAATCCTGCTGCTTGAAGCTGCTGTTCAATCGCTGTTGGTTTTGGCGCTTCAGGAAACAGCGCTTTAGCATCAACCCCCATAATCTGCATGCCTTGCAAGCGTAAATCCATCTGTTCTTCTGGAAGGTTAGCCAGCTCAAGGTAAGGCGTTACATCCTCACCATTCATTTGTGCTTGACGCGCAAGCTCATTAATGGCGTTAATCTTTTCAGGAAGGGATTTTTGTTGGCTGATAAAAGCTGATTCACGCATACGCCGGTCAACTTCTGTTTTAGTCTGCTCAACTTCTAACTTATCGCCGCGCTCCATCACGCCCTGCAATGTCTGGGCTAGCTCTGGATTGATTTGAGCGATACGCATTAACTGCTCTTGGCCCATTTGAGGATTACCGTTAATCCCCGGCGTTGCACCAGGCATGCCACCTTGACCGCCTCCACCCATAATCTGAGCGATTTGCGCCTGCTGTGCCTGCTGTGCTTGCTCTGCACGTTTGCGATCCATCATGCCGCCGAAAGCCTGTGACACCATGCCAAGGCCGCCACCAAGGTTAGGGACTAGGGTTGCGCCATTCACACTCTCAAGCGTTGCCATTACGCGGCCTCCTGTATGTTTTTGGCTTCCAGTTCATTCAGCAGTGCGGGGTAATCAATAACCATAAAGCCGCCAAATTCGCCCACATGATGCGGGTATTTTTCCTGAACTTCATCAGCCATGAAACCAATATTGCTGCACCCGTCAATTAACGTGCCTTTGGTTTCTGCTTTCCAATCCCACTGATAAACGCCAAGGTCATGAATAGATGAAACTTGCTCGACATTCTCTTTCAGTCGTGGGTCTGAGAAGTCCATGAAGTCCATGAACTTACTGCCAATGGTGGCGGCTGTATTGAATAGATTTTGCTGGCCCTGCGCTCTGGCTTGCTGGTCGGTGATAATGCCACTTGAAATCGCATTGCCTGATTGACTCATTAGTCCAGCGATTCCGCTTGAGTTTGACTGCCCTAAATTACCCAAACCAACGGCCGCACTAGCGCCCGTACTGGATATACCTGACTGCCTGCCGGTCAGCATGTTTTCCAGTGCCAATGCTAAATCAGTCGGCACCCGCGCTGCTTCTTGCATGGCTGTACCTGAGCGCGTCAAACCACCCGCTGCAAGCTGACCCTGAACGCCACGCTGACGTTCATCAACCAAGGAGCCGAAGGTGTCGGTGCCCATAATCTGAGCAAGTAACGCATCCAACCCCTGAGGGGTTGCTGATTCCTGCGTCACACCTAAAGCATCCTGCCCCGCCGTCAACCACGGCGCAATGTTTTCCTGAGTAATGCCAAACTGTCGCCGCATTTCTGCAATAGATGCGTTATTTGCTCGAACCTGTGCATCAGCAGCCTTGCTGCCGCTATCGTCGCCTTTACCGCCGCCCATGTTTGTGTACCTCGTGCCAAATATAACCATCTTCGGCATGGTGGGTGTATTTCATACCCGCCTTTGCCGCCATCATGCAAGCCGCCCTGTTTTCTCGCGGAGTCTCGCCATAAATTGTTTCGTAATCCGTGTTATCCCATACCCACTGAAACACTTCCTTTGCTGCGTCAACGGCTTTCTTTCCCCGGACGTTCACGCCCATCTGACAATGCAACATCAATTTTCCGTCTTTCGGCTCTAATATCCAAAGCCCTTGCATATCGTCTTGAATCAGGTAATAGCACTCTGACGATATGGCAAAATTGAACTTAACCAGCCGTTTAACTTTGCGATAATCAAACGTCCGAGTTATCACGACACAATCGCCCTGTCGGTTACGCGCCGCCAGTTCGTTCCGTCACTAAATGCAGGAACAGCGCCGCCAATCTCATCCGATACAAATATCTGTCCGCCTGTGTTTTTGGCTGGCGCTGGCATGGTTGCTATTGTGTAAACAGGAAGACGTACCGAATCGCCCAGCAGGTTATTGTTAAGCTGCTGCTGCACGTCATCCATGAAGACCTGCATTTCATTAGACGCAACGCCGCCTTGGCCGGTGATTGCGTCACCAGCATTAGGTTTGCTTACAATTCTCATCGGAAGTCTGCGTTTAGATAGTCAAGGGAGAACTCAACATCTTCAGTGGTATAGATGCGAATACCCATAAAACCCTGATAGGTGCCTAGACCACCTGGAAGGTTCCAGATAAGTTTTTGTGCGTACTGACCAATATTGCCTAAGCCGCGATAAACAGGTGGGCCGTATATGACGCTATCCTGACTTAGCTGAATAGCCACTGAGCCGTTTGCAGAGTTAAAGCCTTGTGATATGCCTAACTCAATTCTTTGACAGCTAAAATAGTCGCCACCTTCCTGCTCCATTGCCATGTCAACAATGTGCGTAATGCGCTGTCCGTAGTCGGTATTAATGTTGGTCATGCGACCCAACTTGTCACCAAATGATGTGTAGTATTCACCCTGAAAATGTGTGATGTAACCTGCACCCCACGGACGTGACACACCATCAAATACAGTATCTAGCAGAAACCAGTTGCCGCCTGCATAACCAAACGAATGACGGCGCAAGGTGAATGTCGCAATGTCATAGCCGCGCCACTTAATTCGCCCTGATATGGTTTCGGCTAACTCTGTCTGCGTGTAAGTCGATAAGATTAAGTCAATTGCTTCATTGGATATCTTGGGCGCTTGCCCCTGGCCTATTGCGTAAATTCCGTAATCTTGATCTTTCTCACGACCTACAAACAGGAACGTGCTGTTGTACTCAAGTAAACCGCCGATGTAGCCGTTATTGATGCGTGAGCCATTAACGCGCTGAAATGGGTTAGGTGTGCCGCCTGAGTCACGGAATAGCTCTATTGAATCAGTACCACAAATAAACAGCGTGTTGCTAAAGTTAAAGCAGGCGTTGTTTTTGTCCGGCAATTCTTCTGCGTCAAAGAAGCTGAGTGGCTGAACTGATGCCGCATTGCCAACATCAGAGAAAAATGCCGGGTCTCCATCTGCCGGAATATAAATAAACCGCCCATTGATATGGCACACATCAACCGATGGTTCAATGTTGTCTTCACCGGATATATCAGTCAGGGTACCGCTGGAATCTAACGTGTAAATATTGCCGTTTTTAACAACAATGACCGCTTCATTAAACCCTATAGCGGTTTCAACGGGGTCAGACCCGGCAATCGTCCCGATAACGCTATAAGCGCCTGTATTAGTATCGGTTATCTTGACAAGCTGTTGTGACAGCACATGATAAAGCGCGTCATTCCAAACGAAGCTGCCACGGGCAACTGCGCCTGTGTCTTTAATCCATTCAATGCCGGGACGTCCAATTACTTTGCCCGCGCCATTGTTAAAACAATTCTGTAGCACTCTCTTTGTGCGGGGCAGATGCTCGACCCCTTCAAATCCTGATGGAAATTGAATACGCATTAGGTATCAATCTCTCTATTGCCCTCGATAAATATGGAAGTGTGATCGCCTCTGCTACTGCCAGCGCCAACCGGCATAGTGGATGACACTCTCTTTTTAGGCACTTCAAGTTTTTGGTAAAGCTTTTTAATGTTAAGCAATCCTGCTTTTGCTCTGGCACGTAAATCACCAGATACCACCTGCTTGCCATTATCAAACTCTGGCGCAAGCTGTAATGCCAGGTTATCAATAATCGCATTACGGGCATCCATTGGCTCACTGAGTTCATCACCCGGTGCGTTAAGTGGTGCGCATCCCATATCAATATAGATGGACTCCCACGATTGCAGCATACCGTTCAGATAGTCGCGACCTGTTGCGATTGCTTCAGGGCCAGCAGGCGACAAAACAGAATGCGCCCCAAGTCTTTGGAGTGCAGCCTGAATGATTTCTGTTCCGCTGCTCACTTATTCAGCCTCAAGCATTGCTTTGACTTTCTCGCGAGCTTTTTCAAGACCAATATTAGCAGCCATTTTCTGGCCCATATCTTTTGCAATTTTGTGAAGCGCTGGCAGTTCCATTTCGTCAATGTATTGCAAGGCTTCTAATTCCTCTTTTGCCTCTTGTTTTGAAGCAGTGCTTTTCAGCTTCCAGCCATGTGAGACCGCTGCATCAATAGTTTCTGGCGCATCGTTTAATTCGATTTCTCTGTCATCGTTTTTAAGCCATGTAGTCATGGTCAATCCTCAGATAAAAAAAGGGAGAGCAAAAGCCCTCCCGTTTTTAGGTTAGTGACACTTAGCCGAAGCCGTGTCCAGCAAAGAACGGGTTCATTGTTCCGTATGCAGGGCGTAAGTCGAAACGAACAATCTGCTTGTTCTCACGAATGCTTGCGCCTTTTGATACGCGGACTTGCAAACCGTCTTCACTGGTAGCCAGTGTGTCAGTTGAGTAAAGTTTTTTGATTGGAACAGAGCCAATCGAAAACGCTTGTTTGTGCCAGAAAAGGTTTGGCTGGTACAAGGTAGAAGCATTACCAAGTAAGGTAACAACATCACCACTGACAGGCGCAGTATCTACAGTGTTATATGCACCATCTGCCTCATAAATAGCAGGGCCATTAATAACGATATTGCCTGCACCACTACCATTAAGCGTGACATCTTCTGCGACCACTGCTGAGTAGACAACGCGCGATCCTGTTTCATCAACCACTGGCTGACGTGTAGATAGATTCAAACGATAGCGTCCAGCAATTGTGATGGTCTCACCAGCCTTAACAGCTAAGTTAGCCTGGAACCCAGTCACCGGAAGCGTTTGCTTCATGGTGTCTTTGTGAGCTAGGTAGGTCACAGTTGGGTTGCTTGACAACGTACCTGCTCTGTCTGCACCCGCGCTGGTTGTGTAGGTTGATAACGTTGTCGCTGTCATCACTTTCATACCAGCAAAGCTTGAGCTGATAATGGCTTTACGATGGGCTTCTGAAATCAAATCACTTACACCATCAAGACTGCGCTGATTGTCTGCGAGCTTAGTTTGGGTATAAGGATTGACCGCATACAGCCATTCGTTATCTGATGGGATGCCAGCAGATTTCATCACCGCACTGGCTTCTGCGATTTCAGACCATAAGCTGACAGGCGTACCGACCGCGCCAGCACGTAATGCACTGTTTCGCATCATGTAGCCAGCAAAGTCCACCTCCATATCAGTGACGATACGAGTCGCGGCAGGTGCAATCAGTTGTTCTAATTGATCCATTTTGATTGCTTCATCCGCCTCAGACCAGTCCAGCTCTACCGTGAAGTAGTCCTGAACAACACCTGACGCTTTACCTGTAATGATAGATTCCGCAGTCCCGCCAGAAATATCACCTTTTGCTGTACGTGTTGATTTGTAGTCAGTAGGGCGCTTGAAGTCCACCGCATCACCGGTATCAGGACTAAATGCACCACTTAGTAATTGAGTGTTGACGTTTTTAGACAGCACCCGGCTTGATTCAAATTTATCCAAGAAAACCTTTGCAAGTTTTCGCGTAATGTTACTTTCAAAGTTATTCGCCATGAGTATTTTACCTATTCGAATTTAGCGCCCTTGAGCATCTTCCGGCCTTCATAGGAGCTTGAGCCTTCCAATTTCTCAACGGGGGCAGGAGGGATTGATTTGCTTGGCTTCAACGTTAATGACGCTGATAGCCGACCTATTTCAGCAGCACCCTTAATTGGATTGGCTTCGATTAAATCAGCGAGCCGCTGGGCTTCCTTCTCGTTTTTGCCGAGGTGGTAGACCAAAGCGTGAGAATCATCAAAGTTGTTAATTAGATGATTCACGTTGTCATGCCCCAAGATTTCCAGAACCTTGTCTTCTGCCACGTCGTAATCCTTCACTTCAAGCGTTAGGGCGCGCTCATAATGCCCCCTTTGCTTTTGCTCCAGTTCTTGACGTGTAGCTGCTTCCTGCTGTTGTTTTAAAGCACTATTCTGGTTTTCCTGGTATCGCTGATGCGCCGCCTCCTCTGCTTTTTTGATAACGTATGATTCATGCGCTTTTTTGTACGCTGGATCGTATTCGCCACCATCAAAATCATCGGGGTTTGGCGCTACATCAGGCTGAGTTTGTTGCTTGCGTGACTGCTGCATTGCCAACTCTAAGAGTTTGTTCTTCTCTCTTAGTACATCCAACTCTGTTTTAGCCGCGTTTGCCTCTTGCTCAACCTTTTCCACTTTGCGGTTAGCTCTCGCTATTCGCTTTTGTATCCAATCCGTTTTGTCTTGCTGCTTGTCTTGAGGCTGCGTATCGTCCTCACCCTTTTCCTCGCCACCTTCACCCTCAATCTCGTCAGTTTCTTCCGTCTCGACTTCTTCGGTTTCCACTTCCTCAATTTCATTTTCTTCAGGCGTGGCTTGGTCTAGGTTTTCCGCTTCTGTACCCATGGTTTTAACCTCGTAATGGTATTTAGAGTGTGGGCAAATGCCCCCGGCTTAGAGTCGCCGTGACTTAATTCAGGCGTTGCGCTTGGCCTAAAATGCTTTGTCTGATTTCAAACAGGCTCTTGTTGCGTTCCATCTGCAACTTGCTTTGACTGTTTTGAATATCAGCGAATATCTCTTGGGTTTCGGCTGCTTTCTTCTCAGCAGATGCAATCTTGTCGATTGAACTGGCTTGCAGGTTTTTAGCTTCTGCCATTTGCTGTGCGGCTGCGGCTTCCATTAGTTTCTGATTTGGGTCTTCTTGTGGTTGTGTTGCCTCAGCCAGCCATTGTTTTTCTTCATCCGTTTGCGGCTCTACAAGCCCTTGCAACATCATTTGCTTGCGGTTGAACTCTTTCAAAGGCCCCATGCCCACGCCGCCGATATTGTCAAGCATTGTTGACACAATCACGTCCATGTATTTCTCGCCAGAAGCTGTGCCTCTCAGCGCATCGGTCATGCCCTTCAGGTCTTCAACGGTCTGCTCTTTCATGCTGCTGTATTGCGGGCCAACGTCAGCATGGGCGCGGAACTTCTTGCCGCGTAACGTATTGGCTTCTATTAATCGGCCTGTTTTTTCATCAGCCACCACTTTAAGCAGCGTTTCCTTTCCTTCTGTACCGTCTCTGCCGAGTGTGCGAATGATTTGCTTTCTGTTGTAAATGTCTGAGGCAATGGACTGATATAGGTTGCCGGCCGCTATGAATGACTTCTCGATGTTCTGGCGGATGGTTTGTGTGGTCAGGTTGCGCTGCTTGATCATTGCGTTGATAGCTTTGCCTGACGCATCAGGGTCTAACGTATCTTGTGGCGCGCCGCCTGTGATTTCACGTAAGAAATTAGGGATAATCTCAAGCAATGCCGAAGTGCTCTGGTCGAGCATTGGCGGCTTGTTGTAGCCAATTGGTCCAGCGCTTACGATATTGCCATCCCCATCAGTTAATGGGTCAACGTAAAGGAACGGCTTATTGTTTTTATCAGCCCACAATGCTGCAACGTCTTGAGCCTCTATCTGTTCACGGCCAAAGATTGGCACTTCCTGACCTGCTGATGCGGCGTTCTCAACCAGTTGGTTCATCTGCACGTTGAACGCCCGGCAAGCGTCTTTAATTGGGCGAACTAAGCCAAAGTAATACTCCACGCCGTTTATGTAAGCGCGATAGGCATACATCGGCACAATGGGCAGGCATTTGCCAGCGATTTCACGCGGCTTTTCGATATACTCTTTGCCGGTGAAGCGTGACATCATCACTTTTTTGTTGATGATTTTGCGTTCTTTTACAAACCGATGCGTTTCGCTTTTGCTTAACTCATCTTTAATCAGTTCGTGATCGTCTTTGTCGTAGTACTCGACTTGACCTGATGCCAGGTTGTTGTAAATAAATACCGATTCTTTCTTTTTGACTATCTCATACCGAGTGGCAACGTAGACCTCATTCGCTGAACCGTTTTCATTCAGATAGCTGCGGTCTTGTGGCACATAAGCGGACGTTGGATCAATATCGCCAAACTCATCCTTGAACGCATCACGGGTGTAAGGCGTAAGCTCTGTTACCCAGCGTGCATCTTGCTTGTCAGCCCTGCGAGCAGACATATCATAGAAAACAGTGTTGTAAGCGTTATGAATTGGACGCCAGACGGTTTTCTGTAGCTCGTTCTCCGGGTCTTCTTCATCACGGTATTCTGTGAGCATGCCGTAAGCACCAAAGCCGCACGTAGCACACTCATCAATAGCGTTTTCAACCGCTTCACGGCCTGAGTTGTCACGAAAGTCTGCACGATAGATGCCGTTTAACAGCTCCGCATCATCGTCAGTTGTTGCATCATCGTCAGGCTCATACTCAACACCTAATCGACTTAAACTGTATTCACCGACGAACTTATTCTTTACCTGTGATGCATAATCAAATTGCAGGCGCGCACGACCCTGAAACTCTTTCTCAAGAAAGTTTTCCCATTGCCCACCGTCAACGTAGATAAAGCGCATATCTTCATCGGCTTTATCACGCTGCTCTGAGAGAATATCAGCGTCTTTAGCAATGTCCCGCTTGAAGCGGTTGATCATTTCTAATTCTTCTTCCACTTAAAATCTCTTTACGTTGGGGACGTTGATGGGTTTCTTTTCTTTCTTGATAGTAGGTTCAATCATGGTCATCATCATGCTGTCGGCCATGTTGGGTGATGGGATTTCAAGCTTTGCCATTTCAATTTTGCTCATGATTTGAATCACCCCGTTGCCGTTTGGCTTTTTAGGTATGCGGCATAGCTCTGAGCGTATGGCGTCAATGTGTTTTATTTCGCTACTGATGCTTATTAACTCGTCTGGGTCGATATACTCGCCATGCACTACAGCGCGATAAGTGTTATAGACCCGGTCACGTAATCGCCAGTAATATTGAGCGCGCTTGTTCTTAAATGTCTGCTTATTGGTCTTGGCTTTGTTACGTTCTTCGCCCTCTATCGGCTGATATATCCTTTCGGGGCTATCAACGGATTCAGAGCCTTTAAACATCACCGGCTCAATCTTCTTACCATTTAAGCTCTGATTAACCTGTCTCTTAAGTGTTACGCCCAGCCCATCGCAGTCCCAGACGAAGTGATCGACCTGCTCTGTAATGGCTTTATCAGTCGCCCAGTCACAGCCTTCGTTTACATCGCCTGTATCGTTTTCAGATATATCTATAAACACTGAGCCGTGGCGTAATGCAAAGCCTTTACTGTCTCCGCCTTCATCACTTGGATCGTGCGCCGCTATCAATGCGCCTCTTGGCTTAAATCCGAGCTTGATATGTGCGTCTATCGTGGCGTTAAACCAATCAACCGGAATGATGGAGCCTTGTATCTCATCATTGAACTTGCCATGCCATACGTGTACATATTCGGCCGCTGAAAGCGTTGCCTCATCGTGGGCGCGCTCTTGCTCAAGCACTTCTGGGAAAAATGGATTATCGTTGTAGTTGATAACGACAATCAGGTGCATATCGTCTTCGTAAAAGCCGTGCTTTATCAGTTCTTTTTCGTAAGGCTTAATAAATCTTTGGCTAAATGGATCTGCTGAACTGTTCGGGTTTCCGTTCATCCATATTTCGGAATCATCTTCCCGCAATGTTGGCGTTAATGCTCTTAGCGACTTAACCGATATGGTTTGTGCTTCTTCAACCCAGAACCGCTTAAAGCCATGCATTGACTTGATGCCTTCCGGGTTTCTGGCAAGCCCTCTGAACTTAAATGACTCCTGACCGCCGTAAAGTATTCTGTTGTTCTGAACTTCAAACCCTTCCAGCTCAAGTCGTTCAATTTCGCTTTCAAGCAGCGAATAAACCGAGTCATCAATGGAGTTTTGGAACTCACGAAAACAAGCTGTTTTGATGCCTTTGGTCTGAGCATCCATTAAGCAAATATCAGCAAAAGTCATTGACTTACCACTACCACGACCGCCGATCGCTATCTTAAATCGCTTCTTCTTCTGAACAAATGGAAGCAGCTTTCTGGGGATTTGCATTTCTGGCATTAGCCAACAACTTTAATTGTCCACTCGCCTCTAACTGGCCCACCGTCAGCGCCTGTAATTTCCTGCTTGACCTTACTACCTTCTTTGCGATCAACAACGCGGTGTGCTGTATTTAAGTCAGCCCCATCTAGTGCGTTATCTATGATGCGCTTGGCTTTGAATGTCGGCATATTTTTAAGGGTTTCTTTTCGCTCGGAAAACTTTGGATTTGCCGTACAGTAGTCATATAGCGTGCTTGGATGTATATCGGCATGAGCGCATGCCTCGTTATCTGTGCAACCGTAGGAAAATGCTTCCTCAAGTTTTCCGATTGTTGCTACGGTCATTTTTGTCGGTCTACCGCCCTTATTCGTTTTCACGCCCAAGCCTTAACAATCTGCACCCGCTTTCTGGCTTCTACGTACCAGTTTGGGAGCGTTGTTGTTCTAATGAGATACCAAAGGCCGACATCAAGTGATGCTGATTCTTCTGGCGTTAATACGAATTCAATTTGTCCGTCTTTTGATGTGCCGGTCTTTTCAATAACAGGTTCATCATCTGGGAAGCGTTTCACATAAAACTTGATTTCAGCATTATCAAATTCAGGGCATGACTCAGCTATAAAGTAATAACTGCTGCCTTGTCTGATTTGGTCGGGTGCTGGCATTAGCCGTTTGCCTGATTCTTACGCATGTAGCAGATGGCTGTTGATTCGGTGAACGTGACTGTCTTTGCATCGCTTGGGACACCAATAACCATAAATGCCGCTAAATTAATTGGTGCTGCAAAATCACCCGTATCAAACTGGAACACACAATCTGTTGCTGGGTAAAAGAAACTGATATTGCTTAGGCTGTGGCTTGTCGCCGCCGCGTTACTCCCGCCAGGAACGAAGCCCTGGGCGACTTGCCCGTTTATTTTGTTAAAATCTTCATCTGCCATGTTTGGCCTCTTTTTTATTTATCTGCTTTTGCTTCGAGCTTGTCGTAAACGCGAGTAAATTTGCCATCTATCTTGTCGAGCTTGTTCATTACTTCTGTATGATTCTTTTGCTGCTCTGCATCTTGGCGCTGCGTGTATATCTGGAATTCTGATTTGTTGACGTAAACAGTCGGTAGGCTGACTTCAAGAGACTTAATATCGCTTCTGAGTTCTTTCATACCATCCCATACCTGTCTTGCGAACCATCCGCCTACAGCCATACCCACGCCAAGCAGGAAATTGATAATTGATTGATACTCTCCCACTCAGTTGGCTCCATTCCCGCGCGTGATGATTAATGATGATGATTTGTATTTGAGTGCCGATTATTCCTGTACGGGAATATTGCAGGCGTAGTTATGCCGCTAATGTAGCGTTTATTCTGTTTTGTGCAATCTCAAAATAACCTTGATCTAGCTCAATGCCGATAAATTTGCGATTTGTGTTGATGCAAGCAACGCCGGTTGTACCGCTGCCCATTGTGAAATCTAAAAC
>Ga0136588_1000722_pt1 | contig 11773 bp, 10 predicted proteins | sample AntRauMFilla1564_FD_104782 | JGI IMG/M metagenome (GOLD analysis project Ga0136588, IMG submission 104782) | Saline lake microbial communities from Rauer Islands, Antarctica - Metagenome Filla 1 #564 | ecosystem: Environmental > Aquatic > Non-marine Saline and Alkaline > Saline | place... | reverse complement strand
TGCTTGGCTGGCAAACTTGCCCACCATGCAGCTGGCCGTGTCCCACCGTTTGTATGCATTCTTATGTAAACATTCTGGTTGACAGATGCAATATGATCTAGTATGGCTGGTAAGTCTTTACATAGTGCAGGATCACCATATCGCCCGCACAAAATAATCTGCGTACACCTAGCTAATAGTTCATCTGGAAATATCAGTGCAAAGTCACTCAATGTAAATGATTTGACAGTAAGATTGGGTATTGGTGCGCCGCCAGCAACATTTCTTGGGCATGCTGGGCAAGCAGCGTTACATGCGCTACTTAACTCAATATGTATTTTGGTGATGTCAGCATAATTGATCATTATAACTCTTACTTATCCTATCTAATGGATACATTTCAAAATAATTGATTGAACGTCTATTGGATATTGCTGTCCAGAAACTGACGAAACCTGCATTAACTGGTTTAGTACCCAGCCTGCTATACAAATTATCCAAGTGCCTATCAATTTGATCTATACGCCATTGCTCAGGAGAATCACACTTGCTAACAAAATGCTGATACACCGTCTTGATATGAGCAATGTCAACCAGGCTGGCGTCACAATATGCGATATCAGTGTATCCTTCCTGCACTGAATTTAAACTGAAGTCCCATGTTTTTGTATAGGTGTCGGTTCCCAGAATGCCAAATGCCCATGCAATAAATTCTCCAAATTGTGCAAAACTTAATATACTAAACGTAGTAGTCAAATAAATTCGATCAACATGGTCTTTAATAGTGTTGATATTGTTCTCAAATCGTTTCCAATCCAAGTGGTACCGCACTGCTTCAGCTTGTTTGTCAATATTTTCTATACTGATGCTAATGACCCAATTAAAGATATGACTTGTATTTTGTATTGTATCCATTAATCTTTCAAGCAATTTTGGTTTACAATTTAAATTTGTGGTAATCATGAGAATTGGTTTCTTCTCGAAATGACTACAACGTGTCGCAATGTATTCGATTATTTTGTATGTTTCAGCAATTAACAATGGCTCGCCACCAAGTATATTGAAGGTCAATTGCCTTGAATTGGGAATTGTCAATATATACTCTGACAGATATTGCAATACCTTTTCATGCCATTCGTCATTTGCTTCTTTGTCTGGTGCTTTGCTGGATACCCCAAGTTCCTTGGCCCAGGTTGAGCTTGCCCAAGGTCCACAGTAGACGCAGGCCATATCACAGCTAGTCCCAATGTCCAATTCTATATATCCTATGTGACTGTCATTTACTAGTGTGCCGCCCTGCTCCTTGATAAATTCGTCAGACCATTCGTTCCATACATGCTTGATACTATTTGGCTCAGTGTTTATGCACCATTGGCAACTTGCAGGCAATTGGTCTTGTTCAACCATTTGCTTTTTGTTTGCAATGTTGAGTGGATGATTTTCAAAGACTTCACTCTTGAATTTGGTTAGTTCATCCAAGCCCAATGGCATTGCTTCTTGCTTACAGCAATGACGTATTGTTTGTTTGCCAAAATTAATATTGGTGTCTGTCCACATCTTACTGCATATGTTGTAATTATTCTTCATTTAGCCATTTCCGTGCAGATGGTAATACGTTACCAAAACTAACGCCCCTATGGCGATCTCGTGTTACTGTTTTATTGGCAAATACATCCTTCCAGACCTTGGATATATCTCGATTTAATTCACTATCAAAGAAACGATAGTCAATTTTATCAGTTAGAATAAAATCATCTTGCCAATTATCCCTAATATGCTTGCCAATGTCAAGCTTGACGTCGTCAGGTAATAATCCAGCACTAAACTCGCCTTCATTTGCCAGGTTGAACCAAACTGGTATATTGATTGACTTATAAAATTCCAAGCTGTCGATTACATTGTGTATGCTATATGCACTAACAGTATACGCAATACTCATCCAATCAATTACGCCATCATCATGGTAATGTTTTATCTTTTCCAAATTGTCTCTAAATGCGGCCCATTTGCCTGGAAATCTAACATATTCAAATGTATCCTCAATTCCATCTGCACTTAAAAGAATAACCACATGTTTAAATTTGGAAAAATAATCAGTAAACCATTTATCTTCAAATATACTGCCATTTGTTGCATAATTAATGGATATATTTTTTGCCAGATCATTATCAACCAGATAGCGAATAAACTCCCATTGTTTTTTAATTAACCAAGGTTCACCACCGTAAAAGTCAAAATGCTGGGCAGTATTTGCTATTTCTTTGAGTTCGTCCCATCTACTTTCATTTTTATACCAATTAAAGTTTTCGTAATTAAAATTCTTCATTGTGTCTGGGAATAACAGTTTGTTTTCTGTAGCAATCATGCTGCTTGCTGTTTGATTGCAAATCATACATTTTTGATTACAAAGGTTACTCAACTTGATGTCAACAGACATTAGCTTGGAATCGTCATTGACTGGGTTGGTAAATCGACGATTTTTACGTAATCGCATACTATCAATACCAACATCTTCTTCATGATGGCATTTGTTGCATTGTGGGATCTTTTCGCCCGCTTGCATGCGAGTACGTATGTCAGTCAGGGCTTGGCTGGTATGATATTCCTGAATGCTATGAGTACTTACATTATATGGCTTGCCATCAGCATCCATTACTGATCTATCATCCCAGGCGCAACAGGGCCTTAAACGACCATCGTTATTGATTTCAATACCTATCCAGGGCATTACACATGATTTGCTCATATTTTTTTCTTCTTGTTTTCTTCTACCAAGCGATGAATGTGCGGTAGCTGTCGCTTCCAGTCAAGTCCACCAGCAGTTTGATCCCATCTATCCAGTGTTGGTTCTAGTATATTCATGCAGCGGTCAATATCTTGTTGTGGAGTCACTTGTTCCAAACGATTGATTAGCTCATAGATTTTGTCTACTACATACCCCATAGCGCCGTTATCAACGCACCATTGGATATGCTCTTTGTATTTTTCAATCAATTCCTCCCTATACCAAACAGGTAGATTATATAGATTGAGCCAGTCTGGACTCATTATATAATTGAGGCCAAATGATACGGAATCATACCAGCCTTCCAAGATAGCAAATTGCTCAAACTCTATTAGAGTTTCCACATTAAGCACACCAACTGTTGGGCTAGGTGTAATCATGATGTGCGGCGCATGATCTTTAACGTAATTGAAGTTTGTCTTGAATCCTTCCCAGGATAATTTGGTACGGATATATTCAGCAGTATCACCCATTCCATCAATACTTGCACCAATATGCACAAATTTAAATTGTTTCCATAGCTCTACAATGTCAGTCCTTTTATATTTTAGCGTGGTTAAATTGCTATTGTATTTTAGCTTTACATCTGTTCTACCCAATGCGATTAATTTTTCTAATATTTTGATATGCTCAGGATATAAAATTGGTTCACCGCCTGCAAAATAAATTTCCTCCACAAAATCAAAATATGGCTCAACCATATCATAACAATCAACATGAATGAATTTGGTTTCAGGACCTGTTTTGCCGTTTTTTTCAGCTAATGCCTTTTCTTCTTCATACCAGGTGCTGCTAAGTCCATGTCCACACATGCGACATTTTAGGTTACATATGTTACCAAATCGTATATCAAGGTATTTGAGCCGTATATTGTCAATATGTCCATCTTGGTGTGTATCTGCAATCATTTGCTCGTCTAGGAAATCACTGTTTATCCACTGCCTAACAGATTTTTGTGACGGATTTTGGCTTGTTTTTTCTCTGTCATAACAACGTGAGCAACCATCCTCAGGAATGTCATTTAGGAAATTCGCACGTAGTTTCTTGAATTCCTCTGAATTCATTAAATCAGGTATACTGTTGGAGTCGTTTACATTGCCAAATCGAGTAGGATCACGCCGATGAACACTGTAGTCCCAAATACAGCATGGCTGAATTGCGCCCGTGGGAAGTACATGTAAATGGGTCCAAGGTGCAGCACAAAAATGCTTACTTTTTTTTAATTTGTCAATATCTTGGGACATATTATTCTTTCATAATTAACACTTTTTATTTTTTACTACCGTTCTTGATAGCATTAGACAATACATTTTTAACAATATCTTGTCCCCAATCAACAGCATTTGCGTCAATTAGTGAATCAACCTTGTGTACTTGGTTGTTCCCCTTCAGTGTATTTAACCATGTTAGCAGCTGGGGCCAATCATCAAAGTATTCATTGATATCCTTGTTGCGGCGGCGACTATATTGGCTATAGAAATTGTAGAAATCTTTTTGGCGGGACTCAATTCCAGACAATTGCTGTACACTATGCCCATGATCAACTTTTTCAATATATGCTATTAGTCGTTTTAAGCCATATATTTCATGTTCATACATATGTTGTTTATTTCTTGCAAGCCATTGAGTATAATGGTTTGCCCGTTCAATTCTAATATCCTTGGGTAAGGTGGTAATGCTTTGAAAGCTGGGAAAGCGTAATATGTTATAGCTTACCATCATTGTTTTATTTACACCTGGCGTCTGTCTGATGCGGAAAATCTCTTCATGGAACCGATCCAAGCTGCCCAAACACAATGCGTTCAATGTCATCATGACATGAACTGAGCTGAAGTTGCCGTTGAAATATGTATGCTCTAGGTTGTTAAGCCAGTCATCCCAAATTAATCCATCACGAATATATTCAGCATGCGCACCGAAACTTTCATTACTAGTATAGAGTTCAAAATCCTTGATAAAATGGCTGGCTTCAACCAATCGATCAAGTGATGCTTGTTTGACACCAAGATTGCTATTGACACCCAAGCCCACATCACATTGTGGATTCTGTTCATACCAGTCAATGAGCTTCCAGAAATCTTTGCTGACTGTCGCCTCACCACCAGTTACCCGTAGCTGGGTCAAACTATATTGCAGTTCGGAATCCCACCATTTCCAGAACGCCTCCACATAGGGATTGTCCTGATTCTTTTTGCCATATGGCTGCGCCCAACTGCCATTGTGTGCAAATGCTCCCCAGCCTTCTGAATTGAGGTCTTGATACGCCCCATTTTTGTTGACATCATGCGCCCATGTTGTACTAAATCCTGCGTTACAATAGCTACATGCAAAGTTACAATTGTTGTCAAATGCAATCTCCAATGTTTTTAGTGTAACATCTTGGTCCCATGGTGTGTTGAAAGCAGCGTCTAATTCTTCATCAGTATAGATTGAGCTTTTGTAATATCGGTCACTAACCACATCATCCTGCATTTCCTCAATTTTCCAGCAGTACTCGCACTCGCGGGTTTGAATTCCCTCCTGCATTTCCTTGCGGACCAATTTCTTGTAGGGAGTATTGTGTAATGCCTTGGGATTCTTTTTGACTTCTTCAGGATCAATTTGGTGCGGTGGTGGATGGTGACAACTGGCAGTCATGCCATTACCAAGCCAAACAGTAGCGTTATACCATTTTGCTCCACAGAATGCAGAACTCTTTGAATTGACTACCTTGTCCATCCATTCGTTCGGGCTCTCTGAATCACCTTTCTTGGTCATGTATTTTCTCCTTGCTAGCCATACAAATATCGTAAAATTCCTGCATCTCGGGGAATGTTTCCAAAAAATTTGTATTATTGCGGCTGTCAAGTTGATTAACATAATCGTAAAAACTCGCCCTGCCTTTAAGAACATCTTGATGTCCTTCCCTAATAGGCGAATTCTTCTTGTTGAAATACAACCTGTGGTTGACAATTCTAAGTAATTTATCAAATTCATAATGTTCAAAGCCGCCAAGGAGGCCCCAGGATTCAGTTGTCAACTTGGATCCCATATATTCAATAAGTGGGAACAGGTAATCAGTGACTAGGTCATCTGAACAAAAATGTACGTCTAGGTGAGTTGGGTGCCTCAAGTAGGGAATATCAATACCAAATGTTATATTATGAGATTTGTTTGCTTCGCGCCGCACAACATAATTTTCATCAGATATCATGAATCCAGTATTTTCCTGGATGCTTGCTGCCAATGGATTTGGATTGGACGACAGTTTGAGGCTGTGTACCCATTCAAGTAGGGGCTTAAAACTAGTGATGCTAAAAATGTTAAAGGCGGCCATAATAACCACTCTGATGTCGTCCATAGCTGCCAATTGCTCAGTACGCTTCTTGAACAATTCAAAGTCCAGTCCTGTGCGCCCATACTCTGCCCGCTTGCCCCATCCTTCAACACTGGTGTAGATGGTAATCCTTTTCACTGAGCCGCTATCACGAAGTAATTCCAGCTTGTCAACAAACTGATCCCATAGCTTGTCTGGCACAGACAGGTTGCTGTTGACAGAAAATTCCATCTGTGTATTTGGATTTTCGATCATCCAATCCATACTCCTGAACGTTTCCTTGCTCATGAGGGGTTCGCCACCTGTAATACGATAATGGCGCAAGTGCGGTAATGCATCTGGAAACCATTTCCAAAAGGCATCAATATAGGGATTTATTTCTCTTGTGCGATAGTTGAGATTTTCTAGGTCCTCGATTTCGTGGTGCTTGGACTCATGATTGGTATCTTTGAGTAGTGTGTAGGGGCCCTCTTTTTTGAGCTCTTCAACCCATTTGCTACTAAAGGCGGGGCCGCAGTAAGTACACTTCATGTTACAAACATTGCTGAAGCTTACCTCTAGATAACTGGGAAAAATATTTTCGTCGCCCTTGAGTTCTGCAATTTCATCATAGTGATCGCTTGCCCAACCCTCTAGGCTCTTGTAAAGTCTATCACTTACACCGCCATCGTCCTCAATACGCCAACAATATTCACATTCAGATGGCCGCTCATTATTGATCATCTGCTTGCGGGCATCTTTAAGATGATTTGTATTGAATAATGCTGCTGGATTTTCATTAATCTCTGACAGCGGAATTTTATGCGGAGTGGGATGGTGACAACTATGTGTCATTCCTGTTCCCAAATGCATTGTTACCTGCTTGAACTTGGCCAAACAAAATCCACATCCTTTTGAATCAAGTAGACCCTTGATCTTTGTGGTATTGTTGGTATTGGTTTTTAATACACCATTTGTGTACTTTTCCCATGTTTCGTCATTGAATTTTTTACTCATTCCTCAACCTCATTTGTTACTTCTTTTTCCTGTGTCATTGGCTTGACCCGCGCCGGGTTAACATACACTTCTTTAAAAAAGCGGCTGCATTGCGGAGTCATATCCGCAACTTGCAATCCCAACTGGTCTCTAATTTCCTGCCCAAGGTCCACAGACTTGATTGCTAGCAATTCAGGACTCCAAGTGTATCCTGTTCTATCACAAAGTTCGCCCGACGGGTCTTGGAATTGGGGTGCGACTTGGTCCCGCCAAAACGTATTTAGCCATTCAAAATCACGAACCATGTGCCAGTCCCAGTCTTGCCTACGTATATTAGTCATAGCACAGCCCAATCGAGCGCCGTAGACAGCCCATACACCATTGAGTGTGTCCGCACCCACTGTTTGCCAGACTAGTAGTCGTTGCAGATTTTTACGATGAACTTTTTTTAGCTTGGATTTGTCAACAATATCGCCATTTTCCAATGTCATTTTGACACCTTCTCTAAATCCCGCGCGCCATGCTTGAAGCGGACTTGCGTTATTATATACGTGACTATACACATTATTCATTTGCACATAATTGATATCCCAGCAAAAGTCAACCTGTCCTTTTGTGCTATGCGCCGGTGCTGCCTCATGCGTTCGCATAGCATTAACGACATGAACAGGCCAGCATTTGATTCCACCATTACCATATGCCAATCCATTTATCTCATTCTTTGCAGCCCAACTAATTACATCATGCTTGCCAATTTGGGCTATGTCAAGTTCAAGATTGAAAAAATCTGGATCAACAATATTATCCGCATCAACTGTGATCATGCGAGGGGTGTCAACTAGGGCGGCGGCGGCTTTATGCGCTGCATCACTGCCCCATACTCCATGACTACGTTTTGCCCAAGGACACTTGCCCAAAAGATCGTGCCAGTTTTCATCAGCATTGGGTTCATCGTAACTGATGTATACTACATCAAATTCTGTTATTGGGGTAAGTGTCATTGTTTTCTCTTTTTAACTTTGAGTCTGCTGTGGTGATACATAATATTAACATCCATAATATCAAAATCCACATTAAATCTTTGTATGTTGCCCATTCTCAATTTGGAAATATCAACTGCCATTTTTGCTATATATTGATCTGGTGTATCATCAACCAAGTAAAATGACATATATTTACTATTCATTCCAATTGAAGATAGTTGATCAGCACTAACATCATTTTTGACTTCAATAGTATTACCATATTGGGTAAGTGACATATGTGCATCACCATCAGATGATACCAACTGCCAGTAATTTGCCTTGTTTGTTTTTGTATTATCAGTGTGGATAAAATGTTCTGACACTGTTTCAAAGTAGTAATTTTCAAAATATCGACGAGTTAGTATGCTGATATCATATATATCAACAGATGCTATTACATCACTGATATCAACAACCACTTTACCATTATTAACTAGCTCACTTAATTTGACTGATACAGTTTTAATCATGTTATCGGGGTTATTTTTCTGTATCAAGTACAATTTGAGATGGACTTGATTATCCTTTTCCACTATTTGATGATTATATGATACCAACTTGTCAATTATTTTGTGATTTGCTGTAATTACCAATTGGCTATTTTTTGTATAAAGACTGATACCAATGTCCCATTCCAGGGGTTTGGATTCAGGAACCAAAAATAGATTTTCTTCCTGCTGCAAAAGACTAAAATAATCATCTCTATGTATTAATTTTTGTTCGTGACTTGATTTTGAACTTACTATATATGCTGCATCACTTTCAATTCCAGTAACAATTTTATGTGCAGCAATGTCATTAGTGATAATATATGGTGCAGGGGTGTCATCACGATTACTCATGCCAACACTTAATATTTCGCCTGTCCAATCATCAAAATAGACGTAATATTCAGTTTTTAATCGGTGTCTTGGTTTTGCGATAATTGTCATTTAATTTCCCAATTAAGTCATTAGTGACAACACTCGGGCTATCATAATGTAATATACCTGTCTGTCTATGATTGTTTATCTTGATATCAATATTGGCAGTTATCCAGATATTTAAACTGTCAATCCAATCAATTTGAATTTCGTCTTGCGGGTTGTAGAGAAAGTTTATACCAAGATCAGTGTAATCAAAGTATTTGGGGAAAGCGTATGAATCACTAGTAGCCCTCGCAACTATATTGGTCATTAGGGTAAAATCAAAATTAGTGGCTTTGTTGTCAGTCAATATTTCTCTAAATACGTCGCGCCACCCTTTAAACAGCGGATCAGCCATTTTGAAAAAATCTTGGGCCTTATCACTCTTGTTAAAGTAAATGAGATCAGTGTTAAATGCTGGAATTTTATTGATGTCCTGCACTAGAAACTTTTCCGTGTCACGGGTATTATTGCCACGAAAGTCTATTGCGGACCCAAAAACAACATCATCAATATTGGCAAAGTCCCATAGGCTGGCAATATTATCGATTGCCAAACTGTATGTATTAATAAACATGTTGCTATCAAATGGGGTGCAATGATAGAGCTGCCAAAAGTCTATATGTATGTCACTGTGATTGATTTCTGTTCGCCCAAATGGCAACTCAACAATATAATCAAATCCATTTGTATACTTAAGGGGAACATGCGAAAACTTGTCTACAACCACACATGTTTCACGGCCTGGGTCAGCCAGCTTGAGGCTTAGGCTGAGTGCATATGCACACTCAATATTCTTGGTACTATCATGGTCATCAACTCCAAGAAAAATATATCCCATCATGCGTCAAGTGCCTCCATAATATTGTCAAATTGTCGATCCAAGCTGCGCTTGTTCATAACATGGACGTTCTCTCGCTTAATTAATGCTAGTGTATCTTCCCAAGTTTCCTGGCGATTGTTTACTGTATAGACCCATTCATCTGCACTATTTATTTTGGTAACATCATCGTGTTGACTCATGTTAATCATGGGCATGCCAAAATCTGCAATCAATCCACCATGCCCCATGCCGTTCAACATGTGGGTTGCAATACTTACACAATAATCAGTGCGGTACATTGATCCAGGAAAGCTGTAAAGAAATTTGTAGAAGTCATACTCATCTGCCACATGGCTCCACAAGTCAAAAAACAGATTTGTCAATTTGTGTTCACGATTGAAATATAGGGCCGTGCTCCACAGCATGGGGACGCCTTGGTTGCTTAAATATTGTTGAGATGATACCACAGGGTCGCGTTTAATGGTTTCAGCAGTATGAAACATTGCTAGCGCATTATCACTTTCAAATACCCATTCAAGACTGTTATTCATAACGATATAATCCACATCTAATAACAATGTGCGATCATATGGTGAATATTTGATTATGCGGTGTTTATTACCATTTTTGAAATCGCTAGAAAAATTAGTATAGGGCGAGTCCCAATGTGTTCTTTTGTTAACAGTATTGTCTGCTTCTGCTAGTACGACATCATCAAATGCCATATCAGCATATTTTGCATATTTACCACGGTTGAACCATTCCCAGGTGCCACTATCTGTAATCAAACATACTGGTTGGTCGGGCATGTGCCGCTTGGCGTATCTACCAGCAATAATTGCCAGTTGTACATAGTCAATTTGTTCAGTGTTATATGCAAAGAACGCTATACCTGATGTCATTACCACTCCATAGCTTTGCGAACATCTCTTGCTTTGGCTAGCTTTTTGATTTCATCACTAAACTCATTTGTTGCTGCAAAATAAGCGTTAAGCAATATATTCCTAAATCCTTTTAGATCATCTATATCAATAGGATTCATTTTGGTGTCAATTACAATGACGTGTTCACGTCCTTCATCTACCAGTGTGGTAATAAAGCTTATGGTTTGCATATCAGCATTAAACATGCCGTTATTGTGATGCACAATTAGCATGGTCTCAAATCTACGTTGTATTGCTTTGCGTCGGTTTTCAATTGAAGCACGATATTTGCCAAAGGCAAGTGCTTTTTCCAGTCTTTCGTCCATGAAATCTCCTAGGTATTTCCACTAGATTAGCATTATTGTTGTTTGATGTCAACCGGTTAAGCTGGTTGTGGCTCAAAATAGATGTCAGATATCCATACTGAGCCCGTGTGCTGTTCTGGCTCAGTAAACAATATTACCACTGTTTGCACAGGGCCTGCAATAGTGAATAGAGCACTGTTTCTTACATCATTTGGAGATGTAATGGCGACTGTATTTGCCGAAACAGTACTACCACTTAGTTGCAACCTATTACCCAATTGGTGTGTAACTGTTTGACCAGCCGCACTACTATTTGTGGCTGTCACTGTAACCTGTTCGTTACGTCCACTGAGTTCAATATCACTAACGCGGAAACGTACATTCTCAACGTTTGCGTTTGCATCTGCACCTGCACTAGGATTGAATGTAAGCGTAACACGTACCTGATTTCCCACCACACTACCAGCTTCAAGTCGTCCACTTGAGTTTATATTGAAGCATTCACCAGCAGCAACATGGATTGTATCATTGCTAACTAGGGCGGTGGCGCTGGAACTCAAAATCTCAGTCGTTACATTGACGTCAGTATAACCAACGTCTTGGGTAAATGCTGACGCAAAACTAGTACCTGCTGGTCCAATTGCAGCCCAACTGAACCATTCTTGGCGACTGGCAACCCCACCACTGGAATAAGCAGTAAAGCCTGTACCGTTTATATTATTGAGTCTGAAGCTCTG
>Ga0136588_1000720_pt1 | contig 11777 bp, 10 predicted proteins | sample AntRauMFilla1564_FD_104782 | JGI IMG/M metagenome (GOLD analysis project Ga0136588, IMG submission 104782) | Saline lake microbial communities from Rauer Islands, Antarctica - Metagenome Filla 1 #564 | ecosystem: Environmental > Aquatic > Non-marine Saline and Alkaline > Saline | place... | reverse complement strand
TTGTATTTTTTCTCTTTCAAACTTAGAAACAATTCATTCGGTTGGTTTGTTACACCAATCCATCGTCCATTTACAAATATTTTCACTTTATCATAAAACTCCGTTGTATTGTAATGATCTAATGCGAATAAGTAAGGTTGAATATATTCATATATAGGTGTACTATCTGAATAAGTAGATACGTTTGTCATATAGCTGAGATTTTTAACAACACCAACAGACTGACCTTCTGGTGTTTCGGCTGGACACAAAAATCCCCATGTAGACCCGTGTAATTTTCGGGGTTCTACCAATTTGCCACTTTTATCAATAGGTGTATTGACACGGCGCAAATGACTCAACGTGGATAAATAAGTCAATCGATTTAATACTTGAGCAACTCCTACTTTGTTTGTATTCATACTTTTTATACCAAAATCACCTGTAGACAAAGCACGCTTGATTCCATTTTCAATTGTAGTCGATTTCACAATTTTATAAATATTGGTCAACGTGATAATATTGGAATAATCTTCGCTTGATTTCCATGAACCATTGTTAATTTCACGAATCACTTGTTTTTGAATATCTTTTACGACCTTATTGAAATAATTTCGAAATAAATTGTTTAATAATGTACCAGTTAACTCGACTCGTTTATTTTCATAAGAGTCTCGATTGGTCTGTTGTTCCATTCCACAAAAGCACTTGATTAATTTGTTTGTCATAAAACCCAATAAATAAACCTTTTCTTCTTTTGTTTTACAATGTGGAAATAAATCATTGGACAATACATCCAAAGCAAATTCGGTTTTCTTTTTATGTCCTTCATCTTTGTCCATGTTGATTGGTGTATAGATTACATTGGAAATGATATATTCTAATGAATCTTCATAATTGTTATAAGAGGTTCCTTCATAAATAGATGCTTTCAAATAATCTAAAATAGACGTTTCTTTTTCAATATCCAATACAACTAAACTACATATTTGTTTATCACTTTCTACACCAAGAGCTCGAAACAATACAAATAATGGTATTGGTTTTTTTAATCGTGGTAATTGTACCAAAATCTCATGACCATAACACGATAATTTAGAATGAACCATCATATATATTTGTTTAGGTGATATACATTTCCAATCCGGAACAGATCTGTACTCGGCCGTCCATAACCATTTGTTTCCAGGTTTTTGTTTAAAGCAAAATATCTTATTATCCGCCGGTTTTTCTTGACCCAAACAGGTTTTCTCAGAACCATTAATAATGAAATATCCACCTGGATCCATTTTACATTCGTCAATATTATCAGGATGAATATTTGGATATTGTTTTAATACACAAATACATGAATTTAACATAATTGGGATTTTTCCAAATTGTATTTTAGACAAATGAATATATTTATATTCTTCATTTTCAAGACGTTCGCCATTACGAATAATATATTTAATCTTCATATCAAGAGTGATATTAGAAGAATAGGTAAAGTTTCTAAGTCGAGCATCACTTGGAAACATTAATTTAGTAGAACCATTATTCTCATGAATTTCTGGACGATAAATTGACAAATTTTCAAATACTATTTCTACTTCTAACCTATATGTTTTGTATTCTGGAAAATAATCATGCGGTGATTTAACCACCAATGGATTAAACATATCAATTGTTTTCATCATTTGATTTTGTATAAAATCATTATAAGAGTCTACTTGATGTTTGACCAGTTGGTGTAGATGAATGTGTTTGAAATAAGATTCAATAACATTCCAACTATCACTTTCTTTGTACATTGCTAAGATAAATATATATTTATATTTAATTCAATTTTGTTAGTATAATTATATATTTTTTTTTACATAGAATGATATAATGAGTATTCGTAGTATATCCATCAATCAAAATGATTTAATGGTCAAACCTAAAAAAGAGCGTAAATCTAAAAAAAAAAACACTAATAGTTCTTTGAGTGAACCAGTTACTATTAATAGTACCAATATAAGAAAATTATTACTTGAAAAACTTAAACAACATAAAAAGACACAAAAAAATATTTTATTGAATAAAGACCAGTTTGATACTAAAATTCCAAGTTATAGCAATTTAAAAAATGGTTCAAAACCTACTTATAGAGAATTACATAAAATGAATTCATCGTCATCATTGACGCCTTCAGTAACGCCTTCAGTAACGCCTTCAGTAACTCCTTCAGTAACTCCTTCAGTAACGCCTTCAGTAACTCATTCAGTAACGCCTTCAGTAACTCCTTCAGTAACGCCTTCAGTACCTATAATGAATACATATTCTACCACATTTCCTGTTACACCTATAACCTCAATGGAATCAGTTAGTACAATAAACGCTCGTTCCACTCCACATATTATCTTATGTGATGAAGACAAGCTCGACGAATTTGATTTGCCGTCTAAAAAACCATATATTCAAGCACGCGAAATAAAAAAAACATTTCATTTAGGAAAAAATAAAAAAAACAATAGTATAAATGTATTAATAAAATGTAATAAAACACGAAAAAACGTTGAGCATACTAAGTCTGAATTAAAAAAAACTAAACTAAATACTATAAAGAATTATTTAAAAACAAATAATTTAGTTAAATTTGGAACCACCGCACCAAGTGGGCTATTGAAAGAAATATATGAATCATCTAAATTATGTGGCGAAGTGTATAATAATAATTCAAATACATTATTACACAATTATAATATAAATAATAATTCATAAGTTATTTAATGGAAACTTGGTCTGATATAGACATTGCAAATCTAACCAACTGTCACGAGTTATCGTGTGTAATAAATAGTACATTATTAACGCCCTTGAAATGGTTAATGTTTAAAGATAACCTGAAAAAAAAACTTCAGACCATTGGCGAGGACCCATCCATAAAAAAATTTTATATGTATTATGACGTGACCTTTTTAGATTTGATGATTCAACCTGAAAAATACAAAGAAATTTCACAAATATTTATTGAAAATTATGAATTATTCGAAGATAAACTACTGGGTACATTTATTTACGTGGAAAATCATATGATGAATCTAATGATTAATATATTTATGAAATTTTATACGCCTGTAAGACCTCTTTTTATTCTAAAAACAAAAAGTATTAACCCTAACATTGTAAATGATTTATTAGAAAATCGTAAAAATGAAAATGAGTATAATATAAATAAATAAATATATAAATATATAATGTCAGGACTAGTCAATTTAGGTAATACATGTTATATCAATAGTGTATTACAAATTATTTTTCATATGAATGAATTAAATGATTATATAGATCAATATAATCATTATAATAAACAAACATTGGATTATGTCATGACGATCGAATGGAAATCATTAAAAGATATTATGAACAAACAAGTACATATATCTCCAAATAGATTTATTCATATAAATCGCGAATTATTCAAAAAAAAAAATAAAATAGATTTTTTAGAAAATGAACAAGGAGATGCGAATGAATATTTTTTATTTTTTATAGAATGTATTCATAATAGCTATAATTTATTAGACAAAAAATCATATGATAATACATTTCTCCAAGAATATGCAAAAAAAGACAATTCTATTATTACTGATATTTTTCTTTCGTTGTTTGAAGTTCAATATATAGATGAAATGCGGAAAAAGGTTTCGTCTAGTTATGAGATCAATTGGAACCTTAATGTCTGTATACCACAAAATAACCATTTGACTTTATATGATTGTTTAGATTTTACATTCAAAGAAGAATATTTATGTGACGATAATGCGTGGTTAGATGATAAAACCAACGAAAAAAAAAATGTATATAAACGTGTAAAGATGCTATATTGTCCTAGTATATTAGTTCTTAGTTTAAAACGTTGGATAGATTGTAAAAAAAAAAATAAAAATAAAATTGAGTTAGACCCAATATTGGATATGTCTCGTTATTCTAAAGATAACGCGAATTACGAATTATTTGGGGTCATTAATCACGAAGGAAACCCATACGGCGGTCATTATTTTTCTTTCGTAAAAAGAGGCAATCAATGGTTTATGTTCAATGACAATCAAATACAAAAAATAGATACATTTATTCATCCTTCTAATTATTGTCTTTTTTACAGGAAAATAAAATAAAAATAAATATAAAATGAGTTTAGATATAAGTGTAAATTCAACCGATTATTTACCACAATTTTATTCAAATATATTTCATCAATCATTTGATTCTTTTAAGATATCTTATATTTTGTTATTAGGTGTTGTTGTAATGGTATATATACTTATATTTGCCTTATTTGGAAACTCGTCTGGTTCAAGTGGTCCATTTATGATTATAGTTGAAATTATATTATGGGTTGTATTAATATTAGTAATAGGGGTAAATATACAAAATTATGATTATGATTTTTCTACTCAAATAAAAAACTTATTCAATTCAGAAACGACACAATTAGATGTAAATGTATCTAAAAAAGAAGATACAAAATGTGAAACAACCAAAAATGGCGAAGTATTTCATATACCAAATAATATACATTCTTATGAAAAAGCTCGTTCTATATGTCGTAAATACAACGCAAGACTTGCTACCTATAGTGAAGTAGAAGATGCGTATAATAATGGAGCCAATTGGTGTAGTTATGGGTGGTCAGAAGACCAATTGGCATTATTTCCTACACAAATGGATATATACAATAATCTGAAACTTATTCCGGGACACGAAAATGATTGTGGTAGACCAGGTGTAAATGGTGGATTTATTGATAACAAACACGTAAGATTTGGGGTAAATTGTTTTGGTGAAAAACCTGAAGAAACTGAGCAAGATAAGGAATATACGGAGCGTTTAAAATTATCTTATTCACCTGCGATAGACCAAGAAGAATTAGACAAAATAAGTAAAGAAAAAGAAGATATGTTAATTGCGCCATTCAATAAAGATAAATGGAGTTATCAATAGTGTTTTTTTGTTTTACGAGGTTTTTGTTGCTTACATTTCAGAGACATAATTCGGGTTTTGTCTCCATAAATTTTATTCAGTATTCTTTTTTCAATGTGAATATCAAATGTTTTTTTTTTACATAATAAGTTTTCTTCATTTATTTCCGTAATATTTAATCCAATAGGAAAACTATTCATTATTATTATCTAATATTTTTATTTCGCTATTTATACTTTTTTTACGTTTTTCTTTTAAATAATGAAGTATGTAATTTACTTGATTATTATCTTCGAGTAATTCTTTTAGTCTTTCTTCTAAATATTGTAAACTATATGATTGGTAACTTTTAGTTTCATTGTATTTTATTTTTTTATTTTGAATGATAAGTATTTTATCTTTCAAGTTTTCTTTTATCATTATATCTTTTATCTTCTTTTCAAGATTTTGTTTTTCAGACCTTATTATAGAGGCGTTGTTTTGTATTGTCTTTAATTCATTTTCCAAAACGATCAATTTATTTATATCTTCTTTAAGAGAATTCATATATATATGCGTCATAATATTATTATTTATTTAACTTATGATTATAAATGAATATATTAGAACATTATGATGCAAGTGTTATAAAATTATCTGAACCTGAAACAAGTGACCATGAAAATTATTATTGTAGATTGAGTTACAACGATTCACCATTTATAATTCAAACGAATCGCGTATGTTATTCGTTTAAAGACTTAACCGAACATATATGTATCTCTTTAGCCAGTCAAGATTATGCTTTATGGGTGGAAAGTTTATATCAGTATTGCATTGAGCTTATATACAATAAGAGTTCTGAGTGGTTCGACGAAGAATTAACTTATAATGATGTAGAAAATTCATTTTTGTCTCCATTAAAAAGTAACATTCAAAAAGGATGCTATGATATCAATTGTTCTTTAGACCAAAATAATTTAGTCATTATAGATAGCAAAGGTTGTATAGTCCATAAATCTCAATTGAAAAATTACAAAATAGTACCTACTCTTCATATTAAGGGTATTCATTTCAATAGCAAAAACTTTATGTTAGATATTCTATTGAAATCCGTTATTGTTTTAGAACAATATGATTCTACTGAAACAAAAAAAAAACCTGAGCCTGAGCCTGAACCTGAACCTGAACCTGAACCTGAACCTGAGCCTGAACCTGAACCTGAACCTGAGCCTGAGCCTGAACCTGAACCTGAACCTGAACCTGAGCCTGAGCCTGACCCGGAACCTGAAGTTATTGATATAACTAATATAGAATTGGATGATGAAGATGAAGTAGTTCAATTATCAATGAACAATGATTTTGCCGAAATATATGAAATGATAGACCGAAAAATAAATGATGATATTTTAGAACATCTTAAGATAATTCTTATGAAGAAAAAAATAAAAATAAATGTAGATTTAAACGAACTTTTCGAAGAAGATATAGAAAGTGATGATGAATAATATAGTACTATTGTATGAAGTATCTATTATTACTATTGTGTATAGTATTATTGAATGGTATATTTTATTATGAAGGATACTACTCAAAAAATGTACGGGTAAATAGTAAAATACCTGATGTATCTCGGGTAAATGATATTGGTTTAACCAAAAATACATTAGTGAATAATGAAAATTTAGTGAATGATTATATTTTTAAAAAACAATTGTCTGGTATTTATTTGAATAATATTCGTTTATTCTATTAATTTCTGAAAAAATTTATATTATACTTATATAATGAAATTTGGAAAAATGACTAAAGATAAAAGAGGACTAACCTTCAATATATTACTAATATTAGGTATTTTAATATTAGGAGCAATTATTATGAAATATAATAGAGACAAGGTAACTTACAAAGATAGTTTAACTTCTTTGAACCCAAGTTCATTGAATGGTGAAGAATCACCTTCTGAAAAATATATGCCTGTGAATGATTTAGGAAGTAAAGAAGCCGCTCCTACTTGTAATAATCAAGTAACCTCAAACCCTTCAGAACTTTTACCCAAAAATACAAATAATGAATGGAGTTCTATGAACGCAGTTACTCCTGATTTGAAAAATATTAATTTATTGAGTGCTGGTGCCAATTATGGCATTAATACTGTAGGCAGTTCTTTAAGAAATCCAAACTTACAAATCAGGTCGGAACCTGTAATACCTAAAACCAATATTGGTCCGTGGAATAATACTACCATTGAATCAGATACTTATCGCAGATCCTTGGAAATAGATGGATGTGATTAAATAATAATATATTAATGTATATGAAAGATGATATATTAGGGTATATTATTATTATTTTAGTGCTATTTATAGCTTATAAAATGTATAACGATTCAGATTTTTTTCATTTGACATGCGTTGTATCTACATTAGATGGTGAAAAATATTGCGTTCGTGAACGAAAAAATATGGATAAAGCCAGTGATTTATTAGCAAAAACCGCTATGAAAATGAATACCTTGGTAGAATACTTGAAACAAAAATATACCAATAATGAAGTAGTTGACCGACTTGTCTCTAGATTTAATCCAAAAAAAATTGTTGAAATATTACCCAATAGTGAATATACAGCTTACAGCGAAAACAAGGGTCGAAAAATTGCGTTTTGTTTGAATGTAGAAAAAAAAAAAGATGATAATTTGATAGATGAAAACACCTTGATGTTTGTTGCTTTGCATGAAATGAGTCATATTGCTACAAAATCTATTGGCCATAAAGAAGATTTTTGGGAAAATTTTAAGTTTTTGATTAAGGAGGCAAGTGAGTGTAAAGTTTATGTATTAGAAGATTATTCTAAGAATCCAAAAGAGTATTGCAGTATGTCTATTAAAGATAATCCTTATTTTGATTTATAAATTATTTATTATTTATTTATTATATGGATGACTATATAATAAATCAGTTATCAAAACAAAAAGATTTATATGGTAAAAGTCGTAAAGAGGTTATCATTACAGAAAAATTATCCTACAAAGAACTGGTAGAAAAATTCAATCAACCCGAATTGAACAAAATTATAAAAGATTCACTATATTTTTATAATCAGTTAAATCCACATGACTATGGTTTTGATACTAAAGAAGACATTGAATTTATAAAAAATGGTAAATTGAATAAAAGCTTGATTACAAAGATGAAAAAAAAGGAACAATACACCGATTTTACGTACAATGATTTTTTAAGAATTATATTTGTAGATAATCTAGACTATTTAGAAAAAGGCGATTCATACAAAAAGTTGGAACAATCATCCTATGAGTATAATATTCTTTTAATAGATTATGAAAATAAAAAAAGAAAGGAAACACCTATAACTACTTTACCCATTTATCATGATGACACGATAGAAGAAATAAAATACAAAATCTCTTTAGTATTAGATACCAAAAACTTGGACGAATATTACTTGTTTTATGAAAAAGAAGTATTTCTTAAACCTTATGAAGAAGTCAAACATTTTATTGATAAAGATATGAAAATAAAATATGATGACTTAAAAATTTTCTTAAATAATCATAATATCTCTAAAAAGTTAGACAAGAAGGATTATTTTACAATGGAAGAGTTATATTCTTTAGATTTGCCTGATATAAATACAATGTTAGAACCAATGGGGGTAGATATTGTAGAAAGGATTTGCTCTATAGACCCATATAAACATTATAAAAATTCTTCTAATGTATCCAATGACCAATCTAAACATTTGTTACTAGATTACAAAAATATCAAGAATAATAAACTATATTTAATATTATTGGGTAAATTAGACAATCATTCAAATAAATCTATAAAAGAGTTGAGTCGTTTATATTTTCCATCTATTTATAAGAAAGATAATTTTGACTTAGAAAAGGTATTTATCACTGATTATAGAGACAAAATAAATTACATAAAAAAACATAAGGAGTTTGATAAACCATTCAACGCAAATGAAAAAATAAATTCTATGTCTTTTATTTTATATCCAAAAGAAAAGGTAATTATACCTATTGAACTTTTGTTTAAAGTAATGAATAGTACAAAAAAAAATCCTCTTATACAGTTAAACTTAGATAAAGACCAAGATATTTTATTACGATTATACACCGTTGATTATTCTAAAAACAATAGACTTATTCCATATTTGTCTAAAAAACAAATTAATAGTATTTCGGAACCTATTTCAGGTAATAATTTAAAACGTAATACGATTCATATATATTTTACTTATAATGATGTGAATGTTGTTATAGAAATGAATCGTAATGGAGAAATTATGTGTAATATTACAAATAACATATATAATGATTTATTGGAACTAGAACAATTTATAGAACTTCATACCAAAACAATTATTCATACTATTATCAAACACTTTGATCCAAGTAAATCTATATTTCATTATTTTAGTGGGTTTTCGAAAGATAATGTAGAAATTATAAAAATGAATTATGAATATGATTTGATGACAACAAGTTCTTTAAAATTAGAATATATGAAAAATTATTTTAATGGAATATTCAATAGTGAAGGGGATGATACCAACATCAAGTTAAAATTTATAAAGGTAAGTAATTATGTTGAGTCAACTAATATAAGAAGTAGAATTTTGCATTTACTAAATGAACAATATGATGAAAATTATATTAAAGAAAATATAAAGATTCAGTTTGGATTAACCGATGAAAAAGTAGAACAACAAATAAAGGAAATATATGAACTAACTGATTTAAAAGAAAATGACCGTCGAAAAAAAAGAGTCGGTATTAGTCCAGGTATACATATTACTATAAAACGTATATCTAATCATAATTATAATATTCAAGTATATGATGTGAATAATTATAAATATATTGAAGTTATAAAAGTATACTTGGCTAATTTGGTTTACATTTTAGAAGGCAATGAACCAGCTGGATTAAAAGATTATATTAAAGAAATATCTTTCAAAGAACCTTCCAAAGAACCTTCCAAAGAACCTTCCAAGAATTCAATTATAAACAATGTTGGTGATAATTCTAAAATTAATAGTTCTAAAGAAGATGATTCTGATAGCGAAGATTCTAAAATTAATAGTTCTAAAGAATATGATTCTGATAGCGAAGATTCTAAAAGCGATTATTCTAAAAGTGAAGATTCTAAAAGCGAAGATTCTAAAAGCGATAATTCTAAAGAAGATGATTCTGATAGTGAAGATTCTAAAAGCGATAATTCTAAAGAAGATGATTCTGATAGTGAAGATTCTAAAAGCGATAATTCTAAAGAAGATGATTCTGATAGCGATGATTCTAAAAGCGATTATTCTAAAAGTGAAGATTCTAAAAGCGAAGATATTTTTGGTGAAGACTCTAAACCAGAAGAGAAGTCATTAGAAAATGATATTTTTGGTGAAGACTCTAAACCAGAAGAGAAGTCATTAGAAAATGATATTTTTGATGAAGACTCTAAACCAGAAGAGAAGTCATTAGAAAATGATATTTTTGGTGAAGACTCTAAACCAGAAGAGAAGTCATTAGAAAATGATATTTTTGGTGAAGATTCTAAACCAGAAGAGAAGCTGTCCAATAAAGAGTCAACTATAAATGTATCCAATGATAATGATGATGTATATACATTCAAACCCAAACAAAGAAATAATGCCTCAAATTATGATTCAAATAGTAATTATGAAGGAGGGGCAATAGATTCAGATAAAGAAATTAAGTCCAATTTCAAAAATAGAGTTCCTGTATTATCAAAATTAAAAAAAACAAACAAGGATCTTTTTGTAACAGGATATTCTACTACATGCGATTGGCAATATAGAAAACAACCAATTGTAATATCTAAATCTGAGAAAGAATATATAGATAAAATAGCTCCAAATTCTTATAATAAAAAAGAAGAAATCATTGAATATGAAAATAACTATTATATGTGTCCATTGTATTGGGATTTTAAGCGTGATGTTCCTATTACACAAAAAGAAATAGATGAACAAAAGTTACATTCCTATGTGTTTACTGAAACAAAAAATATACCAAAAGGAAAATATATTTTTCAAATATTTAGTGATAAAAATGATCCAAAATATATAAAACGAACAAAAATAGGATTTTTAGATAAAAAAAAACATCCAGAAGGAAAATTTATGCCATGTTGTTTTAATTCAAAGAATGAAACTATCAATCAAAGAATAAAAGAAGCTATTGAAAAAGTCGAATTTAGTTATAAAAATAATCAATCTAAATATTATATACAAGATGGAACAAAAGTTCCTTTGGATAAAGACCGATTAGGACATTTAAGTATAAAATTGTCCAAGTTTTTGAGTTATAATTCTATAGATTGTTTTGTAAATAAACAACTCAAAACCAATTGTCTACTAAGAAAAGGAACGCATGATAAAAAGGACGATTCTTTTTTGATTGCTATTTCAAACGCATTTGGTTATAAAAATGTAAAGGATATGCTGAATGTTATCATTGAAAAGGTAAATTTAGATACTATATTAGAATTTCACAATGGAAAATTACCTTCTATTTTTTATAATAAAAAAGGAGTATTGGATAAGCATAGAAAACATTATAAGCAACTCACTGACGCTAAATTTGACTCTTATCGTAAATATAAATTGTTTAAAAAAATGAAAAATAATCCATATGGATTAAAACGAATCATAAATGGTCTGGAAAACTTTCACGTTCAATTATACAAATATATAGACTATATTTATTTGTGGGATATAATTACATCTGGTATTTTAAACCGGAATAACTCCATCAATATGATCATCATCAATGATATAAATGACGACACTAGTGAAAAAATAGAAATATTATGCCCACATTCGGATTA
>Ga0136588_1000719_pt1 | contig 11777 bp, 14 predicted proteins | sample AntRauMFilla1564_FD_104782 | JGI IMG/M metagenome (GOLD analysis project Ga0136588, IMG submission 104782) | Saline lake microbial communities from Rauer Islands, Antarctica - Metagenome Filla 1 #564 | ecosystem: Environmental > Aquatic > Non-marine Saline and Alkaline > Saline | place... | reverse complement strand
CCTTAGACCTATATACTTGTGTTTCTTTGTTGCTTCCAAGATTTCGTTTATTTTCATTTGTTATGATTTATAGGCGTTAAGAGGATAAAACTATTATTTTTAGTAACTATATACGGTTGTTATGTGCAATGTGGCACAAACCCTCTATCGCATTTACATTCAACTTGTACTTGTACAGGTTCAGGCACACCACAACATCCGTAATTTTTATAATTACCGCAACAGTTAGCCTCTATTTCAATAGTCCATCCCTGTCCTTCACAAATACTGCACATAACACTTGGTATAGTGCATTGCTTGGTTTCTGCTTGTTTATTATCTGTATTCATAATTCAAAGTTTTTTATTATTAATTAAGTTCGTTCTATAAGGTCGCAACGACACCATACCATAACCGTTGTAGATAATATAAATACTACATACAGCACTTTTTATATTTTTTATTACTTCCACAAGGGCAAGTTTCATTTCTGCTAATTTTTGGCTTATCTCTAAAATATTGAGGAACTCTACCATACATTGGAAAATGTTTATTCAATTCTTGTATCTCATAAACTTTATCCATATCAATATATTTTAGAGAATCCGTATTTTTTACTGTTCTTATTCGTTAGCAGAAATACTACGTTCGCTTTATAAATCGAGCAACAAACTCAAAACTAGTTCTTAGCTTTCCATTTTGCCCAAATCCGTTCCCGTTCGTTTCTACTTGCTTAACTAAATCAAGGCTAAAACCTAATTCAATTAATGTTTTTACATGCCAAGAAAATACATCTACTTCCTTACCTTTTCTTATGTGGTTCTTAAAGTTTAGTATAAATACACCATCTTCTTTAAGAACTCTAAAACACTCATTCCAAGCCTTAATATGAAGTTCTTTATACTTTTTACCCCATTGCATTTTGCCCGTGTTATTTTTATTTAAAACTTTTCCAAGTGTATGTGTGTACGTATTCCTGGTACTTCCGTCTTTTGCTTCGTGGCAGTCAGCCATTCTATTTCCGTATGTCGGGCTTGTACATACTGCGTCAAATTCGTAATTCGCAAATTGCAAATCAGTTGCATCGCCTATTATTGTTTTTTCGTGCATTTCAGCCCACTCTTTTTCAATCTCAACACCTATTGTTTCAAAAGGCAAAGAATGTATTTTACCAGTTCCTGCAAATGGGTCTAAAACTTTAGTGCATCCTTTAAGTAATTCTTCAAAAACAGGAAGCAAAGAGTCTGTATATTTCGCAGGGTGTTTTATTTTTTTCATTTAATTAAGTTTTTTGATTAATATAGAGAGGTCGGGGCCACTTTTTTGTAAATGGCTATTGTTAGTTCTACGTCGCATAAAGCGGTGTGCAGAAGGCTGTCGTCTACCTCTACGCCTAGGGTTTTAGCTACTCTGTGCAGCTTAAAAGACGGCATGGTATCCCTCGCTTCGATCAAGTGGTGGGACGCTAGACTTAATACGTCTATAGTATCCGGCCAAAAATAGGCCCCGAAGAAATTATCCCCACAAAGTGTGAAAAACATCCTAAAGAAGTTATCGTCGAACCCCCTGTTGTTGTAGCCCGCCAGATGGAGTTTGTCCGTCTTATCAAAAGGGTCGACATACTTCCCTAAAAAATATTTAATCCCCTTAAGGACGGTTTTCATCTCGGGATATCCCGGTAAGTCCTCACGCTTGTGGCCGTTGGCCGTAAGCGCTGCGTCCTCGATTGCGGCTTTTTCGTGGGGCCTCACGTTAAAGGTAAACCTGTCTACTTCCACCCCGTCAATCTCTAAAATACCTGCAATCTGTATTATCGAGTGCCTTTTAAAATCGGTTCCGGTCGTTTCCGTGTCGTAAAATAATATTCTGCTCACCCTAATCGGTTTATGAATTCCCTGCCCTCGATCTTAAATGACTTGGCGGGGTACTCAGGGCTATGGCACCTGATCCATATAAACCAGGATAGGGGGCTCTTGAACATTCTGTTTTCCGGAAAAGTTGCGTTTTCTACTTTCATAATATTGTTGTTTTCACCAAATATAAAACTTTTTATTAAGAATCACTAAGATATTTTTTTATTTTTGCTTTAACCGCCTGCATAAGGGCTTCTTGTTTGTGGGTTTTCCGCCCTTGTGAGGCTACAACGTCTTCGTCCATAGTCTTAGTAGCTATTAGCTTGTGAATGATTACAGGCTTTAGCTGCCCTTGTCTGTAGAGCCTTGCATTTAACTGCTGTAACAGTTCTAAGCTCCACGTCTGCCCAAACCAAATAACGGTGTTACCTCCCGCCTGTAGGTTTAGCCCGTGTCCTCCCGATGCAGGGTGCATCAACATAACGTTTATGTCCCCCCGGTTCCATGCGTCTATGTCGTCTCCTGTCTTTAGCTCTCGAGGCCTGTACTTCTTTAGGGCCTCCATAAGCCTGTACATGTCGTGCCTGTAGGTCCACGCTATTAAGACCGGGCCGTCAGAAGTTTCGATCAACTCCTTCACGGCATCTATTTTTAGATCGTGGACTACGTGCCAGTTCTTGTCGACGTCGTAAACGGCACCGTTCGCAAACTGTAGCAGTTTGTTTGACAGCGCTGCGGCGTTCAGCGCCGAAATATCGGCGTCATCCTCAAAGAGATCCAAAACTTGCTCCCGCTCAAAGTCGTCGTACTTCTTCTGTAGCTCGGCCGGAAATGGGATAAGCACGGGGTTTTCGATCAAGGGCGGCAGGCTTAGGTAGTCCTCGGACTTCATACTCAGACAAATATCCTTGATGCGGCGGTGTATCTCCGAGTCACCTCCTTTTTTCAGAATATACTTATAAACTATGTGGCCCTTGGAGGCCCCGGCCGTAAAATACGCCTCCCGATAATTCGAGAGGAACTTACCTAGTCGCTGCCCTCTGTCCAAGAGGTATATCTGTGACCAAAGGTCTATCAAGCCGTTCGGTGCCGGTGTCCCTGTCAACAGTACTACCCGAGAGAACGATGGTTGGACCGCTTTCAACGCCTTGAACCTGACTGACTTAGGGTTCTTAAAACTTGAAGCTTCATCTATGACCAGCATGTTGAACGGTAGCATAGATCCTCCGAACTGCCCGCATAGCCATGGGACGTTGTCCCGCCCTATCATGTAGACGTGCGCCTTTGACTTTAACGCCGCCCTGCGCTGTTTTGGGTTGCCCACTATCTTCGCTATTTTTATTTTAGATAGGTGCGACCACTTTTTTTGTTCGGCGTCCCACACGTTTTCTGCAACTCTTTTTGGTGCAATGACGAGCACCGAGTCTATTTCTATTTCTTCAAAAATAAGGGTGTTAATGGCTGTGAGGGTCGTGACCGTCTTGCCTAGGCCCATCTCTAGGAACAGAGCTGAGTGGCTATTGTCTATGATGTGGGCCTTGCCCTCTTCTTGGTATCCGTGTAAGTTATCCTCGTTCAACATGGTATCTTATTGTTTGTTTTATTTGCTCCGAAGTGTCCAGCACCTCCACATAAAAACCCATCTTACGTAGTCTTTTGTGGATTACCATCTGTATCTTGGACGGGTTTTTTTTAGTTGTTTTTATCTCGGCGAAGAATATCTTGCCCATCGGGACCAGGCACAACCTGTCGGGAATTCCGGATATGTGTACCGCTAAGAGCTTTATCGACCAGCCCCCCTCTGCTTTCAACAGGTCCCCGAGCTTCTTTTCCAAAAGTTTTTCGCCCTCTACCATAGCCTGTGTTCCTCATGGATGCGGGAGAGGGCTTCCAGCTCCGATATTTTACGGCCTTGGTACATGGCGTATGCCGCCAGTCTGGGAAACTCGTGGTTTACCCTGTCGTGCCTGTTCAGTCTTTTTCTTATGTCCGAGGCCGGGAGTACTTCCCTCACGGCGTCCCCATAACTCCGTAGGGCCCTTATTCTCACGACGGTCGACGTCCCTACGCCGAATCTTTCGGCGGTCACTTTTACCCTGTCGTCGGACATAAATATCGTGGCCGCCTCATGTTTCGTTAGTTTACATCCATTTTTGTGTCTCATACCCTTCTGTAGTATCTTTGTTTACCGTAGTGTGGGAAGTTTTTGGTCGAGTTAACGAACTCCCACCCCCTCATAGTTTTCATTATGTCGTTTATCTCCCTGGTCCTGTAGCGGTCCATGTCCTTCTTTTCTCTCTCGAAGCACTCGCACCATATTTCTGCTGCGCATACGAAGTCCCTGATACGCTCGCCGGTATCCTTTTCAGAGCCTAGGAAGAGCGTTCTCTCTATTGGGCTCCTCTTGTCCCAGTCTTTCGGCAGGAGTTGTTTAAGGTAGTCGCCTACGATCCCCGCCCGTTCGTCCTGCTCGATGTGGCTTGCCTGCTCCTCCTTCGCCATGGCGTCGGCTTCCTTCGACATGTAGAGCTTTTCGCCTTTTCGGTACAGCTTGAACGCCTCGGCCCATAGCTGCCCCACGTCGTGCGCGCCAAGGTCGTCCCACACGCTTTTGGTTACGGCCTCCACGTTAACGTCGATCGGGATAAACCGTCGATTGCCTGTCGTGCTCTTAAGGAAATCAGCGCTATTGGTCGTACCTATGAAAATACACTGGCGTGGGAAGGATTCGGATACCCTGGCATAGGCAGGCCTAAAGCTGTCCACCTGCTTTGTCAGGAAGTGCTTTACGGACTCGACCTCGGCTTTCCTTAGGGCTGATAGCTCTGCCAGCTCCATCACCCATGCCCCCTGTATCTGCTCGAAGGCCTCCTTGCCGTGAACTGTGGTGAATGTATCCGAGTACCACTGCATCCCGATCTTGTTTGCAAAAGTGCTTTTGCCCGTGCCCTCTTTGCCGACAAAGGTTATGACCATGTCGAACTTAACGCCGGGCACAAAGATCCTTGCAATCGCCCCGACCATCATTTTCCTCGCCGCCTCCTTTGTGTATATGCTGTCCGTGGCGCCAAAATAATCTATGAACAGGTTGTCCAGCCTAGGGATGCCGTCCCATGTCAGGCCCCGGACGTACTCCCTGATGGGGTGGAACGAATGTTCCTCGAACTTAAGGGCCAGAACGTCGTCGATTTTAAGGGACCCCGAAATCCCGTACATGCTCTCGATATAGTTCCTCACGCCCGAGTAGTCTACGTTACGCATTATTTCCGGCGGGGTCGTCCTCCTCCACGGAAGGTTCGCAAAAACGTACCGTTTGCCGTCGAACTCGTTCAGTTTGAACAGTCCCGACAGCCTTGGGTCGTTGTTGAATATCTGGTTCAAGTTGACCGCGCTGGGCTTGTACGACCCCTTACTGTCGATTTCCAGGCCTTTCATCCAATCGACGTCCTCGGTCTCGAAGTCCTGCTCCTCCGCAAAATCATACTTGGCCTGCGATAAGTTCTCCGAGGCCAGAACGGTCTTTGTCCGGTCGTCGTTAAGGGCGAACTGCTGCATCGCCTTAAAGCTTGGCGTCGCCCCTCCCGACGCCTGCGAATCCTCGTCCAAATGCCCGAACATGTGTATCCGGACCAGATCAAAAGCGTTACATAGTTGGCCTCCGCTCGGGTCTGTTCCGTGGTGCGAGAACGCAAATTTGCGGTCGTACACGATAAGGCCCCCCGCAGTGGACCCCTTGGTATAGGTGTACCTTCCGTCCCCTGCGGCCTTATAGTCGTCCGGCAGGAAGGTGTCTATAACTTCTTCGATGTCGTAAGCGCGGCAGAAAATACCTATAATCCCTTTTTTGGTCTCCGGGTCCTGTTGCTTTTTCACGGTGTTCCGGACCCTGTCCATCTGTGCGGTAGAGGTGGGCCACAGGCTCGTGTCCTTCCAGTCGATATAACTGTCCAGCACCTCGTCGACATCCACCCAAGGCCCGTCCTGTGACCTGAAATAGTGTTCGACGTCGCTTGGGCTGGATGGCCAGTACATAAGCCTGTTCGGCTCGAATGTCGTGCTGTCGAAAAGCTCTATGCCCAAGTCCCCCGCTATCTTTCGGGAAACTGCGACGTACTCGTCCGCACTACATTCCCTTGACATCGGAAGTATCAGTCGAAACCTCGGACTTTTGCTGTGGTGCTTGTGTGTCGAGTGTAGGACCGCTGCGTTGTCGAACATTACTAGGTAGTCATCCCAAAAATGTATGTGGGCAAAATCGATGTCCAACGTCATAAGCTGACGGTGTGCGACATTCTTCGGGCTCCTCTTACCGTTCCGTAGATAACCTCCTACGTACCCGCCGACATCCTTTATGTCCGATTGTTCTGACCTTGGCGCCGACATATACTCTAAGTGGGTTTCGGTGGTCTTGTGCTCTTGGGACAGCCTCTCGTGTATCTCCGACCACTTCCATTTTTTGTTCTTCCATTTTCTCGTCTTCCGGGATAGTCCCGTGGCTAGGTCAATTGTTCCGTCGTGCTTCATGGTTAATCTATTTTCTTAAAATATTCCCTGGCTGCAATCCTGTTTTGGATATTATGTATGTCCCTCATAAACTCGTCATTGTCGGACGGGTGTATGACCGGCAGTTGTAGTATGGCGTCCCAAAGGTGCGCGGTCATCTTTAATATTTTGGCTTCTTCTTTCATAGTAGTTCGATGTCTTTTAATATGTGCGCGATAACGTCAACGGTCCATCCGTTACCAGTTAATTTTACGGTCTGGTTTAAACTCACTTCATCACAATAATTGTCTGGCAAATTCATTAATCTGCACCTTTCGATTTTAGTATAATTCCTATACGGTAGTTTTCTATTAAAAGCGTCAGGATGCCTACCAATCGGCATTGGTGTTAATACTGTATCTTTTGCAACGGTTGTAAGGCAATTACTTTTATCTGTATTTGTAGCCCTTACTTCAAGACATTGCGTTATAGGTATTGTTTTATCGTAATCTTGTCGCTTACCTCTGTCATCTAATCTTCGCCCCAAAATAGTCGCTTTATTTAGCCTTCTTCCACGTATTGCGCCTGGACCAATAAATTCAGTGTGTTCTAAAATGTCTTCAAGTTTTATCCCTTTATCCTCAGGCTGTGTAACTCCCGGTATATTTGTCCAGTATAGCCTTTTTCGGTTCTGGGCTGAAACTAGGGCGCTGTTTATCTCTATTGGTTCCACCCCCAAATATCCGCTTATGACGTCCTGGTACTCCTTTTTCATTTTTACGTTCTCCAAGAGAAATAATGCTTTGGGGTTTTGATTGCGTATGCGGACAAACTCGAAAAACAGCATACTCCTCGGGTCGTCAAAATTCAACTGCTTTCCCGCAAAACTGAACCCTTGACAGGGGCTACCGCCGACGATTAGATCGAGGTCGAGTCCTGATGAGTCTACCTGTGTGACATCCCCAAGATGTATAGTGTCCGGGTAACTTGCGTCGTTGACGATGTTGGCGTATTTGTCGATTTCCGAGACATACCTTCTGTCTACTTGAATTCCGAGTTTATCGAGGGCGACCCAAATGCAGCCCATTCCATTAAATAGTGATAGTACGTTCATTAGTCTTTCTTGTAAAAAGTTGATAGGTAGCCTTCTGCCGCCAACGGTAGTCCCGGGGCCCACCCGAGCGGCTGCCCCATTATCCGTTCTATTCTATTCAGTACCCGTATGTGCGCGCCTACCTCGATAGCGACCTCATCATGTACGTGGAGGACTATCCGGTATCCGGCCTTGTCGAGACGGAGCATGGACTCTGCGAGGATGTCCCTTGCGATCGCCTGTACGATGTTCTCCGTTAGCTTTCCGCCGTAGGTTCCTACCCTCCCCCACTGTTTGGTGGTTTGGTCCATACCCATGTAGCGGACGGCTAATTTATCGAATTTATTTACATAAAGGTCCGCCTGTTGGTAGAAAAGTTGACGGCCTGACGGTAATTGGATGCGAAGACACTCCCCGTTATGGTGGAACTTAAGGTTGTGGTATCCCTTTAAAGTTATGGTCCTGCCTTGGCTTTCAACCGCTGCCACTGCCGCTTTTTCGATAGTGTACCACATCTTGACGATGTTCGGGCTTTTCTGCCTCCACTTCTTGACAATATCCAGCATCTCGTCCTCTGAAAGACCCATCCCTGCCGCACCCATCTGTATCATAGCGCCTACGGAGCCTTGGTATCCCAGTGCGAGCTCCGCAACCTTTCCTTTCGCCCTTAGGCCGTTCTCTTTAGTTACCTCCCCTATTGGGACGTTGAACATCATTGCTGCCGAAGCCTCATATATTTTACCGTGTCCGTTGAACACCTCCGTCCTCCATGTCTCCGAGGCGAGCCATGCTATCACCCGTGCCTCGATAGCGGAGAAGTCGGACACGGCGAAGGTGTAACCCTCTTCGGCGACGAAAGACGTCCTGATGAGCTGCGAGAGCGTATCCGAGACCTTGTCCCCCAGTTTTTTTTCGATACCGGAGAAAGTATGGTCTTTGATGGTAGACCTCGCATCGGACAATTCTTCGTCGCCCATGTAGATCCTTGGCAGGTTCTGTAATTGGACCAAACGTCCTGCCCACCTCCCTGTCCTGTTGGCCCCGTAGAACTGGAAAAACCCCCTGCCCCTTCCGTCGAACCCTACGGACGTACCCATCTTGATATACTTTGCCGTTGAGGTTTTCGAGGATCTGATCCTTAGCTCGATTACCTCCTTCACTATTTCGGGGTTCTCGCCCAAAGACCCCTCAGCTTCTACTATTAATTCAGGCAATGTGTCCTTGGCAAGTGTGGTAATTTCTCTCCCGATTGCCGCGGTAAGCCATTTAGTTAGCTGAGAGGGGCTATTGGGGTTTTCGAGACCCGTTAATCTTTTCATCCGCTCTTTAAGGATCACGGACTGTTTGGCGTCGGTCGCTATGGCCTTGTTAACGAAGTCCATGTCCACTTTTATGCCCCGGTCGTTTATCTCCTGGTCCAACACGTACAGGTCCCTCTCGAACCGAGGTATTCTATACTTGGCGAGCGTCTTATCGATACCCCGTTCCGCTTCGACATCCTTGATGCAGTATGCCTTGAAGGCGTTCCACTTGTCAATATCGTGGTGTGGTAGGTTACGTCTGCGCATACCGTTGGCTTTAGTAGGCTTGGCATATCCGCAAAAATACTTTATCAGCCTGTTGCCCTCCGTGTCCTTCTCCGTGTCCAGGTGCATCGCTTTAGCGGCCATACCCAGGGACAGGGGAAACCCGCAATAGGCCGCTTTTATCATCGTGCACTCCCACTTTTTAATGTCGGTCTGCATACCGTACTCCGTGAGTGCCAGCCTCTCGAACGTTGCGTTGTGTGCGCAGAGGGTCGTGGTGTCGTCGTGGAGGGCGTCGAACAGGTGTACGGGTATTTCCTCCCCCTGCGCCAAATCTATTATGTGGACAGGGTTGTCGTCGTAGGCGTATGCGAGCATTAGTATCTCGAAATCGGGAGCTGCAACGTACCTATAGGCCCCACACTTTTTAATATCCTCCGACGAGAACGTCTCGATGTCCATGTGTAGCTTCATATCTCGTCCAATTTCCTGATGGCTATGTACGATAGGGCCATGCCTATTAAAAACAACCACCATTTAGCCTGCACTACTTGCATCCCTGTAAACTGTGGGTTCTGCATCCAGAAAACTATCGGGTAGATCTGGAATACCATTGCGGCCGATACTAAGAGTATCAGTACTATTATCTTGTTTGCCATTATTTAGTGTTTTAGCTAGTCAGGGGGTATCGAACCCCCGCCCTTAAGGCCTCCCCGAACGGTTCTGACTATTCCAAGAGAATTATTAACCACTATTCCCTAGAGCGTTGCTTTGATGGGATACCTTTGACGCTCCCCCTCGTATGCGCCTGTCGACATTTTCTGTACACACATGGTGTTGTACTGACGGCAGTTATCGACAATTTCGCCTTCGGGGAATACGTCCCCTTTTTCACTACATTAAATCGTCCCCTTCCTCGGAGTCCAGGCCGCCGAAGTCTTCGGATGCGGTGGATCCGCCTCCCAGCCTGTCGCCATCTCGCAGCTTCTGTACGTTGTTAAGGCCTGCCGCGATACCTTTGCTGGTATTGTTGGCGTTGTAGGCGTAGAAGTTGACCGAGGCCCTGCCGTAACAACCACTATAAAACTCCCCCTGGTCCATAATAGGGTTGGTGTCCTCGTCCACTATCTGGGGCCGTTGATGGCTGTTGGCGTTGATAAAATACGAATTGGCATACGCCTCGTCGTCAGGTCTGTCCTCATCGCCGTCCCTCAATGGGTGCTTAAGGTTCGGGGGTATCTTGCCCCCCAACTTTACGATCCCGGCCTTCTTGGCCTCCTCGATCGCTTTCTTGATGGCGGCCACTGTCTTTTTATCCGACTTGGGGATAATTAGCGACACGCTGAATTTAGGGGTTGCCCCCTCTTGGATGGCCTTCGCCTCGAAGACGTTTGCGTAACTGAACCGCACTAGGCCCGTAACTACTTTTGTACTCATAACTCATCACATTTTAACTGTTAGTAATATAAATCAAATTTAAAACTTATTTTTAGATAAACCTAAGAAAATCTTTTATTTAAAATCCTTTTTGGCTTCGGCGAGACTGCCTATGGGGTCTCGCCTATCGGATTCGTGGACCAGGGTCGGTGCGCCCGGCGGTTTCACGATAGTTTCCGAAAAGACCCTGTAGAAGTCGTCTTTACCGACCAACTTCTCGATTTTAGTGATCCCCTCCAAGCTACTTTTCATGTACTGGTCTTCGGTAAAACCGTTCTCGGTAAGCAGCTCCGTGACCCTGTCCTCGTTTACCCACTTGCGGTTGGAACGTCCCTCCACCAGCTTGAAGTGCGGAACCTCTTTGCCTGCCATGGCCTGCTGTACCAAATAAGCCTTCACGGACGAAATCCAGTCCGTGAACATGTCCATGCGCAGCATCACCTCGGCCAACTCGTCGATAGGGACCTCTTCCGGCAGCTTAAAGTCGTGCTGCGCCATCTCCAGGTTCTTGTCCATTGCCGCCCTACAGACGGGCTTTATCTTACACCACTTGCACCAGTCGCCCGCATGCTTCTCCCCCGACCCCTCGAACGCCGCTACGGCTTTTGGGCGCACTATCTTCTCCGCCCAACTTTCGATGTAGTTCGCCGAGGTTTCCCACGTCGAGTAGTTGTTGACCCTGGGCTGGACAATGTTCATCTCGACCCTCTCGATGTCAAAGTGCATCTCGAACTTGCGGAGGGCGCCCAAGCTGTACAACATCTGTTGTTGGTTGAGCTTGGCGTCCACGACGATGCCCCTGCCGTACTTAAGGTCGAAACCCCTCATTTTCAGGTTGCCGATGATGATGGCGTCGCCCGTCCCGAAGCCTTCCGGTACGACGTGCGAGTAGTCAAGGCGCTCTTCCAGCATGAGTACCGCGTCCGGGGTCTCGGTAAGGGCCGCCAAATAGGCCTCCGATACGATGTCCACGTACTTCTGTACCTCCGTCTCCATCTCCTGCATAATCAGATCGGGGCTGTCCGGGAACAGCTTCTTGACCGCCGTCCGGATTTTACGCTTCTCGGCGTTAAAGCCTTTATCGCTGAGGTTCTTCCACCGCTTCTGTAGCATGATGTCCGACAGCTCGTGTGCCAAGGTCCCCTCTTTTGAGTAGATACTCCCCGAATCCTTGACCATCGCCTTCTCTTCCAGCCTCGCACTCGGGGTACAGGCCATCCATCTGGATGCGCCCGATGCCGAGAGCAGCGCATGATCCCGGTCCTTGTGGTTTACACTGCTCATAGGTTTTGCATGAATGTCTTAAAGGCGGCCAGGTGCCTGTCCTCCAAACGGGTCACGTTCTTGGCGTCGAAGGCGGCCAGGCGCTTCTTGATGGCCTCCCGGTTGTCCGCCACTTTCTCGCTT